>RRZU010017949.1_pt1 | contig 10744 bp, 10 predicted proteins | sample 2165561 | NCBI WGS metagenome assembly RRZU01 (sample SAMN10456909, study PRJNA506462) | wastewater metagenome | isolation source: wastewater sludge | place: USA: Moscow, Idaho | reverse complement strand
TTGTCCCTTTTCTAATTGAATACATAAACATAAATGAACTGTCGTACTTAACTGTTTCCACTACATCTAATGTATCTAAGAAATTCTCTTCTGTCTCTCCGGGAAAACCAACTATTATGTCAGTTGTAAGAGATACATCAGGAATTTTATTTTTTATTTTCATTGCTAATGCAATATATTCGTCTTTTGTATATCCTCTATTCATTGCCTTTAAAATTTCATTGGACCCAGACTGTAATGGTAAATGAATTGACCTTGCAATTTTAGGATTATTAGCAATAACTTCTATTACTTCATCTGTAAAATCTCTAGGGTGTGGAGAAATAAATCTTATTATAAATTCTCCTTCAATTTTACAAAGTTCTGTTAATAATTTTGCAAAATTATCTCCATTATCAAAATCATTTCCATAAGAATTTACATTTTGTCCAAGTAATAAAATTTCTTTATATCCCTTTTCTAAAAGGTATTCTTTTGCTTCTGATACAACTTGTTCTAAAGGTACAGAACGCTCTCTCCCTCTAACATAAGGAACTATGCAATAAGTACAAAAATTATTACATCCATATGTAATTGGTATAGAAGCAACTACTTTATCTCCAAAATCAGCGTCTATTCTTGGTGGCAATTCGTCTTCATCACCTGTAAATATAACATGTTTAAAGTTTCCACTTTCAATATCTTCTATGGCTTGTGGTATTTTACCTATATTTTGATTTCCCATTACAATATCTATTTGCTTAAATTTATTTGCAAGCTCTTCCCCTTGTTCTTGAGCAAAACAACCAGTAACACCAATAATCATATTTTCTTTTTTAGTTTCTTTTATATGTTTAAGCTCTCCAAGTTTTCCATAAATTTGAGTTGCTGCTCCTTCTCTTACTGTACATGTATTTAAAAATACTGCATCAGATTCATGAACATCATCAATCACTTCATAACCCATGTTTTCTAATAATTTTTTTATTTTTGCACTTTCATTAACATTCATAGCACAACCATAGGTTATAATAGTTGCTTTTTTCATTAAAATTTCCTCCTGTAACAAACTATATCTTGAATTTTCATAAATTTTACTCGTTATTGTATCATAATTTTAGTTTTTTTACAAACCTTACTAATTATTTAAAGATTTCTCCAGCCTCTTTATACCATAGTAATAAGTCCATATGATCCATTGGAATTTTTATTTTTTTTGTGTACTCTCTTAACTTTTCTTCCATTTCCACATATTTTTTTGGAGTTATTGTTTTAGGAATTTCTTCAATTATACCTAATCTTTCCATATTTCTTAGTATATGTCTGTCTAGTATTGCTAACTGTCCACCTAGTCCAACATTTCTCAAGAAATGACTTGCCTCTTTCCAACCCATACCTTTAATATTTTTTACTATCCATTCTCTTCTCTCAAAAGAATCTTTCATAGATAAAAATAAATCTTTTGTTATTATTTCATTATTATCATTTGTCATTAATTCTCTTAATCTAACCAAATTAGAAGCTTTTGTGTTTTTAAATCTTACTACATTAAGATATTCTGCTATTTCTTCAGGAGTTCCCTTAAAAAGTAAATCTGTTTCAACTAATTTTTGTATTGCTCCCCATGCATTTAATGCCTTTGATTGTGGAGTTAGAACGCAAAATGATAATTCTATAAATATCTCTCTATTACTCCCATTTTCCCAAATATTAGCAAACTCTTTTAGTCTTTTTGAAATATCTGGTTTAATTTCTTTATATATTTTTTTTAGTTCATCTATATACATAAAACTCACCTCTTTTAGTATTGTATCATAATTAGTTTATTTTGAATATTCTAAATATTTTACTTTTAAAAATCTAATTTTTTTGATAAAATCACTTATAAATTAATTAAATAATATAGCTAGGAGGTTTTATGAATAACAATATTTTAACTGGATTTATATTTTTCCTTTGCGGTGTTTTTTCTATCTTTTGTTCTGTAAAGAACTACGATTGGTTTTTAAATGATAGAAAAGCATACTTAATAGTAAAAATTGCAGGAAGAAATGGTGCTAGAATTTTTTACTCTGTATTAGGAGCTATTATCTGTATCTTTGGACTAATTTTTGCTTTTGGAATTATTAAATAGTATTTTTCTTTCCTTAAAACTTAAAGTTTACTTTAAGTTTTTTTATTTTTACTATTATTGAAATATGTCTTTAAAAATGCTATAGTTTCTATATTAGTTTAAACAGATTTTAATGATTGAAAAATTCTGATGTTTAAATATAAATTATTTGCAAAAGAAGGTGAGTCTTTGACATTATTAGAAAAAATCAAAAAAGGTGAAAATAAAACAGTTGAATTTAAAGAAAAATTACCTTCTAATGATAGTATTATTAAAACTGTCATTTCCTTTTCAAATACTGGTGGAGGTCTCTTAATCATAGGACTTAGGGATAATGGCGAAATTATTGGAATTGATAATGAAGATATCTTTGCACTTCAAGATAAAATTTCTTCTATAATTTTTGATAATTGTTATCCAAATATCATACCTGAAATATATACTACAAACATTGATAGTAAACTTTTACTTGTTATAGAAATATTCCGAGGAAATTTACTTCCATACTATGTTAAAAATGAAGGTAAAAATAATGGTACCTATCTTCGTATTGGTGCTACAAATAGAAAAGCTGGATTTGATAATATTCTTGAACTTGAAAGACAAAGAAGAAATATTAGTTTTGACGAAGAAATAGACTATGAATTTGAATTTGAAACACTTAATCTAAAACCTTTAAGAAATCAGTTCACAAGTATTAATAAAGATTTAGACGTTGATAAAATGATTAATCTCAAACTTGTAAAAATTGAAAACAATAAAATTTATCCTTCAAAAGCTTTGCTAATTTTACTTGGTTATTATGAAAATGTAAGAATTAAGTGTTCTCGCTTTAAAGGAAAAACTATGGATATTTTTCTAGACAGAAAAGAATATGACTCTGATATTTTTTCTCAACTAAAAAATGCAGAAAATTTTATTTTGAATCATATAAATCTAAGAGCTGAAATAAATGGACTTCAAAGAAAAGATATCCCTGAAATTCCTATTGAAGCTATTAGAGAAGCTCTTGTAAATGCCTTTGTTCATAGAGATTACTCAAATTTGGGTAGAGATATTAAACTCGGAATTTATGATGATATTGTAAATATTGTGTCGCCGGGCTCTTTTCCTAATAGTATCGTTGAAGAAGATATTTTAAATGGTAGATCAGAAATCAGAAACCGTGTAATAGCCAGAATTTTTAAAGAACTTGGTTATATCGAACAATGGGGAAGTGGTATAAAAAGAATAAAGTCCTTTTGTATTAACAGTGGTCTAAAAGAACCTTTAATAAGAGAAACTAACGATTTTGTTGATGTAGAATTTTTTAGGTTAGGGGATTTTAACGATTTTGTAGAAGATTCTTTTAGTGGTCAAATAGGTGGTCAAATAGGTGGTCAAATAGGTGGTCAAATAAATATATCTCAAAATCAAAAAGAAATTTTAAATTATATTATCAAAAATCCTAAAATAACACGAACAGAACTTTCTAAAAATTTAAACATTAACCCTTCAGCTATACAAAAACATCTTGATAAACTGAAATCAGAAGGAATCATTAAACGAATAGGTAAAACCAAAGGATATTGGGAAATTATTTTGGATATTAATAATTAAGATTTTTAAAAATTTAAAGGAGGAAAATTTATGAATTATAAATGGAATTTGGACAAACTATATTTGTCTTTTGAAGATGAAAACTTGAAAAAAGATTTAAATTTACTACCATCAAAACTTGATGATTTTTTAAAGTGGTCAAATGAAAATTTATCTGCAATAAACACAGAAAATTTAGAAAAGTTCTTAAAAAAGAAAATTGAAGTTTCTACAATTTTTGAAAAAATTTATTCTTTTGGGCAACTTTCATATACTGTTAATGTAAAAGATAACAATGCTAAAAAACTAATAGAAAGTTGTGAAAAACTTTTTGTTAAATTTACTGAATTAGATGTTATTTTTACAGAATCTTTAAAAAACTGTGAAAAACTCCAAAATATTATTGATAATTCTGAATTTCTTAAGGAACACTCTTTTATCCTAAATGAAATTAAAGAATCATCAAAATATACATTATCTAAAAAAGAAGAGTTAGCAATTGAAAGAATTAAAAATACAGGTTCTAGAACATGGGCTAAATTACAAGATACTCTTACTGCTACACTTATGATTGAGGTAGAAGTTGATGGAAAACAAGAAACACTTCCTTTATCATCTATAAGAAACCTTGCTTATGATAACTCTCAAACAAATAGAAAAAATGCATATTTTGCAGAATTGAATGCATATAAAAAAATTGAAGAACCAATTTCTTTTGCTCTAAACTCAATTAAAGGAGAAGCCTTAGAAGAAACTGAAATGAGAGGCTATGAATCTATTCTTCAAAGAACTTTACTTGATTCTCGTTTAAAAAAGGAAACTCTTGAAGCTATGCTAGAAGCAATGAAAGACAGTTTACCAATATTTGAAAAATTTTTATTAAAAAAATCTCAAATATTAGGACATAAAAACGGGCTTCCTTTTTATGATTTATTTGCTCCTGTTGGTAATGCAAATATGACCTTTACAGAAGAGGACTCAATAAAATTTATCATTGAAAATTTTAGTAGTTTTAGTCATAATCTAGGAAACTTTGCTGAAAAAGCCTTTGCTGAAAATTGGGTAGATTTTTCTCCTAAAGAAGGAAAAGTTGGTGGTGCTTTTTGTCAAAATCTTCAAAGTATTGGAGAAAGTAGAGTTTTAACTAACTTTACTGGTTCTTTTAGTGATGTTTCTACTCTGGCTCATGAATTAGGTCATGCTTATCACGGGTATGCTCTTAATAATGAAAGCTATTTAAATACCAATTATTCTATGCCCATAGCTGAAACAGCGTCTATATTCTGTGAAACTATTGTAAAAAATGCTATATTAAAAACAGCTTCTAAAGAAGAAAAATTATTTATTTTGGAACAAGATATTTCTGATTCATTACAAGTTATTGTAGATATTTATTCTAGATATCTTTTTGAGAGTGAAGTAATAGAAAAAAGAAAGAATGGTTCTTTAGATGTTGAAAACTTTAAAGAAATTATGTTAAATTCACAAAAAACTGCATATTTAAATGGACTTGACCATGAATTCTTACATCCTTATATGTGGGTTTGTAAAGGTCATTATTATGAAGCTTCATTAAATTTCTATAATTTCCCATATGCTTTTGGTCTATTATTCTCAAAAGGATTATATGCTTTATATCTTGAGCAAGGGAATTCTTTCATTGAAAAATATGACAAACTTTTATCAATTACAGGAAAAAATAACATTGAAGATGTTGTAGCTTCCATTGGAATAGATATAACAAATAAAGAGTTTTGGAAAAATTCATTAAAATTAATTGAAAATAGCATTGAAGAATTTATCAAATTATAGAAATAAATTCCACAAGTTCATAGTACTATTTTCTTAAATTTATAATTTATTATAGGTATTAAAATAAAACCCTGAAACTTTAAAATTTCAGGGTTTTTCTATTTAAATCTAATTTTTCATTGCACTAATTGGTGGACTTACATGTCCTCCTCTATTTATAAGTGTTGAACAATTTAAACTATTAAGTGGCATAATATCTGCCTCTCCTAAAAGTCCTCCAAATACTACCCTATCACCTACACCTTTTCCCGGTACAGGTATCACTCTTACAGCAGTTGTTTTATTATTAATCATGCCAATAGCCATTTCATCAGCTATTAATCCACTTATAACATAATCAGGTGTAGCCCCTGGAATAGCAATCATATCTAGTCCAACAGAACATACACAAGTCATTGCTTCAAGTTTTTCTAAAGTCAAATAACCTTTACTTGCTGCAGCAATCATTCCTTGGTCTTCACTTACAGGTATAAAAGCTCCTGTTAGTCCTCCAACTCTGCTCGCTGCCATTGCTCCACCTTTTTTTACAGCATCATTTAAAATTGCAAGAGAAAGAGTAGTTCCATATGCTCCTACTGATTCTAATCCAAATTCTTCTAATATATTTCCAACAGAATCTCCTACTGCTGGTGTTGGTGCTAGTGATAAATCAACTATTCCAAAATCAATTCCTAATTCTTTAGCAACTTCTTTTCCTACTAATTCACCCATTCTAGTAATTTTAAAACTAATTTTTTTAATGGCCTCTGTTATTTCATCAATAGGTGCTTTCTTATCAATTCTTGCTAGCGCTGCTCTTACAACTCCTGGCCCACTAATTCCTAAATTTAACACTACATCAGCTTCATTTACTCCATGAAAAGCTCCTGCCATAAAAGGATTATCTGACACAGCATTACAGAAAACAACAAATTTTGCTGCTCCTAACCCATCTTTATCAGCAGTTAATTCTGCTAATTCTTTAACAGTTTTTCCCATCATTCCAACAGCATCTAAGTTAATACCTGATTTTGTTGATCCAACATTTACTGATGAACAAACTCTATCAGTTTCTTTTAAAGCATTTGGAATAGAAGCAATTAATTTTCTATCGCCCTCTGTAAATCCTTTATCTACTAAAGCTGTAAAACCACCTATAAAATCTATTCCGATTTCTTTTGCTGCTCTATCTAAAGCTTTCGCAAATATTGTATAATCTGTAGCGTCTGTAGCATTTCCTATTATAGCTATTGGCGTAACTGATACTCTTTTATTTACTATTGGTACACCATATTTTGCAGCAACTTTATCTGCTGTTTCAACTAAAGTTTTTCCAAGTCCTACAATTTTATTATATATATTTTCTGCTGTTTTTTCAGCACTTCTATCTATACAATCAAGTAAACTAATACCCATAGTTACTGTTCTTATATCTAAATTTTCTAAATCAACCATTTTTATAGTTTCTAATATCTCATTTGGTAATAAATGCATGTATTTTAACCTCCCTATATTCTGTGCATTGCTTTAAAAATATCTTCATGTTGAACATATATTTTTAAGTTTAATTCATTCTCTATAGATTTGAATTCTTTTTTAAATTCATCAAACTCTAATGTAGAATCAGCTAAGTCAACAAGCATTATCATTGCAAATAATTCTTTGTCAAAAATTGTTTGAGTAATATCAATGATATTTCCCTTTAATTCACATAATTTTTTTGAAACAGAAGCTACAATTCCACTTTTATCGCTTCCTAATACTGTAACAATTACTCTTCCTTTCATAATAACCTCCATATATATTTAAAATCAAATTAAACATTTGTAAATAAAACAAAAGACAGATATATAATCTGTCCCTCAAAAGATTTTGCAATACAAAAAGATAAAGCAACATTACTTGCCCTATCCCCTGTCCTTTTACCTGAGAGTGTTACTCCTTCGGTGGCTAAGATTGCTCTCTCCAGAGGTTCGTCCAATATAGATCCCATTACAAATTTATGTAAATACCTGAAAGATTTACTTCTTCGGTGGCTTTCGCTCTCTCCCTATATCTTCATCCGAAAATATTTATTTTATAAATTGTACTTATTTTCTTTAACAATGTCAAGATTTTTTTAAAAACCAATCCCTAATCCAACTGTTACAATTGCGTCATTATCTCCATCTTTACTTATTACATCAAGACTTGTATCCATAACTAAAAAAGTAAGCGATTTAGTCAAACTTATTCCTGTTACAATATCTCCATCTGTATTAACTCCAATTCTTGCTCTTCCATTAAATTGGTTAAATCCAAATGTTCCATAGGCCATTTCAAGATACGTGGCAAAACCTATATCAGTCATATAATAACTTCCTAGTCCAAGTGCCAATCCTTTCTTTTTCCAGAATGCTTGTTGCATATCATAGCCTAAAACTAGACATCTAAAATCAGTTTTAAATTTAAAATCGTCTTTATAGGTTCCTCCAGAAAAGACAACTTGAGGAATTCCTACTCTTTCCCATTTCCCACTTCCTTCTTGCCAAGTATCTTTTGAAGCAAATACTGTAAAAGAAAGCATAAATAATATTATTATTTTTTTCATCAATTCATCCTTTATTCTTAATTTCACTTTAAATCATAGTGATTGTTAAACTTCCAATTCTTATTACATTAATATTTATATTTTTCTTTAAGTATAAAAAACTGTAGAAATCTACAGTTTTTTTATATTTCAAATTATAAATTAAATATTATTCAACTAAGAATAATTTATCACCTTTTTTAACTGGTTCTCCATTTTTAACTAAAACTTTAACTACTTTTCCACTTTTATCTGATTTAACTTCATTCATAAGTTTCATTGCCTCTACAATACATAAAACTTGACCTTCAGTTATGATATCTCCCTCTTTAACAAAAGCTGGAGCTCCCGGTTGATTTGAAGAATAAAATGTTCCAACCATTGGAGAAATTATTGCAGGTAAATCTAAGTTTACTGTTTTAGCTGACTCTACATTTGCTGTAGCTTTTGGTGTTGATATTTGTTGCATAGGAGCTTGAACTTGAGTCATCATTACCTGTTGCTCAATAACTTCTTGTCCTCTTTTTATTTTAATTTTTGTTCCTTTTTCTTCATAAGAAAACTCTGTTATATCATTTTCTTCTAAACTTTTTGTTAAAATTTCTAATGTTTTTATATCAAATTTCATTAATAAGCCTCCTAAATTATTAGTTATTTCCTATAATTCTTAAATCTCTTACTCCTTGAACACCTCTAATGGCTTCTAAACTAGCTTCTACATCCCTTAATTTTTCTTCTTTTGTTTGTAGTGAAAGGGTAGCTTCTGCAACGCCATCAATAGGTATATTTTGAATTATTGTAAGTATATTCATATTTGACATAGATATTGTTTTTAAAATATTTGACAAAACTCCAGGTTGGTCATCCATACAAAGATATAAATTGAATACTGTATCTCTTCCACCTTCAAAGAAAGGTTTTATATAATCTTTATATTTATAATATGTTGAACGGCTTATACCCACCCTGTTTATGGCTTCATACTTAGAAATATTTTCTTGTTGAATTAAATCATTAACTTCAATAACTTTTTGGATTGATGTTGGTAAAATTTGTCTATCAACAATATAAAATTCTCTTTTACTTCCCATTTTATCTCCTCATTTTTACATTTTATTACGATAATACCATTTTTTTATTATTTTTTCAAGATACACCATAATTTTTTTAAAAATTTATACATTAAATAGGAATTCCATTAAATCTCCGTCTTTAACTATGTATTCTTTACCTTCTAGTCTCAATGCTCCAACTTCTTGAGCACCTTTCCAACCATTATTCTTAATAAAATCATTAAATCCTACTACTTTAGCTCTAATAAACCCTTTTTCAAAATCTGTATGTATTTCCCCTGCTGCTTGAGGAGCTGTAGCTCCTATTTTTATTGTCCATGCTCTAACTTCTTTTACTCCAGCAGTAAAATAAGTTTGAAGCCCAAGTAATTTATATCCTGCTCTTATAAGTCTATTTAATCCCGGCTCTTCTACCCCAAGTTCTTCTAAAAACATTGCTTTATCCTCTTCTTCCATTTCTGAAAGTTCCGATTCTACTTTTGCTGAAACTGTGATAACTTCTGAACCAATTTCTTCAGCATATTTTTTAACTATTTCAACATACTCATTACCAGTTGCTAATTCTTCTTCTGAAACGTTAGCAGCAAACATCATTGGTTTCAAAGTTAAGAATTGATAAACTTTTATAAGTTCCATTTCCTCTTCTGTAAGTTTCAAAGTTTTAAGCAACTGAACTTCTTCTAAATGATTTTTACATTTCTCAAGAATAGGCATAACTGCTATTGCTTCTTTATTTTTACCTCTAAGTAACTTTTCTTGTTTTACAATTGCTCTTTCCACTGCTTCTAAATCCGATAAAATCAACTCAGAATTTATAACCTCTATATCTCTTAAAGGATCTACACTACCTTCAACATGGATTATATTTCCATCGTCAAAACATCTAACTACTTGGCAAATTGCCGCAGTATTTCTTATATTACTCAAAAATTGGTTTCCTAATCCTTCACCTTTTGAAGCACCTTTCACAAGTCCTGCTATATCAACAAACTCAACTGTAGCAGAAACTACTCTTTGAGGATTTATAATTTTACTCAAATCATCTAACCTTTTATCTGGAACCGTTACTGTTCCATGGTTAGGTTCTATTGTACAGAAAGGATAATTAGCTGCTTCTGCCTGCCCAGCTTTAGTTATAGCATTAAATAAAGTAGATTTACCAACATTTGGAAGCCCTACTATTCCAATAGCAATCATTTTATTCCTCCTAATCAAAATTTTACTCTTAATTTTAACATAATATACATCATTTGTAAATAAAACTTTAATTTCATATTTATTTGCTTTTTATTAAATTTAGTACTACAATTTAGTGATTAATTATTTTTATTGTGGGGGTAAAATTTTGGAAAACATTTATGATACAATTAAAGAAGAGTTTCACAATAATGTTTCTAATTACTATCTTTATTTAGATTTACTTAGCTCTACCCTTAAAAACCTTTTAAATCAATCTGGTGTTGAGTATAACATTTTAGAAGGAAGAGTTAAATCTTATGATAGTTTTTTTAGAAAATACGAGCTAAAAAGGCATAAATATAAAGACCCATTTTCTGAAATAACTGATTTAATTGGAATTCGAATTGTAACTTATTATAGAGAAGATGTTGATGCTATAATTAAAATTATATTTAAAAATTT
>RRZU010613365.1_pt1 | contig 10745 bp, 6 predicted proteins | sample 2165561 | NCBI WGS metagenome assembly RRZU01 (sample SAMN10456909, study PRJNA506462) | wastewater metagenome | isolation source: wastewater sludge | place: USA: Moscow, Idaho | reverse complement strand
ACTATTGTACAAATTTCTGCAATAACTTCTTCAAATACTTTTCCTTCTTTTGCTATTAATGAAGGATTTGTCGTTACTCCACAAATTGCTCCTGTGGCTGCTGCGTCTTTGATTTCATCAATATTTGCTGTGTCTATAAATATTTTCATTACTACAACTCCTTTGATTATTATTTTTGTTAACTTTTCACTATTATAATAAAACAAATTAGAAAAAATGTCAACAATAAAAAGAAAAATATTTCAGTTTTTAAAAAAATATTTCAGTTTTTTTCAAAAAAATTTAAACCATATATGAATATTTTTTTACTAAACCTGCAATTTCCCAAGCAAATTTTTTGAGTTCATATATATTTATTTCATTTTCATCTTTTTTTCTATACTCTAATAATACTGCACTTGGAGGATTCCACATTGGTACCAATTCTGCCCCTTCTAGAATATTTATACAATATTCTATTGCTTCATATAAATCTTCTATTTTCTTTTCTTTAGCCATGAATAAAGTTGTTGGTTCAATTCGCAAGGCATCTTCTACCATTTTTATTGCTCTATAACAATGACCTTCTTTATTTATATTTGTTAAAATTCTTTTCTCACTTGTATTTCTAAAAAATCCGAATAAAGCTGCAATTAATGCAGGATTTCTTATAGAACCATCATCATATACAATTCCATGAATATCCCCCCAAAATCCATCACTTATTAAATTAAATAAATACCATCCCACATTGTGTTTATATGCCATCTCCAACTCAATTTCATATGGATTAGCTCTTCCAACACACCCTGTTTCAGTATTTAAGATAGGTTTATTCCATTTTTTTGAAAGGGCTTTTACTTCCAATATTGCTCCTTCAATAGCTTTTCTTGTAGATAAATAATCATGATACGATATAACATCAACTAGATCAACTGTAGATTCACAATGCCATACTTGCTCATGACCTATAGTTATACAATTTTCACTATCTATATCCTTTACAATTAATAATAAGTGTCTTATATGTTTTTTTAGTTTTTCAAACCTCACTATTTTCTCATTTTCAGGGCTTTTATTCATATAATCATTACACATAGGCTCATTTATAACATCCCACATTAACAAATAAGGTTTATCACAAAATCTATAAATCACTTTTTCCGCATAAATCTTTGCTTTCTTATAAAATAATTCATCAGGTTCTTCAAATTCTGTAATAAAATTTCCATTCCATAAAATAGGCATACTATTTACACCAAACTCAAAACATATCTCCATAAATTTTTCAATCATATCAAGATATTTTTCTCCATTTTTTTCATACTCTTCCTGAGAAAGCCAAAATCTTATAGAATTTATATTTAATCTTTTACAATAACTCATCTCTCTACGAAGTCTTTCTTCTGAGAAATTAGGCCAAAATCCATGACATACTCCTCTGATAAAACTATAATCTTCTATAGGTTTCATTTTCCCTCCTATCCTATTCTTCTAAAAAAAGGTTTATAATTCAATATTTTTTCAATTCTATCCAGATATTCTTTGGATATTTCTAATCCACTGGCCTTAATATTATTTTCTAATTGATTAATTTTACTTGCTCCTATTATTACACTGCTCATTTCTTTTCTTCTTAGTAACCATGTTAAAGAAAGCTCTGCCATAGAAATACCTAATTCTCTCGATATTTTTACTAACTCTTCAACCTTCTCCATATTTTCCATAGTCATTAAATTATTTATTTGTTTATCTTCTTGAAATGTGGCTCTTGAACCATCTGGAAACATCTCCTTTTTCCTGTATTTACCTGTCAAAAGGCCTTGAGCCAAAGGAGAAAACCCTACTATTCCAATACCATTTTTATCGCAAATACCCATAATTTCATCTTCAATATATCTGTCAAACATATTATATTGAGGTTGAATAACAGACAAAGGTCTCAAATTCATTTTTTCTATAACTCTTAAAGCTTCTGATATTTGAACTGGACTCCATTCGCTGACTCCATAATACAAAATTTTACCCTGAGCAATTAAATCACTTAAAACTTGAAAAGTCTCTTCCATGGGTGTTTCTGGATCAAATCTATGACAAAAATACATGTCTAAGTAGTCTAGATTCATATTTTTTAATGATTTATCTACTTGTTCTATTATGTGCTTTCTTGATAATCCATAATCATTAGGTCCTGAGCCAATTGGAAAAAATACTTTACTAGAAACTACATATGAATTTCTAGGAAATTTTTTTAAAGTATTCCCTAAAAATTTTTCTGCTTCTCCTCCACTATAAGCATCTGCACAATCAAAAAAATTTACCCCTTTTTCAAAAGCCTTATCAATTATACTTTCAGCTAAAATTTTTGACTCTTTAACTGCTAAATTTGTCATCCAACTGCCAAGAGCGATTTCACTTACTTTTAAACCCCATTTCCCTAGTTTTCTATATCTCATAATTTGACCCCTTTTTATTCTATATAAAATATAAGCAGTCATTAATATAACTGCTTATATCTACTTATTTTTTAATAATTTTGATTATTACAAGTGAATTCTTTTCAAAATTATATTCAAATTTATTAGAAATCTTGCTTATATTACTAATAATTGGTCTAATTTTTTCTGGAGATTCTAATGTATTTTCATCTAATTTATCACCTTTTAATGTAATAATTTCAGCTGATTTCCCTTCTACATTTAACCCTTTTAAATTTATCTCCAAATTATAATCAACATTAGATGTATTTACTGTTTTTATAATTATTTCATCTTCGTTTATTGATACAACTTGATTTATATCTTTATAATCAATTTCATCATATACTTTATGTACTTCTTTCCCATCAAGATAACATGTTATTGTTTTCCCAACTACCTTCATTGATAAATCATACCATTTATTATTTTCAATGTTTACTGAATCCATACTTGTAATTTCATATCCAACTAGAGCTGATACTCTCTGAATTGCAGTATATTGATTTTGCCATCCTGCCAAATTCCACACATAATAGTTTTCCTTATCTTTTGCCCCACCTATTAATAAAAATCCTTCTACCCCATCTATTTTTTTTGCTTTTACACTCACAATATATGATGACCAACTAGGGTTCTCAATTACAGCAATATGCTTTCCTTCTAAATTACTTTGAGTACATATTTTATCATTAAAAGTCCATTCTCCAGAAACTTTAATCCAGTTTTCTAAATCATTTGAGAAATCTCCTTCATATAAAACTTCTCCTGTAAGAGATGTGACTTTAAATTCTTTATATTCTACTGATGTATCAATACTTCCCAAGCCTACTCCACCTTTTATAAAACTATCTCTTTTTTCTTTTTGTTCTAATAATTCTAGTTCTGAAGTCATAACTATTTCACCAACATTATTTCCAAATAAATTTTGCACATAATAACTTGGTGTTTTAACTATTGTCTCATTATTAAACCAAATTAAATTAGGAGCCCATTGAAACTCATTGTATTTTGCAAAAAGTGGTGCATAAGCTGCCATAACAACTACATCTGAATTTTTTTCAAGTCCTGTCATATAGGCTGCTTCTGCAAGAGCTACTTCCAAATTATTTTTTCTTTGACTATTATGCGCTGCATACTCACCAGCAAAAACTTTTGGGCCATTTCTATCATAATCATCATATCTATTTATATTTTGTAAAAACCAATCGGGTGCCATGTAATAATGCTCGTCTATTATATCTGCCTTCCCACTTTTCTTAGCCCATTTCCACGCATCTTTATATAAAAATCCATCTGCAAATGGTCCAGAAGCAAATATATATTTTATGTTAGGATATTTTTCTTTTACTACATCATAAAATTTTTCATATCTTGGATAATAATCGTCACCCCACTGCTCATTTCCTATTCCTAAAAATTTCAAATTAAATGGCTCTGGATGCCCATTTTTTGCCCTTTGTTCACCCCATTTTGTGGATATATCTCCATTACAATATTCAATTAGATCAAGGGCATCTTGAATATAAATATCAATATCTTCTATATGAGAATGTATTCCTTTTCTTGCTTGGCATGCCATTCCAACATTTAATATTGGTACTGGTTCTGCTCCTATATCTTCACAAAATTCAAAATATTCATGATATCCTCCTCCAAAAGATTGATGATACCCCCAAAGATTTTCTTTTCCTCTTCTTTCAGTTAAATCACCTATTGTTTCTTTCCATAAATATGCATTATCCATTGTTTTTCCTTCAACAATGCATCCTCCCGGAAATCTAAAAAATGCTGGTTTTATATCTTTCAATGATGTTGCCATATCTTTTCTCATACCATTTTTTTTATTTGCAAATGTTTCAACTGGCATAACAGAAATAAAATCTAAATCTGCTATTCCTTTTTCATTTAGCATTATTCTAAGAACCCCTTCTTTAGATTCTTTTTCCACTTTTACTATCTTTTCGTATTTTATCCAATCATTAGATAACTTAAAGCTTTCTCCGCAACATTTTATTCCATTTTCATTTTGAAGAAAAAATTCTACTGTAGAATTTGTACTAGAACGTCCATAAAAAGAGATTCTATACTTCGTATCTTTTTTTAGAAAAAATCCTCCAAATCCTCCATTAGCTACTCCTATACTTCCTTCTTCACAGTTTATTCTCAAATAATTGGGATTTTTCTTATTTAATGATTCATTCGATAAAATTTCTGTTTTCCCAACACCTAGTATTACTTCATTCCATCCTTCAAAGGCATCTTCAAATTCAAAAGATCTATTCCTTACCAATTCTGCATAAAGTCCTCCATCTAGACTATTATTAATATCTTCAAAAAATAATCCAAATAAATTATTACTCACTTTACACTTTTCATTTGTTAAATCAATATTTAAAACTCCATCTACCTTATTCACTTTTCAATCATCCTTTCTATTTATATTTTATTCCCCTGAAGGTTTTTTTAATGGTATATATCTTCCAGAAGGTACTCCAAAATTTGGTGTTCCGTCTTCATTCCAAGTAAATTTTTGCATAAATAACATTCTTTTCCCACCTAAATTAGGAGATAACATCCCATGATATATAATCCAATCTTCTGTTCCATCTGGTGAAACAGTAAACCCATTATGCCCTGGTCCATATATCCCATTTTCAGGTGATTCTTCAAATACTGGTTTATCTGATTTTGTCCAATTTTCTTTTACCATTGGATCTTTATCATCATCAATTGTTAACATACCAAGCTTGTAGTATTCTGACACACAAAAACTTGCTGAATATATAATAAAAGTCTTTCCATTTCTTTGTAGTGCAATAGGACCTTCATTTACATCTTTAATATCTGCACCTTGTCTTTCCCATTCATATTCTGGTTTAGATAATTCTAATTTTTTACCTGTTAATGTAGTAGGATTTAACATTTCTTGAATATATATTTTTTGCATTCCACCTTGTACTCCAGACCAAATTATATACATTTTCCCATTTTGCTTAAATATTGAAGCATCTATTGCCCACAATTCTTTTTCCAATATTTGGCCTTCATCTTTCCATTCCCCTTCCATAGGATTTGCATTTTTATTAGAAAGAATCCCCATTTTGAAATTAGAAAGGCTATAATATACATACCAAGTTCCATCAAAATTATATATTTCTGGAGCCCATATATCTGCACTATTCCACTTTTTTTCTCCTTTTGGTGCTTCGAAAATATATTTTTTCTCTCCTTTTGTATACAAGTCTATTAAACTTTTACTTTTATACAAAACAAGCTTTGGACTATAACCTGGATCCATAACTGTATGCATTCCATAATAATATCCATCCGTATGTTTATAAACATACGGATCCGGACCTTGTATTTTTATAAGAGGATTATTATATTCCCCCTCCCCAGCCTTTATAACTTTAGGAGCTGCATTTACAAATATTGATACAACTAAAAAAAACAATATTGCTATTTTTTTCATTTTTTCCCCTCCACTTCCATTTCGATTGTTCTTAATTCTAAAATACCTCCAATAAATACAGTTTTACTATTTCCCTTAAATTCTACATCAATTTTATTACCTTTAATGTATTCTTTTGGAATTTCATAAATAACATCTATTGATTTATCTTTTCCATTTCCTTTTAACTCTACTTCTTTTAATTTTTTACCATTTACATAAATATCAAATATTCTTTCTGCTCCCATTATAGACTTATCTTTATCATAATAAGTAACCATTAATCCTTGCTTTATATTCTCTTTTATTTCCATTTGATATTTTATAAATCCATCTTTTGAAGCATCTCTCCATCTCATATCAATACTAGATAAGTATCCTGTATTAGAATTTTTAGATTCAAATTTGTGCTCAATTTCAGACTGTTGTTCTCCAACTTTAACTACATCTGTAGTTATTGGTTCTAAAATTTCATCTCTCGATTTTACTATTTCTAAATTTTTAAACTCATCTTTTGCATATCTATCAAAATAAATCGTATACCTTTCATGGTGAACATTATAAAATGGTTCTAATTTTATATCTTCTTCTCCATTTGTAAATTCTTTAGGTAGAGTAAATTTTATTTTTTTTAAGTCTTCTATTTTAAAAACTTTATCTAAATTAATTTCATCAGTAACAATTGTTGGAACATCAATTTTTGCCCAATTCATAAGCGTTAAATGATTCGGTATAATATCTTTTGATGGAAATTTTTCTTTTCCTAACTCTGCTCCTAATACTATTGGTCCATATAAAAAAGCTACTTTATTTGGACTATCCATAGATACATACTGATGTAAATTCATAGGTAATTTAATTTCAATTTTATCACCTTTTTCCCAAATTCTTTCTACACTTATATATCCATTCTGACTACTTTCATAAATTTCTTTTCCAACTTTTACTGTTACCTTTCCATTAATCCAATATGGAACTCTTATTTTTATATTTCTCTTTTCATTAGTAGATTCTAATATGTTTATAACAGAAGTATCTTCATATGGAAATTTAGTAATTTGTTCCCATTTAAGCCCTTTATTTTCTCCAGTCGAAGCAATAAATAAATTTATATATAAATCATTGTTTTCAGCATAATATATAAATCTATTGTATCTTCCAGGATTTTCCATCCCTGTTCCTGTACAACACCAAAAAGAATTTTCTTCTGTTCCATACACTTTAAAATGCCCTGGATAAGTAGAAACAAAATAAGTTTTAGCTCCTGTTTCAGGGTCTTGAGATGCCAAAATATGATTATACAATGCCTTTTCATAATAATCTGAATATTTTACATTATGTTCCCAAGAAAATAGATGTTCTGCTAATTTCAACATATTATACGTATTACATGTTTCACATGAATCTTTTGCTAGGTTTTCTACATCAGATGGTCCAAAATGCTCTGATACAGAATTACCTCCTATAACAAAACTTCTATGATCAACTACTGTATTAAAGAAAAATTTTGCAGCGTTACCATAATAATCATCACCTGTCAATTCATAAAGCCTTGCTGCCCCAATTATTTTAGGTATTTGTGTATTTGCATGCATTCCTTGTAAAGAATCAATGCCTTTTGATAATGGATCAATAACTGATTTTTGAGTAAATCTTTTTGCTAAATATAAATACTTAGGATCTTTAGTTATTCCATATAAATCAGCCATTACTTCACACATTCCACCATGTTCACTAACAAGCATTTTTTGAAAGTCTTTATCACTCATATTTTTTGAACCAAAATAGCACCAATCTGACATTTTTTTTACTATTTCTAATGCTTTTTCTTCTCCTGCTATTTTATATGCATCAATTAATCCTGCATATATTTTATGAACTGAGTACCAAGGTACCCAATATCCATTTAAACTAAATGCTTCTGCATTTACTTTCCCATTAAAAGCTTCGTCAAACGGTTTACTTTCTAATCCTCCTATATATCCATCTTCCCTTTGAATATTTTTAAGTTCAGATAAAACATATTCTAACTTTTCTTTTACTTCGTTATTTTTGGTTGATGCATAAAAATTTGATAATGCAGATATGTAATGTCCTAAAGAATGTCCTGCTATTTGTTGAGCTTCCCAGCCTCCATACCTTTTAGCTTTAGGCTTTTTACCAACTGCTTCATAACAAGGTGCTAATAGTCTATCAGGATCTAAGTGTAAAATATACTCTAATCCCAAATCTTGGGATTCTCCGTAAAGGCTATCTAATGTTATTTTTACATTTTGAGGTTCTATTTCATTCAACACTTCTAAGGGTTTAATATTTTTTATTTCCTTTTCAGAAATAATATTTTTACTATTTTCAACTTCTTCCACATATGCCACAATACTATAATACTTTTCATCCCACTCTTTTGAAGTCTTAAAATTAATAGATATTTCATTTTCCATTTTGTCTAAAATTTTTGTTTCACTTATTTCTTTGATAAGTTTACTTTTTTCATAAAATTCTACTTTAAATTTCAAATTTGATTTTTCATTTGAATTTTTATAAACGTCAAAATCAACTTTTATATTTTTTAAATTATCTTCACTAGTTTTTGATTCTATATTTATATCTATAGAATAATTTTTACTCAAAGATTTTGATTTCAACTTAACCTTTGCAATAGCATTAAGTAAAGTTCCACCTATTGAACCTTTTACAGTAAATTCCCCTTCTTTTTTAAGATTTTTTTTATCTATTTCTTCCCAAAATACAGGTAATTTTACTAATTTTCCTTTTTTTGTTTTAGCTTCTACCTCTTTTGGTAATATTAAATTACTCCCAACTTTTCCTTCAATCTTTATTTCTTTAATTTCTACAATATCATTATTAATTTGATTATTTATCAAATTATCTATTTCTTCTTTTTTTAGTGCCTTATTATAAATTCTAATTTCACTAAAATCAGCCTTAATCGTTGGATCTGCTGAAAACTGTGATTTTCCAATATAGTTATTTTGGGTATTTCCTAATAATTTTAAAGTTGGTTCTTCACCTTCAAGTTTTGCAACTTCATTTCCATTAAAATATATTTTACTTACACCATTTTCATATGTACAAGTCAAATTAATCCATCTATTTAATGGAACTGTCATTGGTGCTCCTATTGAAACTATTTTGGTTGTATCATTTGTATCCCAAACTAATTTTCCTCCTCCACCAGTTGGCGAAAAAAATGTATATTTTGAGGGTGATGATCCAAAATCAAAAATTCTAATCCAATTTGATAATTCTTTTATATTAACAGTTGTAAACACTGTGTAATTTTCTACTTTTTTCAATAAATTTTTAGGAAGTTCTAGATATGCACCTTCTCCATTTAATCTTAAAACTTTGCCTATTTCATTTTCTTCTAAAACTAATGCTCCATCTTTTAAACTTCCATCATTATTATTTAAAGATATATCACTTACTTTATCTTTATTTATATCTTTAAAATTATACTGCAACATAAGATTTTTATCCTTTCCAAATGTATAAAATGATAAAATGAATGCTATAACCAAAACTTTTAAAACTAGATAAATTTTATTTTCCATTTTCATCTCCTAAGTTTTAATTTAAGGTTTAAAAAATAAGCATATTAAGATTAGAACTTCTATCCTAATATGCTTATAAATTTTTATTTTACATTATAGTCAATTGCTAATTGCCCATCTATATAGCATTTTACATTGTTTCCATTTAATTCAACTTTTAATTCTACTTCTTTTCCTAATGGTATTGCATTCAATTTTGCATTCTTTGCTTCTGCCATTATACCACCATTATCTCCTACTTTTTGTAAGGCTGTCTTTGTACTTGCCCATCCACCTACATTAAATTGGTAAAAGTGATCTGCATCTTTTGCTCCAAACCCTACGCATATTCCTTCGTCTCCTTCTACCCTTGTTCCTTTTACTACTATTGTTGATGGTTCCCATTCTCCATTATATGATGCATATCTTGAATCAAAGTTAAATGAATCTAGCATTTGTACTTGTCCATTTACTGTTTCCCATTCTTCTCCACCTTGCCAGTTATCTTTCTTTGTAGAGAAGTCATCTTCAAATATTACAGCTCCATTCTTATCTTTTACTACAACTTCGTTATATTTTACTCCTGTATAAAAACTTGTTAAGAATATACCTCCTTTTAATTGAGGGTTTAATTCTTTACTACTTGAACCTACTTTTTTTTCTGTACTTGTACAATTTACAAATAACGCCATTACTAACATTGATAATAATATGATTTTTTTCATTTCGTTACTCTCCTTTTTATTCTGTCACAGCTGTGAATACTGTATATCCTGTATTTGCACCTGAAGTTCCTACTCCTAAATTTGCAAAGTAATTGTCTCCAGTTCCATATAAAACATTTGAAGTACTAACATAAAAACTCGTATAATCACCTGTTGATATTTGTCTATTTCCTGTTGAAACCCCTGAATCAACTACTTTAGTAAATGAATCTATTTGTGTAGTAGTTCCTGCTCCACCTTGTCCTATTCCATTAAGTCCTGTATAATATAATTCTCCAGAAGATGTTACTATTAATGCTGAAGTATATTTACCATCAACTTTTACAGCATTAGATATTCCAGTTAATTTTGTAAATGTATGGTTAGCATAAGTAGCCCCTGTTCCCAATGCTCCATTCCAGTTATCTCCTGCAACATAAACTTCTCCATTAGAGTTTACTATAAAAGTTCCTGCTTGATTAGCACCCATACTCGATATTGTTCCTATTGAATTAGCTATTGATGTAAATGTATTTAAATTTGTTGTAGAATTATCCCCAAGTTGTCCAAAAGCATT
>RRZU010361112.1_pt1 | contig 10745 bp, 11 predicted proteins | sample 2165561 | NCBI WGS metagenome assembly RRZU01 (sample SAMN10456909, study PRJNA506462) | wastewater metagenome | isolation source: wastewater sludge | place: USA: Moscow, Idaho | reverse complement strand
TTTTATAGGATATTGGATTACAAGTGTATTTTTTTGCGAAAAAATATCTGTTAGAGGATAATTTCTTATCCCCCAACAGATATTATAGAACCATTATTCTTGGGGTGATGATGTCCCTTTTTTTATTAAATGAGGCTTCGGGCAATGTGGGGAATGAGTTTTCAGAGATCCTAGTAGGATTTCTTTCTATAGGAATTTATGGAGTTGCTATTTTAGCAATACCCTTTATTCTCATAGCCTTTCTAGGAATTTTTATGGACAGGAGGGCAATAAAACATATTAAAATGGAAACAGGAATGGACTATGTGTTTTACTATTCCCTTATAAAGCTTGTACTTTTTCTTATCAGCCTTATAGGGAAAGAAAAGAGGGATCCTTATTTTTCCATAATAATGATAGTGTTTTTATTCTATACGACCTATCTAGCCTATAGATATCGCGGATATTTGAAGGAGAAGCTATAAAATAATAATTAGATCATTATACAAGACCTAACGAATGAAAAGTTTTATGGAAAATATAATAATTAATTTCAGCCTATAAATAGATAGATACTAATATAAATATTATGAAAAGACAAGCTTTATGAAGAATAAAAAGCTTGTCTTTATTATTTAGAAAAAATGTCATGGTTTTTTAGAAGGAAGAAACATCTAGAGAATCAGGGAGAGTTTTCTCTGAAACCTCCGTCCCCTTCTTTTCCGTTGAGATTTTTCTTTGACTATTGGGTATGTAGAACAGGAAGAGGAATATACGGATAACACTTAGGAGGTTTCTATGGATTTTAATATATTGATCGGCGGAGCAGCAGGTCAGGGAATGGATACGGTTGCTTCTATGTTAACAAAAGTACTGCAAAAAAGCGGTTACTATACTTTCCAAACACAGGACTATCTTTCTAGAGTACGAGGAGGACACAACTTTTTTCAAATTCGTTTTTCGGAGGCGCCTGTATATGCTTCACGAAGTCCGATTGATTTGATTTTTGCCTTAAACAAGGAAACATTAGATGTTCATCTTCCCAGACTAAAAGAAGGCGGCACTGCCATAGCAGATGACGCTATTGAAGGAGATGACAGAGTCACAACTTATGACCTCAACGATAAGGCGAAAGAGATAGGAAATGAAATTATTATCACTGCAATGGGCCTTGGGATTATCATGGGTCATTTTGGACTCAATATTCAAGCAGGCCATGAAATTATTCAAGACATTTTTTCGAAAAAAAGCGAAAAAATAAGAGCAATGAATACGGAAGCTTTAGAATATGGATATGGCTTAAATCCGGCAGAGGAACAGGAAGTTGAAAGGCGCGAAACTATTATGCTGGATGGACATACTGCTTTTGGAATGGGTGCTGTTGCAGCGGGCATGAGATTCTATTGCGGTTATCCGATGACCCCGTCATCTGGAGTTCTCGGCTATATCGAAGAAGTATCGGAAGAGATGAATATTGTTTTAGATCAAGTAGAAGATGAGGTGGCCGCATTAAATATGGCTCTTGGAGCTTCCTATGCTGGTGTCCGTTCCATGACGGCATCATCAGGCGGTGGACTTGCTTTAATGCAAGAAGCTCTTTCCTTGTCAGGGATTTTAGAACAACCCATTGTCATTATCAATGTTCAAAGACCAGGACCGGCGACAGGACTCCCCACTTATACGGAACAAGCCGACTTGAGATTTATGATTCATGGAGGCCATGGCGAGTTTCCTCGTAAGATAATCGCCCCCAGAGATACGGAGGATGCCTTTTATCAAACAGCCCGAGCTTTTAACATCGCAGATAAATATCAAATTCCTGTCATTCTATTAAGTGACCAATATTTAGCAGATACTATGGTCAATATTGAAGCTTTTGACCTATCTCGTATTTCCATAGAACGACATCTGGCAAATCCAGAAGACTACGAGAAGGGTACCTACAAGCGCTATGCTTTTACCAAAAGCAACATCAGCCCAAGACTGATTCCGGGACGTGCTAAGGGTAATATTGTCAGAGTGGATTCCGATGAACACAACGAAGATGGTTTGATTGATGAATCTTTCGAAAACCGCAAAAAAATGGTGGATAAGAGGAATAATAAAATCGCACCCATGTGGGAAGAAGATATGGAGGATCCCTGGGAAATCGGAGCTGAAGATTTTGACACCCTGATTGTATGCTGGGGATCAACATACGGAGTGGTAAAAGAAGCAGTTGAAGAATTAAATGAGGAAGGAAATAAAATCAAAGCCCTGTCCTATGGAGATGTTTTTCCACTCGCTGTTGATAAATTCTTAGAATACTACAAACAAGCAGATCGCTATATTACAGTAGAAAACAATAGCACAGGTCAATTTGAAAGCTTACTCCGTCAAGAGGCTTTAGTGAAAGCCGATGCGAAAGTACTAAAGTATGATGGACGTGTATTTTATGTTGAGGAATTGAAAGAACGGATCAGGGAGGTTCTCTAATGATGGACAAAACATTTAATTTAACAAAAACCACTGCTTGGTGTCCAGGCTGTGGGAATTTTGGCATACGAAATGCTTTGCAAAAGGCTTTAAATAATATGGGACTTCACAAGGATGAAGTGATTATGGTTTCAGGTATCGGTCAAGCAGCGAAACTACCTCAGTATATGGATGTCAATATGTTTAACGGCTTGCACGGGAGAGCCTTGCCAGCAGCGATTGGAATCAAGATGGCCAATCATCATATGAAAGTCCTTGTCGCAGGCGGCGATGGTGATGGATACGGTGAAGGCGGCAATCATCTAATCCATACCATTCGAAGAAATGTAGATTTAACCCAGCTGGTCCATGATAATCAAGTCTATGGACTGACAAAAGGACAGGCTTCTCCCACAACTGCAAAAGGACAGGTCCAGACCTATGCAAGCGAAGGATCGAGAAACAACCAGCTCCATCCTCTAGCCCTTGCCTTAACCCTTGGAGCAGGCTTTGTAGCTCGGGGAACCTATAGCGATCCTGACCAGTTAGCCGAAATTATCCAAGCAGCTATAGAATACAGGGGCTATGCATTGATAGATATTTTGCAGCCATGCGTGTCATTTAATAAGGTAAACACCCATCAGTGGTATCAAGATCGGGCAAAACCCATCGAGAACCATGACAAAACCGACTTTGAAGCAGCGTATAAATTGGCAACGACCTGGGGAGACGAAATCCCTACAGGCATATTATATCAAGTAGAAACGGAACCATATGATGAACGATTCAGCTTTTTAAAAGACCAGGAACCCCTAGTCGATAGAAAGTTAGATCCCCATCAAGTTGAAACTTTGATGGACCGCTTAAAGTAAGGATGGACTTAAAATCTGAGAAAAACGACTTTAGAGAATAGGGTTCACCTTTAAAAAGTTTGCATTATCTATGGTGTAAGGAGAATAAGGACTGGGTCTGTAAAGATGAGAGAATACCATACGATTCCATGGTGAATTTTTGGGGAGAGGATTAAAAGTAAGTAAATTAATAAAATAGAATTATAAAAGGCAAGCTTGTTCGAAAGGAGGAGTTTGCCTTTTTGTTTTTAAAACAAGTGTTAGAACTTGAGAGGAAATAAAATCCTTTAACAAAGAGAGAAGACTGTTAAAAACAGGCAGGAACGGAAAAAGGAAAGCCTATCCCGGTCTTTTGTTATTTCTCTGAGCGAATGGGTATAAGGATTGTACTAGCAAGGTGGGTGTGTCAAACTAGTTTACATTTATTTCATGAACGATTCGATCAAATACTGAAGAACAAGAAAGGAGAAAGTCATGGCTAAAGATGCTTTAAAGCAAAGGGAACATGAAACGATAAGAGAGCATGTAGGTTTCTACAATTTCACTCACGAACTTCTTGAAGTAACAGGATCAGATGCCGATAAGTTTTTGGATAAAATGTTTGTGAATACCATCGCTACTTGTAAAGTAGGTCGGGCTAAGTATACGACTATGTTAAATGAAGAGGGTATCATCATCGATGATGTTATTATCTTTCGACTGGAAGAAGAAAAGTTTTGGGTATCCACTCTTTATATTGAAGAGATGATTCAATGGTTTGATCAACATAAAGAGAATGCGGATGTGGAATATAAAGAAATCACAGAGGAAACTTCCATGTTTGCCATTCAAGGTCCGAAATCCAAAGAGTTTTTAAACAAACTACTAGAAGACAATGTCGATGATTTAAAATACCAAGAAATCCGAGACAACAGGATAGAGGATATTTCCATCAAAGTAGCTCGGTCTGGTTTTACAGGGGAGCTGGGCTATGAACTCTATATTTTGCCTGCTTGTAATGACTTTATCGAAGAAAAGTTATGCCAAGTCGGACAAGATTTTAATGTTGATATGATCACGTCAGATGTAATATTAAAAAGCTTGCCCATGGAAAAAGGCTATATCTTAATGAGTGACGTAGAAGGAACAAATCCTCTCGAAGCTGGCTTTGGCTGGTCTGTCCATTGGGAAAAGGACTTTATCGGCAAGGAAGCTTTAGAAAAGGTAAAGGAAGAAGGACCAAAACGTTCTTTAATCGGTTTCACCATTGAGGATGAAAATGCCGAAATAGAAGCGGGAACGAAAGCGCTTGTGAATGGCAAAGAAGCCGGAAAAGTAACGAATTCAACCTATGGATATACGGTAGGAAAAACAATAGGCTATGTCTTAATCGACAATGATGCAGCAAAAGTAGGCGACAAGGCGGAAATTGCCGGATACGATGCCCTTCTTACGGAACGGGAATTTTATGATCCGGAAAATAAGAGAGTTAGGGAATAAATTAGTAAGTTATTATACTATAATTTACGATTAAGATAGTTATTTGATATTTACAAAAAATACAATTCGAATATGTTTAATCAAGTTTTACAATACAAAATTTAAATCTAAGAAAATCAGGACGACTAAGTAGATTCCTGAAAGGAATTAAAGAAACTTATTGATTAAACATCACAATTTTAGGTCTCGAAATTTTACTATATGAATTTCCAAACCTTTTATTATGGGGAATTACCGACAAAAAGCATAAGAAATTGTTAAAAATATGCATAAACGAAAAAAACGAAAGCCTGACTGATATGCTCCCTTCATAAGTCTAGCGTTTTTTCTTTTTCACTGTTTCTCATAAAGAGAACATATCATTTTTTATAAGACTTTCTCTTTTTTTACAGAGTTAAAGAAGCTTTATGACAGAATATTTATTCATTACCTTAATATATAGATCGATCTTTATTTTTATAAAAATAGGAATACTCTGAGCGTTCCGAAAGGGATGCTTTTTGTCGGAACGCTAGAAAAAAGAAGGAATCGATTCTTACTGGGGATAAATTTATTGTTAAAATAATAAAAATTTAGGAGGATGTATGAAACGTTTAGAGGGAAAAGTAGCCATCGTTACGGGCGGAGCAAGTGGAATTGGAAAGGCAACAGTAGAAGCCTTTGTGAAAGAAGGGGCTAAAGTTGTTATCAGCGATATCGCTGATGGGACTGCTTTAGCAGAAGACTTAAACAAAGAAGGCGATAACGCTATCTTCGTTGAAGCAGATGTAACGGACGAAGAAGAGACAAAAGCATTAATAAATAAAACAGTGAAAAAATTCGGAAAACTCGATATCGTATTTGCCAATGCAGGTATTGGTGGAATGAAACTAGTTCATGAAGAGAGCTTCGAGGATTGGAAAAAAGTCCTATCTGTCAATCTGGATGGAGTATTTCTTTTAAACAAATATGCAATCGAACAAATGCTCAAGCAAGGCAAAGGCGGATCCATCATCAACAACGATTCTATTCATGGTTTTGTAGGGAAACAGGGAGTAGGATCCTACGCAGCCTCTAAAGGCGGGGTAAAACTTCTTACTCAAACAGCAGGAATCGAATATGGAAAAGAAAATATCCGCGTCAATTGCGTCAATCCTGGATATATCGAAACTCCATTACTAAAAGATCTTGATAAAAAAATGAAAAAAGCTTTAGTAGACCTTCATCCCATTGGACGATTAGGCCGACCTGAAGAAGTAGCCAATGCAGTTGTTTTCTTAGCCAGCGACGAAGCATCCTTTGTAACAGGAACAACCTTGCTTGTAGACGGCGGATATACTGCTCAATAAAAATTTGTTTTAACAGCACAGAAGGGTTAAAGCCCCTTCGGTGTTTTTTATGATTACATTTTCTATTTATTAGAGAAGACTCAGAAGAAGGGGATTCGAGAACTATAAACAAGAACGTATATTCTACTTACCAAAGTAAAGAATATTCTCTTAGAATTTCCATTTAGTTTTCATTTCTCAAAAATAAAAGATTTTCTTATACTGTTTTTATCGGTAATACGAAAGTAACTGAAAGAAAGGCTTGCAATGAAAAAGAAGAAATCCAAAAAAGAGCAGAAAGAGGTTCAGGAGAGGGCATGGAAGAAATTGTAGTGGAATTAAAGCCGCTGATTCTATCCTCGCTCAGGAAGTATTATAACAAAGCTTATTTATATGATGAGCTGTTTCAAGAAGGATGTGTGAAAGTAGTAGAGGCTGTATTGGACTACGATCCCACTTTGAAGGTTCCGTTTTTGGCCTATATCAAAAAGAGACTGTATTATTTTTATCTTGGAAAGAATCACAAAAAAAAGTCATATCGGGGGTCAGGCTTTCGTTTGTTCGTTTTGGTATAAAAATATTAAAATAGTTTAGAAAAGAGTACCTCTAGATCAGTCTTGCAGTTCAGGTTTAATATAATACTTTGCAAAGAACATATAACATAGATATATTAGGAGGAATAATGAAGACGATTCTCGCAGGAGGAGGACATGGCCATGTTTATGTAATGGCACAAATGAGAAGACAAAAATATCCTGGACAGATAATGCTAATATCAGACCATAATCACCAGTATTATTCGGGAATGCTCTCAGATTACATAGCTGGTAATTATACCTACGACGATGTTTCATTTAATTTAGAGGACCTTGCAAAGAAAACGGGGGTTCATTTTGTAAATGAAAAGATTATTCAAATCAATGGTGAAAGAAAAATTGTTTTTACTGAAAATGAAAAGTACTCCTATGATATTTTATCTATGGATTTAGGATCTAAAACATATCCTTTCGCTAATTCGCTTACAGTAAAACCCCTTACTCAATTATTAGAAATCAAGAAGAGAATAGAAAATAAAGAAATATCCAGTTTGGCGATTTTAGGCGGAGGAGCAAGCGGAGTGGAATTAGCTTTTGCTTATGATCTGTTAGCTAAAAAACTTAGTCAACCTCTTAAAATTACAATATTGGAAAACAATAAGATCATTCCAGATTTTCCTCAAAAAGCAAGAAATCTTATAAAAAAAGAAATCATAAATAGGGGGATGATACTTTTAGAAGACAAAATAGGTTTTAAAGAGGGAAAAATCTACCTATAAAAGGGAGAAAAAGTAGAGGCCGATTTAATTTTACAAGCCACAGGTCCCAAGCCGAATAATATCCAGTTTACAGGATTCACAATACATAATGATGGATATATATTGGCAGATAAGTACCTCAGAACAAGCCAAGACAACACTTTCGCCATGGGCGATATGATCCATTTCGAACCGAGAGACCTACCCAAGGTCGGTGTCTATGCAATCAGACAGTCACCCATACTTTGCCATAATCTTTATGTTGCCGCAAAAGGCGGAAAGCTAAAAGAGTTTAAACCTCAAAAAAATTACTTGGGCATTATATCTTTAGGCAATCGAAAAGCTGTTGCCAAGTGGAGAGGTTTTACACTCCATGGAAAAAGGGTGTTTAAATGGAAGTCCTTTATAGATAAGAAATTTATGAAAGAAAATAAATTCTGATAAGTTATGAATAAGGATTTAGAAATAGAATATTTGCTTTAGAGTGTGTGGATTGTCAGATTTGGAAAGGGATACTTGTTTAACAGGAAGACTGAATTAGCTTTGGAATGGTAGGGTGTGAGTTTCGAGGATTGCATTATTATCTTATGAGAACTTCATAAAATTATCCTTAAGAACAAGTGATTAGGAGAAAATAAAGCAAATTGTCTAAAAATAGAAAAACGAAAGAAACGAAAGCCTGACCCGATAGTTACCCGGAAGTTGCATGGATCATATATCTCCTGAAATATAAGAACAAGAGAAGAATATAAATAACTATGATGAGCTTATTCAAGGTTTAGAATTTAAGAAACTTGATTCTTATGAAAAATATAAACTGGGCAAAATGACTAGATTAGATTTCATAGATGAAAAGAAAAGGCTTAATAATGAAATTGAAGATTTGAAAAATGAGCAATCGAAAATAGTTGTTTAACAAGGGAATATCCCAGAAGAAACTCTAACTAGAGAATTGATGGAGAAATATATCAAAAAAGTAATAGTTAGAGGAAATGAAATATTAAAAACTGAATGGAAGTAGAAATGAGAGGGTGACTTAGGTTGCCTTTTTATGTGTAGTAAAGCGTAGAAAAAATGTTAGCTTAGGTTGGTTGTGATTAGAAAATCTTAGGATATAATTTATTTAATCATACAAATATGAAGAGTATGAAATTATCTCCTGGAGCAAAATATGAAAAAGCATTACATTGATAACTTAAAAAGCTTTATAATTTTTCTAGTTTTAATATTCCATGTTGTAGCTACTTTTTCCTCTAATGGGACAGCCATGAACTATAAGGCGGAAGGTATTGAAGCCTTTGATTCTATAGGCTACATGATTTATCCATGGTTTATGATGCTGATGTTCGTGTTAAGTGGAATGACGGCTCATTATTCTTTGATGAAAAGAAGTAAAAAAGAATTTATATCAAATAGGCTAAGAAATCTTCTGATTCCATTTATTATCTACCAACTAACCTTTGGATTAGCTACTTCATTATTTTCTTTTAAAGTTAATAATATTGAAGCCAGCTTAAGTGAGTTACCAAAGAAAGTAATATTTTTTATTAGAATTTTAAATGGTATAGGTCCTTCATGGTTCTTATTACAGTTATTTGTTACAAGCTTAATTTTTATTTTAGCTTTTAAATTATTTGATTTAGATAAAATTAGAGAAAAGTCAGACAAGTTAGAAATAGTTAGTTTATTATTATTACTTATCCCTGTTTATATAGCAGGTCAATTTGGCTATATAGCCTTCACCTATAGGATTCCGCTATATATTTTGTGTTTCTTCTTAGGTTATTTAATTTTTTATCATGAGGAAATTTTAAAAAAGCTAAGTAATCATTCTATATTTCTTGGTGTAGTATCTATTGTATTAGGGCTAGTTCAAATGAAAAAATATTGGGGTCAAGCTTATCAAATGATAGTCAATGAACCACTTGTAATGATTTTTTCTTGGATAAGTATTTTGTTATTTTTAGGAGCCTTTTATAAGTATTTTAATTACACTAATGAAAAATTGACATACTTTACTGAATCATCCTGTAGCATATATATTTTTCACTTTCTGCCTTTAACTATAGGGGCTTATTTAATAGATTATTTTAAGATATCTTTAGTAGGAAGATACATCATTCTATTTTTATTCATATTAATAGTAAGTTTAGTACTAGATAAGCTAGTAAAACAATCTTCAATTTTAAGAAAAGCATTTGGTATATAGGAGATGAAAATATGGAAGACAAAAAAATAAATATAGGAAAAAATATTAATTATTTAAGAAACCTAAATAAATTAACCATTGAAGAGTTATCAGATAAGATTGACGTATCTAGGCAGACAATAGGTAAGTGGGAAAGCGGACAAAGTATTCCTGATCTTGAAAATATTATTATTTTGGCAGATGTATTTGAAGTAACAATAGATGAGCTAATTTATTTTGATGGAAAAACTTCAGAAATAAGTATGACTCCTAAGGGAAAACACTTATTTGGAACAACGACAATAGAAGAAAGGGGGCAAATTGTCATACCAAAAAAAGCAAGGGAAATGTTTAATCTTAATCATGGAGTATCTGTAACAATTTTAGGAGATGATGATCCTGTTATGGTGGAATTGCAATATTACCGACAGATAAGTTTTTAAGTACTCATAAGTACCTTTTGGAGAAGTTTTATAGAAAGGATTAAGGTAGAAAACATGGTTTTAAAAGTAGATCATTTAAATAGAGAGTATCCTGGATTCTTTCTAAAAGACATTTCACTATCTTTAGAAAAAGGGGAAATCATGGGATTAGTTGGAAAAAATGGGGCAGGAAAATCAACTTTTATTAAATCGATTTTAAACTTTACACAGCCAACTAGTGGAAAGGTTCTTATCTTTGGGAAAGATTTTTATAAGTTAAAAAAGATTAGTTCAATTGGTAGAATTACAAAAAAATTTTATCCTAGTTGGGATGAAAGTTTATATGAGAATTATTTAAAGAAGTTTAATTTAGATGAAAATAAAAGAATAAAGGATCTTTCCAACGGTATGAAGGTGAAATTTCTTATAACTTTAGCACTTTCTCACAAGCCAGATTTACTTATACTAGATGAACCTACCAGTGGGCTAGATCCATACTCAAGGCAAGAAGTCATTAACATATTCAAAGAACTTGCAAGTAAAGAAAATAAAACAATCCTCTTTTCGACCCACATTATTTCGGATTTAGAAAAATGTGCAGATGATATTAGCTACATTAAGGAAGGGGAATTGTTTTATACTGGAAGCCTAAGTGAATTTGAAAGGCGGTATAAAAATCATGTAGATAATAAACTAGAGAGTTTAGAAGATATTATACTTAGGATAGAAGGTAGTGTAAAGAATGAAAATATTTAAGAATCTAATTGTAAA
>RRZU012738014.1_pt1 | contig 10746 bp, 7 predicted proteins | sample 2165561 | NCBI WGS metagenome assembly RRZU01 (sample SAMN10456909, study PRJNA506462) | wastewater metagenome | isolation source: wastewater sludge | place: USA: Moscow, Idaho | reverse complement strand
GAGCGCAGCGTCGGCACTCCGGACGCCGGAGCCGTGTCGCTGTCGATGATCATCGTGGTGCTCACCGACCACCTCACCAAGACCCGGTAGGAGTCGGCTCGACAGCCTCACGCGGGCGAACATCGCGCGTCAAGCGTAGGACGTGGCTCGACAGCCGATGCCCACGCGCGAGTGTTCACCGCCGACGCGCGCCACCCCCGGGATGCCGCTGGCAGGCTCCGGCTCTCTCGCGGCGCTGGGATCCTTTCGAAACAGCACTGACCACCCAGCGGCCTGCGACACCAGGCGACGGTCTGCGAACGTCATCGACCCCGGGCGTCCGGCCACGATGATGGAGCCTTGGGTTGGCGTTGGCAGCCAAGAGACTGGGAGCGAGCTGTGTCGGCACTTTTGCTCAAGATTGCGAGATGCTCGGCTGCCCTGTTGGGGGCGGCCGGGCTTGTCGGCCTGTATCTGGAGTTCTACACCGAGCTTGGTCTGCGCGGCTTCGTGCAATTCGCCAGCTACTTCACCAACCTCTCCAACGCTGGATTCGTCCTTGTCGCGCTGGGCTTGGCGGTACTGCCGGGCTGCGTGACGTCCTCGACCTGGTTCGTGGTCGCCCGCGGTACCGTCGCCATCTCGATGGTCTTGACCGGCTTGGGGTACGCGGCGCTGCTCCGCGACACTGCGGGCCTGTTCGCCAATCCCTGGATCAACCACGTCCTCCACGCGATAATGCCGCTGATCGCGCTCATTGACTGGCTGGCCTTCCCGCCGGACGCGCCGCAGCTGCGGTTCGCCAGCTCGGTTTGGCGGTGGCTGCTCTATCCGACGGTGTGGGTCGCCTACACCTTCTTGCACGGTTGGGCCACGGGTTGGTACCCGTACCCGTTCATCGACCCGAACACGTCGGGCGGCCGGGACGTCGTAGCCGTGCTTGCGGCCATGACCGCGCTGCTGGTGGTCTTGGTCTTCCTGCTCGTGCAGTACCAGCGATGGCGGGTGGCGCACGCGCGCGACCGCGCTGATCTGGCGAACCGGTAGTGGACGCGCACAGCCGGCGGCCATCATGGATTCAGACGAAGGGAGCGACGATGATCCCAACGACCATGCGTGCGTGGCGGGTGCACCGACCCGGCCCCATGGCCGACAACCCGCTCGAGTTAGCGGAGGTGCCCGTACCCGCACCCGGCCCCGGTGAAGTGCTGGTGCAGGTCTCCACCTGCGGAGTCTGCCGCACCGGCCTGCACGTCAGCGAGGGTGACCTGCCGCAGCGCCGTCCGCACGTCACCCCCGGGCACGAGGTGGTCGGCCGGGTGGTGGCGAACGGCGAACCGGCGCCCACCGGGCCGGCGACCCGCTTCCAGCTCGGCGACCGGATCGGGGTGGCCTGGCTGGGCGGCACCTGCGGCAGTTGTCGCTACTGCCGTTCCGGGCGCGAGAACCTGTGCCGGGCGTCCCGCTACACCGGCTGGGACAACGATGGTGGCTACGCCGAATACTTGCTGGTCAACCAGGGGTACGCCTACCGCGTGCCGGAGCAGTTCGACGACGTGACCGCCGCACCGCTGCTGTGCGCGGGCATCATCGGTTACCGCGCCTTGCGGCGCGCCGCAGTGCCGCCGGGTGGACGGCTCGGCCTGTACGGATTCGGCGGTTCGGCGCACCTGACCGCGCAGCTGGCGATCGCCCAGGGCATGGAGGTGCATGTTCTGACCCGCGGGGCCAACGCCCAGCGGCTGGCGCTGGAGCTGGGTGCCGCCTCGGCCGCGGACGCCAGAGATTCACCGCCGGTGCCCCTGGATTCGGCGATCCTGTTCGCCCCGGTCGGCGACATCGTCCCGTATGCGCTCGCTGCCCTGGCGCCCGGCGGGACGCTGGCCGTGGCGGGCATCCACCTGTCCGACGTCGAGCACCTGAACTACCAGCAGCACCTCTTCCACGAGAAGACGCTGACGTCGGTGGAATCCAACACCCGCCGCGACGGCGAGGAGTTCCTGGCATTGGCGGCCCGACTGGGCGTCCGGGCGCACACCACCGAGTATCCGTTCCTGGCCGCACCGTCGGCGCTGGAGTACCTCGCACGCGGCGACGTGGAGGGTGCGGGGGTGCTGCGGATCGGTTGACCCGGCCCGACGTCCACCCCCCTCGTGTGGCACCCGCCCCGTCCCTAGATGCCGAGGATCGCCTTAGCGATGAGGAAGTAGACGATCAGGCCTGTGGCGTCCACGAACGTGGAGATGAACGGGTTGGAGAAGACCGCGGGGTCTGCGTGCACGGCTTTGGCGAGCAGCGGCATGGTGCCGCCGACCGTGGCGGCCAGGGTACACACGATGAGCAACGTCAGCCCGATCACCCAGCCGATGGCCGGACCGTACAGCAGCCCGATGAGGGTGAACCCGAGCCCACCGAGCACGAGGCCGAGGGTGACGCCGGTGGTGGCCTCGCGTGCCATGACCCTCAGCACATCGCCGAGGCGTACCTCGCCGAGGGCCAGCGCACGGGTGACGGTGGTGGCCGCCTGATTGCCTGTGTTGCCTCCGGTGCCGATCACGAGGGGGATGAACACACTCAGCACCACCAGTTGTGACAGCGTCTCCTCGAACAGCTCCAGCACGTGCACGGTCAGCGACGCCCCAATGGCCAGCACCAGCAGCCACACGATGCGCGACCGTACGATGCGCAGGATCGGTGTTGACAGGTAGTTGCGGTGCAGCGGCTCGGTGCCGCCTTGGCGGGCTTGGTCCTCGGATTCGGCGCGCTCCAGGATGTCGAGTGCGTCGTCGACTGTCAGGATCCCCAGGATCCGATCTTCCGAATCGACCACCGGCAACGCGAGGCGGCGGCGATCCGCCACCCGTCGGGCCGCCACCTCAGCCGGTTCGGTGGCCAGCGCCCGATCCGCCTTCTGGGCCAACTCGGCCATCAAAGTGTCGGGCTCCGCCGCCAGCAGGTCGCGGAGACTGATCACCCCGATCAGGCGCCGGGTGCCGTCGCTGACCGCGATTGTGTAGACCGTCTCGCTGTCGTACAGCCGGCCCAGCACGCGACGCAGGGCGGTGGCGGCGTCCATATCTTGCGGCACGACCGCCACTTCTGGGCTCATCTCGCGTCCGGTTGATCCCTTCGGGTAGCCGAGCACCGTCGCCGTCAGGCCCCGCTCGGCGGGTGAGAGCCCGCGCATCAGGCGGGACGCCACCACGGCCGGCAACTCATCGAGCAAGTCGACGCGGTCGTCGGGGTCCATCTGGGCAAAGACGGATGCCGTCTCGTCGTCCCGCAGCCGCGTCACCAGCTCGGCCTGGCTTGCGGCGTCCAGACGGTCGAAGACCGTCACTGCCTCGTCCTTCGGCAGGAGCCGGAACGCGATCGCGCGATCACCTGCCGGCAGGCGGTCGAGGTGGTCGATGACATCCCCGGCGTCCGCCTCCGCGAGGAGGCGCTGCGCGGCGGGGAGGTCGTTGGCCGCGAGCGCCTGGGCGAACGCCTGCTCGTCGAAGGCCGCGGCGGTCATCGGCGCCCGCCGGGAGGCCGCGTGTGGCATGCCCGCAAGAGCCGGGCCAGCACAGCGCAGGTCGGGAAACCCCGGTCCGGTTCGGTGATGGTCATGAACTGAGGCTAGCCACTACCGGCACTCAGCTCAGCTGAACGGCTCGCCGCTTGGGTGAAAGCGCGCTGCGCACGCCGGCGATCAGTGATGCGGTCCAGGTGCCAGTCCACAGCAGCAAGCCTTGCATCGTTGAACCCACATACATCAATATCGAGAGGTGTCAATGACAGCCCTTGGGGCTGAGGCTTGGCGCGGTCGCCGGGTTCATCTCATCACCGACCGCCTCCAAACCAGGGCCCGGCGGCTGTTGCGCGAGCTGGGCATCGAACCAGAGGGGGAACTCCCATGACCGGTAAGACCACCGCGTCCCGTCTCGTCATCATCGGCGCGGTGGCCGCCGGCACCTCGGTCGGCGCCAAGGCCCGCCGTAACGACGAGGACCTTGAGATCGTGGTCTATGACCGCGACCAGGACATTTCGTACTCGGGTTGCGGGATTCCGTATTACGTCGGCGGCGAGGTCGATGACGCCGACGAGTTGCACCCGCGTGACCCGGCGTGGTTCGCCGAGCGTTACGACATCGACATCCTGACCCGCCACGAGGTCACCTCGATCGATCATGACGCCCATACCGTGCAGGTCGTCGACCTGGCCACCGGCACCGAGTTCACCGACCGTTACGACACGCTGGTGCTGGCCACCGGTGCCCGCAGTGTCGTCCCGCCGCTGCCCGGGGTTGATGCTCCCGGAGTGTTCGGCGTCCGCAATGTCGGCGACGCGATCGCGATCCGTGCCTGGATCCGTGGCCGGCAGGCGACGACTGCGGTCGTGGTGGGGTCCGGGTTCATCGGGTTGGAGATGGCCGAGCAACTGGTCGCGGCCGGCCTGCAGGTCACCCTGGTCGAGAAGGCGCCGCAGGTGATGCCGGCGCTGGACGCCGACATGGCATTCCGGGTTGCCGAGGAACTCGGCAAGCACGGGGTCGACGTCCGACCAGGAGTCGGCGTGACGGCGATCCACGCGTCCGACCGGGTCACCGGCGTCCAACTGGACCACGACGAGGTGCTACCCGCCGACGTGGTGATCTTGGCGGTGGGCGTCCGGCCGGAAACCACTCTGGCCAGGCAGATCGGTGTCGAACTCGGGACCACCGGTGCGATCAGGGTCGACCAGACCATGCGCACCAACCTGCCCGGTGTTTACGCGGTCGGGGACGTCGCCGAAAGCTACTGCCTGATCACCGGCAAGCCGCTGTGGCGTCCACTTGGGTCAACCGCCAACAAGATGGGACGCATCGCCGGTGACGCCATCACCGGCGGCGGCCTCAGCCACCGCGGCATTGTGGGCACCGGCATCCTGCGCGTCTTCGACCTCGGGGTCGCCCACACCGGCCTGACCGCGCGCGAGGCCCGCGCCGAAGGCTTCGAGGTCGAGGTGCACCACAACATCAAACCCGCCCACGCCACCTACGTCGGTGGCCGGGAACTGGTCATCAAGGCCGTCGCAGACCGTGACACCGGACGCCTGCTCGGCGCGCAGGTGATCGGTCCACAAGGTGTTGACAAGCGCATCGACGTGCTGGCGACCGCGATCAGCTTCGGCGCCCAGGTAGGGGACCTGTTCCACCTCGACCTCGCCTACTCCCCACCGTTCGCCACCACCAAGGACCCGGTCCACTACACCGGCATGGCTCTCGACAACGCCATCACCGGACGCGCATCACTGATCACCCCCGCCGAACTGGACGCCCGCCTGGCGTCCGGTGAGCCGTTGCAGGTCGTGGACGTCCGCTCGGCCAGCGACTTCACAACGACCCACGTGCCGGGCGCGGTGAACATACCGCTGGCCGAGCTACGCGACCGGCTCGGTGAACTCGACCCGGACGTGCCCACGGTCACCTACTGCAACAAGGGCGTCTCCGGCAACGCCGGCCAGAACATCTTGCTCCGGCATGGCTTCAAGACCGTCCTCAACATCTCGGGCGGCAACTCCAACTACCAAACCCACCTGCGTCAGACCCAATGACCCTCCCAAGTCACCCGTCGTGGCGACTTCGCAGCGCTGGAGTCAGTGCGTCGGTGAGGGCGTCGAACCGGTAGTTGGTCGACCCCTTCCCTCCGTGGACGAGGCTCAGGTGGCCGCCGCTCGGCGCGCCGGGTGGTCGTTTCTCGCGAGGGCGGTGAGGGGGAGGAAGATGAGCAACGCGGCCACGGTGGCGACGACCAGGGGCGCGAGGGTGCCCAAAGGCGAACTGACTGCCGCAGCCGCGATGGCCGTGCCGACAGCCGTGCCCACGTTGAACACCGAAGTGGGCAGCGATGCGGCCAACGCAGGGGCGTCACCCCCGAAGCGAACCGCGAGCGACACCAGCACGGGGTTCGACGAGAGGCCGACCAGACCGAGCAACGCGAACAGCGCCAGGGTGGGCACGACGTGGGTGGAGAACAGCAGGAGTCCGATGACTGCCACCGCCGTCAGCGTGACCGTCGTGTAGAGCGTGCGGTAGGGGTGCCGGTCACCGTGGCGTCCGCCGATCTGGTTGCCGATGAAGGCGCTGGCGCCGAACGACATGAGAACGAGTGGTACCACCTCTTCGGGGAGGCCGGTTCGCTGTGTCAGCACAAGGGCGATGTAGCTGTAGACCGTGATGACGCAGGCGGTGACCAGCATGCACGTCGCCAGCGTCAGCCACAGGCGTCCGCGCCGCAGCGCTGCGAATTGCGCGCGGATCGAAGAAGTCGCGTGGCCCCCCCGGTTGGGAGGGCACGAGCCGGGCGAGCATGCCGGCGGCCCCGACGCCAAGGCCGGCGATGACCCAGAACGGGATGCGCCAACCGACGGATTGGCCCGCGAAGGCGCCGAGCGGCACGCCGACGACAATGGCAGCCATGCTGCCGCCGAGAACGAGGCCGAGCGCCCGGGAGGCGAAGCGCCCGGCGGCAGCCGCCGCCGTCAGGGATGCAACCCCCCAGTACGCCCCAGTGGCCAAGGCGGTCAGGAAACGGGCAGCGAGCAGGAGGCCGAAGCTGGGAGCCAGCGCCGCGAGCACGTGCCCAGCGGCGAATCCGAGCATGGCCATGACAAGAATCGCCCGTCGTGGCAACCGTGCGGACAGCAGGGCCATGCTTGGGGCGCCGATGACGATGCCGGTGGCAAAAGCGGTGATCGCCAGACCCATCTCGGCCACGGAGACACCGTAGTCGGCGGCGATCAGCGGCAGGAGGCCCGCCATCACGAATTCGCTGGTGCCTGCCAGGAATGCGCCAACCATGAGCACGTAAATGACCAAGGGCATGCCGGTGGTGGGGATAGCGCGTTCTTGGGCGTCACTGCGCTGGTTTTTCGTCACGGGTGGTGCCCCACTCCTGCTAAAAGCTCTGTCCGCCCTCGAGTCCGAGGATGTCCGTCAACCTCGGCCAGAAGGTGCCGTGAGCGTAGTACTCGGTAGCGACGCTTACCGTCGACATCACCTGAACGGCTGGCCAATGCCGCAACACCCAGTTGCGGTGTTGCGAATGTGTCTCGCTGTACTTGTGACCCAAGATCTTGAGCACCTGTTCGGCGTGGTCGGCCTCCGCTAGGTCTTCAGCGACCAACGACACTCGAGCGAGCCGCTCCTCCCATGAGGCCTGGCGCAGTCTGAGCAACTCCGCCGGAGTTACGACTCGCTTCTCCTGCTTCTCTGCAAGATCCTCCGTCAACTCGCCCCCTGATGATTTCCGCGCCACGCTGCGCCGATCCCTCGTGAGGATGCTAACCCGTGCATCCCCCGAAGACAGGTCCCTGACGTCCTGACATGGAGCGATAGTTCATGAAGGGTCTGGCTGGTCCTTGACGGTGTAGGTGATCGTCAGGTCGGTGCCGGGGTAGGTCGTTTCGGTGGCGGTCAGTTCCTTGCACAGCGCGTTCAGGGCTCGGTTGCGGCGGGGAGCGGTCGCCGGGTCGAGGTTAACGTGGAGCTGTCCGTCGGTGATGTAGATGTCGCCGGGCAGGGTGAATGCCTCACGTAGCAGGGCGCGGGCTTCGTGCTCGGCGCGGGCGTAGTGCGGTGCGATCATCCGGGCGAGGGTGGTCTCGGCGTTGTACGCGGACATGCGGATCGCGTGGGTGAGGAGCTTGGTCTCCTCGTCCAGCAGCCGCGCGCCCGGTCTGACCTGCCCCAGGGGCACGTGGCTGGGCGTCGCGCGAGATGCGGCGACGGCGTCGGCCAGCTGGTCGGTGGCGGCGGAAACGCCCTGTGAGGGCTTCGGGTTCACCAGGGCGGTGCCGTGGTGTCCGGGACGACCCGCTTCGGTGACAGCGTCGTTGATGGCGTCGGCGAGGTCGGCGTTCGCGGACGCCAGGTGGGTGCGGGCGCGGGCGACGGTGTTGCGGGCGGTCTTCTTGGCCGGGTTGGGGACCATGCGGGCCGGGTCGTCGAGCTGGTCGGTATAGGCGTCCAGCGCGTCGAGGGCGAAATGGGTTCTGGCGTATTTGAAGTAGCCTTCTTGGCGCCACCGCCCGGCCATCCGCCACACCACGGCACTGGCGGCCAGGCGGGTGTTCGAGGTCAGGATCGGGATCTGGACCCCGTCGTCGGTCTGCTTGGTGACCTGCCGCATCCGTAGCGTGCCACCGCCGTCCAGGGGCAGGTCGAGGCTCTGGTCGGCGAGCCGGTACCGGTATCTCTTCCCGTCGGGGCCAGTCCAGGTGATCGTGCGGAACGCGTTCTCGGGCAGCTGGTCATACGGTGCTTTCCGGTAGGTCAGCACGTGCAACCCCGCGTCGATCAGGGCCTGGAAGCAGACCGGTGACCAGCCGCCCCGGTCGAAGATGACTGTCGCTGTACGGCGCGGGCCGAGGAAGGAGCGCAGGTCCGGGATCGCGTCGACCAGCTCCCCGGCCAGGGACGCCCCGGGTTTGCCGCCGATCACCAGGATCGGGTCCGCGTCCGCGTCGGCGACCCAGGTCTCGCTGGTGGCGTGGGTGGCCAGGTGCAGCCGGCCCACGTGCATCTTGGGCAGATCCTTCTTCCCGGTGTACACGCGGGTGTGCCCGTCAATGTGTAAGAACCCCAACGCGTCCGGCCTGGCGTGTGCGTGCGCGATGGCCAACGCGGCCTGCACCTCAGCGCCGCGCCGGTGGGCGGCGAGCTCCCCGAGTTTCCGGCGGATCGTCTTGACCTCCGGGGCCCGATCCAGCCCGAGCACCCGGCCCAGGTCGGCGGGGCGGATCCGGGTTGCGCCCTCCGCGCGCGGGTCGCGCAGCAATGCCAGGAACAGCATCGTCAGTAGCAGCGACCGCAGCCCGTAGAACCCGTTGCGTAGCCGCCCGAACACCGACTCGAACGCGACCAGTAGCCCGGTGGGCTCCAGCGCGGGCAGCACCAGCAACAGCCCGGCCAGCGGCAGGTGCGCACCCTCAGTGAAGACGACCGGCGCCTCGGGCAGCAGGCCGGTGCGAGCCAGCCGCCGTTCACCTACGCGCGGTACCGGTGCCGGCAGCACGGGCAGCACCAGCTGGCCGTCCCCCTGATAATCGTCGTCCCCGTCCAGGCCGCTGTCGTCCAGGTCGTCGACGGGTACAGACCCGTCGTCGCCGACCGCAGGTTCGGTGATCTCGGGGCTGGCGTCCGATCCGCGACTGGCATCGACCCGGCCGAGTGCGACGCGGACGGTTGCCGTGGACACGCCTGTCTGCCCGGCGATCTCGGCCAGTGTCAGTCTCTGCCCGTCCAAGTCGCGGATCCGAGCGGTCAGGCTCTCGGTCAGCTTGGACGGGCCCTTCGGGCCCTTCTTGGCCGAGATCAGCCCGCACACCCCGTGCTCGGCGAACTCGGCCTGCCAGCGCCAGACCGTTACCGCGCTGACCCCGAACGCGGCCGCCACCGCCGCTTGGGAGGCGATCTTAGTGGTGACCAGCTGCACCGCCGCCAACCGGCGCGCGGTCTCGTCACCGGCCGCGAACGCGAACGACGCCTGCCCGGCGACGAACACGACCGACCCCTCACCGGTAGTGACCAGTCCGGCGAGCGGGCCGATCGGCCTCGCCTCGGCCGGCACGAGCGGCAGTACGGGTTGGCTCACACGGCTCACTCTGCCACCTTCAAATCCTGGAATATTCACTACATGTATTATCTCAGGTTTGGGCTGCGAGGTAGCGACTCGACACGCCTCAAAACACCAGAACGACAGGGCAAACAGCCGAACTCGGCCAACCTATGTCAGGGCATCAGGGGACTGGCTGCAGCCGAAATGGCCAGACCCACCCGCGACGAACTCCCGACACCGACACCGCAGCCAAGCGCGGGCTGCTACTTGATCATCTTGCCGTCCGCTGGGGCGCAGGCACGCTCTGACGAAAGCAGCCCCTCATCGGCCGCCTTGGTCTTCGTGCCCCCTTCCCGCTGGCAGACCAGCCTCGCGACCAAGTCGACCCCTGCTGTCGGTCGACGACCAGCTCTCCAGATCGCTCTTTGCTCTGGCCAGCACCCCTGCTCCATCATCCGCGCGCCGCCCAGCCTGGCGCAGAGGTTGCCAGAAGGCCCGAAAACCGAGGGCGCAGAGGTTGGGCAATTTATGGGGTATCTCGCTGGGCCCCTTCGGGACCACTCCTGACCACCCACCAAAACAACCAACCCCGGCCTGACTAGGCATTCAACCTAGTAGAACCGGGGTTGTCTGGGGTGCGCGAGAGAGGAGTTGAACCTCTCGACCACATGGCATTGACAAGCGCAAACGATCGAATGTTGATGACTTGCATAGCCTGTGCGTAGTCGTTTGGAGGGCTGCAAACCTCCGCGCTGCCGGGTGGATGGATCTGCCGACTGGAGCGCTCCGCATCACTCGGCCTGGCTGTCCTGCAGTTGTCGGCTTCTAGGATTTGCATTTCGCGGCTTAAGTCGCCTGCGTTGCCGTCCGCGATTCTCTGGGCCAGCCGGCGACGAGCCAGATCGATCTGGACGTCGGGGAGGTCCACGCCCGCCACGCGACGAACCTGTTGGGCCTCCTGGGCAAGGAACGCTCCCGACCCGCAGCCGGCATCCAGCAATTCGTCCTCCGGGCGCAGCTGCAAAGCAGGACCCAGGACTCTGTACCACCCGCCACACCGTACCCAGCGCAGCAGTAGGCAATGCAGGATGTTCGGCGCGGGGTCTTACCCGTTGAGGCGGACGATGCGGATTGCGAGTTCGACGAGGCTCCGCGCTCGACGAAGGAGTGCTTCAGCCTTCACGG
>RRZU011172438.1_pt1 | contig 10746 bp, 9 predicted proteins | sample 2165561 | NCBI WGS metagenome assembly RRZU01 (sample SAMN10456909, study PRJNA506462) | wastewater metagenome | isolation source: wastewater sludge | place: USA: Moscow, Idaho | reverse complement strand
TCGCGCCGGGTGTGTTGGGCGTGCTGGGCCGGTTACTTGTGGGAAGTGGCCGGCTGATACGTGGCGTCCAGCATGGGATGGTCCACGGGGCGCCCGAAGTCGTCAAGAAGTTGCACCGAACCCTCCGGATGCCGGCGCAGGTTGATGATGGCGGCGGCCAAACCTCCCCACACGATGACGATGGACACGCACATCATGGCAATAGCGGGAGCACTCATCGGTTGTCCTCCTTGATGGTGGTGCGGAATTGTTCGGATGGTTCGCCGGTCGCGAGGTCGTTCGCCGGCAGATCATCGTCCGGCAGGTTGTAGCTGGCGACCGTCGGGTCAGTGCGTGCATCGCGGATGCGGCTCTGGTCCACGAGGCGGTCGAGGATCGGTGGCGGGATCAGCTCGCCGTCCGAATCGAGGGCTCGGGCATTCGATCGCTTGCCCCACGGAATTGCGGTCAACAGGAATGCGATCACGACGATCCCGATCACCATGCCCCATCCGAACACGTTGACGAACCACGTGGGCATGCCGCCGTATCCAGTGGTGGCGGTGTTCTGGATCTCGTTGATGAGGATGTAGCCGAGGACGATGGGGGCGATGCCACCCACGAAGACCTGCCAGATGCGTCCCACCTTGAAGGAACTCGAGCGGTTGAGGTGATTTCGAAGGGTGGGCAGAGCTCCGAAACCCGCCGTGAGTGTCACCGTGGCCACGAGTGCCACCGCCACGATCCCGAAGTTGTTGACGAACGCATCGGTGACGTCCAGGAGGTTGAGCCCCGTAGTGGTTGGGAAGAGCAGCATCGAAATGAGGGCCATCGGGATGCCGACGGCGAGCGTGCTCGAGATGCGGCCCGTTCCCAGTTTGTCCTGCACCGCGGCGATGATGACCTCGATGATCGAGATCATGGAGGTGAATCCGGCCAGCACGAGCGAGCCGAAGAACAGTACTCCGATGAGGACCCCGAAGGGAGCTTGGTTGATGATGGTGGGGAAGGCGATGAAGGCCAAACCGATTCCTCCGCCCGCGACCTCGCTGATCGCCTGACCGGAGGCTTGGGCCATGAACCCGAGCGTGGCGAACACACCGATGCCCGCCAGAATTTCGAAGGCCGAGTTGGAGAAGCCCACAACCAGACCGGAGCTGGTGAGATCCTCCTTCTTCTTGAGGTAGGAAGCGTAGGTGAGCATGATGCCGAAGGCAACGGAAAGCGAGAAGAATATCTGGCCGTAGGCGGCCACCCACACGCTGGAATCGGTCAACGCACTCCAGTCGGGGGTGAACAGGGCGTCGAGTCCGTCACCGGAACCGGGCAAGGTCAGTGCCACGCCCACGAGCACCACGAACATCAGGATGAGCACCGGAATGAAGATCTTCGAGGACGCCGCGATGCCCTTCTGGACTCCCAGCAGCAGCACACCGATTGTGCCCACCCACACCAGCCCCAGTGGCCACGCGATCCCGGCAAGGAAGTCGAAGCCGATGGCCGCCTGCTCGGCGGGTGCCGATCGCACGAATTCATTCATGAAGAACGATGCCGGATCGTTGCCCCACTCGTGCGTGAACGAGAACAGGAAGTATCTCAGCGCCCACGCAAGGATGACCGCGTAGTAGACGCCGATGATGAAGCAGATCATCACCTGCCACCAACCGACCGGTTCTGTCAGTCGATGCAAGCGGCGGAATGAAAGAGGGGCGGATCCACGATAACGGTGACCGATGGCGTAGTCGAGGAACAGCAGAGGAATGCCAGCCGTCAGCAGCGCGATGATGTATGGGAGCATGAACGCGCCGCCGCCGTTGGAATACGCGACGTAGGGAAAGCGCCAAATGTTGCCAAGGCCCACGGCGGATCCGATGGCCGCAAAGATGAAGGCATTGCGGCCAGAGAATGCGCCACGTTTGGCCGAGGTGGTTGTGGCAGGAGTGGATGTGCTGCTCATGGGCGTGTCCGTTCCGTCTTCAGTTCGAGTCAAACCTCCATTCTCGGTGCTTGTGCGGGCCAAGGCAATGGCTTTCGCCATGTGGACCGGAGCTGGCTCGGAGGCGCCCGTTGATGCCGGGCGCTGGCCCGAAGGCACTCGGCAGGGAGTTGGAGGACCTTGGGCCGTACGCGACAGTGGACCAGATGAGCGTTGCGCGATTCGTCACCCACTTGCGCTACCTGTACGCGCGCATGGCTCGGAACGCGCAGATCAGGAGTGTGCCGCCGATCCTCGTGGAGGCGTTGCACGAGGCCCATCCGGACGTGGTGGCGGTGGCGGACCAGGTGCGCCAGCTGATCGAATCCGGTGGCGGGAGGCTGACGGAGGCAGAGGTGCGGTACCTGGAGATCCACATCGCACGATTGGCGACGGCGATGCGCGAGTAGCACGCCGACGAGTTCCACCACGGGGTGCTTCGGTGGACATGACCTCATAAGTTCGTCACAGACTCTCCTCACGATGGCCTGACATCCGCTTCCTAGAGTCGGGCCATGGATGAGAACATTGACACCCCGCCAACTCCCGCCCCCGGCTCGGATCCGTGGGCTCGCACCACGGCCGGACCGGACCGTCGGCCCCGCAGGCGCCGCTTCATTGTTGGCGCGTCGCTCGCGCTCGCGCTGACTCTGGTCGGTACCTCCGCGTGGGCCCTGGATCGATTCGTCGTGGACCACGTGGAGATCTCCAACGTCACCGAGTACGAGGCCGAGCAGGCAGGCGCCGCGAGCACTGCGGCCAGCGAGGAAACCGGAGAGGACACCGGCGAGACCGTCACGCCGGCACAGGTCACGGACTCGACGTATGACGGTTCCAACGCGGCGATCAGCATCGAGGAGTACTCGACGGGCTCGGGTGATGACACCGTCACCTACTACGTGGCCACCGTGGATCTGACCGACGCAACTGCGTTGCGCTCGGCCTTTGCCAATGATTCCTTCGGCCTGAACATCGTGGAGGAGACTTCGGGCATCGCGGCCGATCACGGCGCCATCTTTGCCATCAACGGCGACTACTACGGCTTCCGGGACACCGGCATTGTCATCCGGAACGGCGTGATCTACCGCGACGAGGGCGCTCGCGAGGGACTCGCCCTCTACACGGATGGCACGGTTTCCCTCTACGACGAGACCGCGACCTCGGCTCAGGAGCTGCTCGACGCCGGCGTGTGGAATACGCTGTCCTTCGGCCCCGCACTCGTGGAGAACGGCGCGGTGATCGATGGCATTGACTCCGTGGAGATCGACACCAACTTCGGCAATCACTCCATTCAGGGAGAGCAGCCACGCACCCTCGTGGGGGTGAAGGAGGACGGAACGCTGGTGTTCGTCGTCGTCGATGGACGCGACACCGGGTATTCCCGGGGAGTAACGATGTCCGAGGCGGCCGAACTCATGGTATCGCTGGGCTGCGAGACGGCCTACAACCTGGACGGCGGCGGATCGTCCACCATGTACTTCAACGGCCAGGTGGTCAACCAGCCCGGAGGCAGCGGCAACGAACGTGGCACATCGGACATCCTCTACATCGAGGACCTGTCATGATCGTCCTCATTCCCTCCCTGCAACCCGACCACCGCCTGCCCGAACTCGTCGACGCCTTGAGCAAGCGACTTCCGCGAGCCGAGGTCCTGATCGTGGACGACGGATCCGGCCCCGGCTATGCGGGCACCTTCGCCACGGCGGCGAGTTTCGGCGCCACCGTGATCGGATATCGCGACAATCGTGGCAAGGGGTTCGCGCTGCGGCACGGATTTGAGTGGTGCCTCGAGAACGCCCCGGGGGAAACCGTGGTGTGCGCGGATTCGGACGGGCAGCACAGCCCCATGGACATCGCGCGGATCGCGGAGGAATCCGAGGAGTTCCCGGAAGCCGTGGTGCTCGGCGTGCGCGGGTTCACGGGCGACGTCCCACTGCGCTCCCGGTTCGGCAACTCCGCGAGCGCACTGTTCTTCCGGCTGGCCAGTGGCGTGCGGGTGAACGACACCCAGACGGGCCTGCGGGCGTATGGATACGGCCAACTGGCCGAACTCATGGCGGTGGAGGGGGACCGCTTCGAGTGGGAACTCAACGCCTTGTTGGCCGCGGCGCGCTCCGGGCGTGAGATCAGGCAGGTGCCGATCTCCACCGTGTACCACGACGCGAACTCCGGGTCGCACTTTCGCCCGGTGGTCGATTCCTTTCGGGTGTTTCGCCCGCTCCTGGCTTTCGCGGGGTCGGGACTGATTGCCTGGGCGCTGGAGATGGTGCTTTTCCTCGTTCTGCAGGTACACATCGGACTGATTGGGGCGGTCGCCGTGGCGCGGATCCTCTCCTCCGGAGTCAACTTTGCCCTCAACAAGTTTTCCGTGTTCCGTGAGCCCTCGCGCGAGCGTGCAAGACGGCAGGCCATTCAATATGGAGCGCTCGCGGCGACGCTGTTGGTGGGCGCGGCCGTCGGGGTCGAAGTGCTGGCATGGCTGGGGCTGCACGCGGTGCTCGCGAAGCTCGTCACGGACATCGGTGGTTCGTTCGTCAGCTTCACGGTGCAGCAGCGGCTGATCTTCTCCGCGAATGGGGAGGGTGGCGAAGAAAAGGAGGAGAATGCTGGGAAGCAACGGCAGGGGAGCGCGGGGCGGCAGGAGAGCGCAGGGCGGCAGGGGAGCGAGGGGCGGCCGAAAGGCTCGGAGCTGTTCTTCGGGTGACGCGATACTACCGTTGGGGATAGTATCCTCGGATGTAGTCTGGTGATCCCATGTTCGTTGGTAGAACAGAACAATTGTCCACCCTGGAAGGATTCCTCCGGGGCGTGATGAACGATCGGGATGCCATACCTCATTGATGCGGATCCGCATTTCGAAGGCACTCTTCAGAGATCTTTTGACCGGGAGCTTTCTCGCAAACGCGTGCTGCTCATTGGAATTGGATCGGATCTGGCAATGATGGAAGCCCTCAATGAATACGGACGTCCGTTCCACCAAAGGGCCAGTGAGATGGTGGTTCCTCCGCTGAGTCCGTTGGAGGTTGGGTCCATGCTCGGGCTTGAGGCGGCGGATTCGTTCGATGCCTACATGGTGACCGGCGGATTGCCACTCATTTGCAATGAATGAGAACACGGAAAGACATTGTGGGAGTATCTGTCCGCAGCCACGTCACATCCGACGTCGGCGCTGCTTGTGTCAGCGGAACGATCACTCGCCGCCGAGTTTCGAACCGAGATGTTGGCGAGAGAAGTTCTTGGGTCAATCGGTCGTGGGGAACGGACGTTTACGAATATCGGGCGGGCGAGTGGCGGAATCGCGCCGACGTCGTTGTCGCGAGCACTGAAACTTCTGGAAGACAAGAGAATAGTGGTTGCTGAGCGGCCGCTGTCATGCAAGCCTTCGCGGGAGCGCCGCTACAGGGTTGCCGATCCCTACCTGCGATTCTGGTTGACTTTCCTTGGGCCCCACTTCTCAGAAGTCGAACGAGGCCGTGGGGATCGTGTGCTGGCGCGGATACGTACGGGCTGGTTGTCTTGGCGTGGAAGGGCGATCGAGCCGGTTGTGCGCGAGGCGCTTGAGCGGTCGGCACCGTCCTTTGCGCGTGCATCCGGGGAAGGACTGGGTAATTCCGCCGGGGTGCCGGGCGAGGTGGGCGCCTACTGGACTCGCACGAACGATCCTGAAATCGACATGGTGGTGGCGGATCGCGCTCCCGTGGTGAAGGAGATATTGGCGGTCGGGTCAATCAAATGGCTGGAAAATGCGCCGTTCGACGCGCATGATGTGGCAGCACTACAGATCCATCGATCGAAGTTGCCCGGGGCTGCTCCGGGGACTCCGCTGATCGCAGTGGCTCGATCGGGATGCATTGTCGACGACGTCACTCACGTCACCCCGGACCAGCTTCTGTACTGATCCACCGCTTGGCATCCCATCTCCAGGACATGTCGGAGGAGGCACGTAGACTGTCGGTGTGAGCATGGCACTTTATCGTCGATATAGACCGCAGCGATTCCAGGACGTCATCGGGCAGGAACAGGTGACGAAGCCCCTGATGGCCGCTCTGCGCGCCAACAAGACCGCCCATGCCTACCTGTTTTCTGGACCGCGTGGGTGTGGAAAAACGACTTCCGCCCGGATTCTGGCGAGGTGCCTGAACTGCGCGGAGGCTCCCACGGACACCCCGTGTGGGGAATGTGAATCCTGTTGTGAGCTCTCTCTGGAAGGCTCGGGATCGCTGGACGTGGTGGAGATGGATGCGGCCAGCCACGGCGGTGTGGATGATGCCCGTGACCTCATCGAACGTGCCTCCTTCGCCCCGGTTCGTGATCGCTTCAAGATCTTCATCATCGACGAGGCCCACATGGTCTCCAATCAGGGTTTCAATGCCCTGCTCAAGCTGGTCGAGGAACCACCGCCTCATATCAAGTTCATCTTTGCCACAACGGAGCCGGAGAAAGTCATCGGAACCATCCGTTCGCGCACCCATCACTACCCGTTCCGGCTCGTTCCCCCGGACACATTGGAGCATTTCCTGGGGGGAATCTGTGCGGACGAGGGGATCGAGGTGGGCGCAGGCGTCCTTCCACTCGTGGTCCGCTCCGGCGGGGGATCGGTCCGTGATTCTCTGTCGGTGTTGGACCAGCTGATCGGCGGCTCCGAGGGCGCAACCCTGAGATACCAGGATGCCGTGGGGCTGCTTGGGTACACCGATGGCTCATTGTTGGACGATGTGGTGGAGGCTCTCGCAGCAAATGATGGTGCCACCGTGTTCTCCGTGGTGGATCGGGTGGTGCAGTCAGGGCATGATCCGCGGCGTTTCGTCGAGGATCTGCTGCAGCGGCTGCGCGATCTGATCGTCATTGCACTGGCGGGGGAGTCCGCCACCGATGTGCTCGCATCGGTGCCGCGCGACCAATACGAACGCATGGTCGCCCAGTCGAACCATCTGGGTGCCGCCCGCTCCTCGCGGTGTGCGGATCTGGTCAACGATGCTCTCAGTGCGATGGTGGGCGCCACCTCCCCCCGGTTGCAGCTGGAGCTGCTCTGCGCGCGGCTGCTTCTACCCGAATCTCCGGTGGAGGCGGCGGGGGCATCCCGGAGCGAACGGGGTACGGTGCAGCGCCCGGCCCGCCCAGCGGCGGCGCAGCGGCCAGCCGCGTCACAGCAAGGTGAGCAGCCGCGGCCCGCAAGTTCGCAGCATCACGCTGCACCCCCGGGTGCCCACACCGCCCAGAACCCCACGGCTTCCGGGCGTCAGGTCAACCCCACGTGGGCGGCTCCGGTCGCGCGCCAGGAAGCCGGGCACGCGGAAGCCGGGCCACAAAGAGCCGTGGCGCAATCCGGTTCGGCCCGTAACACCCTTGGTCAGAACCGGCCGGTACGGCAGGGGCAGGCCGCGGAAGGAGGAGCTCCGAGCCGCGAGGCCCAAGCCGAACGAGGTCAGCGTGCCTCGGAGCCAAGTGGCGATGTCCGGCGCGTACCCGAACAGGATGAGGCTTCCCGGCGCAGCACAGGTCCGGATCAGAAGGCAGATCCCGATCAGAACGCTGGTCCGGATCAGAAGGTCTCGGCTCAGGCCTCGGCTCCCTCCGATGGTCCGCGGCCCAAGGACGCCGCGCCGGTTGGTGCGGACGCCTCCATCATCCGGCAGCGTTGGAACGAAGTCGTGGCGGCGGTGCAGGCCCAGTCCAGATCCACTGCGGCCCTCATCCAGACCAACGCCCAGGTGGGTTCCTTCTCCGGGGGAGTGTTGGTGCTCGCTTTCCAGACGGCCGGGCTGGCCACCACCTTCAACAATCGCGGTCACGCACCACGAGTTGAAGCTGCCCTTCACGATGTTCTGGGCATTCGTGCCTCCGTGCAGGGAGCGGTCGGTGATGGCAGCTCCCCAAAAGCGCCGGCGCCTCCTGAACGCTTCTCGGACCCGGTGATTCCGAAGGATCCGAACGCGTCGAACAGCCCGGCAGGGAAGGGGACCCAGCGGGAGAGCCGCTTGCATCAAGCCGAATCCCAGCAAGCGCAGCGGACTGCCGAACAGCCTGACCGGCAGGCCACCTCCCAGCCTGCATCGCGGGCCGCCCGCCCGCCCGCATCCCCCACGGCGCAGACCGCATCCCCCACGGCGCATCCCCAGCGGGCGCTCTCCACTCCTCCGTCAGTGATCACAGATCCCGCCGATCCTGCGGGAGTGCTGGCGCAACTCGTGGATTGCTCCATCGAGGAGATTCTGGCGAAGAGCGTTGTCCCCCCGGGCCACGTGACATCGCGAGCCGCTGCTTCCGTCCCTGACGCCGAGCTTCCCGTTGCTCCCGAGTCGAATGAGGAGAACGCTGAACACCGTGAAGGCTCGCAGGGTGGCCGCCCTGCACGTGGAGGTTCTCCCAACTCCGGCCAGTGGGGCGAGGCGCCGCCGCCGAAGCCTCACCCTGCCGAGGATCGGGAACCGACCCCACCCTTCGACGATCGGGAACCGCCCTCACCCTTCGAGGAGGAAGAACCGTTCTACGCGCAGCAGATGCCCACGCCACCTCGCCCGCAGGATCTCGAGGTTGCCGGGGCTTCAGCTCCAAGCAGCGCAACCCCTCCCGCATCAGGGAGCGCCGTCCGGATTCCTTCCGGGCAGGGCAACCAGAACGGCACCACGCCGCCCATGCGAATGGGAAGCACCACACCGACTCCGGGGGCAGTTGCCGTACCGTCACACGACGGAGATTCGATTGCCTCACGGATCCGCCGGGCGCACGGAGGAGGACCGGCGAACAATGGCGGATTTCCGAACGGCGGATTCCCCAGTGGTGGCCACAACGGTTATCGTGGGTACTCTGATCGGTCGGCCTTGACTGCTGTGACTGATGATGATGACGAAGTCTCGGCGGACGATCCAACCATCGCCCAGTCCAACCTTGTAGGGATTGACGTGGTTCTCGATACGTTCAAGGGAACCGTCATCGAAGAGGTCGTCGGAGAAAAGGAGAATTGATGCCCGGCGTTTATGACGGTGCTGTTCAGGAGCTGATCGATGAACTCGGCCGACTCCCGGGCATCGGGCCCAAGAGCGCCCAGCGCATTGCCTTCCACATTCTGGAGCAGGAACCCGCCGATGTCACGGCATTGACGGACGCGATCTCGCGAGTGAAGGAGCGGGTCCATTTCTGTGAGATCTGCGGAAACGTCACGGAATCACAGATCTGCTCGATGTGCTCCGATGCGCGGCGAATCGACACCGTGATCTGCGTGGTGGAGGAAGCCAAGGACATCGTCGCAATCGAGCGCACCAGGGAGTATCGGGGTCGCTACCACGTGCTGGGAGGCTCGATCAACCCGATTCAGGGAGTCGGGCCCGAGGATCTTCGTATTCGCGAGCTGCTGACCCGCCTGCAGGATGGGGCCGTACAGGAAGTCATTCTGGCGATGGATCCCAATATCGAGGGAGAGGCCACCGCAGCCTACCTCGTGCGGTTGTTGGTTCCGATCGGCATCACTGTATCACGGCTTGCTTCGGGGCTGCCCGTCGGTGGCGATTTGGAGTACGCGGACGAGATCACTTTGTCACGTGCCTTTGAGGGGCGGCAAAAGATCCATACGCCAAGCATGACACCTTCACAGTAGCGGCGCGAAACGCGAGCGTTCTCCCACAACGGAGCAGGTGTGTGGCAGCGATCTCATGTCCAACGTACGATACGTTTCCGAGGGCGCGCAATCGTCACCGCTACGATGAGACCGTCTATCAAAGGAGCAACTCATGGCACTCGTCGTCCAGAAGTTCGGTGGATCTTCCGTCGCTGATGCAGCGAGCATCAAGCGCGTCGCGAAACGAATCGCCGATACCAAACGTTCTGGCAACAAGGTCGTCGTCGTCGTTTCTGCAATGGGTGACACGACGGACGAACTCGTCGATCTCGCCAACGATGTTGCCGTGGACCCTCCCGCCCGCGAAATGGACATTCTCCTGACGGCCGGGGAGCGGATTTCCATGGCTCTTCTGGCCATGGCCGTGGACGAAGAGGGCATCGAGGCGCACGCCTACACTGGCCAGCAGGCAGGTCTTCTGACCGACGACCGCTACGGCAAGGCCTCCATCGTGGGGGTTGTGCCCGAACGCATCCTGCGGACCTTGCAGTCCGATGCGGTGGCCATCGTGGCCGGATTCCAGGGCGTGAACTCGCGCAATGACGTCACGACGCTCGGCCGCGGTGGCTCGGACACCACGGCGGTGGCCTTCGCGGCAGCCCTGAATGCGGATGGCTGTGAGATCTACACGGACGTGGACGGCGTCTTTTCCGCCGATCCGCGCATTGTTCCCGCTGCCCGCCAGACCCCTTACATGACCTACGAAGAAACTCTGGAGCTGGCCGCGCACGGCGCCAAGGTTCTTCACTTGCGCGCCGTGGAGTATGCACGCAAGTTCAGTGTCCCCCTCCACGTACGTTCGTCATTCTCCGACAAGGAAGGAACTTGGATCGTGAGCGACAATTTCGACACACAGCAGCCAGTGGAGGCCCCGGTCATCACCGGAGTTGCCCATGACCGTTCCCAGAGCAAGGTTTCACTGACCGGAGTGCCGGATGTTCCGGGTGCCGCCTTCAAGATCTTCGCCGCAGTGGGTGAGGCCGACGGCAACATCGACATGATCGTCCAGAACGCTGCCCTGTCAAATCCGGGACTGGCGAACATCTCCTTCACCGTCTCGCAGACTCAGGTCAAGGATGTCGTGGCCGCGTTGGAAGCCAAGAAGGATGATCTGGGCTTCAACCAGATCCAGGTGACCGAGCAGATCGGCATTCTCTCGGTGGTTGGTGACGGTATG
>RRZU010531547.1_pt1 | contig 10746 bp, 8 predicted proteins | sample 2165561 | NCBI WGS metagenome assembly RRZU01 (sample SAMN10456909, study PRJNA506462) | wastewater metagenome | isolation source: wastewater sludge | place: USA: Moscow, Idaho | reverse complement strand
TTCGGATTTAGAATATTATAAGCCAATTGTAGATGAAATTTGTATTGAAATTCAAAAAAAGATAAAATCTAAATTTTCTGAAATTTATTTTAAACAGAGAGTATTAAAACAGATTAATACACATGATGTTGATTATACATGGAAATACCTAAATCATTCTACTAAAGTAAAATTTGGCTCACTTTTTAAGAAAATTATTAAAGGAAATTTTTCGGAAGCAAAACAGCAAATCAAGATTTTAAATCAGAAAGAAAAAGATCCTTATGATACATTTGATTATTTGAAAGATTTAGCTGAAAAACATCAAATCGAAACAGTTTTCTTTTGGTTATTGGGTGATTATTCAAATTTCGATAAAAATCATCATTGGAAAAATAATGCTCAAAAAGATTTAATGAATAACATTTCAACTTGGGCAAAAATTGGAATTCATCCTTCTTATCAATCTAATTTTGAAGAAAATAAATTAACAACTGAAATTAATCGATTAGAAAAAATCATCAATCAACCGATAAAAAAATCACGTCAACATTTCATTAAATTGAACTTTCCATACACTTATCAACAATTGTTAATAAACGAAATTTCGGAAGATTACACCATGGGATTCCCACATCAATTAGGCTTTAGAGCTGGTACTTCTACTCCATTCAAATGGTTTGATTTATCAACAAATCGACAAACATTGTTAACTATATATCCTTTTGTCGCAATGGATGTTACATTGAAAAATTATTTAAAATTAACACCACAACAGGCTTTAGAAGAAATAAAACGATTGAAACAAACAATTAAAGCCACAAACGGAACGTTTATAACATTATTCCACCAATCAAACTTGAACGAAGATTGGGCTGAATGGCGAAAAGTTTACGAAAGTATTTTTGAATGATAAAAAGAGTTTCTCGAAAAAAATTAGATGTTAATAAATACACCGAATGTCTCAACAGATCGGTGAATTACCGCATTTATGCAGAAGTTTTTTATTTAGATGCTTTAGTTGAAAACAATTGGGATTGTTACGTTTTAAATGACTATGAAGCCATAATGCCTTTACCTTTTGTAAAGAAATTTGGGTTTAAATTCATTGTTCAGCCAATATATTGTCAACAATTAGGGGTTTTTCATCAAGCAAATTTCTCGAAAGAAACTTTCAAACGTTTTGAGAAAAAACTATATCGAAATTTAGTGAGAGCTTATGCTTTTAATGAAGAAAATACGGAGATGTTTGAGCCGAAGGGACAGAAAAAGGTTAATTATATCTTAGATTTGGGTCAAGACTATGAAAGTTTATTTTCTAATTATAGCAGAAATCGAAGAAACAAAGTTAGACAAGCAATAAAATTTGATTATAACTTAAACAAAACTAATCAATTAAATAACTTTCATAAAATAAATTCTTCTTACGAGTATATGACTTCAAATAACTTAATTAACTATTCAAAAGATAAACTTGAGCAGTTATTAAGTAAAAAAATCATTAATGTTTATGAAATTTTTGACAATGAAAAGAACTTACTTGGTTGTCAATTAATCATGATTTCTAAAAATAGAATTTATAATTTTGCTTTCGCAAGAAATAAGAATTCGAAAAGTAATTTTGGATCAGACTTTATGATAGATTACATTATCAAAAATTTTTCTAATTCAGAGTTAACACTTGATTTCGAAGGTTCTATGGTTCCTTCTATAGCTAAATTTATGCAAGACTTTGGTCCTATAGAAAAGCATTATACAAACTATTCTAATTTAGATTTTTTGACAAAGAAAAATTAATTCACGGTAACCATTTCCAACAGAAATTTTCTTCGCTAAGTCATAATCAATTTTATTACGATAATCAATTTTTTCGATTAGCATATTTTCACGTTTTAATCGTTCTTGAAAATCTTGACCATGTAATCGTAATAAATCTTTTTCACCATAATTTTTTAATCGTTCTTCTTCCGTCTTAAGTTCAGCATTTTCAAACGTATTATTTATTGGATGAATAGGAGTTTGAATCAATGCTTTCCCTCCTTTTTTAAGAACTCGAAACAATTCATCAATCGCCTTTTTTTCATCTGGAATATGCCCTAAAACATGACAACAAACTATATAATCAAATGTGTTATCAGGATAATTTATTGAAGTAATATCCATTTCTTCATCAGCAAGATTGATGTTAATATCTGCATTGACATAACGTAAATTATCGGTCTGTTTAAAAATATTTTTCAAAGCATCTTCTGGAGCAATATGCAATAATTTATTAGGTCTAGCCAATAAATCTGTTTCGTTTTTTATAAATTCTAACAAAACTCTTGTCCTTTCTAATGAACCGCAATTTGGACATTCAGCATTCTCTCGGTTATCTATACCGTTTGATTTATCCAAAAATTTAGAAAAAGATTCTTGACAACAATTGCAATAAAAATTATTTCCTTTCAGAAATAATCCATTCAATTTCTTCAAATTTTTTCTATTATTAATTCTTATCTTTTCAGAAAATAATTTTTTATAAAATGTTTTAATTGCATTCATTACTTACAAACGTTAAGACTGCTATTTTATGATATTAAATTTATTCAAAAAAAATATATTTCCTTTTTACCACACAGTTTCAGATAAACGATTAATTCATATCGATCAATTATATCCATTAAAATCTGTTGATCAATTTCAGCGTGAATTAGATTTTTTTCAGAAAAATTATGTCAATATTTCTATGATTGAATTAATTGATTTGTACAAAAAAAATGGTTCTATTCCTCAAGAAAATTACTTTCATCTTAGTTTTGATGACGGTTTGAAACAATGTTACTCTATAATTTCACCAATATTAAAAGAACGAAATTTAGATGCAACTTTTTTTATCAATCCGAATTTTATAGACAATCAAGAAATATTTTATCGGTATAAAGTTGCTTTCATTTTAGAAAATATTACAGACAATAACCTTAAAAAAGAACTTTTAAATTATTCTATTCATGATCTTAAAAAAATTGATGAATTAATTAATGAACAAGAAATAAAACTAAATGAAGCTGAAATCTATTTGAATGAAGCTGAAATTAAAGCCTTAATTCATCAAGGATTTACAATTGGTGCGCACTCGATGAATCATCCTTATTATCGCGATATTTCTTTCGCACAACAACTTTTAGAAACGAACGAAAGTTTAGATTTTATCCAACAAAAGTTTAATTTAGATTATCGAGTTTTTTCTTTTCCTTTTACAGATGACGGCGTTTCTAAAAACTTTTTTAATACTATAAAATCCGATTTTACATTTGGTACAGCTGGAATAAAAGATGATGAATTTTCAACAAATATTCAGCGACTTCCGATGGATAATTGTATTTCTAATCCTGCAATTTTTGTCCAAAAAAATCGTTATAAATTCTATATTCAAAAGTTACTACAAAAGCATATTGTATCTCATTAACACAAAAAGAGTGAAAAAATTTTACCATTTATTTCTTACATTATTTTTCTTAATCATTTATCGTTTAGGAAGTTTTAGTAAAATAACTTTTGGTGATGCTGCTGGAAAAATATTGGATATAGAACGAAATCAATTTACGTATGAAACATATTCATTAACTCATTTTTTGTATTTCAACTTCAATATTCTAATTCACAAATTATTTCCTTTTATAAATACCATTGAGATTGGACGTTGGGTAAATATTGTTTCTGCTGTAATAGTTTTGAATATTTTATTTTCTATTCTTCAACTCTTAAATAAAAAACTTTGGATTTCTCTTTTAGGTACAGTTGCATTTGGATTTAGTTTTACTTTTTGGAAAAATACTGAAAATATAGAAGTTTACACTTTTTGTTTAATTTGGATTTCACTTTACGTTTTATTTGCGATAAAATTTGTTCAAAATAAACAATCTAAAACGCTTTTATTTGCAGGAATAATGCTTGGAGTCAGCTTGTTTTCTCATGTACAAGGTGTTCTATTAATTCCTTCTTATTTTTATTTATGCTACTTGGCTTTTAGAAATAATGTTAAAAACAGACTAATTTTCAGTTATTTTTTTATTCCTTTTCTATTTTTAGCATTGCTTTATATTTATCCAATTATTAATAACGAATCTCTGAAAAATGTTTTATCATCTTCGGAAAAATCATGGGTTTCTGACTCATTAAAGAAAGATTTAGTAAGCTATTCAAAAGATTTAATGAAAGCATTAGGTTATATTGTTTATAATTTTTGGTTTCTAAATTTTGCCATATTCTTTATTCCGATTAAAAATTTTATCAAAGACAAATCATTACTTTTTTTAATTATTTTCGGTTTACCTGTTTTTTGTTTTTCTACTATTTATGCTGTTAGCGATAATTATGTCTTTTTCTTAAATTTTAATTTAGCCTATTTGATTATTTTAAGTATTGGTTTAAACAATTTTATTACAAAATTTCCGAAGAACACTTCATTAATTTCTATTCTTATTTTCTCAACACCGCTTTATTATTATTCGGCCAAACAACTTGCTATGCAAACAACAAAAGGGAAAGAATTTCATCAACAAAAAGCATACAAAGACGGATTAAATTATTATTTGCTTCCTTGGATGAATAACAATAAAGGTATTTTAGAAGTTATTTTGAATAATGAAGAAACAAATGAAGATATTGAATGGATGAAAGAAACAGGTCAAAAACTAATTGATCTAAAATCCAAAACAATGACAAAAGAAGAAATAAAAAAGTTGTAAATTAACGTACAAATCAATTGTTTATGAGAACGTTATTTTATATTATTTTTTGTTTTTCTATTTTTTCGTGCAGTAGTCAACAAGGTGGTTTAGTTTTTCCAAATCAATCAACAACTTCAAATTCGGTAAGTTCTACAAACCAATCTACAATCAAAAATTTTATTATCACAGATGATTTACAGCCAATCACTTTACAAGTAAATGTAATTGTTCTGAAACGAGATGATGGAACGGGAAATTATGATTTAAAAAATCCAGAAGAGAAACAGGCTTTAGAAAATTTCATGAATGCAAGCAATGACGTTTGGAGCAAATTTACTCAACCAAATGACTTAAATGGCTGTTATACTGGAAAAGATTTTTATCAAGATGCTAAAATTCGTTTTAAATATAATTACATTGAAATTAAAGATAACTATGCTTGGAATTATAAAAATAGTGGTGCTGATTTACAAAATATGAAATACAACGGATTTACACCGTATAGAGGTTGGTATTTAACTTATATAGATGATAAAATTTCTCAAGACGCTACAATGCCTAAAGGAATAAATGTATATCTAACAATGGATGCAGATAATTATGATCGTTTATATAAAGTAAAAAGCAAAGATTTTGATTTAAAAGAAGTTGCAGCAGCAGAATCCCCAAGTAGTAACTTATCACAAAGTATTAGCATTCATATCCCTAACCGATATTTAAAATATCTTTCTCATCGATTTCAAGATCCCATTCGTTTTAATAAAACGGTTGAAGAAACAATGTCATGGGATTTAGGAGATGCTCGAGGATTAGCTCACGAAATTGGACATAGCCTTGGTTTAAATCATAGTAATGAATACCACAATACAAATGCGTGCAAATTTTCTATAATGTCTCAAGTTGGTTCGGATCCTAAAAATTATCTTCAACCAACAGAAGTTTTAAAGGCTCATAAAAATCTTAGAGAGACTAATTTAATTCAATTTGTAACAGAAGATTCTTTTTTAGGAAATACATTTTTAATCAATGAAAATACAAATTGGGATAAAACACTACGTTTTTATTCAAATTTAAAAATTGAGAACAATGTAATCTTAACAATTTCAGAACCAGTAATTTTAGCTCCAAAAGCAAAAGTAATCTTCGGAAATAATTCAAAGTTAATTTTCGAAAAAAATGGAAAATTAATTTATCCAAATGGAAAAGAATTTAATGAGTATATCAACAAGAAAAATAGTTCTATCGTAAAAATCAAATAGGCATATCTAATGATTGATATTTTTTACGGAAAATTAATCCTATTAAGACAACAAAAACAATTCCTTCTAAAATTGCAATCCATATATTAAAATCAATTATTCTTCTAAAAACTTGATCAATACCGAACATTAAAATTAAAACTATCAACTGCTCTGCAATAGATTTAATATTTTTTTTTTGTTTAAAAAAGCCTATTGATTCCTTATAAAAGAACAAACATAGCATCACAACATAACTTATTAATGTTGTAATTGCGGCTCCAATGTATCCATAAGTCGGAACAACAAGAAAGTTTAATATAACATTAATAATTAAACAAATAATTAATATTTGAACGATTGTTTTTAATTTATTTCTGAATTTTAATTTGTTTTGGTTAATCGTAATTATTCCATAAATAAACGCACTAAAAAAAACATAAGGCATGATAATGTAGCCGTTTCTAAACTCTTCTCCTAAAAGAATTTCTGAGATTTCTTTAGAAAAAATAGAAATTAAAAACGTAATCGGCAATAAAGTAAAAATATAACCAAATAAATACTTTTGAAGTAAATTGTCTGCTTCATTTATATTATGAGATAATTCTTTGTTCATTTTAGGATTAATAACACTAAAAAATACAAAAACAAACGCTGTAATAGAGATTTGTGCAATATCATAAACTTTGGTGTAAATACCTACATTTCGCATATTATCATACATGGCCAAAATATATCGATCGCTTGAAACTAACAATAAAGTTATTATACTTGAAATAAGAACAAACGAACCAAAATTTAGAAATATTTTTAAATATCGCATTCTAACTAAATTAAAGTTCAGACTTGGTATTTTTTTATGATAAATCAGATAAATTCCAATTCCAACAACAAAGATTAAATCTATAATAATAGAACTACTAATTAATGAAGTGATATCAAAATCTAAAATAAATGCAGAAAATAATAAAACTATAAAACTGAATACAACTTGCATTATCAACAAAATATTATTGAGCTTTGCATAGCCTTTTATTCTCAAAATCACATAAAATAATCCTAACAATTCTTTCAAAACAAAATGAAAAAAGCTAAGTATGATTAACTTATAAACCAAAGAAGGTGAGTGATAAAATGCAATAAACATTAAAGAACATAGAAGCATCACCACGCTCGAAATCAGATATAAAAAAAGAAGATTTGAATAGAATTTATTTAAAATTTTCTTTCTTTCAAATGAATTATAAAATCGCCAAATACAGCTTGATAACCATGAATAGGAAACAGTAGATATATATAAAAATATCCCCATAACTAATCCTAAATATCCGTAATCTTCAGCAGAATAATGTCGTGTAAAAATTGGTGTTTTTATGACATTAATTCCCATTGGTATTATCATTCCTAATAAATACCAAAACGTATCCCGAAAAAAAACGTTTTTAGAATTATTCATATTTTTTTAAAATAAATGATAATTAAAAATTCAATTAAAGAAAGGAACTATTGCTTTTCATTTAACAAAAATTGATATGTTTCTAATAACATTTCTTCCATAATATCCCAATTATATCTTTCATCAACAGCCTTTATTCCATTCTTTGCAAATTCATCAAAAGCTTTTCGATCATTTAACAAATCTAAAATTGTATTGGCTAATAATTTTTCATCATTTGGTTCAATCGCAATTCCAACATTATTTTCCAGCACATATTTTTTCATATAACCAAAATTGCTTGTAATAATCGGAATTCCAAAATTCATGTATTCAAATAATTTAATCTGAATAATTTCTTCATGGGTTTTAGCAAAAAGCAGAGGATTTAAACCTATTTTTATTTGATTAAAATAATCTGAAACTTCTTGATGAGGAACAAAATCTTTTAAAATTACATTTTTTTCTAAATTATTTTGTTGGATAAATTGCTTTATCTCAAATTCAAATTTTTTATCATACACTTGCCCAAGAAAAAGCAATTTATAATCTGGCAATTTCTCAACGATATATTTAGTAGATTTCAAAGCAACCAAAGCTCCTCTCATTTCAGATAAACCTCCTACATATGCTGCATCATATATTTTATCTTCGTAAGTTAAATGTTTACGTTGATCCTTAAGATTTGTAAAGTTATACATTATTTTTATCGGAACATTCGGGACATTCTTCTTAAAACGATTATATAATCCATCATCTACTGTAAAAATATAATCATAATCTTTTACCTTTTTATATTCCCAATTTTGAATATAATCTGCATAAGTATTTGTGATTATTTTAGGTATTTTTGAATCCTTAAAACGATAATCTTTCATATTTTTATCCAAAGGCTCCCGTCCATCGTAGATAAATTTAGGATTATTTCCTATTTTTTTTAAATCCCCTAAAATCCTATTTATTCTTGCATCATGAATATGATAGAGATCTGCTTTTATTGACTGACAATATTCTAAAGCTTCATCATATTCTGTTTTCACAAACGAAAGCCTTTTAAAAAAAAAATTCAATAATAAAGTTGGTAAATACTTTTTACGCTTCAATTGTAGATAATGAATTCCTTCTTTAGTTATTCCTTTTCCATTAACATCTCCAATCGTAATATAATGAACATTATACCCATTTTTAACTAAAGATATAGCCTGTTTCCAATATATTCTGTCATCGTATAAAGTATGTAAATCTGCTAAAAAAACGATTGTATATGTCTGTTTCATTTCTTTTTCATTAATAAGCTCGTAGAAATTAAAAACCATTTTTTTGAAGGATGATCTATCCAATTTTTATAATTTTCTCCAAAATAAGTCTTTAATTCAGGAAAATCTTGTTCTAAATTAACACTTTCTAACCATTTTGAAGTAGGCATAGAAAATCCTTTTTTTTTCATAGAAAGCACATCTTTTGGTAAAATAGTTTGCACATTTTTCCGTAGAAATGGCTTATTGTTTTCTTTTGATAAATCTTGATCTAAAAATGAACAATTAAAATATTTCTGAACAAATAAATGATCCAAATACGGAAAACGCATTTCGATTTCGTTTTTCATCGCTGGTGAATCTGTTCGCAACGAATGATGAGAACTGATATAATAATAAAAATCCAAATAAGAGATTTTCTTTAACAAAGGCATTTTCTCAAAATTGATATTTGTAGATTTTACCTTATTCATCAAAACCGAAATTGGATGTTCCCAATCAGCACTTCCATGCATCGAAAATAATTGTTGAATAGCTTTCCAAGAAGAAAAACTTCTCATAATAAAAGGTGTAGCTTCTAAGCCAAACGTAGAGATTTCTTCGTATTTATTTCTCTTCGATCCTGTAAGAAAATATCGAAATGGTTTCCATAAAAACGCTTGATATTTTTCTAATTTTTTGGCTTGATTGTAATAACCGTAACCATAAAATAATTCGTCCAATCCAAGTGCATTATGCAAAACGGTATAATTATTTTGTTTCGCTTTTTTCGTTAAAAAATAAGCCGGTTCTGGAGAAGAATTAGGCTCTTCCTCTGCAAAACAACATTCTTTTATCGTTTGTAAATCAACTTGATTTTCGATCTCAAACGCTTTGATATTCAAATTTGCATTTAGTGCATTACTTTTTGCAAAAGCTAACTCATTTTGTTCTGGAACAGATTCGTTATAAATTGTCAATGCATCAATATCAGAATTTTTCTGCCCTATCATATACGCCAATAATCCTGAATCTAATCCTCCACTCAGCATTATTGCTTGCTTCACATCTGAAACAGAACTAAGGTTAACAACTTTATCTACATCGTTTAAAAATTCTTCTGAAGAAATTAATTGATGATTCGGTTGATAATTTAATTGCCAATATTGGTTTTTCTCAGATTTAAAATTTGATAAATCAACTTTTAATTGAGTAGCAGCTTCTAAGGAATAAATATTGTTATAAATTGTATTTGGAGCGAAACTCGAATTGAGATAAAATGTATATGCTAAATGTTTAAAATTGATTTCCTTTTGAACCAAATCTGTCGCAAAAATCCCTTCTATTTCTGAAGAGAAAATAAAATTTTCTTCATCTAAAAAATAATAAAAAGGCTTAATTCCAAAACGATCTCGCCAAATATTTACTTCATTTTTTTGATAATCAACGATTACAATTACAAACATTCCACGCAAATATTGCACAAAATCGATTCCAAGCTTTAGATACAATTGAAAAGCAACTTCAGAATCTGAATCGGAAATAAAATCCACATCGCTTAAAAATTCATTTCGAAGTTCTTTAAAATTATAAACTTCTCCATTCATCATAAACGAAATTTTCGCGTCGTTATCGTAAAATGGTTGCATCCCATTATTTGACAAATCAATAATAGATAGACGATTAAAACCTATCCAATTATTTGCTTGTATTCCATCCGAATTTCTTAAATCAAATTGTGTTCGTTTATCAGATAATTGACTTGAATAAAAATGAATTTCTTTATCAAAAAAACTGGTATGAATGGTATTATTCGGACCACGATGTTTGATCGATTTTAAAGAATTTAGAATCGATGAACCGCTTAACTTATTTTTAGAAAAAATACCAGAAATTCCGCACATTTGCTACTTTTTATAACGTTTCAGCTCTTTCATTACAAAGTAAAGTTGAACCAAATAGCCCATTCCCGCAAAGAAAGAATATAGGGATAACGTCAAAAGTATGTTTTTATTTAGTCCGCCAATCACACAAGTAATCAATGTGACGAAAACCAAATAAATGTTGAAGTATAGTGCGTAATGATTTTTCTTAATCACCACAACAATTTGCTGAATAGGATTCATTGCAGAACGACACAAAATCCA
>RRZU013418692.1_pt1 | contig 10747 bp, 13 predicted proteins | sample 2165561 | NCBI WGS metagenome assembly RRZU01 (sample SAMN10456909, study PRJNA506462) | wastewater metagenome | isolation source: wastewater sludge | place: USA: Moscow, Idaho | reverse complement strand
GCGCCGCGGCAACACATTCTCGTTCAGGACCTGGGGGTTCTCGTGGTGGTTCGGGACGATCATCGTAGGCGCTCCTTTGCTCCCATGCGGACGTCTGCGCGCCGCATCTCGGTGACAGCGGCAACATCCGGGAACGGGCCCCGCGTACGAACAACCTTACAAGCCGACGTCGGCCGTGTCACGGACTCGACGAGACTCATCTAAAGTGCCCGCGAAACGCCTTTGGTGCCTCACGTAAGAGTGCCCGCGAAATGGTGAGTCTCGGGGCTAATTCTCGATGGAGTGGACAGCTCGCAGAACCAGGTGGTCGGCCTCACGAAACTCGCGCCAGACGTGGCTGGCTGGGTGCAAGGAGTTGTCAGCTCCACTCTTGTCGGGGTAGCGACGCCGGTTGTGCTGAAGACTGCGGTCACGCAACTCGCTGTTGCCAGCACGGGCACAGCAATCTCAACCCTCAGCGGTGTCGCTGCCACCAACGCAACTCTGGCCTGGTTCGGTGGAGGCAGCATCGCCGCCGGCGGAGGAGGAATGGCGCTTGGCGCGACGGTACTCAACATCACCGTCGCCGGCCCAACCCTTCTAGTCGCTGGATTCACCGTGAAGAACCGCGGCACCAAAGCACGCACGGAGGCCGAATCCCATCGGGCAGAAGTCGAGGTTCTAATCGCGCAACTGGATGTGCGTGACCAGCAACTCCGCGGTATTCGGGACCGCACCTCCGAAGTGGACGATACCCTGAAGCGCCTGATGGTGACGGCCATCAACGCCCTTGACCTCCTCGAGTCTGAGTCGTTCAGCATGGAGTTCCATGCCGAACGACTCCAACGCGCCTTGATTCTTGTCAAATCTGTCCGTGACGTGGCAACGGCACCCATCACTGACAAGGACGGACACCTTGACGAGGGTGTCGATCAGTTGATCATTAAGTACCGAGATCAGAGAGAAGATGAATGGCTGAAGTAAACAAGGATCCGGGTAAGACCATCGCGCCGACGAACCTCGCTGACGTCGTGGTTGGCACGGTTGGAAAGATCACTCCGGCGGATGCGCTGGGAGCTCTGACTCAACTGGTGACTGCTGCACGCGAGTCGATCCAGATTCACGAGACCGAAGCTACGAAACGTGAGCAGTTAAGGGCCTATCGCGAGACGGAGGTCAGGCGAATCAAGGCTTCCGAGAAGGTGCTTCGAGAGTACTTCGACCGAGTGTTTGAGGAACGTCGCGAGACGCATAAGCGGCTCTTCGAGAGCCTCGATGTCGCGCTGCAGTCCGGAGACACCGCCGCCATGCAGACTGTCGTCGGTGGGATCGTAGAGGTGGCGAGGACGTCACCTCTCGCCAGCATCGGGAACCTCGGCGAGTTGCGGCGAGCCATGGATGATCCCAACACTGTGTTCGAGTTCTGAGCAGCGCACTCTAGGATTTTGTGTTCGGCATCAGGTAGTGCGGTCCGACGAACCCGACATGAACCTTCCGAGTGGCCCCGGCGGTGTCGTCGTGGAAGTAGATGCGGGGCGCGAGGTTTCCGCCGCCCTCGGCTATCTTCAAGTGCGAAAGCATCAACTTTCTCCCCGTTCCATCAACTTCTGCACTCACTGGCAGAACGCGCTTGCCTGATAGTCCCGAGTTGTTCTGCACCGTGTCGCTTTCCGTCATAGACAGCTTCTTCGATGTCGCGGGCCAGCCCATCGGCGGATCACTCCTGCACCAATCGTAGAAATTGCCCGCGAAGCCTTCGCTTCGAGCGGCAGCGAAGGCAGCCAAGGCCCGGAATCCGCGCCAAGCGGTGTTGCCCCAAGCGGTCGCTTGCGGGGCTGTGTTGATGCCATCCAAGTCTCTTGGGGCGTCGTCATGGACTACGAGCCAGTCGCCAAGATAGTCCATCGCGAGGATGATGGCTGTTTCCACGCTGTCAGCGTCGTCGGGGATTCCCGAACCAGGATCATGTTGAGTCTCGTAGAAGAGGTCAAAGATGTTCCGCCCCTCAAGCGCACGATGCAGGCGATCAAGGTGGCCGATTTTCAAACTCAGTTCACGAGAGAGCTGTTCCTGATCCTCGATCGCGGTCGAAGCATCCTCCTGCGCCGCATCTAGCCTCGACTGCAATTCTGTAAGGATTTCTTCAGCATCCTCAACCGACAAGTAGTCCGAAAGATCGACGGCGCTCTTGGCGTCCACTGAGAGAAAGATGTCAAATGCGGGGTCGGGGCGGCGCCGCGCAGAAAGCGAACATACTCCGTAGACGATCCGGTCGATTTGGGAACGTTCTGTTGCTGGGTCTTCCAGCAGGGCGCGAAGCGTGTAGCGGTGACGGTAACCCTCGCCATCAACTACAGGAACAGGCGCATACACCCGAATGCTGCCATCCCAGGTGGCAAGTTGGCCTAGCTCGCTGCTGAACTTGGCAACCGCGTCGCGGTCTACGGTGGCGACAGTCGCGACTCCGGAGACTCGGCGCGCAATCCTCTGCGCCCTCATCTGCCACGCTCCGTTGTCCTCGGAGTTTGGCTGGCTCACCACGATCATCGGCAGAGTTCGGTGCCCTGAGCGCAGATGCTCAACCAAGATGGGCACACCGTCGGATGGAATGCTCACTGGCTCAACCTGTACGCGGCTACCGCCGAGGCGCGCGTTGGGGGTCACGCCGAGTAGGTCATCGACGATGCGTGGCCGGCCAACTGAGAGTCGGACGCCCACCAGGCGCTCCGACTCCACCTGGTTCTCAACCCAGACGTGCGCCACCTCGTCTGCGACTGCGACGCGCACCACTGTCGTCCAGGTCATCTCCTCCGATGTCTCGCGAGTGGTGCCTTCGAAACCGCAGACCGTGTCAGCGTCGTTGAGAGTGCGGAGGCTGACGGATCGCTCGAGGTCAAAATGCTGCTCCTGGCGATCGATCCGACGTGTTCGGTTCAACGTGACTTGGATCGTGCCGTCGGCATGCTCGGCACCATCGCTGGTCTCGGTCGCCCACGCCATGTAGAGCCCGCGCGCTTGCGCGACATAGTCGGCAGGGTCCTCAGGGCTGGAGGTGAAGAGCGAGCGGTACAGAACAGTCACGCGTCAAGGCTATCGGCCCGTGGCGGAACCCGAGAGCTATGAGGGACGGTGATGCCGGTCTTGCGTGACGGATCATGGGCCGGAGCTGACACATCCCTCGTCTTGGCCCACACGGTTCCTCGGTGAACCCCGAACTGGCCTGCCAGTACGTTCACACTAGTGCCGTTGGCGCGGGCTGTTCGCATAGCGTTCACTTCCTCGTCCGTGAGTCGTGTTCGAGGTCGTTTCTTTGGTTCCACCGACGCACCGATCAGCGGGTCGTCGGCCTCGCCCGCAAGGTCGGCATCCCCGCGAGAGCCCTGATTCCAGGCGGAGACCAACCGCTCGACCCAATGTCGTCTGTTCCCGCAGCGCTCTATTGCGTCCACAGCAGAACTCCCTAGTCAAACGCATTTGACTAGGGAGTTTACTTGTTTCATCTTAGACCCAAGTGTCCCCAGAGGGACATCAGCGCGCATTCTCATGGAACGTTCGTGTAACGCTGTAGACCGATTCTGGCGGGGTTCCTATGGGCATGAGACAGTTCGGATCTACCAAGAGGCTGCCCAGCCAGCGCTATCGGGCAAGCTTCGTCCACCCCCACGATTCCACGCGCAGAGTCGCTGCCCCGATCACCTTCACGCACAAGAGTGACGCCGAGCACTGGCTGAGACTCCAGCAGAGGGCGATTGAACGAGGCGAGTGGCTCTCCCCTGAAGAGGAGGCTGCCCAGAGGCCGGAGTTACACACCCTTCAGGAGACCTATGAACGCTTCCTGGCCCAGCGTCCGCGGCCGCTGGCTCTATCCACTCTCACCGCGTATGAGCAGGACTGGCGTCTGCGGATCGTGCCCATTGGGGGGCCGAGCGTGACGTGAAGAGCATCACACACGATGACGTGTGGCAGTGGCGTCAGGGTCCGCTGGGCGCTGAACGGCGTCGTGACCGGTCCACCCTGGCCTTGTTCAATGAGTTGTTGACGAAGGCCACACACTGGGGATGGATCGACAAGAACCCCGCCGCGGGGGTGAGCATCCCGCGACAGATGAAAGCGATGGAGCAGCGTCACGTGTTCGATCTGGACGATGTACGACGCTATCTGCAGGCAGGCCGAGCCTCAGCACGTGGCGATGTTGGCCACGGTGGCATTGGGCGGGTTGAGATCGGGTGAGCTCCGGGGTCTGCGTCGGATGGACCTCGACCTCGAGGGGCGGCGGATCTTCGTGCGCCAGGCGATCGAGCATGGCAAGGACGGCGATGCTTACCGCGTGGGTGTGAAGATTCCCAAGACGTCGGCTGGCATCCGTTCGCTGCCGATGTCGACGACGTTGGTGACGATTCTGCGGGATCACCTCACGCTGCATCCGAGGTCGCCGGAGCAGCTCGTGTTCACCGTCTGCAACGGTAAGCCGATGGGTCCTGCCGAGGCCGACCGGCGTCATAACAGGGCGCTGGCCAACATGGGCTTGCGGACCCCCGAGGCTGAGCGACGACGACTCTGGCGGAAGGGTCTTCCCGTACCGAAGGAGGACCACATCACGCTGCACGATCTGCGTGCTTCGTACGCCGCGTGGCTCTTCAGTGAGGGGTACACGATCGCGGAGGTAATGCTCTTGCTGGGGTGGAGTGATTCGCGCATGGCGCTTGAGGTCTATAGCCGCGTCTTCCCACGCCGCGTCGAGAGCGTCGGCCCCAAGCAGGGCGAAGCGCTCAAGGGCCTCACAGTCGTCGTGGCATGAGGCGAGCTTGGCAGTGGCTCTCTTCGTGGTGATTCTCTTGCGCTGGCGGTACAGGGGGAGAGGTTGTCCCACGTGCGGAAGTGCGGATGTGCCTGGACCGGTCCCCGATTGTGGGGTGGGATGAGGCGTGCTGTCTGCTCCGATCGCCTCTCTACGTGTAAAGACTCCCTTGACGAGGGCAGGATGTAAAGGTAGTCTTTACACATGGAGATCCGCGGTTCGGCGCGCAAGCACGGGATCACGGATGCAGAGATCGAACACGCTTGGCACCACGCCATAAGGCTCGTCGAGTATGAATACAACGGTCAGGAACGCCTGTTGGTGATCGGCCCTGACCAGCACGGACGCTTGCTGGAACTCGTTGCTGTGCCTGCAGATGAACCGACTCGGATCATCCACGCTGATCGACTACGACCGAAGTTCTACGACTACCTGAGGTGAGGTGAACGCCATGACCATCAAGACACACAATGACTCGACCGGGCTGGACCAGCTAGACGTCCGTGCGAACCCAGCCCGCGACGCCGCGCACTTCCGCCGGATTCTCGCTGCCCGGAAGGCAGTGGCGGATGCTGAACAGGAACTGCGAGACGCAGTACACGATGCCCGCGAAGCCGGCGACTCCTGGACCGTGATCGGGGCCGCTCTCGACACGACCCGTCAGGCTGCCTACCAGCGCTTCGGTCGAGACTGAACCGCCGCAGTTCAGATGGCCCCTCTCACGCTGGGTGTCGGCCGTGGGGGTTCATAGGGGTATGAACGAGAGGATCCTTGATGAGCACCCGTAACACCTCAGCCGCCACACCGAAGGCCGGCGCGCGACGGTGGGCCTCCCTGAACGAGGCTGCTGAGTACGTTCGTGTTCATCCCAAGACCTTGACCCGACGCTTCAGCGACGGTTCGCTGATTCGGTACCGCGTTGGACGCCGGGTGATGGTCGACTTGGACGAATTGGACGAGCTCGTGGTCGCAAGCGCCGGCGGCCTCAAGACGCTGACCGGTTGACTGTTGCCCTGGCGTGGCGAGCGCGGCGCTCGGGCTCGGTCTCAGGTGGCCGCTTGACGACGTGACCTGACGGACGGAGCGACAGACCGATGCCGCGGTGGTCCTCAAGGGCTGACTGATGGGCGTCATGTCAGCGTCTCCAAGGCCGCGATGAGGGGGCCCTGCGAGCGGGGGAGTTGCCTCGCGAGTGCGATGAGGCGGTTGGGCTTGCCTCCGCGGCGTAGCCACTCTTTGAGGGCTTCGAGGGGGAGCTCGTAGCCGATCGTGCCCCTCAGCCGGAAAGCGTCGACGATTGATCGCTCGGGGGTGTAGAGCCCGATCGTCTGGTCAGTGCCGGGGATGGGGACCTCGTCTCGACCCAGATCGAAGGTTGCCGTGTGGAAGCGGTGCCAGCTGATTGCCGAGGTACCAGCTGGGATGCGTGCTTCCCGGTGGATGGCCACATTAAGCGTGGCGGGGATTTCGTCGGTGAGGTCATGGAGGGCCAAGGCAGAGGTCAGACAGATCGTGGCTTCTGGGCGCCGGCTGGCGGCTTCGATCCATTCCCAGTCCGCGGTGTTGGCGTCGGCGGGCAGGTAGATTCCACGTGCGATGCGTTCCAGTTTGCCGTCGCGGGCGGCACGGTGGAGGGTGCTTCGGGACATCCCCTGCTGCCGCGCGGTGGCGGGTGTGAGTGGTGCCATGCCCCCGGTGCCCTCCTTGTCTGAAACAAAACGTATCCCGATAAGTCTATCTGAAGACGGTTTGTTTCACCACGTCCAGGGGTGCCCCACGGCAAAGTGTGGGCGCTCTGACGGGGCGGGGCGGTCATCGCCGGGGACTTCCGGTGGCTCGTGACGGACCGCGTAGGTGTTCGGGCCGCGGTCGGAAGGGCGGCTGATCTGTGCGTGGCTCGACGGCGTTGGTGCCCGCCGGTGCGGCATTGGGCGTGTGCTGATTGATCCGCCAGTAGAGGGCGGCCGCGGGTCGTTCTGCGGGTAGTGGTCCCTCAGCGAGCGCTCTTGCTACGAGGGCCCAAGTCGGGGTCCCAGAATCTTCGAGGAGGGCGAGGTGTCTGGCCAGCCCGGGGACACCAGGGTCGTGGTCGAGTCCCTGACCGAGGGCCCGCAGTTGTGCGATGTCGAGGCTCGGCGTCGCGGTGAGGAGGTCCCTGTCGAGCTGGTCCTGGTAGTGCCGCGCGGCCCCGGCCTGCGCCCGACCTCCTGTGGGGTGGCGGTCCTCGGGCGCGACGCCGGTGGCGGCTCGCCACACCGCCACATCGCCGAGCAGTCGGTCTGGGAGTGCCGTGTCGCTGGGTGCCCAGCTTGGGGGCGGGGCCTGCAGCGTGTCGAGGCGTACCTGGTTGGCGAGGTTGGTCACGTGCTGGGCGCGTGCTGTGAGGTAGGGACCCCAGCGTGCGTCGTCGGCTATGGAGGCTGGGATGCGGGGGGCCGCCGGTGGGGTCGGGGATGAGTGTGGCCAGGAGGGCTGCAGGGTCGGCGATGTCGGTGTCGGCCTTCCAGGCTTGGAGGGCTGCGTCGAGCACGGTTTCGGGGCTGCCGGCGTGGATGCGGTCGTGGTCGAGGTACCAGCCCAGGGCGGTGGGGTCGCCGTGGCGGAGGGCGAGGGAGGCGGCCTTCTCGCCGTTGTCGACGAAGCGCAGCACCTCGTCGAGTTCGACGGCGCCGTGCACGCGTTGCAGGTCCGTGAGTACGCCGCCGGCGCCGATGGCGGACAGCTGGCGGTCGTCGCCGAACAGGCGGATGGAGGCGCCTCGGGGGAGTGCATAGTCGATGAGCTCGGCCAGGGAGAGGGTGTCGGCCATTCCTGCCTCGTCCACGATGATCAGCGTCGCCGCATCCACGCCATGGCTTTCGTCGTGGTGGAGGTCCCAGAGGAGTTTGGCGATGGTGGTGGCGTCCCCTGTCGCCTCTGCGAGGAGCGCGGCTGCGGCAGCCGACGGCGCCAGGCCGAGGACGGTGCCGCCGGACTCCTCCCAGGCCCGGGTGAGGACTCGCATCGCGGTCGTCTTCCCCGTGCCCGCGGCGGCCAGCCCCAGCTGCAGTTGGGCACCGCTGGTGGCCATGGCACGCACCAGGCGTGCCTGCCCGTCGTTGAGGGTGACCCCGTTGGCCATCGACTCCAACAAAGTCATCTCCACCGCGTCATCAGCGACTCGGCGCCCGCCGCTGAGGGAGCCGGCTGCGACGATCCGCCGCTCGGCGTCGAGCACGGCTTGGGAGGTGTAGAGGCGAGATCCTGCCACCTCGTACATCGAGGACCCGTCGCTGCGCCGCAGCTGTGGCGGCTCTTCGATCCCGTCCCCGGTGGAGGTCAGCGGGACAGAGGTTGCGAGTGCTCGGTCGAGAAGTTGCATCGTCAGGAGCTCGGCCTGGGTTGTGGTGCCGGAGAGTTCGCGGGCACGTCTGGACGCCTCACCGCGCAGATGCCACACCTGCCAGGAAGCCCGCGCCCGAGCGACCCGGTCCACCACTTCTCCCGCCACGCGATCCAACTGGTCTTCCGTGATGTCGCCGCGCGACAGGGTGGCGCGGCCGAGTGAGCTGGCGAGAACACGGTCGATCCCGTCGGTGCCGATAGCTCGTTCGGCCTGTGCCCGCCAGGTGGTGCGCTGTTCAGCATGGGAGCGGGGCAGGTGCTTCGCTTCCCTGGTTTCGAGGGTGGCCTGCTGGGCCAGCCGGATCGCTTCGCCCGGCGTGGGAGGACGATGATGGCGTGTCTGGAACTCGGTCGCGAGCTCCGCCTGGCGAGACTCGATCAAGGCTCTGCGCGACGACCAGAGCCCGACCAGTTCGGGGGGTATGCCGATGATTTCCCGGACCGTCCGTCGTTCCAGCGTCTCGGGCTCGCGTTCGGCGAACTCGACGCCGAGTGCTTCGCGCAGGTGGGCCTCCAGTTGCGTGTTGTAGGTCTCGCTCACGGCCACCCGGGCCTGGTAGATCAGGCGGCCATCGATCGAGCGCCACTTCCCATCCATCCCCTGCACCTTGTTCGCAATCGCCACATGCGTGTGGAGGTTTGGATCCCCGGCACGGGAATCGCGATGTGTGAACGAGGCTGCGATGAGGCCGCGGACGTCGATCTGCCGCACGCCCGCGTGGCCGGCGCGTGAGTACAGCGCCTCGTCTTCCAGGAAGCGCAGCGCGTCGTCGACCGCGGCGTCGTGCGCCTTCTCGATCGCCTCAGCAGTCTCCCGCGGGGCGATCGCCCACAACGCGGAGACCGACTTCACCGGAGTGAACGTCATGTCGTAACCCGCGCACGCCGTCGACGACTGCCGGCTCAACCGGGACACCTCCGCCGCCAACTCCTCCATTGCCGGTGCCCGGCCGATGCGCGCCTCAAACCGCTCGCCCGCGACGGCGTTCACAATGTCGGCGCGGACGTCGGTGGGCACCGTTGCCGTTGTCGGCACCCCCTCCGCGACGCGCCATGCTGCGGTGCGCTTCTCCACCTCCAGGCGGAACTCGTTGACCGCCCCGTGCACCGGGAAGGGCGGGCCGAGGCGGGCAGCCTCGGTGATCGTCGCCATCGACGCGTCACTCGGCAACGCGGCCAGCCGGGCCTGCATGTTCGGATGGAAACCGCCCCCGAACAGCGCGCGCATCTGCTCCGCTGCCACCTCGTCGCCGACGAAGACGTCGCCCAGCTCTGCCAGGCCGCGGCCCCGCCACGACCCGGGGGCCTCGCCGCGTTCGGAGTAGTAGGAGGCCAGCGTCGCGTGGCCCTTCTCCGTTGTGTCGTGCGCAGCAACCTGCCGGGTCAGGTAGTCGTACCCCGACCCGGCGGTGAGCTTGTGCAGCGATACCCCCATGCATGTGAGAACCCCGACTCGACCACCCAAACGCGCAAACCGCCCTCGATGGTGCAGTGGGTGTGTGCGACTTCATCAAGCCGGGGGTACGCCGGAATCGCGGGTGTCGAGATACCGAACACGGGCGGACCGAGGAGGCTGAATGGCGGTACAGGCGGTCTGTCCATCATCGTTGAGGCAGGTGTCTGGACGGTGGTTCCCCGTGAAGCGCGACTCCCTTGTGGGCGGAATCCGTAGGAGTTGAGGGAGCGCATGAGGCGAGCTCGTTCCGCTCCTTCAATTCAACTGGGGTACTCCCTCGACTGCCTCACCGGTCCACCGGCTGTCGGGTTCGTCGTCGATGCCGGACGAGCGGCGCCACCAGTTGGTGTGTCACCGCCCGCCCGATTCCTCTCAAGCGAGGAGCTCCGCCACCTCTGCGTCGAGCAGTTCGACGACGGCGGCACGTGCCTGCTCGGGTCCCGTGCTCGCGAGTACGGCATCGAGCATGGCGCGACAGGTTTCCAAGTCGTGTCGGATGAGCGATGCCTTCACCGCTCCCACCTTGCCAACGGCCATTGAGAGCGAAGAGATCCCCGCCCCGGCGGCGACGAGTGCGAGGAGCGGGTCACCGCCAACCTCGCCACAAATGCCCACCGGTTTTCCGGCTGCTCCGTGGACGGTGGCGACGATGAGCTCCCAGAGGGCTGGCTGCCAGCCGCTCAGTAGGTGGGCCAGTGCCCCGTTCATCCGGTCGGCCGCGAACAGGTACTGCGACAGGTCGTTGGTGCCGATGGAAGCGAAGTCGCAGGCGTCCAACACGTGCTGCGAGCGGATCGCAGCCGCGGGGACCTCCACCATGGTGCCGGCCGTCGGAAGGCCCACCTCCCGGCAGCGCGCCGCGAACCATGCCGCCTCCTCAGCGGTGGCCACCATCGGCGCCATGACCCACACTTCTGCACCCGTCGTCTCACGGGCGCGGGCCAGGGCGGTGAGTTGATCCGTGAGCAGGTCGTCGCGCTCGCGCTGCAGGCGCAGTCCGCGGACTCCCAGCGCCGGGTTCTCCTCGGGCCCCAGGTCCGCGAAGGCCAACGGCTTGTCGGCGCCGGCGTCGAGGCTGCGGACCACCACCTTGCGGCCGGTGAACGACTCGAACACGGCCGTGTAGGTGG
>RRZU011209789.1_pt1 | contig 10747 bp, 8 predicted proteins | sample 2165561 | NCBI WGS metagenome assembly RRZU01 (sample SAMN10456909, study PRJNA506462) | wastewater metagenome | isolation source: wastewater sludge | place: USA: Moscow, Idaho | reverse complement strand
GACTAAAATTTGCCGGTCTTTTGTATGCGGGATACGCAATACCGCCATCAGCGCACAAGAAATTCCCTTGATCGGTCTCACCAGAAGAAAGTCAAACTCAACGGTTTGAGCTTTTCAGTTTTTGCCGGAATCTCGTCCTAGAGCGCAACTCATTGAAAACGATGCTAATGAATTAAAACGACACAATAGCCGGATAAAACAAAGTAAATCGAAGGATTAAAAGTACAGATCATGAGAGGCAAATCACCTAAACGCTCTGGCTAGCACAATCTTTAAAACACTATAAAATCAGCGGCATTGTGTTATGTAAGGATTACCAATGAAAAAACTAACCCGCCAGCGAACAGCCATAGAGCAAGTGATTACCCAGGCAGATAGACCGCTGTTACCACAAGAAATATTAGAGGTTGCCAAAAAACAGGTAACAGATTTAGGTATGGCGACGGTCTATCGCAATCTTAAAACCATGCTGGAAGACGGTAATTTATGCGCAGTGGAACTGCCCGGGCAAAACACCCGTTATGAACTGGCGGACCTAAAACATCACCACCACTTCCAATGTCTAACTTGCAAACAGGTATTTGATATCCACTCCTGCCTTGGCGATTTTGCCTCGCTTGCACCACCGGGGTTTGAAGTGGAATCTCACGAAATCACGCTCTACGGGCGCTGTGCGGCATGCAAAAGCAAAGCTTAAATGTAAGAAGACCGCACAATCGAACCTTGCCTTCAACGCCTCCCGCCGTTTTGGCTCTGGATATGGTCAATAAACAAAATAGTCGACTCAAATGCGCATCAGGTCTCACACCATAGCCAATCCCCGGTTTACCATAGCGATACAGGCAACTTAGATGCCAACAAAGACAATAGATAGTGATGAGGCGCTTTACACATTAAAAGTGTTTGCCATAGCAGTTCAACTAATCAGATGCATTGGCAACCGTTTTATAGCGAAGAATCTTGCCCTAGCTATTTAAGTGCTATTGACGCCGGTCTTTCGATCTTTTTCGTCTCCTACTACCAGAATACTTTGCCTAAGCGCATAATCCACCCATCTCATCTTAAATTAAGCACGAAAAGCATGAATACGAATCCAACGTGTAAAGCGCAACACTGCGCGGTGCACGTTTCCACAAACCAGAAAAGGAGTAAGTTTGATGTCTAACCGTTTTGCACAAGCTGCTTTTAACTCTGCCCCTGATTACGTTCGACATGAAAGCCTCAAAAAGTGGGTCGGCGAAATCGCTACACTGACTGAACCAGATCAAGTGGTTTGGTGTAATGGCTCGCAAGAAGAATACGACCGCCTCTGTGAGGAAATGGTTCAAGCCGGCACATTTATTCGCCTGAACCCGGCCAAGCGCAAAAACTCATTCCTCGCCTGCTCAGACCCGTCTGATGTGGCCCGGGTGGAAGATCGCACTTACATCTGCAGCGAGAAAAAAGAAGATGCGGGTCCCACAAATAACTGGGAAGATCCTAATGTAATGCGCACAACCCTTAACGGGCTGTTCAAAGGTGCCATGCGTGGCCGCACCATGTATGTCATCCCATTTTCAATGGGCCCTCTAGGGAGCACTATTTCTCAAATAGGCGTTGAAATCACAGACAGCCCTTATGTGGTTGTCAACATGCGCATCATGACGCGCATGGGCAAAGCCGTTTTTGATGTGCTAGGCGCAGCGGGTAAATTTGTGCCTTGCGTCCACTCCGTTGGTGCACCTCTTGCCGCAGGGGAAAAAGACAGTCCTTGGCCCTGCAACCCCACTGTGAAATATATTGTCCATTACCCCGAAACCCGGGAAATTTGGTCATATGGTTCCGGCTATGGCGGCAATGCGTTGTTAGGCAAAAAATGTCTTGCACTGCGAATCGCTTCCACCATGGCCCGGGATGAAGGCTGGCTAGCCGAACACATGCTAATTTTAGGTGTAGAAAATCCAGAAGGGGAAAAAACCTACGTCGCCGCAGCGTTTCCTTCTGCATGCGGAAAAACCAATTTCGCCATGCTCATTCCCCCCAAACACTTCCAAGGTTGGAAAATCACTACCGTGGGCGACGATATTGCATGGATTAAACCCGGCAAAGACGGTAAGTTTTACGCCATTAACCCAGAAGCTGGTTACTTTGGTGTTGCCCCCGGCACCAGTGAAAAAACAAACTTCAATGCTATGGCCTCAGTTCGTGAAAACGTTATTTTCACGAACGTGGCGCTTACCGATGATGGTGACGTATGGTGGGAAGGCATGACCAAAGAACCCCCGGCCCATTGCATTGACTGGCAAGGTAAAAGCTGGACCCCTGAGATCGCTAAAGAAACCGGCCGCAAAGCCGCACACCCGAACGCACGTTTCACCGCGCCGGCCAGCCAATGTCCTTCCATTGATCCGGACTGGGATAAACCTGAAGGCGTCCCCATTTCTGCCTTTATCTTTGGCGGACGGCGTGCCACAACAGTGCCTTTAGTCTATCAAGCCTTTAACTGGGACCACGGCGTCTACCTCGCCGCTACCATGGGTTCAGAAACCACGGCGGCCGCCTTTGGTGCACAAGGCGTCGTCCGCCGAGACCCCTTCGCCATGCTGCCTTTCTGTGGTTATCACATGGGTGACTACTTTAGCCATTGGCTCAAGATTGGCTACTCCATTGAAAACACACCCAAAGTATTCAGCGTCAACTGGTTCAGAACCAATGAAAAAGGCGAATTCCTCTGGCCCGGCTTTGGCGAAAATATGCGAGTACTCAAATGGATTGTTGATCGCGTTCGCGGCAAAATTGGTGCAAAAGAAACGGAACTTGGCTGGATGCCCCGTCACCGCGATATTGACTGGACGTTTATGGAGATGGGCAAACCTGAATTCCACGCCCTGACCCAAGTAGACCCCAATGCGTGGCTCAAAGAATTAGCATCCCATCAAGAATGGTTTGATAAATTAGGCGACCGCGTCCCCAAATCCTTACGCCTCATAGGTGAACTTTTTGAAACTTCGATGAAGCGCATTAAAGAGCGCACAGGCTGTTAAATTAAGCACACATAATATTCAAACGCTCAGACAATACGTCTGAGCGTTTTTTATTTTTAAACGCTAAATTATTTAATTTAATCCCCTAAAAATCCACCGCTCTGATGATCCCACAATTTTGCGTAAAGCCCTTTTTGCATTAATAATTCATGATGACTGCCCTGCTCAACAATTTGCCCTTCGTCGATCACAATCAGCCGATCCATTGCCGCAATCGTGGAAAGACGATGCGCAATAGCAATAACGGTCTTTCCTTCCATCAGTTTATATAAATTACTTTGAATAGCACTTTCCACTTCAGAATCTAATGCACTTGTCGCCTCATCTAAAAGCAAGATAGGGGCATTCTTAAGCATTACCCGGGCAATAGCGATACGTTGACGTTGCCCCCCAGAAAGCTTTACCCCACGCTCACCCACATGCGCGTCAAAGCCCGTACGCCCATGACTATCAGCCAGCGTTTCTATAAATTCAATCGCCTGAGCCCTTTGGGATGCTTCATATAATTCATTTTCTGATGCGTCCGGCCTACCATAAAGAATATTCTCTCTGACGGATCGATGTAATAGCGAAGTATCCTGAGTCACCATACCAATTTGAGCACGCAGACTCTTTTGACTGAATTGAGCGATATTTTGGTCATCAATTAAAATGGCACCTTCTTGAATATCATAAAAACGTAACAACAAATTGATTAAAGTACTTTTGCCCGCCCCAGAACGACCAACCAAGCCGATTTTTTCTCCCGGCTGAATCGTTAAATTAAAATGCTTTAATAAAGGCTTCTTCTCATCATAATAAAAACCAACATCCCGGAATGATATAGCACCTTGCTGAACTGTAATATTGGGTGCATTAGGAGAATCTACGACCATTTGGCGACGAGTCAGAATATTCATCCCATCCTGTACCGTGCCAATATGCTCAAATAGCATACTCACTTCCCACATAATCCAATGCGCCATCCCATTAAGGCGTAAAGACATTGCCAATGCAGCCGCAACGGCGCCAACAGTCACTAAGCCTTCTTGCCAACGCAACAATGCCACAATCGTTGTGCTCACAATTAAAAGAACAGACAAACTGTGATTAATTATTTCAAATTGAGTCACCAATCTCATTTGCCGATAAACCGTTCCCATAAATTCTTGCATCGCATTTTTAGCGTATGCTGCCTCACGGTCGGCATGAGAAAAAAGTTTAATTGTCGCAATATTGGCATAAGCATCTGTAATACGCCCAGTCATTAAAGACCGGGCATCTGCTTGGTCTTGAGCCGTTTTACCAAGCTTGGGCACAAAAAAACATATGGCACTTATATAACCGGTTAGCCACAAAATAAAAGGGAAAACCAATGCGCTACTAAAGCCTCCCAATACCAAAGCCGTGGTTAAAAAATACATCGAAATAAATACCAGAATGTCCGTCAGTAACATCACGGTGTCACGAACAGCCAGAGCGGTTTGCATAATTTTGGCAGAAACACGCCCGGCAAATTCATCCTGGTAAAACCCAATGCTTTGATTCAACATTAAACGGTGAAAATTCCAGCGCAAAAGCATTGGAAAATTACCCTGTAGCACTTGATATTTCACCAACGCACAACTGGCAACAACAAAGATGCTTCCCAGCAACCCAACTAGCATCCATCCTAAGCTTGAACCTTTATATTGCCAAAACTGTTCAGGGGAAAACTGCGTGAGCCAGTCTGTTAATACACTCAACAACTTAAACAAAACGCTTTCAAACCCGCCCATAATAGCGGCACAAATCAATACAATTGCAATCCAGCCCCGCAGGCCCTTTGTACAAAACCACACAAAAGGCAAAAGCCCCACTAAAGGACGAACAGGCGTAGTTTCAGGATAAGGATTAACACGACGTTCAAACCAAGAAAACATAGGGCTTTGCCAAATATAAATAAAAAACAAAAGTAAAAAGAGAAATGAAACTTTTATAAAAAAACTTAGCTCACTTTATTTAATCCAGCAACGCAATTCCTTGCTCTTTAAGGGCCAAAATTAGTGCTGGTCTAGCTTGAATTTTAGCGATCATCTTTTGTAATGAAGCAAATGAGCTTAAATCCAAGCCCAAAGATCTCGCCCAACGTAAAGAAACGTATAAATAAATATCTGCAGCAGAATAATGATTATTAGCAATCCAGTCTTTATTGATATATTGCCGATCAACAAACTTATACATATCCACCAAACGTATCATTGCATTTTGTTTTATTTCTGCATGCATTGCTTCATTTTGTGTATAAATTGCTGGACGAAATAAAGGCTTAAATGCAGGATGCAGGTCAGCATTAGCATATGCAAGCCAACGTAGAGCCTCAGCGTGTTCTCGTGAGCCAAGCTTAGGATAAACCACCCCAACCTTTCCCGCCTGCTCACCTAAGCTTGCCATATATTCAACAATAGCAACGTTTTGAGTAATAACAGAACCATTATCTAACTGTAAAACAGGCACAGAACCTAATGCATTCACATTTTTAAGATATTCCTCCCGGCCATCTTCACCATTGCGAGGCGCCAATTGAAGCTTAACATCAAGCTGAAGCTCCCTTGCCACAATATGAGGAACCAAAGAACAGCTACCGGTTAAATAATGCAATGTTGTCATCATTAAATCCTTCAAAAAATGGGCACTATAACAGAACTAACAAGTCCTATCTAAAGACATACTACTAAATACAATTAAATAACTTTATAACAACCCGCATTTAAAATTACAAAATAAATTATTTATTAAAAGCTCATAAAGTAAAGCATAATAGAATAAAGTGATGCAAAAATCTATTTAAAAAGTATTTTGCACAGATTCATACAGTCCAAAAACAAAACAAACCCTTTAAAACATTTCTCAGAAACTAATATGTAACACACCATAAAAACCGCAGCACAAATGAAACCATTCATACAAACACATCAAACACAAAACAGTTTTACCTCCATCTTTACTTTCCAGAGAAACTAGAAATTCACAATTTAGTATTTCACTTAAAATATAAAACAACCATTCGAATAAAACATATTTACCATTGACTTTATCAGAAGTCACAAAAACAATAAATTAAAGATTTAGAAAAAATTATTCACAGTGTTAAAAACTAAAAACACATAAAATATTCACAATTATTTTTAATAAAAAAATATTTATTACATTAGACTTGCACAACTGAATATCATGAATTCCTTGGAGACATAATGCTCAAAAAAATTTATAAAATTGTCTGTTTCGCCCTCGCTCTAACTGCAGGCAGTCACGCGAACGCGCTAAGTAATATCACAAAATTTCCTGCGTCAGGTTTAGGCGTTGACTATCGAATTGGAGGGAATTACTACGGCACGCCACCTTCTGCTGGGTGGGGCATGGGATCAAGAGTGGGAGTAAGCGCATTTAGTGAAAATGATTTATTCAGCGCAGAACCGTCAGACCCCCCGTCTCAACCAAATACTATAGGCGTAGCACTTAATAAAACTTATCAAATCTGTGATGGTTGTGAAGCCACTATTAGTGGGCGATTTTACAACCGCACGCCAATAGGCCATCCCAATATTACAAATGAAGCCTATCTTTGGATTGGCCCCGCTGGAGGAAATATCGGTATTGACAACCCGTCATATGCAGCCCCCTATAACACCCAATCAGAAGGAATGATTCTAGGCGCGGCTACTAATTTAACAGCTGCACCACCTGAAGCAAATGCGGTCATAATAGACAGCGGTGGTACCTCTGATACTAGGAAAGCTAAGCTGACAGGTGGCCTACCACCAGTCCCACTTGACAGCTGGTTTACACAAACCATTGTTATCCAAAGAATAGGGAACCAACTCTACATTAAGTCTTTCAATGTCAATGGCACCGATGTGACAGCACTTCATGATTTTAATATTTCGGCATTTAGCGGCTACGATGCCTCATGGCTAGGCACCGGCTTTAACGTTGGCGCCATGGCTGACGATTTAGTCAGTGAAATAAAAGTCGATATTCCAGAAGCTAAAATAAATAAAAACTTTGATGGCTTTATTATTGCCCCCGGGGAAAAGCGGCGCCTAATAATTACAGCAGAAAATCTTTCTGTCCCGGCAAAAGATATCGATAATATGTATATCAAAGATCTTATGCCATATCCCTTACAAGTCGACAGCATTCTATTAAATACTTGTAACGGCAATATCACGTACTCATCTTCTCAATTGGAGTTTTTAGGCACGCTGCCAGCATCAGGATGCGAGATTCAAGCGGAAGTAATTTGGCCGGCGAATCTCAGCACCCCACCTCATTGTCCCGCGTTTGTGACTAATACAATCACCCCTGGCGCAGGAGGGGATTTTTATACCGATGGTGGGCAAGTAAACGTCCCCGTTAGTGCATTTTTGCAATGCGAACCCGCCTTAGTAGATGTAAAAAAAACGACCTCTGCAACATCTCTTATCCCGGGGGCTACGGTTCCTTATACCATCGAAATCAAGGGGACAAACAATCACCCTGCTATAGGTTTAAGCGTTCAAGATACCTTCCCGCCCGGTGTGTTTAGCTCAATTACTTGGGAGTGTAAAGAAACTGACGCAACTAACCCCGCCAACTCATCCTCTTGCGGTAATGGCAGTGGTGATATCAATGAAACCAATATCAGCCTACCCAAAGATACAATCCGAACTTACGAAATTAAGGCCGTAGTATCGTCCACCCCACCTGCAAGCTATGAAAACGAAGTTGAGATGAATACAGGTAACGGCTTCTGCGATAAAGACCCAACTGCAACAACCTGTAAAGCTAAAGCGCCCCCCTTATCTGCAGTGGCCTCAGTAAAAATTGAAAAATCCACAACAACCCTTGCACCGGTAGGCCCGGGGGCGGCTGTTAGATATAGCATCACAGTAACTAACCCAAGTGCTGTTCAGGCAACCAACATCACGGTTGCAGACACGATCCCTGCAGGTATTGCAAGCGGCACCTGGTCTTGCACAGGTAGCTGTGGCACAACGAATGGTAACCTTCCCTTAAACGACACAATTGCCAATCTTGCGGCAGGAGCCAGCACAACTTACACCATTGATGCAATAACAGACACCCACACCCTACCAACTCAAATCAACAATATTGCGACAGCCACGCCAGCAGCACCTCAACTATGTGTGGACGCTACCGGCAATATCAGTGCGCCCCCCTGCAAAACTAATATCGTTACACTAGACACGGCTACGCCCGTGATTACGATTGCCCAAAACGTTAATAATTTAGCGCCTGCAACCCCGGGCGGCACAATCACTTACGTTGTGACGGTCACTAATACAGGCACAGTCCCTGCAAATAACATTACCGTCACCAACCCTCTGCCTAATGGCATTACAGGAGGCTCCTGGTCCTGCTCACCTGCAGCCCTTTGTGGAACAGTCAGTGGCAATTTACCCATCAACCATGTTATTGCAAACCTTCCTCCTGGTGCGGTGGTGACTTACACTGTAACCGCAACCGTTGCAAAAAGTAATGTTCCCAACCAAATCACCAACGTAGCAACAGCTAGTAGTCCTAACCTGATAACTGTTAACGGTAATTTAGGCTCAGGATCGGTTTCAGGTCCCATATCATTACTGGGGGCCCCTCCTGTCAATCCTATTCCTACCCTCAACCAGTGGAGTCTATTAATTTTGGCCTTGCTCCTAATGGGCTTCGGATTCAAAGCACGAAAAACCTACTAATATTTAAGTAACCCAGGCTAATTTAAACGCTAAATGCCACTCACTGAGTGGCATTTTTTATACCCTCTCAAAACCAAACAATACTTGCGTAAAATAAGAACCTTAGCCATTTTTATAAAAAATTAGATGAAATCGACTATTGCCGTTGGCTTTATTGGGAGCGTACTAGATTATGCCGGGAAAGGCGCTGCCCGCTGGAATAAGTGGCGCCCAACGCTAGGCTTGTGCCAGCAAGAAGATTTGTGCATAGACCGACTTATACTTATTCACGATAGTCGCAGCCAATCGCTTATAAACCAAATAACTCAAGACTTACACAACGTATCGCCCGAAACAGAAGTGATGCCGGTCATCATGGATCTAAAAGACCCTTGGGACTTTGAAGAAGTTTATGCAAATTTGCACGCCTGGGCGAGTCAGATTGTATTTAATCCAGAACAAGAAGATTGGCTCATCCACATTACAACCGGCACCCATGTGGCACAAATTTGTTGGTTCCTACTAGCAGAATCCCGGCATATCCCGGCCCGTTTGGTACAAACCTCTCCGCCCAAGAAAAAAGAAAAAAACGACATGCGGGGTCAATACAATATTATTGATCTGGATTTATCTCGCTATGACCGCATTGCCCAGCGATTTGCCCAAGAAAAAGCCGATACAGTTTCTTTTTTAAAGGCCGGCATCGCCACTCAAAACCCGGCTTTTAACCGCATGATTGAAGAAATGGAAGCCGTTGCCCTTCGTTCCAAAGCGCCTTTATTACTCATTGGCCCGACCGGGGCCGGCAAATCCTTTTTAGCCAAGCGTTTATTTGAACTAAAACACAGTCGTCATTGGGTAAAGGGGCGATTCGTCGAAGTCAACTGCGCCACATTAAGAGGCGACGCAGCCATGTCCGCACTATTTGGACATGTTAAAGGCGCCTTTACCGGAGCATTACAAGCCCGAGAAGGATTACTAAGGGCCGCCGACGCGGCCTACTTTTTTTAGATGAAATTGGCGAGCTAGGGCTAGACGAACAAGCCATGCTCCTCAAAGCGATTGAAGAAAAACGCTTTTTACCCTACGGCAGCGACCGAGAAGTAAGCAGCGACTTTCAACTCATCGCCGGCACCCACCGCAACCTAAGACGCTGGGTGCAAGAAGGCCGTTTTAGAGAAGACTTGTACGCCCGCATCAACCTCTGGACCTTTGAGCTACCGAGTCTGGCAGAACGGCAAGAAGATATTGCACCTAATCTGGGCTTTGAACTTGCGCGATTTGCCAACGAAACCGGCGAACAAGTCCGGTTTAACATAGAAGCGCAACACAAATACCTGGCTTTTGCCTGTAAAAAAGACGCCCGCTGGCCCGGGAATTTTAGAGAGCTTTCCGCCAGTTTAACGCGCATGGCAACCCTGGCCAGAGGCGGACGCATCACCGAAGCCGGGGTGAAAGATGAGATCGCCCGGTTGAGCCGCGCTTGGAGCGATACTAACCCTGTAGAAAACTCTACGGAAATTGACCGGCTTTTAGGGAAAGAAGAAGAAACTTTAGACCTCTTTGAACGTATTCAGCTAAAAGGCGTACTCGAAGTGTGCCAAAAAGCCAGTTCACTTTCTGAAGCCGGCAGACAGCTCTTTGCCCAATCCCGCCAACAGAAAAAACAAGCCAACGATGCAGACCGCTTGCGCAAATATCTTGCCAAGTATAATTTGAGCTGGGAGCAAATTCAGCAAGAAAACTAAAACTAGCATCCCGCATTACACTACACCACAATTTCTACACCTAAAAACATACTTTCTAAACTAATTTTTTAATAATGATGAAACTATTAGATTTAATATGCGGACTCTTTATATTAGCTGGCCTCCTACTACTGGGTTACACCATTAACTCCTTTTTTGCCGAAAACATAAGCATATGTAATGGAAGAGGCTGTAGGCATATCGTCTTATCAGAACTCGTAAAAAGTGAATCTTGGCGCTTTTATATAACCGTGTTTTTATACGCGCTATTCAGTCTTTTTCTCAT
>RRZU012855780.1_pt1 | contig 10748 bp, 9 predicted proteins | sample 2165561 | NCBI WGS metagenome assembly RRZU01 (sample SAMN10456909, study PRJNA506462) | wastewater metagenome | isolation source: wastewater sludge | place: USA: Moscow, Idaho | reverse complement strand
CGATCCGTTTTGGCGTGTCGAAGTGAAGCAGGGTAGGCTATTGAGGCCGCGTAGCGACCTATTCATGCAACACTTTCTTGCTAGCCGTTTGACAGTCGATATTCCTATCAAGCATCTTTTCGTGGAGTACAAATTTTGGATCGAAAGGCAGCAACCGTTTTCATCTATCAGAGACGAGCTTGCTACGCTGTCGCGGCAGGGTGACGATTTCCGCCGCATCATAGAACCAAAGAAGGACGACTCGCTATTTGGCTTAGCTACGTTTCTCGATAGCTATGACATCCGAACGTCTTACCCACTTATATTGGCGATGCTGGATGTGGGATTGGACGAAACACAATGGGCAGCGATTTCGACAACATTGGAATCGTATCTATTGCGCAGAGCAGTATGCGGATTAACCACGAAAAATTATAACCGCGTATTTTTGTCTCTAACACGGAATCTGCGGCGTGACGGAATGACACCGGAAAACCTCGCGAAGCAGCTAGCCGAGCAAGTAGGAGAGTCAACTGAATGGCCGTCAGATGAGGCTTTTGGCGATGCATGGCGTTCGCGTCACGCCTACCAAATAATGAACAACCCGAAAATTGTGCATATTCTTAAACGCCTAAATGACACATATATCGGAAGCAAAACGGAAGTTGTATCAATCGAAAGTGCACTAACGGTAGAGCATATTCTTCCGCAGCAGTGGATTGAAAACTGGCTTTTCCCAGATGGTGGAAAGGGGCTATCCTCGACTGAGCTTTGGACAGTTGATCAAGGCGATCATCGTGCGGCAGCCACAAGAAAGAGAAATACTGCCCTTCAAACTCTTGGCAATCTTACTATTCTCACACAAGCTCTCAATTCAGCGGTATCTAATGGTGCTTGGAAGGATAAGAAGCCAGAGCTTCTGAGAAATTCGCTCTTGCCAATTAACCAGCAACTTCTCGAAGTCGAAGTGTGGGATGAAAATACAATTGAGCATCGTTCAGATGTCTTATTTCAACGTGCATTGAAGATATGGCCGCGAAGATAAGCATTAACACTATAAGTAGTAGTGCTTCAACTTTCCGAAGAACCTGAGACATTTTGATATGGTCTGTCCATTTGCACAGACCTTTTGTCGCTTGCCAGCATTAAGCGAAACAATGGCTTAGAAAGCCGTGGACAACCGCGCAAAAAGGAACCGTTTTGTGCGGTTATGACCCTATGAATGGGAGACGGCCCGCCTTGGGCTATTCGCTTAAGGAGAGCCGTTTTCAAATCCTTTAGCGATTTTCGCGGGCAAATTTATTGCGGCAGAACGCGACAAAAGCCGCATCCGGTTTTTGTGGCGGTCCTTTCTTTTCGATCCATTCGCGCCATTGCCTTTCGAGTTCGTAGACATCCCACCCCGGAGCGGCTCTTTTCGCGTGTTCATAGGTGACGGTTCGCAGGTGCGGCCCGGTATTCCCCTCATGTTCATGGATAGGCAGCGGGAGCAACAGCGGTTCAGGCGCGGGCGGATTCTTGAGACGGCGAAGCGCGGGCGGCAGTTGCGCCACATGCGGCTTGCTGGGCTTGAGGAGCAAACCCCGTTCCCCCTCCTCAATATTGGCTTCCGGGTAAAGGACATGAACGGCCCGGAGGTGTTCCAGAAAAGCCGCCTTAAAATCCCTTTCACGGCCATAATCCGCGCCGAATTGCATTTGCAGGGCAGGCCACGGGATTTCTGTAGGTTTGCGCAGATAGGACAGGCGGTAGGTCAGCCAGCAGTAAATGTCCAAGGCCAAGGGCGAGCGCTTGAGCGCTTTGAGCGCCCGCATGTCTATCGGAACCGGACGATCAATAATCTCATTGAAAAAGGTGTTGCCGAGCGTCACCGTGGATTTCCAGAGCGGCATCTGATCCGGCGTTTTTGGGTTCCACCACAAAGAATATTTTTCAACGATATTGAGATTGCCCCCCTCATCGTGTGTTTTGTCCTCATACCGGCAAGAGACCGTTGAACAGAACAGGCGCAGGGTCTGGTTACGGAGCCTTGTAATATCCCCTCTTTCCCCGCCGCGACACGTCAAACCCAACTCTGCCATGAACGCCGACAGGGTAGGCCCAAGCTCAAGAACTGGGGATTTTGTGCGGACGGCTTCTGTTGTCATCCATGACAGCAGCAAGCGGGGAATCGACCCGTAAGGCAATCCGACTTTTCGGGGGGACCAAATGGTAAGCGTGAAATGCCCATTCTGGCGGGTGAATTCATTGTCTGATTGGGCTTTGTGCGGCATGGTGGCTTGGGTGAGGGCGCGAGCGATGAAGCCCACGGCCCCGGCCTGCTTGGCGTCTTCCGCTTCTATCGCCATGGATTCCGCAATCAGCATGTCGAGTTTGTCGCGCATAACTTCTTTTCCTGTTGCCCCTTCCGCCCTTCAAATCATAGGCCGGATTTATCCACAGAGGCGAGAGGTTTTGAGAAGTTATCCACGCTGAAACGGTCGCGCTTTAAGATGTATTTTACGCTGAAACGGTCGCGCTTTTACGCTGAAACGGTCGCGCAGATTCCACGCAACCCCATAGTTTATAAAGCGTTTTCTTCCCCTCCCTATAGCACCCTATAGTTAAAAAACACCTGTAGTTGGGCGGGGCCACTGGTGGAAAACTCGCCAATCGTGAAAATCGGCCTCGCAAAAAGACAAAAGACGGTTCGGCAAAAGGGCGGAAACCGAGCGCGCGGCAACCACCCCGTTGCTTTCAGGAGGAGGTGTTGCTTGTGCAGGGGGAACTTTTCTATACCCGTAGGGCGGTAGGAAGAGGAAAAAGGGCAATGATTGACGATTCGATTCACAACGACCAGAAGCGCAAAGAGCAATAGAAGCTGGAAGCCTTAGAAGAAGGAAATTTCCAAGAGGTCCCTCCAAGGTTTTTCGAGCAGTTGCGTGAGCGTGCCCGGCAGTTAACTGAGCACGCCATCACCAGAGAATAAAAATATCCGGGGGGAACGTCCGCGCGGGGTCACAGCGGCCCATAGAAGGCGCAGGAGGAGCGCAACGGTTTTGGGAGGTAGAGAGGGCGCATTTATACATTCCCTACGGGAGCGTGCGCGCGGTCTTTCCAACGGGCCGGACTTCTTTTGAGAGGGATAGCGAGTGTGTTTTTGTGGCTACACTGTGGCTACGCCACCCGCCCCTAAAACCCCCTTGCCAAGGGGGCTGTCGCCCCCGTTGCATCCCCCCGAAGGACTCTCGTTATGAGCGAAAATCGCGCCCGTCTGATTCGCGTTCGTGTGTCGGAGGAAGAACACCGCACCATCACCACCCGCGCCGAGCGGACCCATTGTTTCAGCTTGTCGGAGTACGTCCGGCGCATGGCGCTGCATGGCAAGATCGAGGTGCGGCAGAGCCGGGAGCTGGACGGTGAAACCCTTGACCAACTCCGCCGCCTCGGGGTGAACCTCAACCAGATGACACGGCAGTTTCACGAGACGGGGCAGCGGCCCCCGCCCGAACTGGAACCCTTGCTGGAAAAACTCAGCGCCCTCGTGGACGAGCAAATTAGGCTGTCTCTGGCGGCGGCGGGAATCGACGATTGACCCGGCCACGGTGAGTTACGGGAATGAATCCGTGCCGTGGCCGATGGATTGAACAAGAAACCTGTGAGCAAGGCGCACGCCCCGCCTTGCCGGGCTGATATGACGGTGTTACGGTCATTTGAGATGTATCATGTTACAAACCGTTATGCCCGTGAGTGGGGTTGTAAGCCCAAACCCGATAAAATTCCGTTAGCCTAAATCTGGGGTTGGAAGTCCAATGGAACGAAAAACCGAGTTCAGGTCACTGGCGTCATACTGAGGCACTCTTGAAGTCACCGCGAAAGCCTCACAGTGCTCGCCCGATAGCCAATTTGAATAGCCCAGTCGCTATAGGCTAAATAACATCCCTGCTGGTCATTGTTGGCTAGGTGAACTAGGATGGACAAGTGACGTATACCCATCTTAGCCATTTTCCATGAAAGTCGCTCGCCTCTACCTCCGCGTCAGTACCGACGAACAGGACCTGACCCGTCAGTTCGATATTGAACACAGCACACGAGCGGCAGGCTACTACGTCGCGGGCGTCTACCGTGAGAAGGCATCGGGGGCCCGCGCTGACCGGCCCGAACTGCTGCGGATGATCGCTGATCTCCAACCGGGTGAGGTGGTGGTTGCCGAGAAGATGGATCGCATCAGCCGACTGCCGTTGGCCGAAGCCGAGCAATTGGTCGCCTCGATCCGGGCCAAGGGCGCTCATCTGGCGGTGCCAGGGCTGGTCGATCTATCTGATTTGGCGGACGAGGCCGATGGTGTCACGAGGATCGTGCTGGTGTCGGTGCAGGAGCTGTTGCTGAAGCTGGCCTTGCAGATGGCCCGGGACGACTACGAGACGCGGCGCGAGCGACAGCGCCAGGGTGTCCAGCTCGCTAAGGTGGCTGGCAAGTACACCGGTCGCAAGGCCGACACCGCTACCCATCAGCGCATCGTCGCTCTGCGTAGCGCTGGCCAAACCATCAAACGCACTGCGGAGTTGGCGGGGTGCAGCATCAGCCAGGCCAAGCGGATATGGGCGCTGCACCGAGTGCAGTCCTAATGCCGACGATCGTCTAGGCGTTTTCGTCCATCCCCTCGATAAAGATAGAAGGACGATGGCGACGAAGAACAAGTTACTGACGGTCCTCTCGGACGCCGAGCAATTCGCCCTATACGGCCTGCCCGACTTCGATGACGGGCAACAATTGGAGTTTCTATCCCTGTCAGAAGCGGAATTGGCGCTCGCCTGCGGTCGTACCGGCCTGCCCGTACAGGTCTACTGCGTCCTGCAGATCGGCTATTTCAAAGCCAAGCACGCCTTCTTTCGCTTTACCTGGGACGACGCGCAGGACGATTGTGCCTTCGTCCTGACCTGCTATTTCGACGGCCAGACCTTCGAGCCGTGCGCCATCACCCAGCACGAGTATTACGCGCAGCGCACCCTGATCGCGGAGCAGTTCGGCTATCGGGTCTGGTCGGCGGACTTCCTCCTGCCGCTCATGCAACAGGCCGCGCCGATCGTTCAGCGCGATGTTACGCCCGGCTTCGTCGTTGCCGAGCTGATGGCCTACCTCAACGAGCACAAGATTGTGCGGCCAGGTTACGCCACCTTGCAGAGGCTGATTAGCGAGGCGTTGTCCGCCGAGCGCAGGCGCTTGGGTAACCTGCTCACCGAGGTGCTGGACGCAACGGCGAAGAATGCGCTGGCCGAACTCCTCGTGCGCGACGACACCTTATCGGCGTTGGCCGCCCTCAAGCAAGACGCCAAGGACTTCGGCTGGCGGCAGATGGCACAGGAGCGAGAGAAGCGCACCCAGTTGGAACCGCTCTACGAGATAGCCAAAACACTGCTGCCCAAGCTCGCAATTTCGCAGCAGAATCTTCACTATTATGCGAGCCTGGCGAACTTCTACACCATTTACGACCTACGCCGCCTCAAAGCCGAGCAGACCCATCTGTACCTGCTGTGCTATGCCTGGCTGCGCTACCGGCAACTCACCGACAATCTCGTCGACGCCTTGGGCTATCACATGAAGCAGCTCGAAGACGAGGGCAAGGCGCGGGCCAACAAGCACTTCCTCGCGGAGCAGGGGCGACACCACCAGGAAACGCCACAAGTCGGACGCTTGCTGCTGCTTTATGTCGATGACACGGTGGCCGATGCGACGCCCTTTGGCGAGGTGCGCCAGCGCGCGTTCAAGATCATGCCCAAGGACACCCTGCAAATCACGGGGGAGCGCTTGAGCGTAAAGCGGGTGAGCAAGTTGGCCCTGCGCTGGCAGACCGTCGACGGACTCGCGGGACGCATTCGGCGTCACCTGCGCCCGCTCTATGGGGCGCTCGACTTTTCTGGGGTCGTGCCGGACAACCCGTGGCTCATAGCGCTCGCTCGGGTGAACAGCGTGTTCGGGAAACAGCAACGTCTCTCGCACCGCCCGCTGGCCGAATATCCGCAAGCCACCTTACCCAAGCGCCTGCGGCCTTATTTGCTGACGTTCGATGAGGATGGCGAGCCGACGGGCGTCCAGGCCGACCGCTACGAATTCTGGTTATACCGCCAATTGAGAAAGCGCCTCAAATCGGGCGAAATCTATCTGGACGACAGTCTGCAGCACCGCTGCTTCACCGATGAACTCGTCTCTCTCGACGAGAAGGCGAACGTACTCAGGGCGATGAACATCCTCTGGCTGCGCCAACCGATCGACACCCAGCTCAATGCACTGACGGTCGAACTCCACAAGCAATGGCTGGCATTCAACCATGAGTTGCGCCAAGGAAAGCTGAAGCATCTTGATTATGACAGTGAGACCCAGAACCTCACCTGGCGCCGACCCAAGAGCAGTGATGTTGCCGCGCAGCAAGGCAACTTCTACGAACAACTTGCGTTCTGCGACGTGGCCGACGTATTCCGCTTTGTGAACGAGCAATGCCCGTTCCTGTCGGCATTGACACCGCTGCAGCCCCGCTATGCAAAGCAGGTCGCCGACGCGGACAGTCTGATGGCGGTCATCATCGCCCAGGCGATGAACCACGGTAACTGGGTCATGGCCCGTACCAGCGATATTCCCTATCCTGTGTTGGAGGCGACCTACCAGCAGTACCTGCGCCAAGCGTCGCTCCAGGCCGCCAACGACCGGATCAGCAATGGCATTGCCGGACTGCCGATCTTCCCGCACTATTCGTTTGATGTCGATGCGCTCTATGGTAGCGTCGACGGTCAGAAGTTCGGTGTGGAGCGGCCGACCGTCAAGGCGCGCCATTCGCGCAAGTATTTCGGCCGTGGCAAAGGGGTCGTCGCCTACACCCTGCTGTGTAACCATGTACCGCTGCAGGGTTGGCTGATCGGCGCGCATGAGTTCGAAGCCCACCCTGTGTTCGACATCGGGTATCGCAACACATCCGACATCGTGCCGACGGTGATTACCGGCGACATGCACAGCGTCAACAAAGCCAACTTTGCGATCCTGCATTGGTTCGGGCGGCGTTTCGAGCCGTGTTTCACCGATCTCGAAGCGCAACTGAAGCAACTCTACTGCGCCGATGACCCCTCACTGTACAAGAAATGTCTAGTGCGTCCTGTCGGCCAGATTGACCGACAAGTCATTGCCGACGAGAAAGCCAACATCGACCGGATCGTGGCCACACTGGGTCTTAAGGAGATGACCCAGGGCACACTGATCCGCAAGCTGTGCACCTATACCCAACCGAACCCGACACGACGGGCCATCTTTGCATTCGATCAGATGATCCGTAGCATTTATACCTTGCGCTACCTCCGCGACCCTCAGTTGCAGCGCAACGTCCACCGCTCGCAGAACCGGATTGAGTCCTACCATCAGCTACGCTCCGCCATCGCTCAAGCCGGCGGCAAAAAGGAACTCACGGGCAGAACCGACATTGAAATCGAGATCAGCAACCAGTGCGCGCGGCTGATCGCGAACACCCTCATTTACTACAACTCCGCCATTTTGTCGCGGCTGCTCGCCAAGCACGAGGCGAGTGGGAACGCGAAAGTCCTGGCCATGATCAAGAAGATCTCACCGGCAGCGTGGCGCCACGTCCATCTGAACGGGCACTACACGTTCCGCAGCGTCGGGCACATCATCGACCTGGATAGGATCGTGGCAGGGCTAGATTTAAGCTGACGGAATTTTATCGGGTTTGGGCTTACAACCCCTGAGTGCCCATGAGTTACACCCTAGGCGATGCCGCAAAAGCCACCGGAAAAAGCAAGATGACCATCTTGCGCGCCATAAAAAGCGGCAGGATTTCGGCCCAACGTAAGGACAACAATTCTTATGAAATTGACCCAGCGGAGCTGCACCGGGTTTTTCAGCCCGTATCAGAATGGGAATGTGATATAGGCAACAAGGGACAATCTGATATACCAAAAGATACAAGCCTGTTACAGCTTAAACTTGAGAGCGCACTTGAAAAGATTGAGGCCCTTGATACCGAGCGGGAACGGGAACGCCGGGACGCGCAGGCAACCATCGATGACTTGCGCCGGAGGCTGGATCAAGAGGCCGAGGAACGGCGCAGGCTCACCCTGATGTTGACCGACCAACGCGAATGCGCTCCCACGGCCCCAAAAGAGGCCACCGAAGGGCGCTTTGCCCGTGCATGGGCCCATTCTGAAGGGCAAAGCCTGAAAACCGCTGTACGGGCTTCCTGAAGGCAAACAGGGCTTAATTGAAACTCTCCGGCCATTGCCGGGAGCCGTGATAGACACGCAGGATTTGAAGGGTGTCGTCGCTCACCTGATAAGGGGTGAGGTAAGGAGTTTTTGAAATGACCAGTTCCCGCGTTCCGGGCACGCGCCCCGGCCTTCCGATGTGCGGATTGTCTTTAAGCTCTGCGACTCGTTCCCTGATGCGGGTCAGGACGAGGCGGGCGGCGTGGGGACTATCCTCAGCGATGTAGAGAAAAATTTCCCGTAGGTCTTCGCGAGCTTGCGGCGATAAAACAACTTTCATTTGCTGCGGCCTTCGCGTTCCTTGGCTTTTTCATCAATCAGCACCTCCATTTCGTCCATCACGTCCTCAAAGGGAATGCCTTCACCGCGTGCAAGCGAGGCTTGCGCCTGTTTGATCCCCTCAATCTGCCATGCCTGGGTTTCGATGTACTGCTTTAGAGCCTCTTCGATCACCCAATTTCTGGAACGGTCCATGACTTGCGCCAGAGCCGCGATTTTTGCCGAGATCTCCGGGTCTGTTCGTACCGTAATCGTGCCACCAGCCATTGTTAGACCTCATATGTTTGCATTGCAATCATATGTATTCATAGCATGAAGCCGGGCCTTGCGGCAAGAAAAAACGCCAAAGGTCTATGTGAAGGTAAGCGATTAAATACGCTGATTTTTCTTGAAGTAGCACGGCCAATCCTGTAAGCTGAAAATTATCTGTAAATTTTCTGTTGAGGTGCCGCCATGTTTACGATGGACTCGATACACCCGGTTTCAGATTTCAGCCGTAAGCCCGCCGAGCACATTAAGCGGTTGAAAGAAACGGGACGGCCCGAAATCCTGACCGTGAATGGCAAGGCTGAGCTTGTGATTCAGTCTGCAAAAGCCTATGAAGAAATGGTTGATCTACTGGGAACGCTTGAGAAAATCGCCCAAGCCGCCAAAGCGCATGACGAAGGGAAAGGGATTCCTGTAGACGGGTTCTTTCGTGAATTTGAGCAAAAGCATGGTTTGAATCGCGATGCCGTACCGGGTTGAGATTGCCCCAGAAGCTGGAAACGAGATCGAGGAGATTTATCTGTATATTGCGCAGGATTCTCCCGGTAATGCGGCCCGTTGGTATTTTGCCATCCATGACAAAATCCAGACGCTGAAGGAGTCGCCGAACCGCTGCCCGGTGGCTTTTGAAAGCCGCTTCTACAGCTACGAAATCAGAAACCTGATTTTCGGAAGCTATCGGGTTTTATTCCGCGTAAAAGACGAGGCGGTTCAGATTCTTCATGTGAAGCATGGAGCGAGGGAACGAACGCCGTTCTAATGGAGTTTCATCCTTTTGTCCCATGTTGGGGTTTTACTCTCATTGGCGAAACAAGGGCTTGCGGGCTATGTTGCATCGCAGCATTGGACAAAAGGAAACATTTTGTCTCAGGTCTGACTGCAAAAAATCAGGAAAAAACTGAAACACTATAGGGAAAACGAATTCATTCCACTTTCGTGGAATAAAAAGTTAAGATCGTTTTACCTTCTAATGTCTTAATGATGGAAAATAAAAATGAAAGCTAACGCTGTTCCACTACTCGCAATCTTCGAGAAAAAAATGCGCTTGGAGGTTCCTCTGTTTCAGCGTCAGTATGTATGGAACAAAGAGCAACAATGGGAGCCACTGTGGGAGGATATTTCTCGAAAATTCACCGAGTACCTTGAAGGCAGGAAAGACGCACCGATTCATTTCCTTGGTGCAATGGTACTTGACCAAAAACAAACGCCGACAACCCACGTCGAAAAACGGCAAGTGATAGACGGTCAGCAACGACTTACGACCTTGCAGATTTTTATCGCAGCACTACGGGATTTTTGCCGTGAACAGAACTGCGAAGACCTTACGAAAGAATGCGACGCTTTCACCTTGAATAAGGGGATGATGGCGGAGCCTGAGGTTGACAAGTTTAAGGTATGGCCAACGCAGCTTGATCGTAGTCAGTTTTCGGATGTAATTGAATCAGGGTCTCGGTCAGATGTTTTGAAAAAACATCCGCTGACTTATCGAAAATACGCCCGAAAGCCGGAGCCGCGTCCGAAGATGATCGAGGCATATCTGTTTTTTTATGAACAGCTAAATGAATTTTTCATCGGTACAGAAAACGAGAAACCGCTGGTTGCCGATATTCCCTTGGCGCAGCGTTTGGATGAGTGCTTTCAGGCACTGAAGAATGCGCTTCAGGTTGTAGCGATTGACCTTGAGCAAGATGATGATGCGCAGGTCATTTTTGAAACGTTGAATGCACGCGGTGAGCCGTTACTTCCAGTTGATTTACTGAGGAATTTCATCTTTCTGCGTGCGGCACGCCGTGGCGAACCGCAAGAGACCTTGTACAAAGAGTTCTGGGCACGTTTCGACGATCCGTTTTGGCGTGTCGAAGTGAAGCAGGGTAGGCTATTGAGGCCGCGTAGCGACCTATTCATGCAACACTTTCTTGCTAGCCGTTTGACAGTCGATATTCCTATCAAGCATCTTTTCGTGGAGTACAAATTTTGGAT
>RRZU010836899.1_pt1 | contig 10748 bp, 8 predicted proteins | sample 2165561 | NCBI WGS metagenome assembly RRZU01 (sample SAMN10456909, study PRJNA506462) | wastewater metagenome | isolation source: wastewater sludge | place: USA: Moscow, Idaho | reverse complement strand
GGGCGATCGCGATGGTTTTGCGTAGTAAGCGAAGAGTGCGGTGTTTCATAAGCAAAATTCAAAAAGCAAACAGGCTCGCCGCTGCAGCGACCAGCAAGGCCGCGCCCGCTGCGGGCGGCAGGGCGCGGGGAAAGTAGCTGAGCAACGCCGCTACGGCCAGCGCCGCAAAGGTCAGCAGACCCAGCCAGTCAGTGGCAGCCACCGATGCGGTTTTGCCCACCATGCAGGCCAGCAGGGCAAGCACCAGCAAGCCCGTGCCAGCGGCGCGCAGCAGGTGGTTGGGAAGGCTGGCGAGGGTGCGACCCAGCACATCTTCCTGGTGTCTATCCATGGCAAGGCTCAGCGCGGCAAAGCCGCAAAAGCTCAACAGCAAAGCCGATAGAGCCATCAACGTGGTGGAGGGCATCAGATTGGCCTTTCTTGCGCTTGCGGGGCCAGCGTGGAGCCTGCGCCATTGCCTTCGCCATTCGCGAGGGCTGAAGCAGGGGCTGCTTTTGGGGTGGGCAGAGGTTTGGGTCGCGGCGAACGCAGCAGCTTGAACGCCGCAAAGCCATGAATGGCCGCCAGCACCAGTGCGACCAGATCAAAGCCCGCCACGCTCCACAGACCTGCACCCATGGCGGCAGGCAGTGGTAAGCCTCCTGTAGCGGCATTCAGCAGGGGCAGGCTGCCAAACAGCACCGCGGCCAGTGCCAGTTGCTCTGCCCACGCGCGGCGGTGGCTGCGCAGCAGGCCGTGCACGGCGCACAGCAGCCAGACGATGAAGAAGCTGCGAATCTCCATATCAGAGCGCTGCACAGCATCGGCTGGAATCAGGCGGTTGGCAAAAAAGTAAGCTGCCGTGGCAATCGACAGGCCCGCAATGGAGCCCACGTTGAGCACCTCTACCAGTCGGTGCAGGCGCGGTGTGCGACCCAGCTTGCGCCGCTCTGGCAGGCGCTTGACCACCCACAGCACCATGCCGGTGGCCGCCATCAGCGTACCCACTACACCCGACAGAAACAGCAGCCAGCGCAGCAGAGGCTCGGCAAAACGGCCCAGGTGTGCTGCGGTCAGCACGTTGTAGATGGCGGTGGGTGTCGAGACGGACTTGGCTGCAGGCGCTTCCATTTGAGTGCCCGTGATGCCGTCAAACACCATGCGTTCGCTGCCTCCCCGGTTGATGAGGCTGTTGCCGCCTTGAGAGCGCAGCTCAATGCGCGCGCGTGGCGTATTGGGCTGGTTCACCACGATCGCTCCCACACCGCGCTCGGGCCAGCGCTGCTGCGCAGCGGCCATCAGCGGGGCGATGGGGGTCATGGTCACGGCGTCTTCGGCTTGTGACTCAGTCTGCTCACCGCGTTTGCGGCGGGGTTGCTCGGCAGCGGCTGGGCGGTTGCCGCCGCGCATTTCGTTGAAGTAGGCGCGGGTATCGCCTTCATAGACGGCGCTGGCGCCCCAGGGCATCAGCATGATCATCAGCAGCAGCAAGCCGCTGAAGGTGATCATGATGTGAAAGGGCAAGGCCAGAATGGCTGTCATATTGTGGGAATCGAGCCATGAGCGCTGCTGCTTGCCGGAGCGAAACACAAAGAAGTCGGTAAAGATTTTCTTGTGTGTGATCACCCCGCTGATGATGGCCACCAGCATGAACATGGTGGCAATGCCCACAATCCAGCGCGCCCAGATGCGGGGCATGGCGTACAGCTCAAAGTGAAAGCGGTAGAGAAAGCTGCCGCCGCGCGTCTCACGCACAGGGATGGCTTCGCCCGTGGCCGCATCCAGCTCGGCGCGCTGGGTGCCTGCGCGGCCGGGTGCCGCATCCTTGGCGCGCCAGCTGGCTTGCACGGAAGGGTGGCGCTCGCCGGGCAGGTTCAGCGTCCAGGTGCTTGCGGCCGGCGCCAGCTGTTGCATGCCTGCTATGGCTTTTTCAGCGGTGCTGGCCGATGGCACGGACTGGTGCAGCTCGGGCTTCATCCAGACGTTGATTTCGTCGACAAAGTAGCTCAGCGTGCCGGTAAAGAAAACTGCATACAGCAGCCAGCCCAGCAGCAGGCCGGACCAGGTGTGCAGCCATGACATGGACTGGCGCAGTCCCTCGGGTTTGCCGTCGACTCTCATGGCTTCCACCCCAGCGCTGTGGCCAGACCGCCTAGCAGGGCGGCCAGTATCACCATGCCCACCCACAGTCGGCTGGCGCTGGGGGCACGAAATGCCCAGATGGCCGCGATGAAGTGCACCACAAAGGCCAGCATGGTGGCGGTCATCACGGCATCCAGACGGCTGGCGCCGGTGTGCATCAGTGCCAGACCGGCGCTGGCGCAAAACAGGGCCGACAGCGCATAGCCGCCAAAAATAGCCGCCAGCGCGCGTGAAGCAATGGCCCAGCGATAACGAGCGATGGAACGTGTCATGGACGGTGCCAGACCCAGTGAGTGATTGGTGGACATGGCGGTGTTCACCTTAGAAGCGGTAGGCCATCTTGACCCACAGGCGGCGGCCATCTTCGGCATACGAATAGGCCGAGCTGGTGTTGCGCGGGCGCACGTTGTTGGTGAGGTTGTAGGCCACGACATTGACGGTCAGGTCCTTGCGTGGCGACCAGGCCGTGCCAATATCCAGCGTGGCGACAGCGCCGACGGATTCTGTGACTGCGCCGCCTGAACCCCAGGCGATCAGGGCTTCCTTGCCGCGATAGGTCACGGTGGCAAAGGCCGAAAGGTTTTCACGCGCCTTCCAGTTCAGCGTGGCGCTGGCGGCGTGCTTGGGCACGGCCACCAGTGGCTGGCCATCCGCCATGGGGTAGCCAAAGCCCAGAATGTTCACGCCTGCGCTTTTGACCTTGGAGTCCGTCAGCGTGTAGTTGCCCGACAGCTTGAGCGCGGGGCTGAACTGGTAGCTGCCCGAAAGCTCCAGGCCGCGAATCTTGGCCTTGGTGATGTTGAAGTAGGTGCTGAAGACGCGGCCCGTGTATGGGTCATTGGGCACGGGAGTGCCGTCGGGTCTGACCAGCTGGCGTGAGCCGGTGTTGACGATTTTGTTGGTGTAGTCGGTATCAAAAATGGTGGCATTGCCGCGGAAGGCACCGCCCGCATCGTAGTAGGCTCCGATTTCGCGGTTCAGGCTTTCTTCGGGCTTGAGATCGGGGTTGCCCCAGGTCTGGGCGCCGCCACGCTGGGGCAGGCCGATATTGGGGTTGATCTGGGCAATGGTCGGGGACTGAAAGCCTTTGGCCACACCGCCTTTGAGGGTCCAGGCGCTGGTCAGGCTCCACACGCCATACAGGCGTGGCGTCCAGTGGCGGCCAAAGTATTCGTTGTCATCCAGGCGCAGGCCGCCGGTCAGGCTGAATTTTTCAGTAATGGCCCATTCGTCTTCGACAAACAGCGATTTTTCGGTAAACGATGCATCAATGCCCTGACCCAGGCCTTGCGGGTTGGAGTAGTAGCCATCGCTATTGAGCTCATTGCGGCGTATCTGAAAGCCGGTCAGCAGCATGTGATTGCCCAGTGGCATGGTCAGTTTGCCGTCCAGCACCGTGTTCTTGGTCTTGGGCTTGGCGGTTTGCAACTCGCCTTCGCGCACCGCGCTTTCCTGCGACAGACTCAGGTCCGAGATGCCAAAGCCCCAGCGGCCCTTGTGGCTCAGCGCATAGTTTTCGCGGATGTATTCGTTCTGGTTGCGGGTGGCTGTGGGTGCCAGCGTGCGGCCCGGAGTGGTCCAGAATTCCTGCCTGGAGCGACCGGCTTCCAGCATGAATTCGTGATTTTTATTGGGCGTGAACCATAGGCGCAGGTTGCCCGTCTGGCGGTTGGATTTGGCAAAGCCGTCCAGCACATCGTCTTCCTGGCGGCGCTTGTCTGAGCCCCAGAACTGCAGGCCCAGCGTGTCGGCGATCAGTGGGCCGGACAGGTAGAGGTCGGCCTGATTGGTGTCGCCCGCCTTGCCTGCATCCTGAAAAGTGTGCTCGCCCGACAGAGATCCATTCCAGCTCTTGGCGACCTTGCGCGTGACGATATTGATTACGCCGCCCATGGCTTCAGAACCGTACAGTGTGGACATGGGGCCACGCACCACTTCGATGCGCTCAATCGCCTCAATGGGGGGAATCCAGTTATTGCTCAGGCCTTCAGAGACACCGCCCTTGAGCGTGACGCCACCGGTGTTCTGGCGGCGACCGTCCACCATGATCAGCACGTGGCTGGACTCCATGCCGCGAATCGAGATTTCGCCCTTGTCGCCGCCCATCACACCTACGCCGGGTACATTGCGCAGCGCATCGCTCAGCGAGCGGAATTGCTTGCTCTCCAGCTCCTCACGCGTGAGGATGGTGATGCTGGCAGGGGCGGTTCTGACCTCCTGCTCATACCCGGAGGCGGTCACCGTCACGGTTCCCAGCGCCACATCGCTGCTGCTTTCCGTGTTTTGGGCGTGGGCCAGAGTGGCGGCCAGTGGCAGAGCCAAAGCGATAGCGGTTTTAGCCAGAGTGGTGGACGGGTGTCCTAAGAACTGCTCTCTCATCAAATCCTCGAACTGAAATGTTATTTAAAATGCGTATTACTTTCATTTGTAATTGCGATTGCTGATCAACGTCTGACCGATGAAGCTGCTGATAGTTGAAGACCACCAAGTGAAGCGCGGCGCGATAACTGGGCGCACTGATGCGTGATAAATGCGCCAGTTATCGGTTTCAGCAGGCGTAAGAGAATTTCAGAATTAGAACAGACCAGCGGGCTCAGCTTCTCTGTTCCAGCTGTAGATCACCAGTTCCCCACGCTCCACCCGGTTTGCACCGCCGCCCACGGTGTAGTCCAACTTCAGAGCCTCCATCTCAAAGTCCTTGAAGCAATCTCTGATCGCCGGGTGGTCGTTGATGCTGATGACGGCCTTGCCCTTGAGGGTCTTGAGCTTCTTGGCCATCAGCTCGTACTGCTCCCAGGGGAATGGCACGCCGTAGCCCTCGGTCTCCCAGTACGGGGGATCCATATAGAAGAGCGTATGGGCTCGGTCGTAGCGGTCCATACAGGAGGCCCAGTCGAGCTGCTCTATATATGTACCGCCCGCCATGCGCAGGTGAGCGGCCGAGAGGTTTTCTTCAATGCGCAGCAAGTTGATCGCCGGGGCCGTGGTCGCAGTGCCGAAAGTCTGACCAGACACCTTGCCACCGAATGACTGCTGCTGCAGGTAGAAGAACCGAGCGGCACGCTGGATGTCCGTCAGAGTCTCGGGGCGGGTGTCCTGCAGCCATTTGAAGACCTGCCGCGACGTCAGCGCCCATTTGAACTGGCGCACGAACTCTTCAAGGTGATGGGTGACCACTCTATATAGATTGACCAGGTCGCCATTGACGTCGTTAAGCACTTCGACGTCGGCTGGGTGGCGCGCAAAGTACACGGCCGCGCCGCCTGCGAAGACTTCTACGTAGCAGTCATGCGCCGGAAAGCGCTTGAGCAGCATGTCGACCAGGCGGCGCTTGCCGCCAATCCAAGGAATGATGGGATTCGTCATTTATCTCAGCAACTGGCCCTCGTGGGGCTCTTTTGGGGCGCTCTGGGCGCTCAGCTGATTGAATGCTCCGCAACGGGGGCACTTGATGGCCAGGCGGATGTATTCGCCCTCGGCCAGCTTTTTGCGGCAGTTGCCGCATCTAATTTCATTCATTGCAAGCCAGTTTCAACTGTTGAAAGACGATAGACTTGCCGGGCTCTCGAGAGCGGCGGGTCTTCGCCTGACTTGCAGGTCTACTCTGCGGGTCGGGGGCTTGGCCAGGTGCTCCAACACTTGACCAGGTCGCCCGTCTTTTTTAAGGCCTTATGAGGCTTTTTCGAGTCTCTTGCTCTCGCCAGCCGACCAGGTCAGCCCAGCCTCAAACCAAACTGGCCGCCAGTTGACGCCGTCCTCGCTGGCTTCGATCTCCACAATCGATGGCATACGGCTGTTGTCTCCAGAGGGGGCCTGCAGCTTTACGGCCGTCACATCCTGGGCACTGCCGAAGTCATAGGCCACCCAAGCACTGCCAGCTGCCAGCTCAGTCGCAGTGGCTCCCCAGAAGGTCGCGGCATCGGCGTTGTCCACGTTGGCCAGGCCTGTGCCTGCCCCCTGGCTCTTGGTGTAGCCCATAAGCTTGGAAGCGCCACTGAAGAATGCCAGGTGAGCAAAAGTCACGTCACCAGCAGCCTTGATCGCCCGCAGACGCCAGTGCCGGTGCAGCCCGCTGTTGTAGCGGCGAACAGTGGACTTGGTCCAAGTCTGGCCATCAACTGTGTGCCAACCCTCGGCTGCACCGTTGGCCCCTGTAGATCGTGTACCGACAACAACCCGCCCATCAGAACGCAGCGCGGTGGGCGCTGGGGCCATTGCTGTGCGTGACCAAGTTAATCCGTCGTCTGAACTGACCAGCAAGCCACCGGCCCCCGTGGCCACAAAGCCGCTGGCACCCACCGGCTTGACCTCGGTAAAGTCGTTGTAGCCTTGCATGTTGTATGAGCTGGCTTCGCGCACGAGCGCAAAGTTCAATCCGCCCGTACTGCGCAGGATCAACTCACGCGTTGCAGAGCCTGCGGGAGTTGAGCGTCTGCCGCTGGCTGTGATGATCATCGTTGTTCCACGCACGGCCACCGCAGTGAGCATGAAGAAGTCCCATGCCGCTACCCCATCTGGAGGGGAGTAAAAGCCCGTACCAGGACAAACTGCCCAAGGCCCCAGCAGATCGACAGAGCGCATCAATAAAGTGCTGTCTGCCTGGAATCTGGAGCCGAGCGCGCTGTGCAATGCGTACCAGTAGCCGCCGCTGCGAAACAGCTCCATGCGCATGCCTGTGTACCAAGTCCACCCTGTGGGAAGCTCGGGCAGGACCATGGCGCCAAGAATGGACCAGTCCAGGCCATCGGCAGACCAAGTCACGGTATTGTCGGCCATGATGCGTACAAAGCGGCTGTTGTCGGGGTCCCAGGCAATGCACAACGGCAGGGTCCCTGTAATCGGTGCTGAAGCCCAGGGCTGCGGCGGGCCGGAGCGGGTAAAGTCCGGGATAGTCGCTGAGTACCAGCTCACAGTGTTGCTGGTGGCCGCAAGGTACTTCGGAAACGACGCATAGCAATTGGCCCCTTTGGCTAGCCCCGCTTCAAGCTGGCTGAACATATTGGCGCCCGCCATGCCGCCTAGATACTCAAAGACCTGCCCATCTTGTGAGCTGTAAAAACGGGTGTAACCGTCGTCCACCCGTGCAGCGATAAAGCGCTCGCCATCAAAGATGTGGTTGTCTAAAGGCGTGCTTTTCTCACTAGTCACTCCCCAGCCCTTGTTAAATCCTTCTAGGATTCCTCCAACATCGAATGCTGCATCCGGAACAGCACTAAACGGTGATAGGCCTGCATTGAGCGTGTGCGTTGCAGTGGGCATTGGTGAGATGCCATCTTGCACTGTGACCGCAGGGTACATCGTCATGCCGCCTGCAAATGTGAAGCGCCCCGAGGGCGTGCTTAAAGGATTTGCGCCTGCGGTCCATGCTCCGTTGATGACGCACCAAGCTTTACCCGCATCAAGGTCCACTGCAATGCCAAGCACCCCAGGGGTTCGTTCAATGGAGCCCACCCAGTCTGCCACGCCTGACCTGAGCTCTTGAACGCCATTAGAGCCCCCGCCGTAACGTCGATAGCAGTGGCCATAGCTCACCGGAGCAAATCCGATGTATACCGAAGTGTCCGCCGTGTTTACAAAGTCAAATGCTTCAGAGCAAAGGCCAGCGCTTTCCCACGCGTTACCCGGGTAATACGGTCTTGCCGTGGAAATTTCAAAGTACCACTTGCCCGATGAAAGGCCCAGATTTGCTCTGATTGAAGCGACCGGATAGCCATTGACCGCACTGGCACCGGACCGGTATGCACCCAGCCGGTCCGCGGTGAGTTCGATGAGCGGGCTTTTGAAAACAGGCGACCATGTCACCTCCTGGTCGGGCACTTCCGAGTGACGGCTTGCGATCATCAGACGGCGCAGCATTACGCACACTCCTGCATTGCGTATTCGACCGATTCGCCGTCGTTGACGGTCTTGAACGACAGTACCGTGACACGTCCTGCAGCAGACGCCACGGCGGTGTCGCTGCCTCCAAGTGCCTTGAAATGTGCAGGCAGGGTGAGCGTTCTACTGCCTGTGCCGTCTTGCGTGATGCGAATCTCGCCCTCTGTTGCATAACCTGCAGACGCTAGGTTGCTGAGCACCAGCGTGGCGTTTCCTGTCAGCGTCAGCACATGGTTGCGCACCATGCCGTAGCCGCAGTCCACTGTTGCCACACCGCCCGCAATGGTGACTGTATTGACACGCAAGCCCATCAGATCCAGCAGCTTGATGCTGATATCGTCCCCGGCTGCAACCTCCGCACCAGACGTATCTGTGCCGCCATTGGGTGCCTGTGCGGGGATGATTTCGGTGCCCTTCAGGGCCTTCAACTGTGGGTTATCGCCAAAGCGTTTTGTCATGTATCAGCCCTCGTAAGTGTTGCCGTGCTGATCCGCGTAGGCATTTCCTGCCTGATCAACATAAGAGACCCAAGGCGTGGGTCGATAAGTAAAAGTGGCATTAGCCGCCTGCCAGCTCTCCAAGCCGTCCCGCACTGCCCAGACTTCAACCAGGCAAGCGCCGGCAGCCGTGAGCAACATCGATGCTGTAGAGGCAGTGAGGTTTGATTGCTCCTCCACCAGCACATCGTTGATATATGCCCGGATGGTGTAGGTCGTGCCAGGCTCTGGGGAGATGCTCGCCATTGAGGCGTCCACCAGGTTGTCGGCCTGTATGACGCGATTTCTGGTTGCCCAGCGAATGTCCATGCTGCCAATGACCATGCCTGGCTGCAACTGCTCATTGATGCGAAGGCCTGCAGGGGGATATGGACGGGCAGCGCGGCTGGCGAAGGTGATGGACTGGACAGGAGCCACAGAGATGTCCAGAGCGCCCGAGCCAGTGCGGGTCAGCAACTTGGCCTCTGCCGTGACCCCGGCCGTGTATTCCTTGGTTTCGTCCGCGCCGCAGCCGTCGTAGCACAGCACGGCCGTGCCCATGCCATGGGCTGCTGGCACAGTATCAGCACAGCCCCGAGCGATAGTCAGCAGTGCGTTGTCGACGTCGACCGCATCAATACGGACGATTTCAGCGCCCATGAGTGCAGCCGTGCCCACATCAACCTGGTCCAGATCCACTGCGCTGGCCAGTTCAATCGTCGTATCCGTTGGCCCAATCGCCGCGGTCAACTTGCCGCCTGGGCACCAGGCCGCCATATCAACAGCTGGCGCATATCCAGCGGGATTCACCCGTGACTGCAGCTGAAAGGCTTCAGCCATACCGGCTGGACGTGCAGCCATCGCATGCAGGTAGCCGGATGACGGGTCCAGAGCAGCGAGATCCGCAGAACCCATAGCCTGCACCAGATCCCGATACGGCGCCTCCATCACGGCCTGAAAAGCGGGAATCCTTGGCAGGGTATCCGGTGGGATATAGGCATTCTCTTCCGGCTCTCGGTAGACCGTAGCGGGCAATCCAAAGACATCCTGCAGCGCAACCACGGTGATCGTCCCGTCCGTGATAGTGCCGAACTCCACACGACCAGCACGTAAAACCATGTTGTCGATCCCACGCAAGGGATCAGAGATGCGAAAGACATGGCCGGGCATGATGTGCTTGCCCCGGCGGTCCAAGCGCACTGACAAGCGTTTGATGAAGCCGCTTTTAGCCTGCAAATCACGCCTGGCCACACGACGTGCCAATGCTTCGGTCGGTATCCCTGGGTAGTTGACCTCTTCACACACTGCTATGCCCCGTGCGGCGAGGATGGCCCCCAGATTCTTCTCGCGCACTGCGGAGTCTGATTTCGCAATAGGGTCAACCCATTTCACAACGATCTCATTGATCCCGCCAGATTGCGCAGAGGACGCATCATCATCAATGCCGAGCAGGCCTGTATCCGGCGTGAACAACGGCAGGTCGTCAACGTTGTAATCGGCCCTTATGGGTTTAAGAACGATTTTTCCTGTGTGTCGGCTTGTGTAAACGACCGCCCCAGCGTGATTGATGACTTCCCCTGCAAACTCGGCAACTGGATTGCTGCGTGACCACTTCATGCACAAGCCAAACCCCTCGGCATGGAAACTATCAGCGGCTGCAATCCACGCAGGTTCATCCAGGCGGGTGGCGGCATCCAGCCCCCGACCAATAGAAGGGTCTGTATATAGGCGGCGCAATATATGGGCGGGGTTCATCGCCGCACCAGCTCTGGCGCCTGTCACCAGTTGGCCGTCCTGGTGCAGCCAGTATTTCTCACCGTCCCAGCAAACGCTGACGAACATCCACCGACCGGCGGCCGGAAACGGCTCTATGTTCTGCGAGAGAGCGGGCTCGAAAGAATTGACCCTGGGCGACTGCTGATAGGCCCAGCGCATAGACTTCAGCAGCTCCCACCTTGTGTCCTGCGAAACAATATCAGGGACACCATGGCCAAAAAGACCATAACTAAATGCATTGGTGACTGTGTCTTCCAGCCAGACCCATGCATCCATTGTCCAAGGCCCGGAGCCCAGGTTGGCATCACCACCCATTTCAGCAAGCAAAGCATCCGTTTTGCCGTTGAAATAGCACGATGAGCCACCAAACCTGGATTTGCTGGTATCCAGTTTCGGGGTGCCAAGCCTTGTGATCGCATGACCCTTGTCATCCACGATATTGGTTGCCCCATTCGCACCTTCCATGCGCAAAAGCAGGACTACCGATGCGTAGTGAGG
>RRZU012659341.1_pt1 | contig 10749 bp, 9 predicted proteins | sample 2165561 | NCBI WGS metagenome assembly RRZU01 (sample SAMN10456909, study PRJNA506462) | wastewater metagenome | isolation source: wastewater sludge | place: USA: Moscow, Idaho | reverse complement strand
CGTGGACCTCCTGACCCTCCTCGGCGGTCACGTCCGGGGGCTGACCTCGCACTTCGAGCGGCTGTACGAGGAGGAGGTCGAACGAGCCCACGGCCTGCCGACCGCCCGGCGACAGGTGCGCGTGGGCTCGAGCGTGCTCGACAACCGATACGACCCCTACGGCCTCATCGTGGAACTCGACGGGCGCGAGGGGCACATCGGCGAAGGCGCGTTCCGCGACCGTCGCCGCGACAACCGGCACACCCTGGCCGGTGCGCGAAACCTGCGCTACGGGTGGCGGGACTGCCGCGTCGAGCCCTGCGAGGTCGCCGCCGAGGTCGTGTCCATGCTCATCGCGCTGGGGTGGGAGGGCCGGCCGACCGTGTGCCGCCGTTGCCCTCCGGACGTCTTCTCTGTGGCGCGCCCCGACCACTGGTGACCCTCGCGGGCACCGCCCCAGCGGAGAACACAGTCAGTTTCGTAGCGGTCAAGCATCGCGAGACGGACTGTTACCGCGGGGTAACCCGAGCCGAACGCCGCAGGCCATCGACCAAAGCCTCGAAACGGCGCGGTGCAGGCGCCACCACGCGCGGCGGGCGTGCCGAGGAGGGGCGGGGCGGCAATAGACTCGGAGATTCATGTGGTCCGCACCCGCGGGCCCCCTCGTGCGCTGCGTGTAGGCCGGCGGGGCTCGACTCGATCACAGGGGACAGTGCGGCGTCGTGCGGAGTGAAGGGGACACCATGCAGGACCCGTCGGGGGGCGCACCGGACGGCAGGCCCGCGCGCGCGCCAGGGGTCGCCCGCCGCGCGGTCTCGCGGGTGCGCGGCTGGTGGGATCTCTTCTCGGCGGAGTTCGCGAAGTTCGGGGTCATCGGCACGATCGGCGTCTTCGTCGACAGCGGCGCGTTCTGGCTGCTCGCGCACGGGTTCGACGGCACCGGGCCGCTGGCCGGTCACGAGAAGCTCGCCTCCCTCGTCGCGACGGCGATCGCCTCGGTCTTCTCGTGGATCTGCAACCGCTACTGGACGTTCCGGCACAAGCGGCCCGACAACCTGCGCCGCGAGATCGTCCTCTTCTCGGTCTTCAACGCGATCGGCGCCCTCATCACGATGGGCTGTGTCGCGCTGGCGATCGACGTGCTCCACGTGACGAATCCGGTCGTGCAGACGTCGGCGCGGCCCGCCGGCATCGTGCTCGGCCCGCTGTTCCGCCTCTGGCCCTCTCGCCAGTCCGTCTTCGTCCGCGAGCTCGCCGACCTCCCGCCCGTCCCCCACAGCCCGGAGCACGAGAGCAACGAGAGCGCTGAGAGCAACGGCCGAGCCCCGGCCGCCGGCCCCGCGAACGGGGCCGGCACCGAGAGCTGAGACGGGCTCAGGCGTCAGCGCACCCGGCGCAGCGTCCCGTCACCCGCGAGGCTGACGACGGCACTCTTGCCGCCGACCCCGAAGGTGTAGATTGTCGACGCGCCCGACACCTTCGACGTCATCGACACCGGCGCGCCGGCCGGCCCGGCGACGACCGCGGTCGCGATCGCGGCCGAGGTCCCCTTGCGGGTCACCGTCGCGACGTTGGCGGAGTACCGGTGGAACGGGTCGACCCAGACCCACCCCTGCACGGGGTTCGTCGAGCCGCGCACCTTGCCGAAGGCGGTCGGCGCGGTCGCCCCGACGGGCAGCCCGAGCAGCGTCGTCGTCGTCGATTCGCCGGACTTCTGCGCGGTCCCCTTGGCGCCGGAGACGCGCAGCGCCTGGTCGCGCGGCAGGTGCCAGTACTGGGTGAAGGTCGTCGCCTTCGGCGCCTTGATCCGGTCGAACGTCACGACGATGTCCGGGTCGGACAGCACGATGACGTCACGCACCCGCGACGCCCCCTTGTAGGGCGCATCCGCGAGCCGGAAGGAGTCCGCCGTCGCCGACAGCGAGGACTTCACGAGCTTGGTCTCGGGCGAGACCTTCATCTCCGGGGTCGTCATCTGGTTGTGTCCGGTGGCGCCGGTGTAGAACTCGCGCCACTTGTCGTCGACGTACTCCCCCACGCCCGGGTCGACGAGCAGGTGCCGCCCGCGTGCGAACCAGGTGAGCGACGTGTGGTCGTTGTGCCCGTGCCCGACGCGCTTGGGCCCGAAGTGCAGGGAGTAGAACGACTCCTGGTTCGGCTTGCGCGTCGCCGAGCCCCACCCGGAGCGCCCGAAGACGTAGCCGGCCGTGTAGATCGCGACCCGCGCCGACGGCGGCGCACCGGAGGCGCCGTTGGTCTGGATCCACTCCTGGGCGCGGCTCTTGGCCGGGTCGAGCTTGAGGGTCTGGGTGTCGCCGATGAGCGCGAGCGTCCCGTCCGGCGCGGTCGCCTGGTCGAGGAAGCGCATCGCGAGCTGGCGCCGCGTCGAGATCGTCGTCAGCGCCGCGGAGCGCACCCCGCACGCGTCGACGGCCCGCTCGGCCGCGCCCCACAGCTCGTAGTTCCAGCGCGCGTAGCCGACCGACTGCTCGTTGTTCGCGCCCTGGGCGTCGAAGACGCGGCTGATCCGCTGGGCGAGCTGACCTGCCGCGGTGTTGCGGATGTCGGCGCGGTCGAGCACGCAGCCGACGCCGAGCATCGCGATGAGCTGGTCGGTCCCGACGTTGTGATCAGGCCAGATGTTGCCCTTGAGCCACTGCGCGTGCTGCACGAGAGAGGTGTCGAGCCAGCTCGGGATCGGCTTGCCCATCTTCTCCAGGGCGCCGCGCAGGCAGAGCAGGTGGTCGGTGCGGGTCATCGTCGCGTTGCCCGGGCCGGGGCCGGTCGGCCACGGGAACGGGTTGTCGCGCACCCAGTCCTGGGCGATCGCGACGGCGCCGTCGATGGCGGCCGGGTCGCGGTCCTTCGTGATGCCCTGGGTCGACTTCTTGATGAGCGAGCCGGTCCAGTAGAGCGCGTGGAACCAGGTGCGCCAGCTCGGCTTCTTGTAGGGGTCGGCCTTCCAGTTGATGTTGTTCTTGCCGTCCCCGACCTTGGCGGTGCCGTAGCCCCACGTGAACGTGTTGGCCTTGACCAGCGCGGGAGTGTTGGCGACGTCGAAGGCGCCGTATCCACGACACGGGAAGCGGTCCGCCGCGAGCGCGCCGGCGACGGCCGCGGTCGTCTGCGTCGAAGCGGTCGAGACCGACGTGACGGACGAGACGGACGAGACCGACGAGGCGGAGGCAGGAGCCGCGGGCGTGAGCGTCGCCGCCGAGGCGAGCGGGCCGGCCGTCAGGGTGAGCGCCGTCACCGCCGCGAGGGGGAGTGCGAGCCGCCGGGCCGCGTGGCGGGCGGGCAGAGCAGTGACCATGTGAGTGCCTTCCGTGGCAGTCGAGAATCCTTGCCCACCGGATCGGCGGATCGCCGCCCATTCCGAGCGAATCGCCCCAAGATGCGCGCAGCTACTCCTCGTCGACCGCGGAGAGGAAGAGCGCGAAGAGCACGGGCCGGAGCCGGGCGAGCTCGAGCCGCCCGCCGTAGCCCTCGGCGAGGTCGCGCGCGAGCCCGAGCCCGAGGCCGCTGCTCTTGGTGCTCTGCCCGCGGTCGAAGACGAACGGCGCGAGGTCGGGCCGCACGCCGGAGCCTTCGTCGCTCACCTCGATGACGACCGAGGGCCCGGAGTGCCGGGCGTCGATCCGCACGGTGCCGGCGCCGTGCGTCAGGGAGTTCTCGACGAGGGTGCCGAGGATCTGGCTCAGGGCGGCGTCGGTCGCGACGACGCTCACGCCGCGCTCGCCGGCGACCTGGATCGAGCGGTGCTGCGCCTCGTAGGCCGGCTGCCAGGCGCGTTGCAGCTCGGCGAGCACCCGATCGACGCGCACGGGCATCGGCGCCTCGGTGCTGTTGCGGGTCCGGGTGAGCAGGGTGGCGACGGTGTCGCCGAGCCGCTCGACCTGCTCGATCGCGCTCGCGGCCTCCTCGCGGACGACGTCGAGGTCGTCGGTCATCGAGATCTCCTCGAGCCGCATGAGGAGCGCGGTGAGCGGGGTGCGCAGCTGGTGGGAGGCGTCGGCGGCGAACTCGCGCTCGCTCGACAGGGTCGCGAGCAGCTTGCGTCCGCTGCGGGCGAGCACGTCGGAGACGGCGTCGATCTCGACGATCCCGGAGTGCCGCGGGGTGATCCGGGTGTCGCCGGCGCCGAGGCGTTCGGCCTGTTCGGCGAGCTGCACGAGGGGGTCGGCGATCCGCCGGGTCTGATCCCGCACGACGACCGAGAGGCCGAGCACGAGCAGCGCCACCATCGCGACGACGACCGGCACGAGCACCTCGGCGGTGAGCATGAGCCCGCCGTGCTCGGGCCCGATGACGCCGAGCACGAGCCAGACGACGAGCGGGACGAGGAGGACGAGCAGGCTCAACCCGACGGCGTAGAGGGTCGATCGCAGCAGCGCCGCGCGCACGGCTCAGCCTTGGTCCGACGGGTGCTCGAAGCGGAATCCCACGCCGCGGACCGTCGTGATGAACCGCGGTCGCGTCACGTCGTCGCCGAGCTTGCGGCGCAGCACCGAGACGTGCATGTCGAGGGTCTTCGTCGAGCCGTACCAGTGCGTCGCCCACACCTCGCGCATGAGCTGCTCGCGGGAGACGACCTTGCCCTGCTCGCGCTGGAGCACCCGCAGGAGGTCGAACTCCTTGGCGGTGAGCTGCACCTCGTCGTCGCCGACGAACGCCCGCCGCGCCTGCGGGTCCAGGCGCACGGTGTCCTCGCCGTTGGCCCCGGGAGCCATGCGCCGCAACAGCGCCCGGACGCGCGCGAGGAGCTCGGCGAGCCGGAAGGGCTTCGTCACGTAGTCGTCGGCGCCCGCGTCGAGCCCGACGACCGTGTCGACCTCGTCGGCCCGGGCGGTGAGCATGAGGATCGGCGCGGTCCGCCCGTCGGCGCGCAGGCGCCGGCAGACCTCGAGGCCGTCCATGCGCGGCAGTCCGAGGTCGAGCACGACGAGGTCGGGGCCCGACTTGCCCACCTCGTAGGCATGCATGCCGTCGGCGCAGACTGTGACCTCGTAGCCCTCCCGGCGCAATGCCCGGGCGAGAGGCTCGCTGATCGCGGAATCGTCTTCCGCCAGTAGCACTCTCGTCATGCCGTCATCGTAGGGGCAGCGACAGGGGCGCACAGCATCCCCCGCTGTCAGGGTGGTCACGTCGCCCGCGTCGGCCGCCGCCCGGCCGCCAGTCCGCCACTCGCGCGGAGCGCGACGAGATTCGTTGTCGCACACCGATATTCGGGTGGCGCACAGTGTCGTGGCGGCGCGAAGCGCCGACGTCACACCCCGGGCCAGTCGGGGCGGCGCTTCTCGTTGAAGGCGGCGACGCCCTCGCGTCGGTCGCCGGAGAAGGCGGTCGCGCGCCAGCAGCCGTCCTCGATCTCGAGGCCGGCGGCGAGGTCGACGTCGGCGCCGAGGCGCATCGCCTTCTTCGCGTTGCGGACGCCGACGGGTGAGTTGCCGGCGATGAGCGTCGCGAGCTCGAGCGCGCGCTCGCGGGCCTGCCCGGCGTCGACGACCTCGTCGACGACCCGCAGGTCGTGGGCCCGCTGCGCCGACATCCGCTCGGCCGTGAAGATGAGGAGCGCCGCCGTCGAGGAGCCGACGCGCCGGATGAGCAGCTGGGTGCCGCCGCCGCCGGGGATGACACCGACCGACACTTCGGGCAGCCCGACCGTCGCCTCGCGCCCGGCGACGATGATGTCGCAGCTCAGCGCGATCTCGCAGCCCCCGCCGAGCGCGAATCCGTCGACGGCCGCGATGGCCGGCACCGGCAGGTCGAGCACACCGGTGTAGGCCGAGCGCGCGATCGGCCGCTGCGCCATGAGGTCGGCGTCGCTGAACGTCTTGCGCTCCTTGAGGTCGGCCCCGACGCAGAACGCCTTCGGGTGGCTGCTCGTCACGACGACGGCGCGGACCTCCCCGGTGCGGGCCAGCGCCGCGAGCTCCGCGCACGCGTCGGCGAGGGCCTGCGCCATCGCCGTGGAAACCGCGTTCATCGCCTCCGGTCGGTCGAGCACGAGCTCGGCCACCCGGCCGCCGTCGTGGCGCTCGATCCGCACCGGCGAGCTCGCTGCCGCCGGGGTCTCCTGCACGGTGCCGTCCGTCACTGTCCGCTCTCCTCTAACTCACTCCGGGCCTGCTCAGACCCGCACGAGCCCACTCGGCTCCCTCACTCGGGCGCGTCCGGCCCGCCCGGACCGTCCGCAGCCCCATGCTCTCCCGCAGGACCGACAACCGGTGCGTCATCCGCCGAATCCGACGGAGCAGTAGCCGACTCAGCAGGACTCGGCTCAGCAGGACTCGGCTCAGCAGGACTGGACTCAGCAGGAGCCGAATCAGCAGGAGCCGACTCTGCGCCGGCCGGCGCAGCAGCTGACGTCGCCGCAGCTGACGTCGCCGCAGCTGACGTCGCCGCAGCTGATGTCGTCGCGCCGGACGTCGCCCGACCGGTCGGCGACGCCGCGCCGGGAGCGGGTGGCACGGCCGGCGTCGCGGCTCGGGCGGCGTCGGCGGCGAACCGCTGGCGGCGGGTGGCATCCCACGTCGCGTGCGTCATCGCCTGCGTCATCCGCGCCCACTGCGCGGGATCGATCTCGCCCTCGGTGAGCGCCGTATCGACGGGCCCCGCCTGCGGGTGGGCGCGGCTCAGGTGCCACACGACGGTCATGCCGATCCCGCGCAGCGCGCGCGGTGGCAGCCGTGACACCTCGAAGCCCTCGACGCCGGAGATGCTCTGGGCGAGCGCGTCGTCGATGACGACGGTGCGGGTGCGCGCGACGTTCGTCAGGCGGCTCGCGCGGTTGACCGTCGTGCCGAAGACGTCGCCCAGATGCGAGAGCACCGGGCCGAGCGCGAGTCCGACCCGCAGGTCCGGCATGCCCTGATCGGCGCCGATCCGCTCGAGCAGGTCGAGCCCGATCGCGGCGCCGGCCGCCGGGTCGTAGGCGACGAAGACGACCTCGTCGCCGAGTGTCTTGACGATGCGCCCGCCGTGGGCGGCGATGACCTCACCGGCAATCGCCTCGAATCGGTCGACGAGCTGGGCGAGTTGGCGCTCCGACAGGCGCCGAACGAGCGTCGTGAAGCCGACCATGTCGGCGAATCCGACGGTCCGCACCGAGCCGGTGCCCTCGATCTCCCGATCGTTCGTCATGAGCCGACCGATCGTGGCGGCGAGGTGGCGCCGCCACGCGTAGATGAGGAGCGGCTCGACGTCCTCGACGAGGGACAGGAGCAGTTCGCCGGCCTGCTGGGAGGCCTGGGGGCTCAGCTCGTGGTTCCACAGGCGCTCGTCGCCCTCGCGCTCGGTGGCGAGGATGGCCTTGAGATTCGCGGGGAGATCGGACCCCTTCGACTCGGGAGTCGCAGGGTCCGGCGGGCGCAGGTGCAACTGCTCGCCGACCTCGTGGCGGCGCACGCTCTCCATCGCCAAGGAGCTGAGCCAGGAGGCGAGCCGGTCGACGCTGCGGGCGATGGCGCGCGTCATCGCCAGGCCCATCTCCTGGTCGATCCGACCGGTGGAGAGGATCTCGACCGTGCGCAGGATCGCCGCCTGATCCGCCTCGGTGTAGCGGGTCTCCTCCTCCGGCGCGGTGGGGAAGCCGAGGGCCTGCCAGAAGCTGCGGGTCAGCTCCGGCGGGATCCCCGTGTTGTCCGCGACGTCGAGCCGGCGCATCGTCGGGGGGCCGAGCAGCCGCTGGACGGCCTCGGCTGCCAGGAACGCCGTGTCCTCGGCATGGCCCTCGCCGCCCTCGCTCTCGCGTTCGTCCCCCACTGTCATGCGTGCATCATGCCTAATCTCCCGGTCGAATGTGAACTACGTCACCAGCGGCGAGGGCGTGGACCGCACCGCCGCCACCTGCACTCATCCCACCCAAGCCATCGCCTCCCCGATCGGCCCCCGGGGCACTCCCCTCGACCTCCCGGACGACGAGGCGACCCTGCGCATCGACTCGTCCGGCGTGCCCGACCATGCTCCGATCCCCCGGGAGGTGGACGCGCACCTGGGCGCCCAGTGTGGCACAGGCCACACCGTAGGCGTCGCGGACCTGCGCCAACGCCGCTCCCCCATCCGCGAATTTCGTATGCCAATAGGTGAATTCGTCGGCGATCGCGACGATGACGTCTTCACGTGCGGGGGTCGGGCCGGCGCAGCAGTCGGCGAGGGAGGTCGCGTGCTCGACGGGCAGCTCCGCCCCGGGCACGCACACGTTGACACCGATGCCGACGACGGCCAGCGGTTCGCCTGCACCCCAGAGGGATTGGCAGAGGATGCCGCACACCTTGCGTTCCGGCGCGGCCGTCGCCTCTCCCCCCGGGGCGTCGACGCTCTCGGCGAGCGGGCGCGCGAGCACATCGTTGGGCCACTTGACCGCGAAGGAGTCGGGCCGACCGCTGAGCCGCCCGAGCGCCCGCGACACCGCGAGACCCGTGAGCAGCGGCAGCCACCCGACGCGCTGCGCCACGCCACCGTCGTGTCCTGCAGCAGCCGAGGAGCGGGGCACACCCAGCGGCACGACCATCGACATCGAGATCGACGTCCCCGACGGCGAGGCCCACGCGCGCCCCTGTCGCCCCCGGCCACCGCTCTGCTGATCGGCGGCGACGAGCGTCCACGTCGCGCCGTCCTGCGTGGCGAGCTGCGCCGCAACGGTATTCGTCGAGTCGACGACATCTCGGATCTCGACGCGCCGCCACGGGCGCGGCGCTGCGGTGAGACGGGAGGTCAGGTCTGACGAGTCGAGCAACGTGGCCACGAGGCCAACGTTAGGCTTCGAGACATGAGCGAGGGCACGAAGAGCGGCGATACCGCGCGGACCGGCGAGGAGGCCGTCGACCTGCTGACGACGGCCGGCAAGCTGGCCGACTTCCGGCGACGCAACGACGAGGCGGTCCACGCGGGGTCGACGCGGGCGGTCGACGCGCAGCACGCGCGGGGCAAGCAGACGGCGCGCGAGAGAGTGCTGCAGCTGCTCGACGAGGGCAGCTTCATCGAGCTCGACGAGCTGGCCCGGCACCGCTCGATGAACTTCGCCCAGCACGAGAACCGCCCCTACGGCGACGGCGTCGTCACCGGCTACGGCACGGTCGACGGGCGCACGATCTGCGTCTTCGCGCAGGACTTCACGGTCTTCGGCGGCTCCCTCGGTGAGGTCTTCGGCGAGAAGATCGTCAAGGTGATGGACCTGGCGATGAAGATCGGCTGCCCGGTCGTCGGCATCAACGACTCCGGCGGGGCGCGCATCCAGGAGGGCGTCGTCTCCCTCGGCATGTACGGCGAGATCTTCCGCCGCAACGTGCACGCCAGCGGCGTCATCCCCCAGATCAGCCTCGTCATGGGCCCATGCGCGGGCGGCGCGGTCTACTCCCCCGCGATCACCGACTTCATCGTCATGGTCGACGGCACGTCGCACATGTTCATCACCGGCCCCGACGTCATCAAGACGGTGACCGGCGAGGACGTCGAGTTCGACGAGCTCGGCGGCGCCCGCGCGCACAACACGAAGTCCGGCGTCGCGCACTACATGGCGACCGACGAGGCCGACGCGATCGACTACGTCAAGGATCTGCTCGCCTACCTGCCGTCGAACAACCTCGACGACCCGCCGGTCTTCGACGTCGAGCCCGAGCTTGAGACGACCCCGGAGGACGAGGCGCTCGACACGTTCATCCCCGACTCCCCGAACACGCCCTACGACATGAAGGTCGTCCTCGAGACGGTCCTCGACGAGGGCGTCTTCACCGAGGTGCACGCGCAGTTCGCGCCGAACATCGTCTGCGGCTTCGGCCGGGTCGAGGGTCACAGCGTGGGGATCGTCGCGAACCAGCCGAGCCAGCTCGCGGGCACACTCGACATCGATGCCTCGGAGAAGGCGGCGCGCTTCGTGCGCACGTGCGACGCCTTCGGCCTGCCGGTGCTCACGTTCGTCGACGTGCCGGGCTTCCTGCCGGGCACCGACCAGGAGTGGAACGGCATCATCCGCCGCGGCGCGAAGCTCATCTACGCCTACGCCGAGGCGACGGTCCCGCTCGTCACCGTCATCACCCGCAAGGCCTACGGCGGCGCGTACGACGTCATGGGCTCCAAGCACCTCGGCGCGGACCTCAACCTCGCGTGGCCGACGGCGCAGATCGCCGTCATGGGCGCGCAGGGGGCGGTCAACATCCTCTATCGCAAGCAGCTGCAGGAGGCGACGGCCGCCGGCGAGGACGTCGACGCCGTGCGCGCGCGCTTCGTCGAGGACTACGAGCGGACGCTGGCCAACCCGTATCTCGCGGCCGAGCGCGGGTATGTCGACGCGGTCATCCCCCCGCATCGCACCCGGGCGCAGATCGCGATGGGCCTGCGGGCGCTGCGCACGAAGCAGGAGTCCCTCCCGCCCCGCAAGCACGGGAACATCCCGCTGTGAGCCCGCAGCAGCGCACCTCAGGTGCCCCCGATGCGGCCGACGCCACCGACGCGACCGGTACGGCGGTGCCCTTCCTGCGGGTCGAGCGCGGCACGGCCACGGCCGAGGAGCTCGCGGCGATCACGGCCACCCTTGCGGCCGTGGCCTCCTCGTCGACCGGTCACGGCCCGGACGGCGATCCGCACTCGGATCGCGCGAGCCGCCGCTCCGGGGTCAAGTGGGGCAGCACCTGGCACTCGCTGCACCCGGGCTGGGTGCGCGGGCGAGGCTGGGTCGGCTGGTGAGCTCCGCGGACGTGCCCTCGTATCCTAAGCCGTCGACGGCTTCGACGCCATCGGACGTGGCGCCATCGGCGGCTACCCGTTCCGACG
>RRZU012329621.1_pt1 | contig 10749 bp, 10 predicted proteins | sample 2165561 | NCBI WGS metagenome assembly RRZU01 (sample SAMN10456909, study PRJNA506462) | wastewater metagenome | isolation source: wastewater sludge | place: USA: Moscow, Idaho | reverse complement strand
GACCTTATTGATGAAGCTGCTGCATTTATTAGGCTTACAAAGAAATCTAAAAAAAGAATTACAATTACAGTTAAAGAAATTGAGCAAACTATTGCTAAATTAGCTCGTATTCCTGAAGAAAAAATAGAAGAAACTGAAGTTCAAAAACTATTTAAACTGGAAGAAAGTATGAAATCTGTAATTTTTGGTCAAAACTCTGCAATTGAAACAGTGGTTTCATCAATAAAAAGAGCCAGAGCTGGTTTAAATGATGATAATAAACCTATAGCTTCTCTGTTATTTGTAGGAAGAACTGGAGTAGGGAAAACTGAACTTGCTAAGCAACTTTCTAAAAATATGGATATTCCTATAATCAGATATGATATGAGTGAGTATCAAGAAAAACATAGTGTTGCCAAACTGATCGGAACAGCACCAGGATATGTAGGATACGAACAAGGTGGACTTCTTATAGATGCTGTCAGAAAAAATCCTCATGCAGTTTTGCTTCTTGATGAAATAGAAAAAGCTCACTCGGATATTTATAACATTTTGCTTCAAATCATGGATTATGCTACTCTTACTGAAAACAGCGGTAGAAAAGCAGATTTTAGAAATATTATATTAATCATGACTTCTAACGCAGGAGCAAGTGACAGTACTAAGCTTTCTGTTGGTTTTGGTGGAGCACAATATGGTGAAGGAACTATTGAAAATGCTATAAAAAGTAGCTTTAGTCCTGAATTTAGAAATAGATTAAACAAAGTAGTTGTATTTAATCCTTTAAATGAAGAGATGGCTAAAGAGATTGTTAAAGATAAACTTAAAAAATTCTTAAAACTTCTTGAAAATAAAGGAATTGAAATTGAAGTTAAGCCAGAAGTCTTTGATTTTATTACAAAAAAAGCATTCTCAATTGTATTTGGAGCTAGAGAAATCGAAAGATTTATCGATAAAAACATCAAAGATAAATTTGTTGATTTAATTTTATTTGGTAAAACTGACAAAAAAGTTTTGGAAATAGAAAATAATGAAATAGTAGTTAAAGATAAATTATAACTCTACTTAAGCAGTTTTGATAAAAATACTTTATAACCGTGCTTGTGCAGCACACCGCAACTACCTTCCGTTGGATTGAAATAGATTAATAATTTGTATCCTTTTGATTTATTTAGGGTTAAGCGTTACGCTTATGCGATGCAACTGCACAAGTTGCGCTTCTATTATTTAGTTAATCAAGAAAATGCACAAGTCAAATTATAATTAAATAGGAGATAATATGCCTTACATAATCGTTATTCTTTTACTTATTTTTGCTGTATTCTATAAGCAAGAAGTGATAAAAGAAATTAAATACGTTAATAGACAAACTGGAAAAATTGAAGTTGAAAAGGTAGCTGGAGAAGCTTATTTGAAGTGGCTTTACTATAATCCTCTAGGAAAAATTAGTGCAAAAACTATTGTTAAAAAAAAATTTTTGTCTGAATATTATGGGAAGCAAATGGATAAACCTGAATCAAAATTTAAAATTCCAGCGTTTATTAATGAGTTCAATATAAATTTAGAGGAATCAGAAAAACAATATTTTGATTCTTTCAATGATTTCTTCGTAAGAAAATTGAAACCTGAAGCTAGACCAATTAATGCAGAAAAAAATAGTATTACTTCCCCAGCAGATGGTAAAATCATTGCTTTCCCTAATCTTAAAGAAACAGATAGTTTCTTTGTAAAAGGAAAACAATTTGATATCAAAAAATTCTTTGAAAATAGAGAAATTTATAAAAAATATGAAAATGGAACTATGCTTATTATTAGGCTGTGTCCTACAGATTATCACAGATACCATTTTCCTGTAGACGGATTTGTAAAAACTGATGTTAAAATTCAAGGGGATTATCTTTCTGTTTCTCCTTATGCAGTTAAACAAAATATAGATATTTATTTTAACAACAAAAGGTCATACTCTGAAATAGATACAGAAAATACAGGAACTGTTGTAATGGCTGAAATAGGAGCTACTATGGTTGGGTCCATAATTCAAACTTTCAAAGAAGAATCTTCTATAAAAAAAGGAGCAGAAAAAGGTTATTTTGAATTTGGTGGTTCTACAGTTATATTGTTCTTTGAAAAAGATAAAATTATTATTGATAAGGATATTTTGGAAAATTCAGAAAAAGGTTTTGAAACTCAAGTATTTATGGGTAAAAAAATAGCTACGTCAAAATAAATATATATATGAAAAAAATTCAGAAAAAATAAAAACTGCTTAGTTCATTTATAACTAAGCAGTTTCTATTTACCTCAACTATTTATAACATTTTTATAAGAAAAACTCTCCCTAACTATCAGAAATTATATCCTAAACTTAATGACGCCGCATTTTTATTAGTATTAAACTCAGTAGCATAAGAAAAACCTAAAAAGTATTTTCTCATTATTTCATCTTTCTTTATTTCAAATACTCCTTTATTCAAATCATTAAAATCAAAATAATATGAATAATTAAAAATCTTATAATTCAATTTCAACATATAATTTAATTCTGCTTTACCATCATCTACTAAATTAACTTTTCCAGTTGAGATTATTCCATTTTTAAAATAATAATCCCCCTGTATTTTATAATATTTTACAGTAGTATCATCATAATTATTGATTTTTATTCCAAAAGTCAATAATTTATAAGTATAATCTAATCCTACACTAAGATTTAACTGAGAACTTTGACCAATTAAAAAATAATAATTACCCTTATAAAACTCTAAAAGATCAAGTCCCTTTTCAAACTCATTTTTTTTCCATTCTCTTGTGTAACTTAAAGAATACTCATTATTTTTTTTATATCCAACAAAAACAGAAGGATATTCTATTTCTAAATTTTCCAAATTTGAAGTATTGTATTTCAATGTTATTATTCCATCATTGTCTTCATTTGCGCAAATTAAAATAGAAATAAGTAATCCCATAATTAATATTAGCTTTTTCAACATAATCTCCTTAATTTTAATTTTTTTAAATTATGTAATTATATCATAAAAACAAGATATTGTGCAAAAAATGTTATCACTGTAACACATTTGATTTAAATTGTCTTTTTTTTAACTTTATGATAAAATACTTAGAATACCTTTATTTAAATCCTCTTTAACTTGGGAGTATTAACCTATGAAAAACAAGATTTTAGTTTTTTTTATCTTTAATTTATTACTTTTTTCAGAGTCTATCTCTAATAAATACAATATAATTATTGCTGATGATGATAAGTTAAGACCTTTATTTCAAAATAATCCTCAAATATTGGAAAAAATTGCTCAAAAAATAACAATAAACAATCTTGGAGCTGTAATTCATCTAGGAAATAGAGTTATCTTTGATAAAGGTGGAGATTTTTATACAACATCTTCAAAAGAAAATTTAAAAACTTTTTCAAAAAAAATTTTAGATTCAAATAAAAAACTGTATTTTTGGATTTTTGATAGTTATGGGAATCATGATTTTCTTGATACATATAATGTTTATCATGATTTAGCAGTAAATTTGAAAAAAGATTTAGATAATTTAAATATTGATTATTCAGGAATTGTTGTTGATCTTGAATGGGTTAATCTTAATACAGAAAATGATAATTCTATGAAATTTATCAAATTAATGGAAGATCTAAAAGTAATATTTAAAGACAAAGAGATTAAATATTTTGCTCCACTTATTGACTCCCCTTATGAGAATTTTAAAAGAGGATATAATGAATATGTGCTAAATTCTTTAAATATTCATGCTATTTCAATGCTCTATATTAAAGATGGTGGATTTTATTATGATAATTCATGGATTTATCCCTATTTAAATGATAAGAGAATTAATGAAATACGGAAATATTTGACAGAAACTAATCAAGATACTGCAATAGCTTTTGAAAGTGGACTAATTGTCATAAGAAATGATAATCCTTATTTTATAAGAAATTTTTCAACATATGAAGAGGATTTTTTTAAAAATATGACTCTTTTGGAAACAAAAGAGTATGAATATTACAAAATTAAAAAATATAAAATAAATAATTCAACTACAATTAAGCGCAATGATTTAGTTGATGAAGCTCTTGAAAAAGATGAAAGTATTTTTATTTTTGAAACAAAAAAAGAAATTTTGAAAAATAGTGATTTTATTTGGGAATTTTTTAGATCACCTCTTTTCAATGACTATAAATAATTTTGGAGGAACATAATGAATATTTTATTAGTAGAAAATAATGAAGTTTACATAAAAGCGATAAAGCTACTTTTTGCAGAAAATGAATATCAAATAACAGATAGTCGTAGTATTAAAGAAGCTAGAGAACAGCTTGAAAGTTTTAAATTTCAGATTATATTATTAGACATAAATTTATCTGATGGAAATGGCTTAGAACTTGTAAGACTTTTGAGAGAAGAAAAGAAAGATTTCTCAACATATATTATACTTATTACAAGTGAAAGCCAAGAAGATGTTGTTACCAACCTATACGACTTAGGAATAGATTACTACATTAAAAAACCTTTTTCACCTTTCCATCTTAAGTCTATAGTAAACAGAATTATAAAAAGAATAGATTCAAATTAAAAGGATTGGTGTTATTATGTTTATATTAGAAACAATTGCTATTCTACTAGCTTTCACAATCATTTCAACAATGATTGCTACGATAATTAGATTTTTATATTACAAGTATTCTGCGAAACAAATGCTCAAAAGAAAAAATTATTATGAAGATGAAATTCTTAATTTTCTCTTTAAAAATAAAGACTTAGTTTTGTCCCAAGAAAATATAATTGATAAAATTTTTATTGAACAAGGCATAAAAATTATTAATAATTTCAGTGGAGTTTTAAGAAAAAAACTCTCTCAAAAATTTGACTCTTTAGGTGTGTCTGATTTTCTTTATAAAAAATATTTGAACACTCGTCAATATTCAGAGAAAGAGTATTTATTATATCAGATTGGTGAGCTTCGTAGCTTAAAATATCTAAATGAATTATTAAATTTAGATCATCATAAATTAATTTCTCAAAAAATCCATAGAGGGTACTTCTTTGCTTTAAATGCTATTACTAATGAATGGATTTATGAGTTGGAAAAAGATAAAATTTCTATTTATATTGATAAAATTATTGAAATTATTGAAATTATTGAAAAAAACCATGTAATAAGTCTTAAAAGACTTATAGAAGTTTTAATGAATGATACTGAACAACTTTTTAATTATTTTATGAATCATGAAGATGTTTTAAATAATTTTATATCCAAAATTCTTAAGAGTGATATCAGTAAAAAAAGTAAGGGAAAAATTTTTTATATTCTTTCTGTTAACAAAATTTATCAAATTGCACCTATTTTATCCGAAGAACTTGAAAAGTCTTCTGATTTTGAGACAAATAATGACGAAGAACTTGAATATCTTATTCTGCTAATAAAATCATGTGGTGAGTTATCTTCAGAAGAGATAAATAAATGGATTGTTTCTGCTGCCTTAAAAGGTAAGTGGATACTAAAATCTATTTCTGCTAAATATCTTTATACAAACCCAACTTTATCAAACTTAGAACTACTTTTTAACATGCTTTTTGATAAAATTTGGTGGGTTCGTTATAACTCTGCTCGTAGTTTGGATAAACTAAAAGGATTAGGATTTCCTTATTTAATAAAGGCTCTTGAAAGCAATGACAAATTTGCAAAAGATATTGTAAGTATTTTTATTACTAATGGAAATGTCTACGAACTTTTAATAAAAGATCTTAAAAATTTTGATAAAAACTCTGATTTTTCTCAACTTGGCCTAATCATAAATAGTTCAAGTAATAAAGGAATTGTTGATAAGCTTATCAGAGAACCTGATATTTCTGAAGAAGTTAAAATTGAAATTATTAAACTAATTAAAAATAATGATTTTATTGAATATTTTCAAAATGAATTGATGTTTATACACAAAAACCCTGTTTTTTCACCTTATGCAAAAGAAAAAACTTTGGAATTATTAGCATTAAAGGAGAGTGCTCATGCAACAACTTATTAACAGTATTTCATATTTTATTTTAATTTACTTTTTTTTGCTTAATGCTAGTTATATGATACTATTTTTTATTGCATATTTTGGAATTTTAAAATACAAGAAGAACCTTAGAATGAATGATTACATGACAGTTTATCACTCTAAACTTACACCTCCAATTTCTTTGATTGTTCCAGCTTATAATGAAGAAGCTGCTATTATAACAAATCTAAAGGCATTCTTAAACGAATTCGATTATCCCGAGTATGAAGTAATCGTAGTCAATGATGGTTCTGTTGATAAAACACTTCAACTTATTCTCGACGAATTTAAATGTCATCCTTATGATTATCCTGTTAGACCATTAATAAAAACAAGTCCTATAAAAAACATCTATAGAAGTTCCCTTGATAAAAAACTTATTGTAGTTGATAAGATTAATGGGAAAGGAAAAGCCGACGCAAACAATGCAGGAATTAATGTTGCTAGATATCCTTACTTTGGATGTATTGATGCAGATACTATCTTAGAGCCTAGCTCTTTTTTAAAAGTAATGGTTCCTATTGTAAATAGTACAGAAAATATAATAGCTGCAGGAGGAATTGTTGGTGCTATTAATGGTTGTACTATTGTAAACAATCGTATAGTTGATGTATCCTTCCCAACAAACTATCTTGCAAAATATCAAGTGTTAGAATATCTCCGTTCATTTTTATATGGAAGATACGCTTGGAATTTAATAAATGCAATGCCTTTAATATCAGGAGCTTTTGGTTTATTTAAGAAAGATGCTGTTGTAAAAGTGGGCGGATATCATTCCTCTATTAACACAGAAGATGAAAAAGGGGCTATAGGTGAGGATATTGATTTGACTCTTCGCTTACATAGATATCATTTAGAAAACAATATCCCGTACAACATATTATATGTTCCTGACCCTCTGTCATGGACACAAGTTCCTGAAGATTTTGCTTCATTAAATGGACAAAGAGCTAGATGGCATAAAGGACTTACTCAATCTCTGATAAAAAATAAAGACATGTTTTTTAACAAAAAATATAAGAAATTAGGAGTTATTACTCTACCATATTATTTTATCTTTGAATTTTTGGCTCCTATAATTGAGTTTTATGGATATATTTCATTCCCAATTTTATTTTTTACAAAAAAAATTGATATTAAGACTTTTATTTTATTTTTATTAATTGTTTTTGGTTTTGGCTTACTTGTATCAGTCTTTGCAGTATTTTTAGAAGTTATCACTTTTAATAGGTATAAAAAAGGTAAGGATTTATTTAAACTTTTCTTTTGTGCCTTTACTGAAAATATTGGTTATAAGCAACTAACTTTATATTTTAGAATTGATGGGCTCATTCAATATATATTTAAAAATGATAGTTGGGGAACTATGAAAAGAAAAGCTCTATAAAATAAAATTGCTTAGCTATTTTAAAGCTAAGCAATTTTTATTTTTATCTGAAAAAATCATTTTTTATTTATATTGTCCTAAATGAAGTCCATTGTCACTTTTTACCTTAACTTTTACTTCTGGTGTTGGTGTCTTTACCATTACAGTACAAGCACTTGTTAATAATAACAAAGTTATAATAACAGTCATTTTTTTCATAATCATTCAAAAATAACAGGTTATGTTAAAGATGCAGATTTGGAGATTAAAAAATTTAAAAATGAAGAGTATCCAAAATTTGCAGTTACTGTAGATTTAATGACTACTGGTATTGATGTCCCTGAAATATGTAATCTTGTGTTTATGCGTAGGGTGAAAAGTAGAATTCTTTATGAACAGATGATAGGTAGAGCAACAAGAAAATGTGATGAAATAGAAAAAGACCATTTCAAAATATTTGACTGTGTTAAACTTTATGATACTCTTAAAGATTATAGCTCTATGAATTATATAGTAAAAAGACCAAAAGAGACTTTCACTGGTTTAACAGAAAAGCTTTTGGAGAATCCTAATAGTTTTGAAAATATTAGAGATGAAATTGTGGCAAAACTTCAAAGAAAAAGAGTTCACGTAAAAAAGAGTGATAAACTTCAAACTCTTTTTAAAGCTACTAGTAACGATGTAGCTTTTGACGAATATATAGAAAAAGTTAAAAATATAGCTAGTTTAGAAGAACTTGTAAAAGAAGTGGAAACAATTAAAGCTCTAGATGAACTCAAACTAAATACTACAGAATTTTTCATATCTGAGGAAGCAGATAAATTTGTTGCTACCAAAAGAGGTTATGGGAAAGAAAAAGCTAAACCTCAAGATTATATGGAAAGTTTTAAAGAGTTTCTGAATAATAGCGATATAGAAGCTATAAAAGTTTATAAAACAGACCCTAAGAAATTTAAGAGAAAAGATTTGATTCAGATAAAAGCTGTATTAGATTACAAAGGATATACAGAAATTGATTTAAAATCAGCATATAAAGCGTTGACTAATGAAGATATAACTGCAAACATTTTTGTTTTTATAAAAAATGCTATAAAAGATTTGCCTATAGTGGGTAGCGGCAACGATTCGTGTAAAAAACAGCCATCTGACACAAAATATTTTTTTAAACTTTAACAAATTTTTTCTATATTAAAGACATTCCTTTCTAATTTGGTAAAATAGACTATCAATTTAAGAGGAATTTTTTTATGAAAGAAAATTACAATAATAAAGTACTTTGTTAAAGATAATAATATTCAAACTGCTGATGACCTTAATAACGCTTTTTAGCAAATATATCAAGTGTTGTTCAAGTTACGCTGAAGATTAAATGAGTAATCATCTTTTGGTGAACTATTACTAGAGATAGAGAAGATAACTTTGAACCTATAATTATTGAAAAACATAGCAGAAAACTTTCTTCTGATATTGAAAAGAAAATAATTTCTATATATGCAAAAGGAATGTCTACTAGAGATATTAGTGATCGCATTAATGAAATTTATGGTTTTAAGATTTCTGCTAAAAGTTCTAGTAGAATAACTGTAACCATTTTAAAACAAGCTAAAGAATGGCAAGCAAGATCTATTGATTCTATTTATCTATTTTTATTTTTAGATGCTGAACCAATGGTAAAGTCGTAAAAAGAGCTACTTATGTTGTTTAGGGGTAAATTTAGAATTGGAATTTATATAATAAGAGAGAATGAATCATCTAAATTTTGGTTTCAGAAATAATCTCTTGAGTATCCTCTTCTTTTCTGTCTTCTGTTGCCAAATCATCAATTTTCTTAAATCTTCTACCAGATGAAATTATTGTTGCGTCAACAATGGCTCCATTTTTTACCAAAATTCCTTTTGATTCAAGCTGTCTATTGACTTCCAAAAATAGTTTTTTATCTAGATTATCTTTTATTAACGAGTTTCTAACCTTGATATAGTCGAATGGTCTGGTGTATCGCTTTCAATAGAAAGAATCAAAAATTTAATGAAAGAAATTCTATCATTAGTAGTCTCTTCTACCTTAGCATCACTTAAATTAAACCAAGTTTGAAGAAGCAGTATTTTGAAAAGTAACAATTCTGAATATGGTGGTTGACATATTGCGTTAAAACCTCTTTTAAGATTGGAAAAAGTAAGGTTTTTTTCTATTGCTAATATCCTCTCTCAAGTCTATATCATCCTTTACTCCTTTGTCAAAATCAAATGTAGCATATTTTCTGATCTTCTATCTAGATTAAAATTTACTAATTTTTTAATAGTCCTCCTAAAATATTAATAAGACTTCTACTATTTTTAAAACTTAAATTTATTTTTTCCTTTGTAACTACTCAGGCATTAAAAAAATAGAAGATAATTTTTAAGTTTATCTTCTTAATTTTATGGCATAATTGGATTTCCTAAAAATATACTTTTTATAGATTCCCAGATATTTAAGTTGTTTTTTCTCATTGTTGAAATATATCCTCGGATTCTACAAAACTGTTTTGCTCCTTGGGTACTTCTATATAGTCCAGAAACCTTTTGTTTTACCTTAACCATTCGAATATCTCGTTCGGCTAAGTTATTATCAAAAGGAATTAAGTTTGGTTTTATGAAAAATCCTAGAACTTCAGGGATTTTCTTTAATCTTAAGAGTAGATTTTTAGCGGGACTTTGCTTTTTTCTTCCTTGCTTTCCAGTCTTTGTTAAGCTTGGTGGATTAGCATTTAGTTCTTCTTCAAACCCCTTATTTAATTGTAAATTGTATAAAGAAATCATCGAATCTTTAACGTCTTTAGGTATAGAATCTCCTGTATCTACAAGATTTTTCATACTAAGAAGAGTTTCTTTTATTTCTTTGGGAAACCTAAATTCTGTTGTTTCCATTATACCGTTTAATTCTCTTAAAAAATGTGCATTACAAAAGGAATGAAGACAATTTTCATAAGCTTCATAAGTTTTCCAACAATCATGAGTTGCTATTCCTTTGTAATTTTCCATAAAACCTATAAAATCCATTGCTTCTTTACCACGTTTTTTATGAAAATCATAGAATGTATAATTCTTATTTGAGTAAGAAAATAGCCATTGACGGAGTTTTTCTACATAAATGCCTGTTTCATCTGCATGAATTTGAGGACTCACAAGAAGTCTATTCTTGATTTCATTTTCAGTATTTTCAAGGGAATCATAGGCTCTGTTTAAAATGTTAAAAATAGTACCTTCACTTAGATTGCAATTAAACAGGTCACTAACAAAAGAAGATATTCTATTGTAAGGTATATGGTTTTGAACACTTAGATAAGTAACTAAAGATT
>RRZU012049209.1_pt1 | contig 10749 bp, 8 predicted proteins | sample 2165561 | NCBI WGS metagenome assembly RRZU01 (sample SAMN10456909, study PRJNA506462) | wastewater metagenome | isolation source: wastewater sludge | place: USA: Moscow, Idaho | reverse complement strand
CGATCTATGGCCTTCTGGCGATCGGCATGTTGCTCGTCATCCTCACCGGCGGAATCGATCTGTCGGTCGGATCGACGCTCGGCCTGTGCGGCGTGGTCGCTGGCGCGCTGATGCAAGGCGTTGCCATCGAGGCCTTCGGTTCGGTGTATTACCCGTCGGTGTGGGTCGTGGTGCTGCTGACCTGCGGCCTCGGCGCCTTCGTCGGCGCAGTCAACGGCGTGCTCATCGCCTACTTCAAGGTGCCGGCCTTTGTCGCCACGCTCGGCGTCCTCTACGTGGCACGTGGCGTCGCGCTGCTGATGACCAACGGCCTGACCTACAACGACCTCGATGGCAAGGCCGAACTCGGCAACACGGGCTTCAACTGGCTTGGCTTCAACACCTTCTTCAACGTGCCGATCGGTGTCGTGGTGCTCGCGGCCGTGGCCATCATTGCTACGGTCCTGCTCAACCGGACCGCGCTCGGCCGCTGGATCTACTCGACCGGTGGCAACGCGCGTGCTGCCGAACTGTCGGGCGTTCCGGTCAAGTACACGACGATCACCGTCTATGTGCTGTCGGGGGTGTGCGCGGCAATCGCCGGCCTGGTGCTGTCGTCGCAGCTCACTTCCGCCGGCCCGACGGCAGGCGTCACCTACGAACTGACCGCGATCGCTGCGGTGGTCGTCGGCGGCGCGGCACTCACCGGCGGACGCGGCAATGTGCGCGGCACGCTGCTCGGCGCCTTCGTCATCGGCTTCCTGTCGGACGGTCTCGTCATCATCGGCGTCTCGGCTTACTGGCAGACGGTGTTTACCGGTGCGGTCATCGTGCTGGCGGTTCTGCTCAACTCGATCCAATACGGCCATCGGCCAAAACGCGCGGCAGCCGCTTCCGCCGCGCCAACCCTTCCTCAGAAAGAGCCCGCAGCCAAGCTCAACTGATGAACTACCCGCCGATCTTCGGCACTGTGCAACGAAGCAACCCAGGAGGAGACTCAAAAATGGTTAAGACTACCCGCCGTAAACTGATTGCAGCTCTGATTCTCACCCCGCTCATGGCCAGCGCGGCAATGGCGCAGGGAAAAGGTTTGATGACGATCATCGTCAATGATCCGGCCAACCCGTACTGGTTCACCGAAGGCAATGTCGCCAAGGCGACCGCCGAGAAGATGGGCTACTCTGCCGTCGTTGGTGCCCACACCGGTGACACGAACACCGAGAGCAAGCTGATCGATACGGCCATCACCAACAAGTCGGTTGCGATCATTCTTGATCCGGCCAACGCCAGTGGTTCGGTCGGTGCGGTGCAAAAGGCGATCGCGGCCAACATCCCGGTTATCCTGATCAACGCCGAAATCAACAAGGAAGGCCTGGCCAAGGCGCAGCTCGTTTCGAACAACGCACAAGGCGCCGCACTCGGTGCGCAGCAGTGGGTCAAGGCGATGGGCGAGAAAGGCAAGTACGTCGAGCTCATCGGTCTGCCGTCCGACAACAACGCCGCGACCCGTTCGAACGGCTTCAAGACGGTGCTGAGCCAGTACCCCGACCTGAACAAGGCCGCGGCTGAAGTTGCCAACTGGGACCGTACGCTGGGGCACAACAAGATGCAGTCGATGATGCAAGCCAACCCGGACATCAAGGGCGTGATCAGCGGCAACGACGAAATGGCGTTGGGCGCAATCGCGGCGTTGAAGAAGGCCGGCAAGCTGAAGGACGTCGTGGTCGGTGGCTTCGACGGATCGCCTGATGCAGTTGCTGCGGTCAAGTCCGGCGAATTGGCCTACACCGTTCTGCAGCCGGTGGCCGTGTTTGCGGCTGAAGGCGTGAAGCAGGCGGATAACTTCATCAAGACCGGCAGCACCGGTGCGAAGACCGAGAAGCAACTGTTCGAGTGCATGCTGATCACCAAGGAAAACGTCGGCAAGTACTCGGCGCCGTTCGTTCTCGACAACTGAGAAGTCAACTGAGAAGCACGCAGTAAGTAGCTGTTGAAGGTCGTCGCCGTGCCGAGAGGCGCGGCGACGTGAAAAATAAGAGGCGCCGGGCCGGAACGGTTTGCCCCTTGGCGCGAGAACGCTTCGACCGCTTCGGCATGACTGGCCCCTGAATCAATAGTGAGGATGGATCTGAAATGAAACTGACTATTTCGCGCCAGTTGTCCCTGATGGCGCTCGTCACCATTGCCATCCTGCTGGTGGTGGGGATCATCGGCAATCGTGTTGCCAGCTCGATCAATTCGGCGGTCGAGAACAGTGAAAAAATCGTCGTCCCGACGGTCGAATCGATCGGAACGATGCGCTTGGCTTTCCTCGATATTCAAGTGGCCGTGCCCGGCCATATCGCCGCCTACAATGAGGGCGAAAAGAAAGACCTCGACGCGCGTATTACTGCGTCACAGCAGACCTTCGCGGCGACGCTGGACGACTACGAGAAGATCGCGGCGAGCAGTGGGCAAAAGAACCTCGATCTGCTGGCCGCCGATCGCAAGGCGTACGAAGACTTCGTGAAGTTCCTGACGCCCGTGCTTGAGAAGTCGCGTAACAGTGAGGTCGGTAACGCCAAGGAACTGTTCAACGAAGGCAAGCCGATCATCACCAAACTGAACGAAAGCCTCGTCGCCCACGCTGCCTATTCGAAGGAGCTGGCGAGCGAACAAAGCCAGTCGGCGGCAGCGACCTTCGCCGGCGGCAATACCCTGTTGTTGGTCTCCAGCGTGCTCGGCATGCTTTTCCTCGGTGGCCTCAGCTTCGTGCTGAACCGAAGCATCAGTCGCGGCCTTGCCAGCATGGAGCAGACCGTCGCACGCGTCGAAGCCGAACTCGACCTGACGGCGCGCGTGCCGGTTCGTCGCGATGATGAAATCGGGAAAATGGGCGTCGCCCTGAATCGCTTGCTCGACCGGCTGCAGGCTAACCTGAAGACCGTCGCGCAAATGGCTGGGCACCTCTCGCAGTCCGCCGACAACCTGTCGGAGGCCTCGCGCCAGGTGGCGGACTCGTCCGAAGCGCAAAGCTCAGCGGCTTCGAGCATGGCGGCGGGGGTAGAGGAGCTGACGGTCAGCATCAACCACGTCGGCGACCGGGCGACCCACACGCGCGAACGCGTCGCCTACGCCGGCAAGCTGGCGACCGAGGGCGAAGGCGTCGTCGTCAAGACGGTCGAGGATATCGATGCCATCGCCTTGTCGGTGTCGTCGTCGGCCGAACTGATCAATCGTCTTGAAACGCAGAGTCGCGAGATCGCCTCGGTCGTCAATGTGATCAAGGAAGTCGCCGAGCAGACCAATCTCCTGGCGCTGAACGCCGCGATCGAAGCTGCGCGCGCTGGCGAACAGGGGCGGGGCTTCGCCGTCGTCGCCGACGAGGTGCGCAAACTCGCCGAGCGCACGGGCAACTCGACGCGCGAAATCACTGACACCATCAGCGTCATGCGCGACGGCGCGCAAGCTGCGTCATCGGCGATGATGAACGCCGTCGAGCAGGTGACGGCGAGTGTTTCGCGCGCAAGCGGCGCTTGCGACATGATCCGGAAGATTGGTGAGGGATCGCGCGAGGCCGTCGGCATGGTCAGCGAAATTACCGATGCCATCCACGAACAGAGCGCGTCGAGCACCTCCGTCGCGCAATCGGTCGAACGCATCGCCCAGATGGCCGAGCAAAGCACCGCCGCCGCGCAGGGCAGCGCCGACACGGCGCAACAACTAAATACGCTGGCGCAGGAAATGCGGTTGATCACCGACCAGTACAAGCTCTAGGCGTGCCGGAGCGAGGCGCGGAGACTTTCTCCGGCGTGCGCAAAATGTCGGGTCAGGTGAGGCCAAAGTAGCAACTCGGTTGTGCACGGAAGCTATACTATTGCCCACTTTTGCGGCAGTACGCGATGCTGCGAGGCGGAGGTTAACGTCACTTGAGAGTTCCACGAAATGTATAAAGAAGAACTGGCCCGGATCGCAACGCTTTACTACATCGACGGGCTGACGCAAGAAGAACTGTCGCGGATGTTCTCGATTTCCCGGGCCACGGTCGGGCGCATGCTCCGGCGCGCCTTGCAGGAGGGCATCGTCGAAATTCGTGTGCGGCCGAACAATGCCTACGCCGCGGATCTCGAACGGGCGCTGGTCGAGCGTTTTGGCATTCAACGGGCGCTGATTTCGGTCGATCACAAGGACCAGGACAAGCAGCGCGAATTGCTCGCCGGGCTCGTTGCGAGTTACCTTGATCGCGAACTCGTCGATGGCTCGATCGTTGCCGTCGGCATGGGGCGGAACGTCAGCGCGGTGTCGGAGCATGCGATGTCGGCGACGCAGCGACAGTGTACTTTCGTCAGCGCGATTGGCGGATCGTATCGCGGCGGACAGACGATGAACGCCGATCACATCGCCCGCCGACTCGCCGCGCGCTTCGGCGGCGAGTGCGAGTCGCTGTACGCGCCGGCGCTGGTCGAAGATCCCGAGTTCCGTCGCAGACTGATTGAAAACGATACCGTGCGCCATACGCTGGACAAGGCGCGGCGCGCTGATATAGCGCTGATCGGTGTCGGGGATATGTCGGAAGACAGCAATATCGTTCGCATGGGCTGGTTCTCGACGCGGGAAATCGCGCAAGCCAAGATGACCGGGACGGTCGGCGACGTGATGGGTTACGACTTCATCGATATTCGCGGAACGCCCTCGGCGATGGCCATGCAGGGGCGGGTGATCGGCCTGAGCCTGCCGGACCTCAGGAAGATTCCCAATGTGATTGCCGTCGCCGCTGAGCCGACCAAGGTTTCAGGCATCCTCGGTGCCTTGAACGCCGGCGTGATCAACACCCTGGCGACGACGGCCAGCAACGCCATGTCGGTGCTCAACTTTGCCGAGGCGCTGCAGAATGCCGGTGCCAGCGAGGCGCCTGTCGGCTAGGGCTTCGGCATCGCGAGGGTGGGCGCGGGAGGTTCGTGGCGCCTTCGCCAGGACGACCGGCGCTGAGGAATTCATCGCCATCCGCCGGTTGAGATAAACTGGCGGCCGGTCGCCCCCAGGCCTTACGAACGCAGAACGCTGTGTTTGCAGTCTGGCGCGGCGTTTCTCTTCATCACCCGACAAGTGCCGCCAGCCGGTCAGCCCACCGTACCCGCCGCTCATGGATACTCCGAAAATAATCGCCTCCGCGGACGCAGAGGCGTCGTCACCGGGTGCGTTCGCTGTGTATTGTCTCTGCGCGGAATGGTGCGGAACCTGCCGCGACTACCGCCCCGGATTTCTTGGCTTGGCCACTCAGTTCCCCCGGGTTCGCTTCGGCTGGCTGGATATCGAGGAGCGCGCCGATGACCTGGGCGACCTCGATATCGAGAACTTTCCGACACTATTGATCATGCGCGGCGACCTGGTGCTGTTTTTCGGGACCATGCTGCCGCACCTCGGGCACCTGCAAAGGACGATTGAGGTGTTTCTTGCGCAAACGCCGGAAGAGAGTCTGGCCTACGCCCATTCCGACAACGAGCGGAAACGTTGGCAGGAAAACGCCGATCTGCGCTTCATCGGGCGTTTGAGCCTGTGACCGAGCGCGCGCGAATCCGCGAGATGCGCAGCCGCATCCCCGGCGCGTTGCTGGCGGCGGCGCTGTGCATCCTGCTGCTGCTCTTGAGCTATCAACTGTGGCTGAGCTACGACAATCAGGTGAAGGCGGCCGAAGTCAGCACGCGCAACCTGGCCTCGATTTTTGAAACCCGCCTCGACGTGACCTTGCATCGTACCGATGCGGATCTGGTCGCTCTGGCCGGGGAGATACCGGCGGCGGCGCTGGAGCAAAAGAATGTCCCGTTTTACGCGCGCGAGATCAACGCCAAACTCGACGGCCGCTTGTTCAACGTCGAGGAAATGGCAGGTTATCGTGTGCATGACGCCAACGGCGATACCTTGTACTCGTCGGACAATGCGAACACGCAGCGCGTCAATATCTCCGACCGCGCCTACTTCAAGGCGCTTCGCGAGAATCCCGAGCTTGGTCTGGTCTTTTCCGACGTGGTGACCGGGCGCAGCACGGGCCGGCAGATTCTGGTGATCGTCCGGGCACTGCGCGATGACCAGGGGAAGTTCGCCGGTATTGTCCACGGCATGCTTGAACTGGAGTACTACCGCAAGCAGTTCCGCTTGCTGGACCTCGGTGTGCATGGCTTCGTCTCGCTGAGACGGAGTGATAACCATGCACTGGTCGTTCAAATTCCGGAGGTTGTGGGCGAAGTCAATCAAAGACTGAGTCCCGAGCACCCGATTGCGAAGCGATTCAAACGCGGCGAGCGGGCGCTGAACCTGCACTATGTCGATGCGCTCGACAGCAGTGCGCGCATCGTCGGCATTCAGGCCATGCCGGATTTCCCCTTTTACTTCGCGGTCGGGTTCGGGCGCGGCGATGTCCTGGCCGGATGGCGCATCCAGATTCTGGTCGTGGCGCTCTCAACGCTCTTGCTGTTTGGCCTGGTCGGCGTCCTGATCCGCCGCTTGGGGCGCATGCGGGTTCGCGAAGCGGGCATTCTTGATAACCTGGCGCAAAGCGAGACGCAGTTCAGCGAGTTGGCGCAGCTCGTCCCTGTCGGCATCGCGCACTTTGACGAACACGGCTGCTACACCTTTGTTAACGGCAGGCATCGTGCGCTGACCGGACGAGGCCTCGAAGAGCTGATCGGCAAGAAGTGGTCGGAATTTGTGCACCCGGACGACCGGCAGAAGCTCGCCGAAGTCTGGGGTAAAACAGCCGGGCCAAAGCACGCCTTCATCTGCGAGTATCGGTTCGTTCGTCCGGATGGCCAGATGACGCATGTGATCGGCGAGGTGCGAACGGAGACGGATAGCGTCGGGCGGGTTGTTGGCTATATCGTCGCCCAGACGGATATCTCCCAGCGCAAGCGCGCCGAAGCGGAACTTCTGGTGGCAAAACAGCAGGCGGAGAGCGCCAATCTGGCCAAGACGCGATTTCTCGCTGCGGCCAGCCACGATTTGCGCCAACCGATTCAGGCGATCAACCTTTTTCGCGACGCCTTGGGCCGTACCGAGCTGAATGAAGAGCAGAAGACGATCTGCAATTTCTTGTCGATGTCCGTCCATTCGCTCGGAGAGTTGCTCTACTCGCTGCTCGATATTTCGAAGCTGGAAGCCGGGCTGGTCGTCCCTCAACTTGAGACTGTTTCGGTTGAAGATCTGTTTAAGGCCATCGACGCCGAGTTCTCGCCTATGGCGCAGCAAAAAAATCTACGCTTCAAGTTGTTCTATCCGATCAAGGACATGCTCCTCGTCACCGACCCGCGCTTGTTGCTGAGCGTGTTGCGCAACCTGGTCGATAACGCGATCAAGTATACGGAGACCGGAGGCATTCTGGTCGGCGCTCGTCGCCGAGGGGGCGGGATGGTCATCCAGGTGTGGGATACGGGGATCGGGATCGAAGCGCAGTATGGTGATCAAGTCTTCGAAGAGTGCTTTCAGGTGGGAAACGCAGTCAGGGACCGGACCAAAGGACTCGGGATCGGCCTTTCCATCGCTCGTCGCACGGCAACTTTGCTTAAGGGCGAAGTCGCTTACCGGTCGCGCAAGGGGCGCGGATCGGTGTTCGACATCCACTTGTCCACCGACAGCGTCGCTTGCATGGCGGACGGCGATGGCGGCGCTTTGGCGCCGTTGCCGTCTGAAAGCGAGTTCGAAGAGTCGTTCCGCGTCACCGGTTGGCGCGTTGTCGTCATTGAAGACGATCCGGTCGTCGCCAAATCGATCGAGATTTCGCTGCAAACGCTGGGGGTGTCGGTCGAAGTCTTCTTCAGTGCAGAAAGCGCGCTCGAGAGCCCCAACATTCTGGGCGCCGATTTCTATATCTCGGATTTCAACCTGCCGGGAATCGATGGCGTTCAGTTGCTCAACGTGCTCCAGCAGCAGTCGGAAACTCCGATCAGCGCGGTCCTGATGACGGGTGAAACTTCGACGGACCAGATCGAGTTTACGGCGTTGTCGCGATGGCCGGTTCTGTTCAAACCGGTCGGGCTGAACAAGCTGCTGGCGTTGATGACCGATGCCGCAGGGCAGCGTGAATCGGTCTGAACTGCTTTTCCGTTACGGAAAGACGTTCTTCCTGCGCCGCCCTTTGGGCTGACGATGCCCTTGCCGCAGTAATTTCTGCGCTGTCAGATCGAGATCGACGGGATGCGCTGATTCGAGCGTACGCAGCCGTTCCGTAAGGAGGTTGAAGGACGGCGGAAATCCAGAGCTCTTTGCGGCAAAGATGATCTTGTTCTCGCCTTCGTCCGCGTCTACGGCAAGCACTTTCCCAGAGAATGCTGTATGGACTCTGGCGACGTAAGTCGCGCACGCCGGGTCATCCGCACAGAGGTTGATCACGAGGATGCCGTTGGGGCGCAAGGCAGCGAAGCAATGGTCATAAAAGCCGAGGCTGCAAAGCTGCTCGGGTTGGCCGTTACGATCAAATCCGTCGACGAGCAGTACGTCGAATGCATCGATCTTGTCCTGGATGTAGTCGGCGCCATCGTCACAGATCACACGGAAGCGCGTGTTGTCACCGGGGATTCCGAAATCCTTGCGTAGCGCAATGACCTCGGGAGAAAGCTCGATCGCAGTGAAGTCGGCTTTCGGCAGCTTGTGATGACAATACTTGGCCAAAGACCCGCCTCCAAGGCCGATCATTCCGATGAACTCCGGGTTTGGCTGAAAGAGGAGAAAGCCCATCATGGTCCGCGTGTAGTCAAGCACCAGTCGCTCGGGGCAAGCCAGCATCGTACGGCTTTGAATGGTTGGAAAAGCGAAATGCAACGATAGCAATCCATCTTCCTCGGTCAATGTGGGCGCCGCCGCAGCGGGTCGATTTAGGGGGCTATTGCTCATTTGTCGTGTGCCAGGGAAAGGGGTGGAATGGCGCGCGTGGCCTGATGCGCGAATTATCGCCGATCGGGCGGCACCTCTCCGCGTGCTTCGTGTTTTCCCGTAAGGGGGTTGGTGATAGAGTGCCGGATTCCCAACGTATCGAGTGCCTACTTTTTCATGCTCAGTTTGCTAGTTGTCGAAGACCACGCTTTGGTCCGGGAAGGGTTGGTACAAACGCTTCGCCAGCTGGATGCTGACGTCACCGTGCATGAAGCCGCTGATTCCGACGCGGCGCGGACCGTGCTTGAAGCCGGGTTGTCGGTGGATTTGCTGGTCCTCGATTTGGGGCTTCCCGGAATCGACGGCCTTTCCTATCTGGTGTCCTTGCGGCAGAACCATCCAGAAATACCTGTCGTAATCCTGTCGGCTTATGACGATGCCCACACTGTTGGGCGCGCGATGAAGTGCGGCGCGGCCGGGTTTGTGTCAAAGACCTACTCAAGCGAACGCTTGTTGGCCGCGCTTCGCGAGGTGCTCGATGGGCGAGTTTTTAAACCAGATCGCTTGCCCGCCGCATCGCCTGCGATTTCGCCTCGTGTCTCGATGGATGGGCGTGCCGAACCCGCCGAATTCGGTTTGACCGAGCGCCAGGCCGAAGTGTTGGGGTTGATGGCGTCTGGAAAATCCAATCGAGAAATCGCTGCTTTGCTGGGTTTGTCCGAAGGGACGGTCAAGATTCATCTGACCGCTATTTTCAAGGTGCTTGGAGTAACGAGCCGGACTCAGGCGATGGTCGTGGTGGCTCGCAACGGAATCCGTCTTTGATGTCCGCCATCTGGTAACAATAAAGACGCGTTCGTCTTGAATCATCCACTTCAATAATCTGATTGGCCTGTATGCCCGGTACGGCGAAGGTGTTGCTGATGAAAGTGCTCCCGGGGCGCATCTCGCGGACAACCTTTTTCCATAGCTCAGCCATCGGGGTCGGCGACAGGAACGCATAGATTACGTCGAAACGTGACAGGTCAGCACGCCACAGGTCTCCCCAGAGCCACTCGCAGTTAGGTTGCCGAGCGGTACGCAAGCGGCCAATCAGCCACGTGAGCGGAGCGTTCTCAACGCCGGCGAATTGAGCGTCCGGAAACGATTTTGCAAGGCCGGAAACGACGCTTCCCAGACCGGCGCCGAGGTCGAGAAAATTCACTTTGCGGCCGTTACCGATGATTTTCGCGAGCGCTCTTGTGGTGGCGGTGTTTGAAAGGAAAAGCGGGATTCTTCCTTGCAGGGCGCCGCGAAAAATAAAAAGTGCGGCCAGGAATGCGACAAAAAACCAACCCGCCGGGATTTTGAGGAAGGACACCGCGCACGCCATGGGTACGAAGATCGCGTGGATGAGTTTCCACCACCAGGGCTGGCGAGCCATCGATGCGAAGATCCAGGCCATTCCACCAATGGCAGAAATGACTCCCCACCAGGGCACTGCTTCGCCGCGGATTGCGGAGTAGGCGGTGGTGAACAAGAGCGCCGTACACACGGCTGCACTTTGTAGTGCGAGTTGCAAAAAATAGTTGGGTGCAGGCGATTTCAAGTGGGATCTAGCGGGGCCGGGCACAATCTTACGGTGCGAACGTTGCTTAACGCGGTTTCTGATAATAGCAATTTCATCCGATAAAAGGGTGTACTACAGAGCAGGATCTGCTATGATGCTGCCCAGCTCGAAAAAATCAATTTGACAAACCCGGTGTGGGGCGTCAAAATTCTCGGTTCCGAGTTGGAGGGATACCCAAGCGGTCAACGGGATCAGACTGTAAATCTGACGGCTCTGCCTTCGAAGGTTCGAATCCTTCTCCCTCCACAAATAATGCCGCAAGTTGTAGTGAAATTTCTGTTTGTTGCGGGTAAATGGTTTTGCGGGTGTAGCTCAATGGT
>RRZU012677167.1_pt1 | contig 10751 bp, 10 predicted proteins | sample 2165561 | NCBI WGS metagenome assembly RRZU01 (sample SAMN10456909, study PRJNA506462) | wastewater metagenome | isolation source: wastewater sludge | place: USA: Moscow, Idaho | reverse complement strand
GAAGAAGAAGTATTAGAGATTTTAGGGATATCAAGAGATGTAACTTTTGTTGTTTCTAACAACGATTAAATTATTTAGAACGGGGATTATTAATGACTAAAACAGTTTTCATTACAATTGCAGGGAGAACAAATTCTGGGAAATCTTCATTGCTTAATTTATTAATTGGAGAAAAAATAGCTTCAGTTAGTGAAAAAACACAGACTACTAGAACCAAGATTACAGGTGTTGTAAATAAAGATGAAACACAGCTTGTATTTATAGATACACCGGGTTTGCATAAAGCGAAAAATAAATTAAGCCAATATATGTTAAATGCAATTAGAGAATCTGCAAGTGATATAGATGCAGTATTTTTTATGATGGATTGTACACGAAGATTAGGAGTTCAAGAAAAAGAAATGATAAAATCTTTAAACAATTCAAAAACACCAGTAGTTTTAATTTTAAACAAAATAGATTTGTTAAAAGACAAGTCAGAACTTGTATCCACTATGATGTTATTAAATTCAGAATTTGAGTTTGAAGCATTAATACCAATAAGCGTTTTAAATTCAGATGGAATAGACTTAGTGTATGAGGAAGCGATGAAACTTGCAGTAGAAAGCCCACACTTCTTTTCAGAGGATACAATTACAGATCAGCCTGAAAGAGTAATTGCTGCTGAAATCGTAAGAGAAAAACTACTAAATTTATTAAATGACGAAGTTCCTCATGGCATAGCGGTTGTAATTGAACAAATGAAAGAAAGAGAAGAAAAAGAAATTTTAGATGTAACCGCAAATATTTATTGTGAAAAGGAATCACATAAAGGCATTGTTATTGGTAAAAATGGGACTATGTTGAAGAAAGCGGCTTCTTTAGCCAGAGTTGAACTCGAAGAATTTTTTCAAATCAAAGTAAATCTTCAATGTTGGGTAAAAGTTAAGGAAGATTGGCGAAACAGAGACGGCTTAATTAAAAACATGGGACTAAAAGATGAGTTTAAAATATAGTTTTTTTAAAAATATATTCACTTTCAACACAGATAAGTATTGTGAGGTGATGTAAATATGATTACTACAAATGGCATAGTTATAAGGGAAAAAAATTTTGGTGAAAATGATAAATTTATTGATATCCTTACAGATAATTATGGGGTTATAGAAATAATGGTTAAGGGATCAAAAAAAATAAATAGCCAAAATTCTTCTTCCACGCAGTTATTTGCTTACTCTAAATTTTGTTTAGAAAGTAAGAAGGATAAATATTACCTAAATAGTTGTGAACCTATAAAAATTTTTTATGATATAAGACTAGATATTGACAAATTATCATTGGTATCATATTTTTCAGAGTTAATCTCTTTTACAGTTTGCGAAGACAAAAATAGTGAAATATTAAAATTGTTTTTAAATACAATCCATTTTTTATCTATAGGTAAAAGAGAAGAAATTTTATTAAAGAGTATATTTGAACTTAGACTGATGGCTGAAATAGGTATGATGCCCAATGTTGTTGCATGTGGATGTTGTAATATATACCTAGACGATAAAATGTTTTTTGTTGTTGAAAATGGTGGGATTTATTGTCATAATTGTTATAATAATTTTGATGAACTTACATCAATAAGTTTAACAGACTCAGTATTGCATGCTTTGAGATATATTTTATTAAGTGATTTTAATAAAATTTTTAATTTTACAATTTCACCATTAAGCCAGAATAAGCTTGCATACATATCAGAGAGTTATTTATTAAGTCATTTAGGGAGAAAATTTAAAACTCTCGATTTTTATAAATCAATTAAAAAGAATTAAGAAAAAACAAGAGGACAAGCAACAATATGAATAAGTATTTTAAAATTTTAGAATTAGATAAGGTTTTGGATATGTTGGCTTTAGAGGCTTCAAATGAACAGACAAAAACAATGATTAGGGAAACAGTTCCTTGTAGTGATTTTGATACTGTAAAAAGTGAAGTTAATAAAGCTTTAAATGCTTTTGATTTAAGCATTAAATTTGGATCACCTCCATTTATCAATTTTAAAAATATAAATAATCATTTGACCAGGGCAAAAGCTGGTTCAAGACTTTCTTTGAAAGATTTATTAGAGATAGCAAATTCGTTAAAACAAATAAATATGATATCAAATTGGCACAAGCACTGTAGTGAAATTGAAACGGATTTAGACTATTTATTTTCTAGAGTGGTGCCAAATAATCATCTTTTAGACAGGTTAGAAACATCTATCTTATCTGAGGAAGAACTTTCAGATGCCGCCAGTTCTGAACTGGCATCTATACGTAGGAAAATAGCTCAATCTGGTCTAAAACTTAGATCAGTTCTTGATAAAATGATAAAATCTACTACTATGCAAAAATATTTACAAGAAAACATTATCACCATGAGAGATGGTAGATTTGTTCTGCCAGTTAAAGCTGAACATAAGGGAGATATACAAGGTTTAGTGCATGATACATCTGCAACAGGGCAGACTCTTTTTATTGAGCCTATGTCAGTAGTGGATGCAAATAATGATATAAGAATTTTAAAAATAAAAGAGCAGGAAGAAATAGATAGAATAATAGTTGAATTGACAAAGTTGTGTGCAGATAATTCAGAACTTTTATCTGACAGTATAGACTCATGCGTTGTTCTAAATTATTATTTTTCAAAAGCCAGTCTTGCAATAAAAATGAAAGCAAATGCACCATCAATAACAAATGATGGTGTAATAAAATTAAACAAGGCAAGACACCCTCTTATTGATAAAAATTCAGTAGTTCCAATAAACATTGAACTTGGAGAAAACTATCAGGCACTAATAATTACTGGACCTAATACAGGTGGTAAAACTGTTGCGTTAAAAACGGCAGGATTGTTGACGTCTATGGTTATGTGTGGATTACTAATTCCTGTTGCAGATGGAAGTCAAGTTTCAGTTTTTGAAAATATTTTGGTTGATATAGGAGATAATCAAAGCATAGAGCAAAGTTTATCTACTTTTTCAGCACATACAAACAGAATTATAGAAATTTTAAAAACTGCAAATACTGAATCATTGGTTTTAATAGATGAATTAGGCTCAGGAACAGATCCTATTGAAGGTGCTGCTTTAGCTGTTTCTATTATAGATAAACTAATTGAAAAAAATGCAAAGTTGATGATAACGACACATTATCAAGAATTAAAGCTATATGCGATTGAAAAAAAAGAAGCGGAAAATGCATCTTGTGAAATTGATATTGATACCTTAAAACCGACATACAGACTTCTAACTGGTTCACCAGGTAAATCAAATGCTTTTATTATTTCTTCAAATTTAGGTATGGAAAAAGACATTATAGAAAAAGCAAAAAAATTAGTAAGCGAAGAAAACTTAAGATTTGAAAGTGTAATAGAAAAGTTAGAAGCATCAAGAAAAGAGTTAGACAAAAAAAATGAAGAAATCTCAAAAATCAAAAGAGAAATTAAAGAAACAGAAGAAAAATTACAAAAAGAATTAGAAGAATTCGAAAAAAACAAAAACATAGAATATGAAAAAGTTAGATTAAGTGCTTCAAGTATAATTGAGCAGACAAAAGAAATTTCGAATGAACTTCTTGATGAATTAAAATCAATAAAAAGAGAAAAGGATAAGGATAGTTTTCATAGTTCTTTATCGTCAGCGGAGAGTAAAGTTAGACAAAGCTTGAACAAAATGTATGATACATCAAATCCAGTCACTGAAAAGAAAAATGATAATTATAAGTTACCTAGAAAACTTAAAAATGGTGACAATGTTTTAGTAGTTACGTTGGACAAAAAAGGTATTGTTTCTAGTGAAGAAGATAGCTCTGGAAATGTTTTCGTACAATTAGGTATAATGAGAACTAAAGTCAATATAAATGATTTGAGACTTCTAGAAAAAGAAAAAGTCACATTTAACAACTCTAAAGTAACACAGAAAAAAAGTACAAATACCAGCAGATTAAATGCAAAGGTTGAGCAAGAGCTAGATATTAGGGGTTATAGTTCAGATGATGGAATATATGAACTGGATTTGTTTTTAAACAATGCAATATTAACAGGGATACATATGGTTACCATTATTCATGGGAAAGGGACTGGCGTATTAAGGAAAGCTGTCCATAAAAGATTATCTGAAATTTCTATAGTAAAAAATTATAGATTAGGAGTTTTTGGAGAAGGCGAAGATGGTGTAACAGTTGTTGAACTAAAATAAAAAAACATTGACAATACGTTTATTATAGTGTAAAATTAATATATAATTTAATATTTCCGGTAGGTGAGGCTACCATAGGGATACGGATTGCTACCGCAAAATAGTGGAGACACTATAAGATGGTCAGCAGGATATGTCGAATCAAGGCATATTCTAATGCAATTTCAAGGTAATTTTGCTATAAATTACCACGCCCTACGAAGCTGAAGCTTGAACGGTGATTATGTTTGTTACACTATTTTTGTGTGCATACATGGATTTTGTTATTTTAATCCTTATCATTGTTTAAGCATTGATAAGGATTTTTTATTTAAAAAGGTGGTTGATTATGAATTCGGAACCAGATGGGAGTAAAATTAAATAAAAGTCAGAGTGTATTCATTATCTCCCACTATGAACACTCTGAAAAGGAGTGTATCATCATGATAAAATATTATAAAACGTTGAACAATGTAGTTACTGAAATAAATGCACCTCAAAATGGTTGTTGGATATCTGTAGTCGCACCAGATGAAGATGAAGTTAGGTATATAATTGAACATTTTTCTCTAGATGCAGGCTTTGTAAGAGCTTCTTTAGACGAGGAAGAAAATTCTCGTGTTGAAATTGAAGAAGATCAAACTTTAGTTATAGTTGACTATGCAGTCCAAGAAGCAGATTCTAACGCAACAAATGCTATTTTATATTACACACTACCAATGGGCATTATATTAACTAAAGAGCATGTTGTTACCATTTCAATTAAAGAAAATATAATTTTAAATGAGCTTTCGAGTGGAATGATTAAAAATGTTCATACAAATCTAAAAACAAGATTTATTTTTATAATATTGCTTAGAATTGCAATTAAATTTTTGCAGTTCTTAAAACAAATAGATAAATTATCTCATATTGTAGAGAAAAACCTTCATAAATCAATGAAAAACAAAGAATTAATACAATTGTTGGATTTGGAAAAATCTCTTGTGTATTTTTCTACTTCGCTAAAAGCAAATGAGGTTACTTTAGAAAAAATACTTAGAGGAAGAGTAATTAAATTATATGAGGAAGATCAGGATTTATTAGAAGATGTATTAATAGAAATAAAACAGGCAATAGAAATGTCTGAAATATACTCAAGTATTTTATCTGGTATGATGGATGCCTTTGCTTCAATTATATCAAATAATTTAAATATAGTTATGAAAAGACTTACAATAATAACAATACTTATGGCGGTACCAACTATTGTGTTTAGTTATTATGGTATGAATGTAACCAATCTTCCGATTGCGACCAATTGGTTTCCTATCATAGTAGCAGTTATAATTACATCTATAGTTGCATATGCCATGTTAAAAAAAGATAAATAATCAGGAGGTTTTTTATGGTTGATGTTTGTTTGTTAGGTACAGGCGGAATGATGCCTTTAAAAGACCGCTGGTTAACAAGCTGTTATATAGAGTATAATGGTAAAGGCGTTTTAATAGATTGCGGAGAAGGCACACAAATTGCCTTTACTGAAACTGAATATAGAGCTAGCAAAGTGGAAGTGATTTTATTTACACATTTTCATGCAGATCATATTTCAGGATTGCCTGGATTTTTATTATCATTGGGTAATTATTCAAAAACTACACCTTTGAAAATATATGGTCCAGCCGGAATAAAAGAAGTAGTGGAAAATCTATGTTGCATATGTAGAAAATTACCTTTTGAATTGGAAGTTGTAGAATTAGATTCTTCGATTTCAGGTGTATTTGATTTAAAAGAAATAGGTGAAATGGTTAAATTAAATTATATTCCTTTAAAGCATACATTAACCTGTTTTGGCTATAGTCTAGAATTTTTTAGGAAACCTATATTTAACCCAGAAAAAGCAACTGCATTAAATATACCTAAAAAAATGTGGAAAAAGTTGCATTCAGGGGGAAATATTGAATTTGAAGGTGTAACATATACAACTGAGATGGTTGTAGATGGTGAGAGAGACAAAATAAAAATAACATATACAACAGATTCGCTACCTATTTATGAAATATCAGATTTGGCTTATAATTCGGATTTATTTATATGTGAAGGTATGTATGGCGATGATGAAAATATTGATAGCATGAAACAAAAAGGACACATGGTCTTTTCTGATGCTGCGTTTTTAGCGAAAAATGCAGATGTAAAAGAATTATGGTTAACTCATTATAGTCCTGCAATGAAAAATGTTATGCAATACGAAAAACATGTAAAAAAAATATTTCCAAATACTATCATTAGTCGTGACGGCCAAAGCAAAAAAATATGATTTTTGTTTAAAATGTATAGATTTTTAACAAAAAAACGAGTCAATATATCAAATCAAACAAATTTTCCAAAATGTCACATGCAAGGCTTGACAAAATAACAAAAAGGGTATATAATAATATTAACAAATCAGTTGATGTGTTAGATAAATGTATTAAATTTATCACTAATTAGAAGTTTTTCAGTTGTTTTATAGCTCCAAATAAATAGCTTGTTATTTTATATTTTGCCCACGTTTGTTGATGTTAGCAATGCATAAAGGCCAAGATAAGCTTGATTAATTTAAGAGCAAGAATCAAACAGTTAAAACATCAAACATATGGCCTAAGTAGCTTAATTCCAGAGCGTTGTTTAATCAAAGGTGGCGGTGGAAATCCGTCCGTGGTCTAAAAAATAATGAAATACAAGCGAGGTAAATTACAATGTACGAAGACAAAACTTTACAATGTAAAGAATGCGGAGCAGACTTTACATTCACTTCAGGCGAACAAGAATTTTATTCAGAAAAAGGTTTCGAAAATGAACCACAACGTTGCAAATCTTGTCGTACTGCAAGAAAATCATCATCAAAATCCGAAAGAGAAATGTTTGTAGCAACTTGTGCATCATGCGGAAAAGAAGCTAAAGTTCCTTTCAAACCAAGAGAAGATCGCCCTGTATATTGCAGCGAGTGTTTCGCTAATATGAAGGAAGCATAAGAAGCTTATCTAAAGCGTAACCGCAAGGTTACGCTTTTTTTAAGATTAAATTTAGAGGGATGTGAAAAAATGATAAGCATTATGAAAGAAGATACGCAGTACAAAGCATTTCAAACTATTACAAAAGAAATAATAAAGCAAATTAACCAAAAAAATTATGCTAAAATTATGGAGATAGTTGATAAAAATAGTTATACACTTCAAGATTTTGCGGAATTTTTTTCTCAAAATGATTCTTATATACCTGACGATCCTTATGAAATTAAGTTAGATTTTGATTATGAAATTTATAGGTTAAATCAAATAGATGAAAATAATTATAATGTACAGTATGATTTAACACATGATGGAGTACTGAATAATTTAATTTTACATATTGGTTTTTCAAAAGTTCAAAATGAAATATTTAATGTTGAACTTCAAAAAATAGAAATAATAAAATAATTATGTTGAGGTGTTTATTATGGCATTTACAGTTACTAAAGAAACAATTATTGGCGATATTCTAGATAAAAGTTATGATGCTGCACCATTTTTTCTAGAAATGGGTATGCATTGTTTAGGTTGTCCTTCTGCAAGAGGAGAGTCAATAGAAGAAGCTTGTATGGTACATGGAGTTGATCCAGACGTTTTAGTTGAAAAATTAAATGAATTTTTTAACATTGAAGGTTAAACAAGTATAATTTTATTTTTGAAAACGTATTTACAAACGTTTTCAAAAATAAAATATAGTAAAAGTAATATTTTTAATATATTTTATTATTATATTTGGCTTGTATTGTGATTTCAATATGTGCCAATTATAATAAAGGGGGTATTTTTATTTCACTAAATTCTAGACTCTTGCTTTGTGCAAGTTTGATTAATCAAAATGCTGTTGTTTGTGATGTAGGAACAGATCATGCTTTTTTGCCTATATATTTAATTGAAAATGGATTATGTAATAAAGTAATTGCTTCGGATATAAACGAGGGACCCCTAGAATCAGCTGCAAAAAATATAGAAAAATCCGAACTACATGAAAAGATTTTTTTAGTTAAGTCAGATGGATTAAAAAAAATAAATAAAGCTGATATTACGGATGTTGTTATAGCAGGTATGGGTAGTGATACTATATGTAAAATTATAGATGAAGCTGAATGGTTAAAACAAGATATAAATATTATTTTACAACCTATGACAAAAGCAAGTAATTTACGAAGATGGCTTTATTCAAAAGGATTTGAAATTGTTCAAGAACGTGCTGTTACTGAAGAACAGCATATATATACTGTTATGAAAGTAAAGTATTGTGGATATAAAATTCAATTAAATGATATTGCAGAAACAATTGGCAAATTAAAATGCTCGGAAGAAGCTTCAAAGCAATATGTAATTAAACAATTTGAAAGAATAAATAAGGTTATTGCTGGCTTAAGTAAGGCTGGTAGATTAAACGAAGATATAATAAAAAATTCTCTTTTACTTGATAATTTGAAACTTATGATAACTGGTAATCATAAGTTAGTGGTTAAAGATATTTTTGAAGAAATAAATAAAATAGCATCTTTTGAAACGCAGGAAAGTTGGGATAATTCAGGATTAATAGTAGGTGATATGTATAGTGAAGTTACAAGGGTAATGCTTGCATTAGATATTACTAACGAAGTTGTAGAGGAAGCTATAAATAAAAAGGTTGATTTGATTATATCTCATCATCCTGTTATTTTTAAACCTTTAAAATTTTTATCGCATGATAATCCAGCTGTTAAATTAATAAAAAATAACATCAGTGCGATATGTGTACATACTCCTATTGATGTGGCTTCTGAAGGTATAAATGATATTTTATTCAATAAATTAAAAAATAGTTTAGGTTTGCTTGATTTTAAAAAACCTATTGTTTCTTTTGGTAAAGATAGCTCAGTAGGTTATGGTAGAGTAGGGATTACAAAGAAAGAATTAACTACTGAAGAAATTGCCAAAAGTTTAAAAGAAATTTTAAATTGCAAAATGGTCAAATACACAAATACAAAAAAACATATAGAGAGTATTGCGTTATGTTCTGGTAGTGGAGGTTCATTTTTTAACGATATAGCAGAACAAGAGGTATCTGTTTATATCACATCTGATGTAAAACATGATGTGTGGATTGAAGCTATGAATAAGGACATTGCATTATTTGATTGTGGACATTTTAGTACAGAAACTATTGTATTAGATTATATCCAAAAAGTTTTATCGGCAAATGTTCCATGTATAGAATTTATAATTGCTGAATCAAACAAAGATAATATAAATTATATGTGCTAGTTTTTTATGCATAACTTTTAAAATAAAAATTATTTAAAATGGCACAGTTTTACTGTGCTATTTTAAATTTAAAAAGGAGTTATTAACATGAGTAATCTAAAATCTTTGCCCATAGTGTAGAAGATTTTAAGGAAATTATAGAAAAAGATTATTATTATTTAGATAAAACTTCATTTATAAAGGAATTAACAATTCGAAAAGGAAAAATCAACTTATATACACGCCCTAGAAGATTTGGAAAAACTTTAAACTTAAGTATGTTACAGTATTACTTTGAAAAAACAGAAGAAGATAATTTCTATTTGTTTAAAGATTTAGATATAGGAAAAAGCAGGAGAGGAATATGCTGAATACATGGGTAAGTATCCAATTATAGTGCTTTAAATTAATTTTTTTAACTTAAAATATCTATAAAAAGGTTAATATTCAATAACTAAAGGATTTCGCTTTCTGCGGAAAGCAACAAAGGGCGTTGCCCTTTGGAAAACTACGATTTTTTGAAAAAAATCGAGTAAAACTTTAACTTTTTTACTAAGTTGACGACATTGTGCGGTCGCCCTGAACCTTCGGGATGTATATCTATGCGTTATGGATATGATGGCATAGCTTTTTATGATAATAAAATAGAGGAATAAACAAAATCGAGAGGAGAAACTATAAATAATTATAGTTGATTTAAAATATGGCACTTGATGGAGCTTTTTTATATACAATAAAAAATGAATTAAAAATTCTAATTGATTCAAGAGTTGATAAAATTTATCAACCGTCAAAAGATCAAATTATTATGAATTTAAGAAATCGAAATGGAGTATTTAAATTATTAATTTCAGTTGAAGCAAATAGTGCAAGAATACATATTACTGAAAGTTCAATTGATAATCCAGCATCACCCCCTATGTTCTGTATGCTTATGAGAAAATATTTTAGTGGTGGAAAATTAATAGGCATTCGTCAAATTGGATTAGAAAGAATTTTATTTTTAGATTTTGAATGTATTAATGATTTAGGGGATTTGACTGTAAATACAATTGCATGCGAAATAATGGGCAAACATTCTAATTTGATTTTGATAAATTCGGAAAATAAGGTTATAGACAGTATAAAAAGAATAGATGCATCTATTTCTAGTGAAAGATTAATTTTACCAGGAATAGAATATGAATTACCACCAAGAAAAAAACGATATTCATTTATAGAAGACGATTTTGATATAATAGCAGAACAAATTTTAAATATAAAAGGTATGGATTTATCAAAGGCAATGATACAGGTTT
>RRZU012673854.1_pt1 | contig 10753 bp, 9 predicted proteins | sample 2165561 | NCBI WGS metagenome assembly RRZU01 (sample SAMN10456909, study PRJNA506462) | wastewater metagenome | isolation source: wastewater sludge | place: USA: Moscow, Idaho | reverse complement strand
TCAATCTGAGCCATGATCAAACTCTTCAATTAAAGTTTTTTGACTCAATGAATACTTGTTTCTTAATAGTCACTCGCATCATTGATTAAATTTTTTCAATCTAATCAATCTACGCAAGTGCCCACACAGATTGCTTGATATATTGTTAAAGAGCGTGGCTGTTAGGCCAGGGACGCGAATCATACGCCATCCCGTTTGCTTGTCAAGTGTTGTTCGTCACAACTGCTTAACTCGCTCTGTCGCGGCGTCTGCCGTCTCAGTGGGGCCGCATTATAGGGAGCCGAACTTTTTAGGCAACTCTATTTTTCGTTTTTTGGTTTGTTTGCAGACATTTTGAGCAAACCGACTAATTAATCAGCCAATTTGCTCATTATCGCCATGTAATTAGTCCTGTTCAATTACCAATTTGTCATCCCGGATATCCAATATCAGTGTTTTCCCAAGTAATACTTTTCCGGAAAGAATGTCCTGTGCCAGTGGATTTTCCACTTGTTGCTGGATTGCACGCTTTAGCGGACGCGCACCATAAACAGGATCAAAGCCCGATTGAGCCAGATAACTGAGCAGTGAATCACGCAGTTCTACTTTATAGCCGATATCCTTGAGACGTTTCAACAGGCTTTGTAGCTGGATCTTGGCGATGGATTGAATATGTTCCGCACCCAATGGATGGAATACGACTGTTTCATCTATTCGATTCAGGAACTCAGGACGGAAACTCCGCGTTAACACTTCCATCAGCATGGATTTCATTTCCTGATATTCCATCAGGTGGTGGTGTTCCTGAATAAGATCCGACCCTAAATTGGACGTCATAATGATCACCGCATTACGGAAATCGACCGTACGCCCCTGACCATCGGTCAGACGGCCATCATCCAATACCTGTAACAGGATGTTGAATACATCCGGATGCGCCTTTTCAACCTCATCCAGCAAAATCACCGAATAAGGTTTACGTCGCACCGCTTCTGTCAGATATCCCCCTTCCTCGTAACCAACGTATCCGGGAGGTGCACCAACTAACCGGGCCACGGAGTGTTTCTCCATGAATTCGGACATATCAATACGCACCATGGCATCCTGTGTATCAAACAGGAATTCCGCCAATGCTTTACACAGTTCTGTTTTCCCGACACCGGTGGGTCCCAAAAATAAGAATGAACCAATTGGTCTCATTGGATCAGACAGGCCCGCGCGACTGCGGCGGATCGCATTTGCGACCGCGTTGACGGCTTCATCCTGCCCGATAACACGCTGATGCAACTTTTCTTCCATCCGCAGCAGTTTGTCTCGCTCGCCTTCCAGCATACGAGCAACCGGAATCCCCGTCCAACGAGACAGAACCTCTGCTATTTCCTCATCGGTCACCCGGTTACGTAATAACTTTTGTTCCTGCATTTCAACTTGTGAAGCCGAGTCCAGTTGTTTTTCCAACTCAGGGATACGGCCATAGTGTAGCTCTGACATTTTGGCAAGATCGCCGGCGCGACGCGCGACGTCCAGTTCCTGGCGAGCCTGCTCTAATTCAGATTTGATATGCTGTGTACCAGCCAGTGCCGCTTTCTCAGCTTTCCAGATCTCTTCCAGCTCATTGTATTCACGATCTTTTTCTGTGATTTCTTTATTAATAATGCCTAATCGCTGGGCACTGGCAACGTCAGACTCTTTCATCAAGGCCTGCTGTTCCATTTTCAGCTGCACGATACGGCGTTCGAGGCGATCCAGTTGCTCCGGTTTAGAATCTATTTGCAGACGGATACTGGCCGCTGCCTCATCAATCAGATCAATGGCTTTATCTGGTAATTGCCGATCGGAAATATAACGGTGTGATAATGTCGCTGCCGCAACAATAGCCGGATCGGTAATCTGTACATGATGATGCAGTTCATAACGTTCTTTCAGGCCACGCAGGATCGCGATCGTATCTTCTACTGAAGGTTGATCCACCAGTACTTTCTGGAAGCGACGTTCAAGGGCAGCATCTTTTTCAACGTATTGGCGATATTCATCCAGTGTGGTTGCGCCAACACAATGCAGCTCACCACGCGCCAGTGCAGGCTTCAGCATGTTACCGGCATCCATCGCCCCTTCGGCCTTGCCAGCACCCACCATAGTGTGCAGCTCATCAATAAACAGGATCACATTGCCTTCCTGCTTAGCCAGCTCATTCAGTACAGCTTTCAGACGTTCTTCAAATTCGCCGCGATATTTTGCCCCCGCCAGTAACGAGCCCATATCAAGTGACAATACCCGTTTATGCTTCAAACCTTCCGGTACTTCACCATTAATAATGCGTTGAGCCAGTCCCTCTACAATCGCCGTTTTACCCACACCCGGTTCGCCAATAAGTACTGGATTATTTTTAGTACGCCGTTGTAATACCTGAACGGTACGCCGGATTTCTTCATCACGGCCAATGACTGGATCAAGCTTGCCCTGCTCGGCTCGTTCCGTCAGATCAATTGTATATTTTTCCAATGCCTGACGTTTTTCTTCCGCTCCGGCATCTGTCACCTTTTCACCACCACGGACTTTTTCGATCGCTTTATCCAGTTTATCTTTCACAACACCGTTCTGGCGTAGCAGATCACCCAAAGTACCGCGATCATCCAGCGCGGCCAGCAAGAACATTTCTGAAGAAATGAATTGATCCTGCCGCTGCTGCGATAACTTGTCGCACATATTCAGAATTCGTCCCAGTTGCGGTGATATCTGAATATCACCGTCAACCCCACTGACACGAGGCAAACGATCTAATTCCTGCGTAAGACGCTGATGCAGTGTATCAACATTACATCCGGCCAAGATCAGTAGTGGACGAATAGATCCACCTTGCTGATCCAGCAATGCTGTCATGATGTGAATGGGTTCAATAAACTGATGATCTTTTCCGAGTGCTAATGACTGAGCATCAGAAATAGCAGTCTGAAATTTGCTGGTGAGACGATCTAAGCGCATCCCGGTACCTCTTTTATCTCGCTGGTTTGATCGTAAATCGATCATTTACTGTTGAGTATAAGATGGGGATGCCAGGATTGCTTTCAAGAGGAAGTGCTTAAATTTTAATCGTACGCCAAATCAAACCGGCCATGCGGCCTGTCTGTCCATCACGCCGATAGGAGTAAAAATGCTCCGCATCGCTGAAAGTACATTGATTACCGCCATATATAGCACTGACACCAGCAGCATTGAGACGCTGACGGGCAAGCAGAAACAGATCAGCCAGCCATTTACCGTTATGCGCTGTAAATGCATGGACGGCTTCCGGATCCTGAGCGATGAAAGCCGCTTTAACTTCATCACCGACTTCAAAAGCGGAAGGACCTATAGCAGGACCAATCCAGGCGAGTATGTTGTCCGGTGCAGATTGCATTGCGGAAATAGTTTTTTCCAGTATCCCGGCACACAAGCCACGCCAGCCCGCATGCGCGGTTGCGACCACCGTTCCGTCTTTATCACAAAACAACACTGGCAGGCAGTCTGCTGTCATGACCGTCAGAGGCAATCCAACCTTCGTGGTGATAGCAGCATCAGCTACTGGCGGTTCAGTAAAAGTGTTTTCTGCCTGCAGGATCTCGGTACTATGCACCTGTGTCAGCCATACCGGCTGAGACTGTAATCCTAACTGTTGCTGTAACTGCTGACGATTTTTACTGACTAGTAAAGGATCGTCGCCGACATGCGCGCCCAGATTAAGACCCAGATATACACCTGAACTAAAACCACCCTCTCGGGTGGTAAATACCGCCTGTACATTATCTGGAGCCGGCCAGTCAGGTTTAATTAAACCCATACGATATCGTCCGGGTGTTCAGCTGAATCAAGACGTAATACTTCGATCAGCTGAACCATGTCATCAGGGATTGGCGAGTGCCATTCCATCTCTTCACCGGTAATTGGATGAGTTAATCGCAGCATAGTCGCGTGTAATGCCTGACGACGGAATGTACGTAAAAAATCACTCAATTCCACAGACGCATTACGAATTGGACGTAACCGGCCACCGTATACCGGATCACCAACCAAAGCATGGTTAATATGAGCCATATGCACACGAATTTGATGGGTTCTGCCCGTTTCAAGACGGCAACGTAAACGTGTATGAGCCCGGAACCGCTCAGCTACCCGGTAGTGCGTTATTGCTGGTTTACCCATTGGGTTCACAGCCATCATAGTCCGCTGTGTAGAATGACGACTGATCGGCTCATCGACGGTACCACCGGCTGTCATATGACCAACAACGATTGCTTCATATTCACGGGTGATGCGACGTTTTTGCAATGCATAAACCAGACGGATCTGTGCCGGGATAGTTTTAGCAACCACCATCAAACCTGTAGTCTCTTTGTCCAGACGATGAACAATACCAGCCCGAGGCACTTCTGCTATGTCAGGATACCGATGCAGCAATGCATTCAGCACTGTGCCATCCGGAGTACCTGCACCTGGGTGCACAACTAAACCTGCCGGTTTATCAATTACCAGCAAATGTTCATCTTCATAAACGATGTTGAGAGGCAGATCCTGCGCTTGCCAGCGGGTATCATCTTCCAGCTCTGTCACGATTTCTACTTGCTGGCCACCCATCACTTTTTCTTTGGGCAATAAGCATACTTTGCCATCCAGTTGCACTTTACCACCCAGTATCCATTCTTTGAGCCGGGTACGGGAATAATCGGTAAACAAATCGGCCAACACCTGATCCAAACGTTTGCCTTCGTGGTGTGGTTCAATAGTACCGGTTAGTTGTATAGCTTGACTCATGTCAGATCTCAATTAGTTAAACAAGGCTTAGCGCCAAGAATGATGCATTCTATCTTTTCTTTTCTCTGAGCATAACGGATACTTCACATACCATGGCAATATGAAGCTAATTTCGATGCAAAAAGTAGTGCGTTTTTTTCCGGTAATGCTGTTATCTCTGTCGCTATTGGCCGGTTGCTCCTCATCATCTGACAAGCCTAAAGTGCCGGATGAGCCGCTGGAGGTTCTGTATAAACAGGCACAAAGCAAATTGCACAACGGCGATTACGAGAGAGCCGTAGATATTCTTGAGGCATTAGACTCTCGCTATCCTTTCGGTCCTTATGCAAGTCAGGTGCAACTGCAACTGATATACGCTTATTACAAGAAAGAAGACACTGCACAGGCGATCGCAAATATTGATCGTTTTCTGCGCCTGAATCCAACGCATAAAGATGTCGACTATGTCTATTACATGCGCGGACTGGCCAATATGCAGGAAGATTACAACTTCTTCCACGATAAGTTTGGTATCGATCGTTCTGATCGTGATCCGCAATATGCCAGACAGGCATTTAAAGATTTTCAGCTGGTGCTGAAAAACTATCCTGATAGCTTATACGCCAGTGACGCCAGAGCCCGTGCAGTATACCTGAAGAATCGTCTTGCCAAATTTGATCTGGCAATCGCTGATTTTTATATGCGCCGTGAGGCATGGGTATCTGCGGCTAACAGAGCAAAATATTTGATCGAAAATTATCCAGATACCGAAATGACGCAACCAGCACTGGAAATTATGGTTCAAGCTTATGAAAAGATGGATCTCACTGATTTGGCTAAGCATGCCAGACAGATGCTAAGCACCAACTATCCCGATAGTGAGTATCTGCATCCGTAAGCAAAAACTATCCGGGTTAATATTAGAAAAATAAAAAAGTACCTTTTTAGGTACTTTTTTATTTTTCCAGATCTTTGCCGGGAAAAACTATTCTGTTCTGGATTTTATATAGCCTGCATAATCAGGGATCTCAACACTGACTTTTTTATTCATATGCGGTGAATCCATCAGAAAATCTGCTGTCGCCTGATTAGTCGCCATTGGAATATTCCATACCGCCGCCAGACGTAGCAACGCTTTCACATCTGGATCATGCGGAACTGCGTTCAATGGATCCCAAAAGAAAATCAGTACATCAATTTTACCTTCAGCAATCATAGCACCCAGTTGCTGATCACCACCCATTGGACCCGACAGTAAACATGTAATCGGCAAACCCGCTTCTTTGCTTAAACGAGTACCTGTAGTACCGGTTGCATATAAATGATGCAACTTCAACTCTTCAGCCCGGTGTTTAACCCATTCAACCAGCGCCTGTTTCATATTATCGTGTGCCACCAAGGCTAAACGCTTATGCCCTGCCATCTCACGTTGAATCGTTAACGCCATACCAATCCCTCGGGTTTAATATTAATGAATATTTAAAATGCGCTAAGCAGTATATATTTTTCATTAAAAATAAAGGGCGACAAAGTCGCCCTTTTATAACATTTTGTTAAAGTATCGATTACGCGATTACTTTAGCAACAACGCCCGCGCCTACGGTACGACCGCCTTCACGGATTGCAAAACGCAGACCATCATCCATCGCGATTGGGTGGATCAGGGTAACTACCATTTTGATGTTGTCACCTGGCATTACCATCTCTACGCCTTCTGGCAGTTCGATAGTACCGGTCACGTCAGTTGTACGGAAGTAGAACTGTGGACGGTAGCCTTTGAAGAATGGAGTATGACGACCACCTTCTTCTTTGGACAGTACGTATACTTCTGATTCGAACTTGGTATGCGGGTTGATGGTGCCTGGTTTAGCCAGTACCTGACCACGCTCTACGTCGTCACGTTTAGTGCCACGCAGCAGAATACCTACGTTCTCACCGGCACGACCTTCGTCCAGCAGTTTACGGAACATTTCAACGCCGGTACAAGTGGTCTTGGTGGTCTCTTTCAGACCAACAATTTCCACTTCTTCACCCACTTTGATGATACCGCGTTCTACACGACCAGTTACTACTGTACCACGGCCTGCAATTGAGAATACGTCTTCAATTGGCAGCAGGAATGGCTTGTCAATCGCACGCTCTGGTTGTGGAATGTAAGAATCCAGGGCTGCTGCCAGCTCCAGAATTTTACCTTCCCATGCTGCGTCGCCTTCCAGCGCTTTCAGCGCGGAACCACGGATAACCGGCGTGTCATCACCTGGGAAATCGTATTCTGACAGCAGTTCACGAACTTCCATCTCTACCAGATCCAGCAGCTCTTCGTCGTCTACCATGTCACATTTGTTCAGGAAAACGATGATGTACGGTACGCCTACCTGGCGACCCAGCAGGATGTGCTCACGAGTCTGTGGCATTGGGCCGTCAGTCGCGGCTACTACCAGGATCGCGCCGTCCATCTGTGCAGCACCAGTGATCATGTTTTTAACATAGTCAGCATGGCCTGGGCAGTCTACGTGTGCGTAGTGACGTGATTCAGTATCGTATTCAACGTGTGAAGTGTTGATAGTGATACCACGTGCTTTTTCTTCTGGTGCGTTGTCGATCTGATCGAATGCACGTGCTTGACCACCGAATTTTTTAGCCAGCACGTTAGTGATGGCAGCAGTCAGAGTAGTTTTACCGTGGTCAACGTGGCCGATAGTACCAACGTTAACGTGGGGTTTTGTACGTTCAAATTTTTCTTTAGACACGACGTTGTCCTTCCTATTTGATTATTTCCGCCAGTCTAAAACTGGCGGAAAGATTACGTGTTAATTATTTAGACTTACGCGCTTCAATCACCGCCGTAGCGATGTTGTTTGGTGATTCAGCATATTTGCCGAATTCCATGGAGTAAGACGCACGGCCTTGGGTTGCAGAACGCAGGTCAGTTGCATAGCCGAACATTTCAGCCAATGGAACCAGCGCGCGAACCAACTTACCAGATGGACCATCTTCCATACCTTCGATGATGCCACGACGACGGTTCAAGTCACCGATTACATCACCCATGTAATCTTCTGGAGTTTCAACTTCAACCTTCATCACAGGTTCCAGCAGAACTGGTTTAGCCTGCATAAAGCCTGATTTGAATGCCATAGAAGCTGCGATTTTAAACGCCAGTTCTGAAGAGTCGACATCATGGTAAGAACCGAAGTGCAGACGAACACCTACGTCAACTACTGGATAACCAGCCAGAGGACCAGATTTCAGCTGTTCACGGATACCTTTATCAACGCCAGGGATGAATTCACCAGGAATTACACCACCCTTGATATCGTTGGTAAATGTATAACCAGCACCTTCTTCCAATGGGAAGATATCGATTACAACATGACCGTACTGACCACGACCACCAGACTGTTTAGCGTGTTTACCTTGAACATCTTTCGCTTCTACACGAATGGTTTCACGGTAAGCTACCTGTGGTTTACCCACGTTCGCTTCAACCTTGAACTCACGACGCATACGGTCAACGATGATTTCTAAGTGCAACTCACCCATACCAGCGATGATGGTTTGGCTTGATTCTTCATCAGTCCATACGCGGAATGATGGATCTTCCTGAGCCAGACGACCCAGAGCCAGACCCATTTTTTCTTGGTCAGCTTTGGTTTTTGGCTCAACAGCTACAGAGATTACTGGCTCTGGGAATTCCATACGCTCAAGAATAATTGGCGCAGTTTCAACACACAGAGTATCACCAGTAGTCACGTCTTTCAGACCGATCGCAGCTGCGATGTCACCAGCACGGACTTCTTTAATCTCTTCACGCTTGTTAGCGTGCATCTGAACGATACGACCGATACGTTCACGTTTGTCTTTTACTGAGTTCAGAACAAAGTCACCAGAGTTCACAACACCAGAGTAGCAACGGAAAAACGTTAAGTTACCCACGAATGGGTCAGTCGCAATTTTGAATGCCAATGCAGAGAACGGCTCATCATCTACTGGATGACGTTCAGCTGGAGTGCCATCTTCTAACTGACCAGCGATTGCTGGTACGTCAATAGGAGAAGGCAGGTATTCAACAACCGCGTCCAGCATCGCCTGAACACCTTTGTTCTTGAATGCAGAACCACAGGTAACCAGAACGATTTCATTACGTAATGCCAGATCACGCAGAGCAGCTTTCAGTTCAACTTCGGAGAACTCTTCGCCACCCAAGTATTTTTCCATCAGTTCTTCTGTTGCTTCAGCAGCAGATTCAACCAGATGTTGATGCCATTTTTGAGCTTCTGGCAGCAGTTCAGCAGGAATGTCTTCGTATTCGAAGGTAACGCCTTGGTCAGCTTCATTCCAGTTGATAGCTTTCATCTTGACTAAGTCGATGACGCCTTTGAAGTTCTCTTCTGCGCCGATTGGCAATTGCAGAGGAACTGCATGACCTTTCAGACGAGTTTTGATCTGTTCAACAGCACGCAGGAAGTTAGCACCGGTACGGTCCATTTTGTTAATGAACGCGATACGAGGTACTTTATACTTGTTAGCCTGACGCCATACGGTTTCAGACTGCGGCTGAACACCACCTACCGCACAGTAAACCATTACTGCGCCGTCCAGAACACGCATTGAACGCTCTACTTCGATAGTAAAGTCAACGTGGCCAGGGGTATCGATGATGTTAACGCGGTGTGGTTGGAACTGTTTACCCATACCACTCCAGAAACAGGTAGTAGCAGCAGAGGTAATAGTAATACCACGCTCTTGTTCCTGTTCCATCCAGTCCATGGTAGCTGCGCCATCATGAACTTCACCAATTTTGTGGTTTACACCGGTGTAAAACAGGATACGTTCAGTAGTCGTTGTTTTACCGGCGTCGATGTGTGCGCTGATACCGATATTACGGTAACGCTCAATGGGTGTTGCACGAGCCACGATAGATATCCTCTTACTAAGGTTGAACCTTAGACAACGAAACCGCGTACAGGCCATCCGAAGATGGCCTGTACAACCGGATTACCAGCGATAGTGAGCGAATGCTTTATTCGCTTCAGCCATGCGGTGCACGTCTTCACGTTTCTTAACCGCAGAACCTTTATTGTCGGCTGCGTCCAGCAGTTCACCTGCCAAACGTTGAGCCATGGATTTTTCACCACGTTTGCGAGCCGCATCTACCAACCAGCGCATAGCCAGGGCATTACGACGCACTGGACGAACTTCTACCGGAACCTGGTAAGTAGAACCACCAACACGGCGGGACTTAACTTCCACGTTCGGACGGATGTTGTCCAAAGCACCTTCAAAAGTAGCTAAGTGGTCTTTACCACTCTTGTTAGCAATGATCTCTAAAGCACCGTAAACAATGCTTTCAGAAACGGATTTCTTACCGTCAACCATTACAACGTTGATGAATTTAGCCAGCAGCTCAGAACCGAACTTAGGATCTGGCAGAATCTTACGCTGACCAACAACGCGACGTCTTGGCATTTTAATTCTCCGAAACTTCAGGTTTTACCCAAAACAAAAAAATGTTTTATGAAAAATGTTTGGCCTTACTTAACGGAAAACCATTAAGCCTTAGGCTTCTTCACGCCGTATTTGGAGCGAGATTGTTTACGGTCTTTAACACCGGAGCAATCCAACGCACCACGAACGGTGTGGTAACGCACACCTGGTAAGTCTTTAACACGACCACCACGGATCAGGACCACGGAGTGTTCCTGCAGGTTATGGCCTTCACCACCGATGTAAGAAGTAACTTCGAATCCGTTAGTTAAACGAACACGACATACCTTACGCAGTGCTGAGTTAGGTTTTTTAGGAGTAGTGGTATACACACGTGTACACACACCACGTTTTTGTGGGCAAGCATTCAAGGCAGGAACGCTGCTTTTTACAACTTGCTTAACGCGCGGCTTGCGAACAAGCTGGTTAATAGTTGCCATTAAAAGCTCCTGGTAATAGCAATCGCTTTATAAACATGTGAAAAATCCTCCCCGCAGATACGGGGACGCAAAATTCTATG
>RRZU011426693.1_pt1 | contig 10755 bp, 12 predicted proteins | sample 2165561 | NCBI WGS metagenome assembly RRZU01 (sample SAMN10456909, study PRJNA506462) | wastewater metagenome | isolation source: wastewater sludge | place: USA: Moscow, Idaho | reverse complement strand
TCAGCCGATCCGTGCCAACGTGCGGGTCCTTGCGGCCACCCATCAGAACATGGAGGAGCGGGTGCGGCAGGGCCTGTTCCGGGAAGACCTGTTTCACCGCCTCAACGTGATCCGGCTGCGCCTGCCGCCGCTGCGCGAGCGGCGCGAGGACATCCCGACCCTTGCCAAGCACTTCATCTCCCTGTCGGCCCAGGAGCTCGGCGTCGAGGCCAAGCGCCTGTCGGAAGCGACCCTCAAGTATCTGCAGAGCCTGGATTTCCCCGGCAACGTGCGGCAGCTCGAAAACCTCTGCCACTGGCTCACCGTGATGGCGCCCGGGCAGACCGTCGAGGTAGTCGATCTGCCCCCTGAGCTCAAGGACCACCCGGTGCGCGATCAGCCGGCCAACTGGGGTGAGGCCCTGATGGCCGAGGTCGACCGGGCGCTGGCCCAGAGCCCGGGCGAAGTCTTCGACCTGCTCAACCGCGACTTCGAGCGCATCCTGATCCGTCGTGCCCTCAATGCCACCGGCGGGCGGCGCATCGAGGCGGCCCAGCTGCTCGGCATCGGCCGCAACACCATCACCCGCAAGATCCAGGAGCTCGGCCTCGAAGAACCGGACCACGCCTGACGGCGGCTCGCGCCGGCGACGCGGGTCAGGCAGGGCCGCGTGCGGTTTTGGGTACGAGGCGCTCCCCACGCCCGCCGCCATCCTCCATAATCGGCGCCTCGTTACATTGTGCCGGGTGCCGAACCTTGGACCATTCGAACTATGCGGCCCTCGACAGGGCTGAGGTGGCTGCCGCGCTGGGCGGGCTGGCTGCCGCGTTCTCCGTCGAAACCCTGCCGGAGTGCGACTCCACCAACAGCCGCCTGCTCGCCGATCCACCGCCCGAGGATGGGCGTATCGCCGTCCTTGCCGCCGATCGTCAGACGGCCGGGCGTGGGCGGCGGGGGCGAGCGTGGCAATCCTGGCCAGGGGCCGGGCTCACTTTTTCCGTGTTGTGGCATTTCGCGCCCGGTGCCCCCGTCCCGGCGGGCCTGTCACTGGTGGTGGGGCTGGCAGTGGCGCGCACGCTCGAAGAGCTGGGGGTCGAGGGCGTCCAGCTCAAATGGCCCAACGACGTGCTCGTGAACGGCCACAAGATCGCCGGTATCCTGATCGAGCTCGTCTCGGGCCGCGGCCGGCCCTTGGCGGCAGTGATTGGTGTGGGCATCAACCTGCGGTTGCCTCCGGATGCGGAGATCGAATCGGCCTTCGGGGTCACCGATCTGGCGCGCTGCCTGGATGCGCCACCGTCGGCGAGCCGGCTCCTCGGCCTGGTGCTGGCGCAGCTGCATCACTTCGTCGGCATTTGTGCGATGGCCGGCTTCGACGGCCTCCGCCGTGCCTGGCAGCAGCGCAATGCCTTTGCCGACCTGCCGGTGCGCATTCTCGGCGAGGCCGAGCCACTTGCCGGCACCTGTGTCGGCGTGGACGTCGATGGCGCCCTGCTACTGCAGACGCCCGACGGCCTGCTCCGGGTGCTGTCCGGTGACGTCTCCCTGAGGATGGCTTGATGGATCTGCTGCTCGACGCCGGCAACACGCGCCTCAAGTGGGGTTTGCGCGACGAGTCCGGCTGGCGTGGCCAGGGGGCGGTTGCCACCGGCGAGCCCGACGGTCTGACGGCCGTGCTTGCGGCCGCGGGCCCGATCCGGCGAGTCCTCGGGGCCAACGTGGCGGGGGCCGGGGTGGCCGCGCGGCTGGCGGAGATTCTGGGGGAGTGGGGCCTCGTGCCGGCCTGGATCGAGCCGTCAGTGTCGGCCTTCGGCGTGCATAACCGCTACCTCGACCCGGCCCGCCTGGGGGCCGACCGCTGGGCGGCCTTGGTCGGCGCGCGGGCGCTGCACGGCGCGGCGGCTCTGGTGGTTACTTCCGGCACCGCCACCACCGCCGACGTGCTCGACGGCGAGGGGGTGTTCCAGGGCGGAGTGATCCTGCCCGGGCTCAACCTCATGCGCAGTTCGCTGGCCCGCGATACTGCCCAGCTGCCCTTTGCCGACGGGCGTTTCGAGGCGCTGCCGCGGCGCACCGCCGACGCCATCGTGAGCGGCTGCCTGCATGCCCAGGTCGGCGCCATCGAGCGCATGTTCCGCCGGGTGGCGGCCGAGGCGGGGGCCGTCTGTCTGCTCAACGGAGGTGCGGCGGGCAGTCTCGCACCCTTGCTCGAGATCCCGCTGCGGCGGGTGGACAACCTGGTGCTCGAAGGTCTCGGCTGCATGCTCTCTGAATTGTGAGCGCGTGTGACGGCCTGCCTGCAGGGCCTTGGGACGCCTTTTCCGGCCGACCGTGATGGGTTAGTCTTGCGCCCATGGCCCAATTACGTGTAATCGTCATCGCCCTGATGTTCGCCAACCTGCTGGCCCTGGCCATCTGGAAGGGCTGGCTCGGTGGCGGGGCATACCCCGGCGAGCCGGAACGCCTGAGCAATCAGCTCAATCCCGAGAGGATGCGCCTCGTTGCCGTGCGCCCGGTGCCCGCGCCGGTTGCCGCTGCGTCTGTGCCGCCAGTGGCACCCGCTGTGCCGGAGCTGCCCTCGCCGCCGGTCGCACCCGCACCGGTTGTCGAAAACCCCGCCCCGCCGGGCTGCGTGGCCTTCGGGGGCGTGAGCGCGGCGCAGCTCGCGGAGATCAATGCCCGCATCGCCAGCGCCGGGCCCGGTTTCAAGTTGACCGAGAGCCGCAGCGGGGCCGCCTCGTCCTGGTGGGTGCACGTCCCGCCCCTGGGCTCCAAGGAGGCGGCCGAGCGCAAGGCGGCAGAGATCCGCAAACTCGGCGTGGATGACCTGTTCATCGTCCAGGACCCGGGGCCGGCGCAGTTCGCCATCTCCCTAGGCCTTTACAGGAACGAAACCCAGGCTAACCGCCTGCTGGAAAGCCTGCGGGAGAAGGGCGTCCGCTCGGCCCAGGTGGCTGGCCGCGGTGCCGCGGCCTTGCGGGTCGAGTTGCGGGGCCCGAGCGACAGCCTCGCCACCCTCGCCAGCGATCTCTCCGAGCGCCTGCGTGGCGCAAACCGACTCGAGTGCAGCCCATGAGCGAGACGCCCTTCGTCATCGGCCTGACCGGCGGCATCGGCAGCGGCAAGAGCGCGGCTGCCGATCTCTTTGCGGCCCGCGGGGCCCTGATGGTCGACACCGACCAGATCGCCCACCAGCTCACCGCTCCCGGCGGTGCGGCGATGGACGCGATCCGCCAGGCCTTCGGCAATGGCGTGGTAGCGGCGGATGGCGCCCTCAACCGGGCGGCGATGCGGGCCCTGGCGTTTGAAGATCCCGATGCCCGCAAGCGCCTCGAAGCGATCCTGCACCCCATGATCCGCGCCGAGAGTGAGCGCCTGTGCCTGGCTGCCACGACGCCCTACGTGATGCTGGTGGTGCCCCTGCTGATCGAGTCCGGCACTTACCGGCAGCGGGTGCGGCGCCTGTGCGTGGTTGATTGCCCCGAGGAGGTCCAGGTGGCACGGGTGATGCAGCGCAGCGGCCTCGAGGAGCGCCAGGTGCGGGCCATCATGGCGGCCCAGGCGAGCCGGGCCGAGCGGCTCGCCGCCGCCGACGACGTGATCGACAACGGGGGCAGCTACGAACAGCTCGCGGCCCAGGTGGAGCGCCTCCATGCGGCCTACCTGCAGCTGGCGGCGAAGGCCGGGGCCGTATGATATGATTCGCGCGGGTCGGACCGACGCCGACCGCTCAAATCCAACCCCTCCTCATTCAGGCGCGCGCGTGATCACCTACGAATATCCGCTCAACGAGAGGATCCGCACGCTTCTCCGCCTCGAAGACCTGTTCGAGAAAGTCGCCCACTTCGTCCGCGCGACGGGCTCCCTCGAACACCATGTGGCGCTCATTACCCTGTTCGAGATCCTCGAAGTGGCCAGCCGGGCCGACCTCAAGGTCGACCTCGTCCAGGAGCTTGAGCGCCAGCGGCAGATTTTGCTGTCCTTCCGCAACAATCCGGAAATCTCCGAGGAAGCCCTGTCCGGCGCCCTCTACGAGATCGAGCAGGCGTCCGCCTCGCTGCTGGCGATGGCCGGCAAGACGGGGCAGTACCTGCGCGAGAACGAGTGGCTGATGAACATCCGCAGCCGCGCGGCGATTCCCGGCGGCGCCTGCGAGTTCGATCTGCCGTCCTATCATCACTGGCTCAACCGTGACGTGGAGGCGCGCCGCCACGATCTGATGGCCTGGGTCCAGCCCCTGCTGCCGATCCGCGACGGGCTGGCGATCGTGCTGCGCCTGCTCCGAGCCAGCGGCCGCCCGGAGCCCCTGGTGGCGCCGCGTGGCGCCTTCCAGCAGACCATGGGCGGTCGCAGCGCGCAGATGATCCGCATCCGCCTGCACGGCAGCGCCATGTGCGTGCCCGAGACCAGCGCCAACAAGTACGCCCTCAACGTCCGTTTCATGCACGCCGAGACCGTTACCCGGCCGGGGCAGGTGAATGTGGATGTTTCCTTCGAGCTGACTTTCTGCAATCTATGACCGAGCCGTCCGCCAAGCCGCGCAAGGTGCGTTGCCCGACCTGTGGTGCCGATGTGGTGTGGAGCGCCGAAAGCCCCTATCGCCCTTTTTGTTCCGAGCGCTGCCGGCTGATCGACCTGGGCGCCTGGGCAACCGACAAATACCGGGTCGAGGGCGAGACGCCCCTCGACGATAGTTCGGATCCACTTCGCCACACCCACTGACAAAAGCGGCCACCACGGCCGCTTTTGTTTTGTGAGGGGCAAGAGGTAAGAGGTCGTCAGCCTTGCCAGATCGCCCGTATCCCCGCGACGCCGTGGGCGCCGCTGGCCTTGGCCGTGCTGAGGTCGTCGGCCGAGAGGCCGCCCAGGGCGAAGACCGGCATCGGCAGCCGGGTGATCATTTCCGAAAAGGCCGGCCAGCCCAGGGCACTGCGCTCCGGGTGGCTGAGCGTCGGCTTGACGGCGCCGAGGAGGGCGTAATCCAGCTCCAGGCTGGCGGCCTTTTCGAGGTCGCTGCGGGTGTGGCAGGAGGCGCCGACCCACTCGAAATCGGGTCGGGTGGCGGTGCCCGTCAGGCTGCTCGCCGTCAGGTGCAGGCCGTCGGCTCCGGTGCGGTGGGCCAGCACTGCGTCGCCGTTCACCACGGCCAGTGCGCCGGCTGCGTGGCAGCGCTCGACGACGGCGTGGGCGAAGCGCTCGCGGTCAGCTTCGGGCAGCGCCGGTTCACGGATCTGCACGAGGCGCAGGCCGGCGGCGAGGGCAGCATCGAGGCGCGCCAGCTGGGCGTCGATGCCGATCTCGCCGGCGTGGGTGATGCCGAAGACGCGCGGCAGGCGCAGGGCCTTCAGGATCGGGCCGTTGGCTGGCAGCATGGGGCCGATGTCCATCGCGTCGGCCCGCTGCCAGCTGAGGGCGGAATGCACCCGGTCGTGGATCTCGCCGCGCCAGGCGCTGACCTCGAAGAAATGCAGGCTGACGTGGGCGTGCTCATACACATGCTCGCGGGTGATCCACGGGTAGGCCGTGTCCACCTGCATGCCGAGCTCCTCGTCCAACTCGCGGATCAGGGCGTCCCGCGGGGTTTCGCCGGGTTCGACCTTGCCGCCGGGGAATTCCCAGTAGCCGGGGTAGAAAGTGTCGGAGGCGCGCTGGCCGAGCAGAAAGCTGCCGTCGGGGCGGGTGATCACCGCGGCGGCCACATGGACGATCTTCCTCATTCTGCGTAGTGCCCCGCGTAATCCCGGGCGAACTGCCAGGCCACCCGGCCGCTGCGCGAGCCGCGCAGCAGGGCCCACTGCAGCGCTTCGCCGCGGGCGCCGGCGACGGCCTCGGACGGCACGCCGAACTCCCCGAGCCAGTGGTTCACCACCTTGAGGTATTCGTCCTGGCTGAAGGGGTAGAAGGAGATCCACAGGCCGAAACGCTCGGAAAGCGAGATTTTCTCCTCGACAGCCTCGGCCGGGTGCACCTCGCCGTCGAGGTGCTTGGTGGCGGCGTTCTCGGCAAAATATTCCGGCATCAGGTGGCGGCGGTTGGAGGTCGCGTAGATCAGCACGTTGTCGGGCACCGCCGCCAGCGAGCCGTCGAGGACGCTCTTGAGGGGCTTGTAGGCGGGCTCACCATCCTCGAAGGAGAGGTCGTCGGTGAACAGGATGAAGCGCTCCGGCCGGCCGTGGAGCAGCTCGACGATGTCGGGCAGGTCGATGAGATCGTCCTTGTCCACCTCGATGAGGCGCAGGCCATCGGCGGCGAACTCGGTGAGCAGGGCCTTCACCAGCGATGACTTGCCGGTGCCGCGGGCGCCGGTGAGGAGCACGTTGTTGGCACGTTTGCCGGCCAGGAACTGGCGGGTGTTTGCGACGATACGGGCTTTCTTGTCGTCGCTGTCCTGCAGGTCATCAAGGCGGATCTGGTGCGGGCGGGGCACCGGCACCAGCGCTGCCGACTTGTGCTTGCGGCGCCAGCGGAAGGCGGTGGAGGCGGCCCAGTCGGGGGCGCTGGGTTCGGCCGGGAGCAGGCCTTCGAGGCGCTCGAGCAGGCGCTCGGCGCGGGCCAGGAATTGGTTGAGGTCAGTCATGGGGCAGGGTGTCGGTGTCTTTGTTCTTCGGCGCGCGCAGGGCCAGCCATACGATGGCGAGGAGCACCGCGGCGATGCCGATTTCGACGCCGATCAGCCACATGCTGCGCTCCTTTCGTAAGCCCGGGCCGGCGTGGCGCTGGTTATACTCGGGCGGCTAATGATTGCACGCCACGAGTGTACCCCATCCATGTTTCCCGTTTTTCGTCCTGCCCGTTCCATCCGCCTGATTCCCGCGCTTGTCGCGCTGCTCCTCACTGCCTGTGCGACGGCTCCGCGCCCGGCCGGCGAGTCGCAGCCCCGTCCGGCGCCCGCGCCGGCCCCTTCGACGCAGCCGGCAGCGCCTGCCGGTGGCGCCCCGGCGCCCCAGGCGCTGGCCCGTCCGCTGCAGGCTGCCAGCTGGGCTGACTTGCCCGGCTGGGGGGGCGATCGTCATGACGAGGCCTGGCCGGCCTTCATGGCTTCCTGCCGCGCGCTGGCCCGGCAGCCGGTGTGGCAGCCGGTCTGCGAGGCGGCCCGAGGGCTGGGCGAGCGACCCGGCGCCGCTGCCGCCCGGGCCTTCTTCGAGGCACGCCTGACGCCGTGGCGGGTGAGCAATGCCGACGGCAGTCGCGAAGGCCTCGTCACCGGCTACTACGAGCCCCTCATCAAAGGCAGCCGGAGCCGCTCGAAGGCTTACGCCTGGCCCGTGCTCGGAGTGCCCGACGACCTGCTCAACCTGGATCTGTCGGAGGTCTATCCGGAGCTGAAGGGCCAGCGGGTGCGCGGCCGGCTGGTCGGCAACAAGGTGCTGCCCTATTATTCCCGCGCCGACATCGACCGGCTGAAGGAGCGCTTCGCCGGCAAGACCTTGCTGTATGCCGAGGACGCGGTGGAGCTGTTCTTCCTGCAGGTGCAGGGCTCGGGCCGCGTGCAGCTGCCCGACGGCAGCATCGTGCGCCTGGCCTACGCCGACACCAACGGCCACCCCTACCAGTCGATCGGCCGCTGGCTGGCCGACAAGGGCGAGCTGCGCGTCGAGCAGGCGTCGATGGAGGGCATCAAGAGCTGGGCGCGGGCCAACCCGGGGCGCCTGCAGGAGATGCTCAACGCCAACCCGAGCTACATCTTCTTCCGCGAGGCGCCGGCCGGCAACGGTGGGCCGGTCGGGGCGCTGGGCCAGCCGCTCACCGAAGGCCGCAGCATGGCGGTGGACCCGCGCAGCATTCCGCTGGGCGCGCCGGTGTTCCTGGCGACCACCCATCCACGCAGCACCCAGCCGCTCCAGCGCCTGATGCTGGCCCAGGATACCGGCAGCGCGATCAAGGGCGGCGTGCGGGGCGACTTCTATTGGGGCTTCGGCGCCGAGGCCGGCGCGCTGGCCGGACGGATGCGCCAGAAGGGCGAGATGTGGGTGTTGTGGCCGCGGGAGCAGGTGCCGCGATAGTCGATGTGCGCTAAATCGTAGTTTTGTAATAAGTTTTTCGTAAATTCATGGTTTGCCGACACGGGCCCTGCGGGTACCGTGCGAAGCTGGTGTCATTGCTTCCGACATCATCCAATTTACGGAGAACCATCGTGCCGCTCACCGAACTCGTCCATTACTTCAACAAGCGCCAGCGTCTGGCCCGGCCAGGGTGTGGCGAGGAGGGCTTCGAGATTGTCGGTGGGCGTGTCCGCATGCATTTTGCAGGTCGCGCCCTCGGGACCTTGTTCCAGCCGGTCATGGAGCCGGACGGCCTGCGGGTGATCGGCCATGAGGCGCACCTGCAGGTCCTGGGCTGCGACAGCGGGAAGGTGCCGGCCCAGGCGATCTTCCTGGAGACCCGCGACGACGCGGAGCTGGTGCATCTGGATCGCACGGTGCGCACCCTGCATGCGCTCAACTTCCTGCTCGAGCGGGAGCAGCAGGGGGGCTTCCTGTCGCTCAACGTGCACCCCCAGCTGATCCGCGCGGTGCCCGACCACCATGGCCACGTCTTCGAGGGCGTGCTGGCCCGCTGTGGGCTGACCCCCGATCGCATCGTGCTGGAGCTCGCCGACGATGGCTTCGGTGACGTCTCCCGACTGGCTGTTGCCATCGCCGAGTACCAGGAGCGGGGCTATCGCGTGGCGATCGACAACTTCGGGCGCCATTCGGCCGATCTCGATCGGCTGGAGGCCCTGGCGCCGGACATCGTCAAGCTCGACCGCTGCCTGATCGGCCATTTCGGGCACCTCAGCCTGGCCAAGCGGGTGATGAGCGAGCTGGCGGTCGAGGCCCGTCGGCTCGGCCTGCGTCTCGGCATCCAGTGCATCGAAAACCCACTGCAGCTGCAGGTGGCACGGGAGGCAGGCGCTGACTGGCTGCAGGGTAACCTGGTGGGCCGCCCTGCCGAGGCCTGCCTGCCGATCGTCAAGCCGCGGCGGCCACGTCAGGCCGCCTGAGCTCCATGTAAAAGCGTGGGTGCTGCTTACTTGGCACCGGCCTGGTTCATTGCCTGCTCAAGCTGGGCGAGGGGTACTGCGCCGGGCAGGCGGTTGCCGTCGGCGGTGAAGATGGTCGGGGTGCCGGTGACCTTGATCTTCTGGCCGAGGGCGACGTTCTTGTCGATGGCGCTGGTGTCGCAGCCGGCAGCCGCAGCCGCAGGGGCCTTGCCGCCGACCATCCAGTCGTTCCAGGCGGCGGCCTTGTCCTTGGCGCACCAGATGTTCTTCGACTTCTCGGTGGAGTCCGGGCCCAGGATGGGGTACAGGAAGGTGTAGATGGTGGCGTCCTTGAGGCCCTGCATGTCTTTGGCGAGGCGCTTGCAGTAGCCGCAGTTCGGGTCTTCAAAGCTGGCGATGACGCGCTTGCCGTTGCCGCGCACCTGCTTGATGGCCTGATCGAGGGGCAGGGTGGCGAAGTCGATCTTGAGCAACTGGGCCATCCGCGCCTGGGTGACGTTCTTGCGGGTCTTGGCGTCGATCAGGCTGCCGTCGATGATGAAGCTCACCGAGGCGTCGGTGTAGATCAGCTCGCCGGACTTGAGCACCACTTCGTAGAGCCCGCCGTAGGGCGTCTTCTTGACGCTGTCGACGGCCGGGCCGCCCACGAAGGTTTCGAGGTTCTTCTTGACCGAGGCTTCGTCGGTGGCTGCATGGGCGACGCCGGCTGCGAGGAAGAGGGTCGCGAGCAGCGAGCGTACGAAGGGGAATTTCATCCGGGAATCTCCAGGGGCGGCGTGTAGAGGGGTTCAGAAGCGGCCGGCAATGGCGTAGCGGACCAGCGCATTGCGTAGGACAGGCACGCTGTTGGTGAGGTTCAGGCCAATGTTGCGCAGGCCCGACAGGATCGGGTCGGCCGGCTTGAACAGGCGGTTGAGGCCGTGGGTGGTGTATTGCAGCAGGGCGGTTTCCTCGGCGCGGGCGCGGGCGTAGGCGCGCAGCACCGGCAACTCGCCCGGATCGCGCCAGGCGGGTAGATCCTTGATCTGCTCGGCCAGCACGCGGGCGTCCTGGTAGCCCAGGTTGATGCCGTGGCCCGACAGCGGATGGATCGCGTGGGCGGCGTCGCCGATGAGCGCGAGGCGCGGGCGCACCGCGGTCTCGACGCGCATCAGGCGCAGCGGAAAGGCCGCGGCCGGCGTGATGAGTTCGAGCTTGCCGAGCCGATAACCGCCGGCCTCGGCCACCCGGGCGCACAGGGCTTCGGGGGGCAGGGCGACGAGCTCGTCGGCGAGGGCATCCGGGGCCGACCACACCATCGACATTTGCTGGTCGGGCAGCGGGAGATAGGCCAGCACGCCGTCCGGGCGGAACCACTGGAAGGCGGCGTTGCGGTGGGGCTTCTCGCAGCGGAAGTTGGCGACCACGCCTTTCTCGTCGTAAGGGGTGTTGCGGGCGCCGATGCCGGCCGCCTGGCGCACCCACGAGTCGCGGCCGTCGGCGGCCACCACCAGCTTCGCTTCGATGCGCCGACCGTCGGTGAGGGTGAGGCGCGCGGCGGTGTCGTCGATGGCCAGCGCCGCCGGCGAGGCCGGGCAGATCAGGGTGACGTTGTGCTGGCGCTTGACGGTTTCCCACAGTTCGAGCTGCATCAGGCTGGATTCGAGGATCCAGGCGAGCTCGCGCAGGCCGCTGTCGTAGGCGGAGAAGTCGAGCCGGCCGCCGGCGTCGCCGTGGATCTCCATGTCGTACACCGGCGCCATGCGGGCCGGGTCGAGGTGCTGCCAGATGCCGATGGCGGAGAGGAAATCCAC
>RRZU011326547.1_pt1 | contig 10755 bp, 10 predicted proteins | sample 2165561 | NCBI WGS metagenome assembly RRZU01 (sample SAMN10456909, study PRJNA506462) | wastewater metagenome | isolation source: wastewater sludge | place: USA: Moscow, Idaho | reverse complement strand
TGCGAGCGCTATGCGGTTCGTTGATTGCCTGCGGAGCGCCATCGCTCACGTCTGGGGCAACAGACGCCGTCATGTCATTCCATCCGTCCTGTGATGTCCCGCCATAGCTGGCCTGTTGCCGTACTCACGGACTGCTGCAGGTTTTGCCACCACAAGCGTGTCTGATCCAGCCAGCCAGGCATCGGCTCCAGGCGGCGGTCAGAGGCAGGGACAGGGTTGAGTGCGACCGGTTCAGCCTGCGCAGGGGCCAGTGCAAGAGCCGCGGCTGCAGGCGATAGTTCCGCAGCGTGCTGGTCGCGCACGATATAGGTGCGGCCGGTTGCCGGCACATAGCCGGACTGGGCTGCCAGTTCTGCCATGTGGGCGAGCGAAGCCTGCTGTGAAATCGCAAAGATAAGATCGCTGTTCTGGCGTTCAACACGCGCGTACTCGCCGCGCATCTGGCGCAGCGTGAACTCGGAGCGAGCGATCTGGACAGAGAGAAGGACCTGCAGCCACATACCGCCCACGAGGATGGTAAGCGCCAGGCAGGCAAGGACATATTGCTGCCATGTCGCCGGCATCGGCAGGACATCTTGTATTGCCTGCCAGCGCCGCCCACTGAAGGGTCCACTGAAGGGCCCGTCAAAGGTGCGCTGCAGTGAATCGGCGATTTCGGCAGGAGAAGTGGTCGGTAAGCTGCTGCGCTGTAGCATGGCGAACGATTACTCTCTGTCTATGCTCGATTTCCAGTTGATAGGTCGAATTGGTCTGGCCCAGGCGCCGGCCGCTGTTTTGGCCGGTAGTGTAGTAGGGGCGACGTGGTCGTCGCCCCTACACTACGGAAAGCTGCAGCTAAGCAGCCCCCTGATATAGTGATACGTGATGCGCGGTGTGAGGGAGGGCCAGTAGCTCACTTGTCGCGCATCACGTGCCACGCTTGGTGAGGACAGCTTCTCGGCGATTCGGAGTTTTGCCGAGCGGCTGCGAGGGTTTTGGGCGGTTTCCGCCTCACCTGCCTCGATCGGTTTTCGGGTAACGACTGCTAACGCCGGTTGTTTTTCGTACCCCCCTTGGGGAAGGATACGATCCGGCACGAATGTTCTTGCTTCTTGTTGCATCCAGTGTTTGACGATGCGGTCTTCCAGGCTGTGGAAGCTGATGACCGCAAGGCGGCCACCGGGAGCAAGTACCTGCAGGCACTGCGGCAGCACGTGCTCCAACTGCTCTAACTCTCGGTTGACGGCAATGCGCAAGGCCTGGAAGCTGCGCGTGGCCGGATGGATCCGGCTTCCTTTACGGCCACCAACCGCACGCTCGATTGCCGCTGCGAGTTCAGTGGTGGTGTAAAACGGGCGGCTGTGAACCAGGTAGCGGGCAATTCGTCGACTCTGCGATTCTTCCCCGTAGCGATAGAGCAGGTCAGCCAGTGAACGTTCGTCCCAGTGGTTGACGATGTCGGCGGCACTGAGGGTTGCTGCAGGATCAAACCGCATGTCCAATGGTCCGTCAAGCAGCATGGCAAAGCCGCGTTCCGGCGTCTCCAGTTGGAAGCTGCTGACGCCAAGGTCAAGCAGCACGCCGTCGACAGGGCCGATGCCAACTTCCTGCACCACCTGCGCAAGCTGCTCAAAGTTTGCCTGTACCAGCACAAGCCTGTGAACTGCCAGGGACCCGGCGAGGCGCTCGCTTACCCGCCGAATGGCGGACGGGTCAGCATCAAGCGCCAGCAGGCGCCCATCCGGCGCACTTGCGGCCAAAATCGCTGCGGAATGGCCCCCGCCGCCGGCTGTACAGTCGACAAACGTGGCACCAGATCGCACTTGTAGTCCCTCTAGAACTTCCGGAAGCAGTACGGGCACATGGCGTGCACCGATAGGATCGGGAACCGGGCCAGGATCAGAGGGAGGCGTGTCAGTCATCTTCGTGATTTAATGTGCAGGCAACGTGAGCGTGGGCTTACATTGCCTCCTGTGTCGTCCTGCCCGCGAGCGGCCATGCGGCAGGCCCTACAGACTCAACGTACTGAAAAAGTCACTGCTAAAATCTGCGCCGTTGATTTCCTGCAAAACTTTTTCATCCCAGAGAGCAGGATTCCAAAGTTCGAGAAACTTATTCTGACCGGCGATCACCACGTCGGTGTCGATCCTGGCGTGCTCGCGCAACCGCGGGCCCAACAAGATCCGCCCCTGACCATCTGGCTCCATATCCTCGGCGGCGCTGAAGAACGCACGCCGGAATGCAGCCGAACGAGGATCGGTTAAGGGCAGCGCACTGACCTTGTCGGCCAGGCGCTCCCACTCGTCACGTGGGAAGACCAACAAACATTGGTCCGCCGGGTTGCGAGTCACCACCAGGCCAGCCGACAACGCTGCGCGAAACTTGGCCGGAACGGTCAAGCGCGCCTTGCTGTCAAGGCTGTGGGTGTACTCACCGAGAAACATCATTGCGCTGTTGTACGGGTTTCCTCTTTACCTATGTTAATACGCCGACTGTTCAGGGTGCCCTGCCCGCAGATTTTCCGGTCTGCGTGCTTCGTAATGGGTGATGCGCAATGCGTATGATCACACCTAGTGCGGTAAGTATGTACGCATTACGCACCACGCTCATTACTTATTTGAAACACCCCATACAACAGGTGACTCGCATGGTCCGTATCGCTTGAGTTGAGAGGATACTTCGCGATTCCCCACCAGCCTCTGCGATTCAAGGGTGGTTGTGGCACTACGCCCCACAATCTACCACTTTGCCCCACATTGTAGATCACTTTATGACGATTGTCTAGTAGGCAAAGATTAAGATTTGGGAAAAGTTGGGGCCAAAATTGGGAAAACTAGGGAAAAAAGCGCGCCCATTGCCGGACAACACCCGGAGAGTCCCACTTTTTTACTATACGAATAGAACAGGGGTGCTACACAAAGAGAGCCTGCCGGGCAGGGAATGTGGAGGGAGGAACACAAGAGACACAAGGTCCGGCAAGCTCTGAACGGCGGCATCCCGCCTGCCCCACCGGACCTCGTGCCCCTATATGGAAGTGCGTTTAGCGCGGCGCCTCAGGCGTGGGGCCAAAGTGCTTGAGCATCACGATGGGGTCGGTGGTGCTGGGGTTGTGAATCGTGACGCCTGCCTGCGCGGCCTTGGCCGACACGAAGTACTCATCACACGTCAGCTGGCCAAAGCGAATCAGCGCCGGCGTCTCGATCGGGTGCTTGCCCAACGTCCCGTGTCCCTGGACCATGATGAACCCGTACGGCCCGGGATCCTGAATCGTCACGGTGTGACCCGGCAGCACGGTCAGTTCCTTGGCGGCAAAATAGGGGTTCCCATACGTGATCCACTTCTCGACATAGCCCCCGTCACGCATCTCGTCGATTGGCTTGACGTCGACCGGCACCCGGAAATAGGTATTCTTAAACGTGGGGTCGAGGTTGGCGTCCCAATCCAGCATGTCGAGCAGGTAATCCATATCGTCACGCTTGTCGGGCGGCACATTCTTGACGAGCAGGTCCCAAGCGATCGGAACCTCGGAAACCAGCGACTGGTACATGGAAAAGACGTCGCTGGCCCACTGGGGCTCGTACGTGCAGAGGCTGCCCGGCGCATGCAGGAGGCCAGGGGGAATGTACCAGCCGGTGCCCAACTCCAGGCGATAAGCGCGCGACAGATCGGTAATGTGGTTGTCGCCCCGCTCCCAGATCTCAAGGCAGTGGCGCACCTGCTCGGGCGTCGTCCCCGGTTCGAGCCCCATAAAGGTGTAGGGGAAATCGGCGCCGTAGTTGTTCATCTGCGGCGAGAAGTAGTAGGCCTCAGGCTTGTGCTCCTGGCCCACCAGCCGCGCATGCTCCTGCTTCTGGTGCAGGTGGTGCGGAAGAGGACCCTTGTTGTCAAAGAACTTGGAATAGACCGGCCAGCGGTGGTATTCGTCCCACATCCTGTCGCCCAGCAGTTCGGTCCCCAGTTCGGCCACGGCGTCCACCAGGGTAACCTTCTCCACCTGGCCGTCGTGTTCCCAAACCACGTAGCTGAGCCCTTCGTCCGGCGTAGTCAAGGGACCGTTGTCGGCCTTGGTGGTCGAAGCAAACCAGCGTTCGTCGATGCCGCCGCGTACGGCGCCATAGGCATAGAGATCGTTGGGATGCAGCTTGAGCCGCTTGCCCGGGATACAGAACGAACGCGGCACCCAGGTGGGGGTGAGGCGCAGTACGCCTTCACCGTGCTCCAATGCGTTGCGAATCATGCGTGAATCTCCTAAAAACGGGAGCAGGTGGCGAGAGTGATCCCGCCACCTGCTCAGTTCGGTTAAAACAGCGGTACTGTTATTGTACCTCTCCGATGCGCTCAGCCTCGCTAATGTTGTCCTTTGTGATCAGTTTCGGGGTGATATAGATCACATCGCTTTCCGGAGCGGTGCCGTCGCGTACGGAGCTGACCAGCGTGCGCAGGGCGGTCTTTGCTTGTTCGCCAGGGAACTGCTCGACAGTGCCGTACAAGCTGCCGTCCTGAATGGCCTTCAGGGCTTCAGGCAGGGCGTCGTAGCCAATGATCGGTGTCGTCAGATTGGCTGCCTTGACGGCTTCGATCGAGCCAAGCGCCATGTCGTCGTTGGCCGCCACGATCGCGTCCGGGTTCGGCGTGGCACCCAGGCAGTTCTCGGTGACCGTCAGGCCTTCGGGCCGATGGAAGTTGGCCGTCTGCTGGCAGGCTACCTTGATCGCGGTGACTGGGTCGATGATGTTGTGCAAGCCCTTGCTGCGGTCGATCGCAGGCGAAGCGCCGGGCGTGCCTTGCAGTTCAAAAATCGTTGCGCCGTTCGGGAACATGTCGACAAGCGCCTGGCCCTGCTGCTCGCCGCCCTTGACGTTGTCGGCGCCGACATGGGCGAGAAGGCCGGTCACGCCGGTCACACTGCGGTCGACGGTAATGACGGGGATACCTGCATCGATCGCCTGCTGTACAGCCGAGGCCATACCGTCAGATGTGATGGGGCTGATCACGATGCCGTCGACACCCTGGGCAATTGCAGCTTCGACATCGGCCGTCTGCTTGCTCAGATTGTTCTGGCCATCCAGCGTCTGGATCTCGATCCCACCCAGAGCATCAGCTTCCGCACGCACCTGGGTCTCCATGAACACAAAGAAGGGGAACGCCATATCAGGAACCGAGAACGCGATCTTGAGCGGCGCGGCGCCTTCCGCAGCCGGGGCGGCGGTTGCTTCGGCAGCGGCTTCCGTAGCATCTGCGGCCGCGGGTGCCGCGGCAGGTGCAGGGGCAACTGCCGTGCAGGCGCTCAGCATCGTGGCAAGCAGCAGCATCAAGGCGACGACAAGATAGGTATTGCGCTTCATATTGCCTGTCCTTTCATTTGCGAACATATACGTTGGATTGCAGTGCGAGTTGGATTTGTAGACGTCTCTGGCCGGCAGCCTCCTTTGCGCCCGCTAGCGGCGGCGCCTCTTCGCCCACTGGTCAAAGAACACGGCAAACACGATGATCAAGCCGATGACGATCTGCTGGTAGTAGGGAGACACGTTGAGCAGCGTCAAGCCGTTACCAAGCACCCCAATCAGCAAAATACCGACGACTGTGCCGAATATGGTGCCTTCACCACCAAGGAAACCGGTACCGCCAATCACGACGCCGGCGATGACGGTCAGTTCAAACCCGATACCGGCCACCTGCTCGGCAGAGTTAAGACGGGAGGAAAGCATGAAACCCGAGAGGCCGGCAAAGAAACCGCTTATCACATAGACGCTGAGGATAAGGCGGTCGACGTTGAGCCCGGACAGGCGCGCGGCCTGCTGGTTGCCGCCGACGGCATAGATCCGGCGCCCATATTTTGTGTAGCGCAGGATAATGCCGGCCACGATGGCAAAGAACAGAAAGACCAGCACCGGCACCGGCACCGGGCCGATCATGCCTTGCCCCCACCAGCGATACTCAGGCGCAAACGCGCTGATCGGCTGGCCGCTGGAAAAGACCAAAGCGGCGCCGCGAAAGACACTCAAGCCGCCCAGCGTAACGATAAAGGCCGGCACCTTGAGCTTGGCGACGCCGACACCCTGGATCCAGCCGGCAATCACACCTACCCCGATCGCCACCAGCGCACTGACCAACACGGGTGCGCCGCTGCCCTCGCCGGCGGCAGCGCCCGTCAGCAGGCCTGTGCTGCCCTTGGCCACCGCCGCACCGACCAGGCCGGCGAGCGCCAGCACCGAGCCGACCGAGAGGTCGATGCCTCCGGTCAGGATGACAAAGGTCATGCCGATCGCCAGCAGGCCGTAGATCGACACCTGGCGCAGCACGTTGAAAATATTGACAGAGGTCAGAAATGCCGGCGAGAGGCGCCCAAAGATCACGCACAGCACGACCAGAAAGATTAGCGCGCCGTAACGGCTGAAGATCGTGAGCCAATCGCGGCCCTGCCGCCGCTCGACCGGCGCACTCTTGGGTTCCGGCGTGGGGACTGCTGTCATGCGGCTCGTGCTCCCTCCTGAAACATAGCATCGGGCGTCTGGCCCGACTGCAGCGTGCAGTAGCGCATGACCAGCTCGGGTGTCGCTTCGGCATGCGAGAGGATACCGGTGACCCGCCCGCGTGACATGCACACGACGCGGTCACTCATTGCCAGAACTTCGGGCAGCTCGGACGAAATCATGATGATGCTGACGCCGCTTTCGACCAGCTGATTCATCAGGCGATAGATCTCGGCCTTAGCGCCGACGTCGATCCCCCGTGTGGGCTCATCCATGATCAGGATGCGCTGCTGAAGCATCAACCACTTAGAGATGACAACCTTCTGCTGGTTGCCGCCGCTCAGGTTGACGACACTCTTGTCGAGGCTCGGCGTGCGAATCTGCAGCGCCTGGACAAACTCCTTGACGCGCTGCGCTTCCCGCGCCAGGCGCACGAAGCCGAAGCGCGACATACTGTCAAGGTTGGGCAGCGCCACATTTTCACGCACGCTCAGGCCGAGCACAAGTCCTTGCTCCTTGCGGTCTTCAGGCACAAAGCCGATGCCGTGCTTGATGGCATCCAGCGGCGAGGCAATGGTTACCGCCTTACCGTCGATGTGGATCTCGCCGCTGTCGCAGCGATCGGCGCCAAAGATGGCACGGACAGTTTCGGTCCGGCCGGCACCAACCAGGCCGGCAAGCCCGAGGATCTCGCCCCTGCGCAGGTCAAAGCTGACGTTGTCGAGCACGGTGGCCGCAGCATCGAGCGCGGTGCCGCGCCGCGTGAGACCGCGCACAGCAAGGACAACATCTTGCCCTGGGCCCGGCGCAGCTGCCTGGCCTTCTGCATCGGCGCCGCCTGCGGCAGCTGCGGTGAAACGCTCCTCGCTGTGGAAAAGCTCATTGAGCGAGCGGCCGACCATCATCCGTATCAGGTTATCCTGGGTAGCCTCACTGGCGGCAATCGAGCCGACATTCTTGCCATCGCGCAGCACCGTGACTCGGTCGCAGATGCTCAACACCTCTTCCAGGCGATGCGAGATAAAAATCACGCCGATCCCATCTGCCTTGAGGTCGCGCATAATTGCGAGGAGATGCTGAACCTCGGTATCGCTGAGCGCCGAAGTTGGCTCATCCATGATAATGACCCGGACCTCGAGCGAAAGCGCCTTGGCAATCTCTACCATCTGCTGTTCGGCTACGGAGAGGTCACGGACGACTGCATCCGGGCTGAGTCGCACGCCCAGGCGATCCAGCAGTACCTGTGTCTGCCGGCGCAAGTTCGCACGGTCGATCAGTCCGTAGCGCCCAAACTAACGCCCGACGAAGACATTCTCCATCACCGAGAGGTTGGCCAGGAGGTGGAATTCTTGATAGCTGATGGCGATGCCGAGCTGTTGGCCCTGGTGGGGGTTATGAATGTGCACCGGCTCCCCGTCAATATGGATCGCACCGCTGTCCATCGGGTAGACACCCGACAGGATCTTCATCAACGTGGACTTACCGGCACCATTTTCGCCGATGAGCCCCAGGATCTCGCCATGCCCCACGTCGAGCGTCACCGCATCCAGGGCCTGAACGCCGGGGAACGATTTAGAAACATCCTGCATGCGCAACAACGCGGCGTCGCCCATAATGCACTCAACAATTAATATGCAGGCCAAAATTGAAAAGGGTGAATCGGTGAGTAAACGATCTCGCAATCGTTTGCGTCCTATTGTACCAGGGGTAACAGGTCCCGTCAAACAAAATTGGATTGCCGTTGAGGGGCCGATGATTTGACACTCGGCGTAAGCAGACGGTATACTACCGCTTTGAGAATCGCCCGGATCTGCTGCCTGGAATTCATGTTCGAGGCATGGCAGCCACTCTTGAAGTAGTACATCTAAGGAATACATGTCATGTCTACGAAACGCACCTGGCAGCCGAAAGTTCGCAAGCGCCTGACGACCCATGGATTTCGCGCGCGCATGGCGACGCCCGGTGGCCGCAATGTTTTGAAACGCCGCCGCCGCAAGGGCCGCGAGCGCCTGACCGTGCAGTTGACCGTCCGCAAGTCGGTCTAGCTGCGTGACCGACCGGTTGTGTGAGTGCTCGACCGGGACGCGGCAAGCCGGCCGGCAGGGCACAAAACTGGGAATAAGTAGCCGAGCGTGAAGCGTCGTTACCGTGTGCGGGAAGACAGGCGATTTCGAGAGATTCGCCAGCGTGGGCGCTCAGTTGCAAACGACTTGCTGGTAGTATCTGCACTCGCCAATGATCTGCCGTACAGCCGGTTTGGGTTTGCGGTCAGCAGCCGCATCGGTAACGCCGTGGTGCGCAACCGCATCAAGCGACGCCTGCGCGAGATTATCCGTTTGCGCATGGCGACCATCAGGCCAGGTTGCGATATAATCTTGATCGCTCGGAAGCCGATTCGCAGTGCGGAGTATCATCAGTTGGAAACCGCCTGCGCCCGCCTTCTCCGGCGGGCGCAACTATTGTTAGACGAAGAGCAGGCTGGTCCAACTGCGGAGCCGCCGGCGGCGGCGAGCACAAGCAGCAATATCGGAATCAGTTCAACAGCCGGACGAGGCGCCAGCACAGAACCGTCCGGAAAACCAGGTGAATATGCGTAGCGTCGCATTAGGGATGATCCGCTTCTACCAACGCTTTATTTCGCCAGGGCTGGGCAGTAACTGCCGCTTCTACCCCAGCTGTTCGGAGTACACGTATCAGGCAGTCGAGAAGTATGGTGTCCTGCGTGGCAGCTTAATGGGGGGGTGGCGCATTATGCGCTGCAATCCCTTTAACAAGGGCGGCTATGACCCTGTGCCGTAAGGGCGAATGCGGGGAAGCATGAGGCAAGGAGAACAATTGCAGTGAAGCGACGTAACTGGATATTACTGGCCGTCCTCGTGTTGGCCATGTTTCTGCTCAGTGGCTGCGGCGTCCCCCACGAAGGCGTGGACGTCGTGAACACGCAGCCCGACGGGCCATGGCAGCAGTTTGTTGTCTGGCCACTCGCCAACATCCTGATTGGCATCTCCAACTTCCTGGCAGGTATTGGCGTTACCTATTACTGGGGCTGGGCTATCATCGTCTTCACGTTTATCGTCAAGCTGATCACCTTCCCGCTGACACTCCAGCAGACGCGCGGTATGCAGGCACAGAAAGACCTGCAGCCGAGACTCCAGGAACTGCAAAAGAAATACGGCAAAGACCGCGAGAAGCTGGCCGCCGAGCAGATGAAAATGTACCAGGAGGCAGGCGTTAATCCCTTGAGTGGGTGCCTGCCATTGCTGATCCAGATGCCAATCTTGTTTGGGCTCTATGCAGCACTGGTGGCGGTTGGACCCATGCTCACAAATGCAGGTTTCTTCTGGATTCCCGACCTCAGCTATCCGCAGTACAGCATGGGGTTGAACTGGATCACGACCCTCTGGGATCAGGGCAACTATATCACGCTCATCTCCTACCTGATCCTGCCGGTGCTGCTCGTCGTGACGCAATTTGTCATGCAGAAGTGGATGACGCCGACACCGGCGACGGCCGGCGACGACAGCTCTGCGAAGATGACCCAGAACATGAGCCTGGTGATGACGCTCTTCTTTGGCTTCTTCACCCTGCAGGTACCGGCCGGTTTGACGCTCTACTGGGTGACGAGCAACCTGCTCCAGATGCTCCAGCAGTGGAGTGTAACCAGGTTCTTCGTCAAGAAATCGCCCACACCGGCCACAGCAGGTGGCGGGACAGCAAACGCGGCACCCGTCGTGGTAGACGGCAAGGCGACCAAAGTAACGACCAGCGGGGCGACCAAGAGCGCCCCGGCGAGCGCAGGCGCCAATGGCGGTGGCGCAGCGCCTCGCCCGGCTGCAGGCACGTCTGGAACAGCAGGTAGTTCCGGCGCCAAGGCAAGCAAACCCGCTAATCGACCCAAAGCCAAGGGGAAATAGCCCATGACCGACGGCACGCTGTTTACTGGCAAGTCAGTGGAGGACGCCGTTGCGGACGGTCTGCGCAGCCTGGGGCTGACGCAGGAGCAGGCAGAGATCGAGGTCATCAGCCGCGGCAGCCGCGGCCTGTTTGGTATCGGCAGCGAACCTGCACAGGTGCGCATCACCCCGCGCACAAGTAAAGGCTCCACCACGGCCGCAGCCACGCCCCCGACGCGCGAAACGCCGGCAGCCACCTCACAGCAAGTACCGGCTTCGGTCTCGACACCTGCCCAGACACCGGCAACTGTAGCTGACAGTGAACCTCCAGCAGTCGAGAAGAGCCCCGAAAAGAGTCCACTACAGGAACCCACCGCTGCGCCGGCCCAGACGCCAGCCACTGCATCTGG
>RRZU012659379.1_pt1 | contig 10758 bp, 10 predicted proteins | sample 2165561 | NCBI WGS metagenome assembly RRZU01 (sample SAMN10456909, study PRJNA506462) | wastewater metagenome | isolation source: wastewater sludge | place: USA: Moscow, Idaho | reverse complement strand
CAATCACTGGCGCCCGACTTCTTGGCATGCTTTAGCACATCCTGTGCAAATTGCTGCAAGACCTCCAGAGGGTGGCTAAAACGCGATTCCGGGACTGTTGATGCAGGTGTACTCGACATGGGATGACTATGCAGGCATTGAAAGCCGCTATCATAGCAGTTCCCTGCCGCGCGACCGCTTAGACATTGCCGACCGCCAGACACAGCCACTCCCGAATTGAAGACGATGAACATGAAACAACTGCTAACCGAAGAACTCGCACCGCCATCCAAGACTCAACGCAAACAGCAGATGGAAGACCTGCAAGCGCTTGGCGAAGAACTCGCCGCCCTGTCCTCCGACCGCATAAAAAGAATCGAAATCCCGGAAGACCTGCGTGACGCAGTGCGCGAGGCACAACGCATGACGCGTCCGGACGAGGCCAAACGTCGGCAGATGCAATACATCGGCAAACTGATGCGCAACGTTGATGTCGAGCCCATACGCCAGGCGCTAGCCCAAGTTCGCGGCGAATCGGCAAGCGAAACCGCGAAACTGCACCGCCTCGAACGGCTACGCAGCGAGTTTCTGGAAAACGAAAAAATACTGCACGAAATCGCTACGCTCTACCCGTCGGTCGATTTACAACACTTGCGCTCACTGCGCCGCGCGGCACTCAAGGAACGGGAACAAAACAAGCCACCGCGCAGCTATCGTGCGATCTTCCAGTTGCTCAAGGAACTGGAAAGCGGCGAAGCCGAAGCCCCTGAAGAAGCAGACGATGGAGAAAACGACCAATAGGCGGTTGTATTGAAAAAAAGAGTAGCTGCTTTACCCACAAGAAAATAACTTGCCGCTCTCTTGGTGCTCTTGCAACGTGCTGATTCGCACTTTCTTTGACTGACTACCGCCACTACTCCATCAGATTTTCGCGGTAACGGCCAATTTCGAAGTTACCACCGGACTCTTCGAGCTCGATCGGCACCAGCAAATAGTGCTTATCGTCATAAGAGAACTCAAGGTTCTCACGCACATCGAAACTGGCAAACGGCAACACCATGCGAACCTCGCCTGATTCATTACCTTCACGTAGCCAGATTCCGGGAATGGCGCCAGCTGCGGAAAATCCTGCTGCTCGCGGTCGCAATTCAACGCTCTGCGCCTGCTTGGACAAGGCCTTGATACCTACGCTAGCGCGCCCATCAGGATCTTTGCTGAACCTCCTGACGACGCCCAAAACCCAGTTATTACCACCTTCCGGCTGCATACTGAGCAAAGCACCTATCTTGAGCCAATCGCCCCTACCATCAATGCTGGCGCCAAAGCCGCCAAGACTGACGTTTTCAACCACCCAGCTTTCAGCAGCATGCTCCTTGCCCGTACGCGCAACATCACCGGCAAATACCGTAAAGCAGTCGTCAAAGCCCTGCAGAACGGCAATGCGCGTTTTAACGGCATGGCGCTGATGTTCGCGTTGCGGCGGTTCGGCGGCCCAATACTGTGCCAAATGCCGCAACACCGGCAGCAGAACCTTGGCGGAATACTCCCCGCCGAGATTGAGTTCGGCGGGAATTTGCCCACGTTCCACGCTGTCCATCAGTACACTCAGCGCCTGCGGAGCAGTACCCGGCGAGAAAAACCGCAAACTCGGCAAAAACTGATCCGGCTGGCGTGCCAGACGAACCGGCGGCAATCCGGCGGCCGCATCGACCCAATAGACGCTGTCCGGAAAGCAGTTGCTCGAAAATTCGAAGCCCGACTGAAAGTGCGCGCTCAGCCGGTCAGCCAGTTCTATTTCCAAAGGCATCAGGCCATCAACCGAAGACGACGAACGAATCAGCGCCTGCAAATACTGCTGCGCCACAGTCGTCACCCCCGGATTGGCCGGATAAAGCTGCACGGGCTTTTGCGCATACCCAGCGGCCTCGGCATCCAGATAGGGCAACCCGAGGCCGCGCCACAAATCTTCACCTACGGGGTCATAACGGTATTCAACCCACTTCAACTGAGTGGCCCGTGCCGCAACCAAGCGGGCGGATGCCAGCGGCAACAACGGCTTAAGCGCCTCACTGGCCTTATCCTTCGGGTTCTGCCTTGCGCGATCAAGGCAAAGCGCATACAAGCTGGAGACTTCCCCCCAGTAGTTGTAACACATGGCCCACAAGCGCCGCTCCTCACTCTTTGAGAGACGGTGAGCATGCAGATAGTCACGCGACAGGCGCCGGACGTGCAATTGCGCCGCCTCGTCGAGCTGCCGAACCACATCAAAGAGATGATCAAGCTTGAAATCATGAACCGAGCGCAAAGACTCGAACCAGCCATAAACTTCATCAACCGCCTTGAATGAGTTATCCAGAGGGAGTTCAACCAGCGTCCGCTTAAGCTCCTTGGGGTCGCCAAGCGGGTGATCCGGGCGCGACGAAAACAGATTGAGAATCATGGCGTTTCGTTCCTAATCCAAGCATGCGTAAGGCTTCAACGAATATCCGAATAGTATAGGGGGCAAGAGAAAAGCTGCAAATCAGTTTTTTGCACCACGTTGCCATTACAATTCCGCTGCTCAAGACTCCCCAACAAACACATGACCCCCTATCTCGACCTGATGCGCCATGTTCTCGAACACGGCAGCGAAAAGACCGACCGCACCGGTACCGGTACCCGCTCGGTGTTCGGCTGGCAGATGCGCTTTGACCTTGGCAAAGGTTTCCCGTTGCTGACCACGAAAAAACTCCACCTGCGCTCGATCATTCACGAACTGCTCTGGTTTCTGCAGGGCGACAGCAATATTCGTTACCTCAAGGAAAACAAGGTCGGCATCTGGGACGAATGGGCCGACGCCGATGGCAATCTCGGCCCGGTCTATGGTCATCAATGGCGGCACTGGGCCAGCCCGGATGGCCGTGAAATCGACCAGATCAGGCAGCTGGTCGACGGCCTGAAGAACAATCCGGACTCACGCCGGCATATCGTTAGCGCGTGGAACCCGGCGGATGTCGACAAAATGGCGTTGCCGCCCTGCCATGCCCTGTTCCAGTTCTATGTCGCGCCCGCTTCGCCGAGCGATGCCGATCAGCGCCCGAAACTCTCGTGCCAACTCTACCAGCGCAGCGCCGACATCTTCCTTGGGGTACCTTTCAACATCGCCTCCTACGCTCTGCTCACTCTGATGCTGGCGCAGGTCTGCGACTACCAGCCCGGCGACTTCGTGCATACGCTGGGCGACGCGCATCTCTACAGCAACCACTTCGAGCAGGCAAAACTGCAGCTCGAACGCGCACCGCGCCCGTGGCCCACCATGCGTCTTAACCCGGAAGTCAAAGACCTCTTTGCCTTCCGCTTCGAGGATTTCACGCTTGAAGGCTACGACCCGCACCCGCACATCGCCGCACCAATCGCCGTCTGAAAGGAAACGCCATGCCGATCATTTCTCTCGTCGTCGCCGTCGCCCAAAATCGCGCCATCGGCAAGGACAACCACTTGCTCTGCCACCTGCCGGAAGACATGCGCCACTTCCGCGAAGTAACGCTCGGCAGGCCGGTGATCATGGGGCGCAAAACCTGGGAGTCGCTTCCCGAGGCTTTTTGTCCCTTGCCGGGACGGAACAATATCGTCGTCAGCCGCAACGCGGCCTATCAAGCAGAAGGCGCCACCGTAGCAAGCTCGCTCGAAGAAGCCATTGCCCAAGCAGGAAACGTCGAGCAAATTAACATCATCGGCGGTGCCGACATCTTCCGGCTAGCTCTACCCATGGCCGACGTACTCGACATGACGGAAATCGACGCGAGTTTTGACGCCGACACCTTTTTCCCGGAATTTCTGCCGGAAGACTGGCAAGAAACCTCGCGCAAAACCCAGCAAAGCGAATCCGGCCCGACGTTTTCGTTCGTCGAATATCGACGTCGCTAGCTGGAAAAAATAACGGCGGCCGAGGCCGCCGTTATTTTTTTGGCATTACCCTCAGATCAGCGCACGCAATCCACAAAATAAGCCGGCTTGCCGTCAACCACGGTCTTCACCAGACCGTGGATATCGGTCTCGAAGCCCGGGAACTGCTCATTAAAGAAACGGGCAAACTTGAGATAGCGGACAATCGTAGCGTTGAAACGCTCGCCGGGAATCAACAGCGGAATACCCGGCGGATAAGGCGTGAGCAAGATGCTGGTGATGCGCCCTTCGAGGTCGTCGATCGGCACGCGGTCGATTTCACGGTGCGCCATCTTGGCGAAAGCATCCGCCGGACGCATGGCCGGAACCATGTCAGACAAATACATTTCGGTGGTCAGGCGGGCGACATCATTGCCGGCATAAACACCGTGAATCACATGGCACAGATCTTTGAGCCCGACACCCTCATAGCAGGCATGTTTGGCAACAAATTCCGGCATGATCTTCCACAAAGGCTGATTCTTGTCGTAGTCGTCCTTGAACTGCTGCAGCTCGGTCACCATCGAGTTCCAGCGGCCTTTGGTAATGCCGATAGTAAACATGATAAAGAACGAATACAGACCACACTTCTCGACGATCACGCCATGCTCGGCAAGATACTTGGTAACGATCGATGCAGGAATACCCACATCGCCAAAGGCGCCATCCACATCAAGCCCCGGCGTAATCACCGTCGCCTTGATCGGATCGAGCATATTGAAGCCATCGGACAACTGACCAAAGCCGTGCCAACGCTCACCGGGCTTCAGCATCCACGCCTCGCGTTCCTCGATTCCTTCCTCGGACAGGTCGTCCGGCCCCCAAACCTTGAACCACCAGTCGGCGCCCAGTTCCTCATCGACCTTGCGCATGGCACGACGAAAATCAAGCGCCTCGGCAATCGACTCCTCGACCAGCGCGGTACCGGCCGGCGCTTCCATCATCGCCGCCGCCACGTCGCAGGAGGCAATGATCGCGTACTGCGGTGAGGTCGAGGTATGCATCAAATAGGCCTCATTGAAGATATCGCGATCAAGCTCACGGTCTTCCGAGTTCTGCACCAGAATCTGCGAGGCTTGCGACAAGCCAGCGAGCAGCTTGTGCGTCGATTGCGTCGAAAAGACCATCGATTCCTTGCAGCGCGGACGATCGGCGCCGATGGCATGATAGTCGCCGTAAAAATCGTGGAAGGCAGCGTGTGGCAGCCAGGCCTCGTCGAAATGCAGGGTGCCGATCTTGCCATCGAGCATCTCCTTTATTTCCTCGACGTTATAGAGAATACCGTCGTAAGTGCTCTGCGTGATGGTCAACACGCGCGGCTGTGCATTCACAGCGCTCGCAAACGGATGCGCGTCTATTTTCTTCTTGATGTTTTCCCAACGAAACTCGTCTTTTGGAATCGGGCCGATGATGCCGAAATGATTACGCGTCGGCATCAGGAAGACCGGGATGGCACCCGTCATGATGATCGAGTGCAAAATGGATTTGTGGCAATTGCGGTCCACTACAACGATGTCACCCGGCGCCACCGTCGAATGCCAGACGATCTTGTTCGAAGTCGACGTGCCGTTGGTCACAAAATACAGGTGGTCGGCATTGAAAATGCGCGCCGCGTTGCGCTCCGAGGCGGCCACCGGCCCGGTGTGATCGAGCAACTGACCGAGTTCTTCAACGGCGTTGCACACGTCGGCACGCAGCATGTTCTCGCCAAAAAACTGGTGGAACATTTGCCCGACCGGGCTTTTCAGAAAAGCCACGCCACCAGAATGCCCCGGACAGTGCCATGAATATGAGCCGTCATTAGCGTAATGCGTCAGCGCACGGAAGAAAGGCGGCGGCACACCTTTCAGATAGGACTTGGCTTCGCGCACGACATAACGGCCGATAAACTCAGGCGTATCCTCGAACATGTGGATGAAACCATGCAGCTCGCGCAGAACATCATTCGGTATATGGCGCGAGGTGCGCGTTTCGCCATACAGGAAAATCGGAATATCCTCGTTGCGACAGCGGATTTCCTTCACGAATGAGCGCAATTCGGCGATCGTCTCGCCTGCTTCTTCGGCACTGAACTCCTCGTCGTCAATCGACAGAATGAACGCAGAAGCACGGCTCTGCTGCTGGGCAAAGGAGGTCAAATCGCCGTAACTGGTCACCCCCAGCACTTCAAAGCCTTCTTCCTTGATGGCATCGGCCAGTGCACGAATACCCAGACCCGAAGCGTTCTCCGAGCGGAAGTCTTCGTCGATGATGATTACGGGGAAATGGAAATGCATGGGGACTCCTGAAAACTGATTAAACCGCTTTCAACGCAGAGGCCGCAGAGACGCAGAGAGCGCAGAGGAATTACTAGTTATTCTCTGCGCTCTCTGCGTCTCTGCGATCTCTGCGTCAGAGAGGTTCACATCTTGGGCAGCGTCACACCGACCTGCCCCTGGTATTTGCCGCCACGATCGCGGTACGATGTCTCGCACACTTCGTCGGCTTCGAAAAACAACACCTGCGCGACACCCTCGTTGGCGTAAATCTTGGCCGGCAGCGGTGTCGTGTTGGAAAATTCAAGCGTCACGTAGCCTTCCCACTCCGGCTCGAAGGGCGTGACGTTAACAATGATGCCGCAACGCGCATAGGTACTCTTGCCCAGGCAAACGGTCATCACGCTGCGCGGGATGCGGAAGTACTCGACGGTGCGCGCCAACGCGAAGGAATTCGGCGGAATGATGCAGAAATCGTTCTTGACCTCGACGAACGAATTCGGATCGAAGTTCTTCGGATCGACGATGGTCGAATTGATGTTGGTAAACAGCTTGAATTCGTCCGAACAGCGAATATCGTAGCCATAACTCGATGTACCGTAGGAAACAATCCTCCGCCCGTCGATCTCGCGCACCTGACCCGGCTCAAAAGGCTCGATCATGCCATGCTGCTCCGCCATGCGGCGGATCCATTTATCACATTTGATGGACATCGCTAATTACCCGAAAACCGTTAATAAAGGCGCGTATTTTACGGTTTACGGGCAATGGGTGGGAATTGCTTTCGGCTTTCGCGAACTCGGCCAGCAGATCAGGTGTTCTGCACAACGATATTCGGGAATTTGGCGCTCATATCCTTGGCGCGCTCGGCCACTTTCACGGCCACGCGGCGGGCGATTGCCCGATAGATCTCGGCGGCACGAGAATCCGGCGCACCAACGACCGTAGGCTTACCAGCATCGGCCATTTCGCGGATCGCGAGTTCCAGCGGCAGCGAGCCGAGCAATTCGACGTCGTAGTCCTGGCACATCGATTCACCGCCGCCATGTCCGAAAATGTGTTCTTCGTGCCCGCACTTCGAGCAGATATGAATGCTCATGTTTTCAACCAGGCCAAGAAGCGGAATGCCAACCTTGTCGAACATTTTCAAGCCTTTGCGTGCATCAATCAGGGCGATGTCCTGCGGCGTGGTAACGATCACCGCGCCGGTGACCGGCACCTTCTGCGCCAAGGTCAGTTGCGTATCGCCGGTGCCGGGCGGCATATCGACGACCAGATAATCGAGGTCTTTCCAGCTCGTCTGGTTAAGCAATTGCTCCAGAGCCTGCGTCACCATCGGGCCGCGCCAGACCATTGGCGAGTCGACGTCAATCATGTAACCGATCGACATCGTCTGCACGCCATAGGCCATCAGCGGGTCCATCGACTTGCCGTCTTCCGACTCCGGCTGGCGACCCGCTAACCCAAGCATCTGCGGAATCGACGGGCCATAGATGTCGGCATCGAGCAGGCCCACACTAGCCCCTTCCTGCGCCAACGCCAGCGCGAGATTGGCCGCCGTTGTGCTCTTGCCGACGCCACCCTTGCCGGAAGCCACGGCGATGATGTTCTTGACGCCCTTGAGCGGCTTGAGATTGCGCTGCACGGCATGCGCGACGATTTTGGAACTCACGTGAGCTTCCACGCTGCCCACCCCGGGAAGCGCCTTCAGGGCCTCGACCACGCTACTATGAATCACCTCGATCTGCGTTTTTGCCGGATAACCCAATTCGATAGCAAGAGAAACCTTGTCGCCATCGACCTTGATATTCTTTGCCGAACGACTGGCGATGTAATCCTTTTTCGTATTCGGATCAATCAAACCTGCCAGAATCCCTTGTACTGCCTCAACTGTTACCGCCATTTATTGCTCCTTGAAAGATACCTGAGTAATTTTGTCTAGTTTATCCGAAAACGCGAAGGACTGCACTTTGTTAGAATGCTGGCTTTGCCGCAAGCAACCTCAATGCGGCCTGACCAAAAATCTCTGATTGCATCCCATGACCCGCAAAATCCTCGTCACCTCTGCCCTGCCCTATGCCAACGGCGCCATCCACCTCGGCCATCTCGTCGAATATATCCAGACCGATATCTGGGTGCGCTTTCAAAAGATGCAGGCCAAGGACAAGGTCGACTCCTGCTGGTATGTCTGCGCCGACGATACGCATGGCACGCCAATCATGCTGCGCGCCGAAAAAGACGGCATGACACCAGAGGCGCTGATCGAACGCGTGCATGGCGAGCATTCGCGGGATTTCGCCGGATTCCACGTGGCTTTTGACAATTTTTACACCACGCACTCCGACGAAACACGCACTTGCGCCAACGAAATTTACGGTCGCCTGCAAAAAGCCGGTTTGATTGAGAGACGCACGATCGAGCAGTATTACGACCCGGTCAAGCAGATGTTCCTGCCCGACCGTTTCATCAAGGGCGAGTGCCCCAAGTGCGGCGCCAAGGATCAATACGGCGACAACTGCGAGTCCTGCGGCGCGGCCTACACGCCGAACGACCTGAAAAACCCGTACTCGGCGGTTTCCGGCGCAACGCCCGAACTCAGGAACTCCGACCACTACTTCTTCAAGCTCTCCAGCGACTCGTGCCAGAGCTTCCTGCGCCGCTGGACGCGCGAACCCGGCCACCTGCAATCGGAAGCGTCGAACAAGATGCAGGAATGGCTTGGCTCAGAGGGAGAAAACAAGCTGACCGACTGGGACATTTCGCGCGATGCGCCGTATTTCGGCTTCGAGATTCCCGACGCGCCAGGCAAATATTTCTACGTCTGGCTCGACGCGCCGATCGGCTACATGGGCTCGTTCAAAAACCTGTGCAGCAAAAAGGGGCTCGATTTCGACGAATATTTCAAGCCGGATTCAAAGACCGAGCTGTACCACTTCATCGGCAAGGACATTCTCTACTTCCACGCCCTCTTCTGGCCTGCCGAACTCGAACACGCCGGTTTCCGCACGCCGAGCGGCCTGTTTGTGCACGGCTTTTTGACCGTCGACGGCGCCAAGATGTCCAAATCACGCGGCACCTTCATTACCGCCGAAAGCTATCTGAACACCGGCCTCAACCCGGAATGGCTGCGTTATTACTACGCCGCCAAGCTCAACAGCACGATGGAAGACATCGACCTGAACCTTGAGGACTTCGCCGCGCGCGTCAATTCGGATCTCGTTGGCAAGTACGTCAACATTGCCAGCCGCTGCGCCGGTTTCATCAGCAAAAAGTTCGACGGCGTACTGGCCGACACCAATGCCGAATGGCTCAAACCCTTGCGCGAAGCCGCAGAAAGCATCGCTCAGGCCTTTGAGGAGCGCGAATTCAGCCGCGCCCTGCGCGAAGTTATGGCGCTCGCTGATATCGCTAACGTCGTGGTCAACGAACGCAAACCGTGGGAACTGGCCAAGCAAGAAGGCCGCGAAGCCGAGCTGCACGCAGCGTGCTCAGAGGCGATTGAAGCCTTCCGCCTGCTCACGCTCTACCTCAAGCCGGTACTGCCCAAGGTCGCCGAAGCCGTTGAAGCCTTCCTCAATGTCACACCGCTGACCTGGAACGACGCGGCGACACCGCTTGCCGCCGGGCACAAGATCGGCACCTATAGCCACCTGATGACACGCATCGACTCCAAGCAAATTGCAGCGCTGGTCGACGCCAACAAAGTTTCTCTAGCTCCCGTACTCGAAGCTGCACCACAAAAGCATGCCGAAAAACAGGAAAAAGCCGCGGAAGTCGCCGTCGCTGCAGCCGAGGCAAGTCCGCACATCAATATCGACGACTTCATGAAAGTTGATCTGCGCATCGCCAAAATTGTCGACGCAGGTCACGTCGAGGGTGCTGAAAAACTGATCCGCCTCTCGCTCGACATCGGTGAAGAAAAGCCACGCCAGGTTTTTGCCGGAATCAAGTCGGCCTACGACCCGGCGCAACTGATCGGACGGATGACCGTCATGGTTGCCAATCTGGCGCCACGCAAAATGAAATTCGGCATGAGCGAAGGCATGGTCATGGCCGCTTCCGACCCGGACGGAAAAACACCGGGCATCTTCCTGCTCACACCGGATGTCGGCGCCGAGCCGGGAATGCGCGTAAAATAGCGACCCCATGCAAAACGCACCGATCCGATCCTGCTGGCCGATTGTCGCCTACGCCATCGTAGACGCCATCGGGATGGTGCTTTTCATTACCGGCGCTCTCTGGCTTATCGAAGGCCGCGCGATGTTTTTCCCCGGATTTCCCGCGCACATGAACGACGCCCTGATGACGACCTTCTCTGGCCTGGTATTGGCCACCTGGGCAGCGTCACGAATCATCCGCGAGTTGATCAAGCGCCCTAAAAGCTCTTCCGGAAAGACAGGAAAACAGTGAACGAATTATCGCTGATCGACTGGGTCATGCTCTGCCCGCTGGCTTGGATCATCATCGGACTCATTGGCATTGCTTCTCCGCGCAACTTCGCACTGATCAGCCGCGTGCTCTTCCCGCTCGGGGCCGTTTGCGCGCTCGTTTTGGCCGTGCTGACGCTGACCTGCATCGTCGCCAGAACACAGGCCGTGGT
>RRZU012648869.1_pt1 | contig 10758 bp, 12 predicted proteins | sample 2165561 | NCBI WGS metagenome assembly RRZU01 (sample SAMN10456909, study PRJNA506462) | wastewater metagenome | isolation source: wastewater sludge | place: USA: Moscow, Idaho | reverse complement strand
TCATCCCAGTCAAGCATCATATCTCTTGCATCTTTAGTTGCATAAACATCTGTATGATAATAATCTCTTAATTCATTCACTGCACCAATATGATCATAATGTGCATGTGTAATAAGAATTCCTTTGATATCTCGCTGTGCTACTTCTTCTATAATACGCTTTGGTTCATCTCCAGGATCAATAATAACACAACTTGACCCAGAACTCACAATATAACAATTCTCTTGAATAGGACCTACTACTATTCTTTTAATCATACAATTTCCTCCCTGTATAAAAAAAATAAGCCTTGTGGCTTATTTCTTTTCCTTATGAACAGTTTTCTTGTTACATCTTGGACAATATTTTTTAAATTCAACCCTTTCAGGATGACTCTTTTTATTCTTTGTGTTGATATAGTTTTCTTCACCACATTCTGTACACTTTAAGATAATATTATCTCTCATGAATATTACACCTCCAAATAAGTTTGCTTCAATATAATATCATATAAATTCATAAATTACTAGTTCTTTTTTAATTATTGTAGCCATATTTTTCAAAATAGAGACTAAATGCTTTTTTCGCAATACTTGGTGCATCATTTGCACCTTTTAATCTTTCTTCAAGAACAGCTACTACAACCTGTGGATCCTTACTAGGACCATATGATATAAACAAATGGTTAGGATGATCGACATTACCTGTATGCGTATAGTCTTCTGCAGTACCTGATTTACCAGAAATATCATACTGGAACCCAGCAAAAGAACCTGCAGCAGTACCATAAGTAACTACGGCTTTCATACCAGCCTGAATCTGATTAAATGCATCTTCATTACCTTCTGAGACATCATCCATTATATGCTTCTTATGTGTATTAAGAGTCACAATATTACCAGATGTATCTGTCTTATAAGAACTCTTATAAAGATGTGGCTGCACTTTGACACCTTTATTTGCTAGAGTAGACGCATATACAGCAAGCTGTAATGGTGTATATGTATCATACTGACCAATAGAGAAGTCAAGAAGCTTACCAGCAGTATCTTCTTCTACACGAGGACCAGTCGCTGCTTCATAAGGTAAATCAATACCAGTCTTAACACCTAAACCTAATTCTCCTGCTGCATTTCTTAATTTAGTAAAGGCACTCTTATCAATATGAATTGGTTTATCATACTGATAATGACCACCAGCAAGCTTGATGATAATCTTCATCATATAAATATTAGAAGAATAAGCCAACGCCTGTACTTCATTGATATTACCAAAACCACTCTTATTCCAAGAATGCTTAGCTTTAGTACCAGCAATCTTTAAACCTTCAGATGTATCTGCTTCATAATGGTTAGCTTTAATAATGTTATTCTTGAAGCAGGCATAAATAACAGCCCCCTTCATAGTAGAACCAATACGATAAGCACCTGTATAAGTAAGATAAGTCGCATCCTTCATCTCATAAGGTGTCTTCTCCTTATTGTATTCCTTACCAACTAACGCAATAATATCACCTGTCTTAGGTTCCATCACTATACAATAAATATGCTGCTGATATCTTTCTGCTGTATGACTATAAAGACACTGTTCTACCATCTGAGTCAATTGTGACTGAATATCCCAGTCAATCGTTAACTGAATATTCTCACCACTGCTGCCCTGTTTCTTTGTTTTGACGATTGGTGTTCCATCACTTGCATACTTTAAAGTCATTACTGACTTATTACCACTTAAAATATCTTCATACTGTCTTTCAAGTCCTGAAGTCCCTACACGTGAGTCATTACTATAATCTAATGCAAGAAGTTCATCCTTTAAAGTAGCAGGTAACCCCTGTTTCTTAGTTGTTACCTTCCCTAGTGTACTCTTTAAAGTAGACTCATCAGTATAAGCACGTTTCCAATCACTTGTGACCTGAATACCTCTTAATAAGTCATTGTTTTCACCAATAACACTTGCTTCTTGATAACTAATATTTTCAAGAAGCACTGCAGAACCACTCTTACAATTCTTAATCGTATAATAAAGCTTATAATAACGTACATCATCATCACTCAAGTGCTTCTTTAATACACTATCTGTGATTCGTTTAAGCTGTAAATTATAATATTCAGTATCTCCATCATCATTTGCTGCAAGAGCCTTTTTCTCTGCCTCTGACACAAGAGATTTTGCAAACTTCTTATCCTTCATGATCAGATAGTCTTTCTTTTCTCTCTCAGTAACGCTAGAAATATCAATATTACAATTCTTAGTCAAGAAATTAACCATTGATTTGATTTCATCATCCTTAATTCCTTTGACTGCATAATAAGTTGCACATACTACATTCTCATTATATACAAGCTTATTATAGTTTCTATCTACTATTTCACCACGTAATGCATCGACTTCAAATGTATTTGTACTATATTGTTCTAGCTTTGCTGAATAAAAGTCAGACTTATTGACCTGCATATAAAAAAGTCTTAATGCAAAAATGCTTGCTATCACAATAACGACGCCAATAATAATATAGAAACGACGTGCAACTACATTATCTAATTGATTACGTTCCTGTTCCTGGGCTTCTTTTCGCCCAATAAACTTTATCGGTCTATTACTAAACAATCAAATCCCACCTTTTTTCTCTCATATTATATATGTATATTCTTTTCATTTCAATTAATTAGAGAAAATCAAATGTGTGAAAAAACAAAGAAAGGCAGAAATAACTCTGCCTATTCATCATCCACAGATAAAATAGCCATGAATGCTTCTTGTGGAATTTCTACACTTCCTACAGCCTTCATACGCTTTTTACCTTCTTTCTGTTTTTCAAGAAGTTTCTTCTTACGTGAAATATCCCCACCATAACACTTTGCAAGGACATTCTTTCTAATTGCCTTAATATTAGTACGAGCAATAACACGTCCCTGAATAGCTGCCTGAACCGGAATCTCGAATTGCTGTCTTGGAATAATAGTCTTTAATTTCTCACAGATGATTCTTCCTCGATCATACGCAAAATCTTTATGAACAATAGAAGATAATGCATCGACTACTTCACCATTTAAAAGAATATCCATCTTTGTTAAATTACTTGCACGATAACCATGTAATTCATAATCAAATGAAGCATAGCCACGAGTACATGATTTTAATTTATCAAAGAAATCATAAACAATTTCTGATAGTGGAATATAATAAATAACGTTTCTTCTTGTATCATCAAGATATTCAATATCTACATATTCTCCACGCTTATTCTGACATAATTCCATAATAGGCCCAATAAATTCATCAGGTGTCATAATTGCTGCACGTACATAAGGTTCTTCAATACGTGTAATTGTTGTTGGATCTGGCAATAAAGCTGGGTTATCTATTTCAATCATAGAACCATCACTTAAATAAACGTTATAGATTACAGATGGTGCTGTCGCAATTAAATCAAGACCAAATTCTCTTTCTAGTCTTTCTTCAATAACATCCATATGTAATAATCCAAGGAATCCACAACGGAAACCAAATCCTAAAGCCTGAGATGTTTCAGGTTCATAAACAAGTGAAGAGTCACTTAATGCAATCTTTTCAAGTGCTTCACGTAAATCTTTATATTTAGCATTATCAATAGGATAAAGACCACAATAAACCATTGGGTTCATACGTCTATAACCAGGTAATGGCTCTGATGCTTTATTTTCTAAAGTAGTAACTGTATCACCTACATGAACATCAGATATAGACTTGATACTTGCTGCAATCCATCCTACTTCGCCTGTTACTAGTTCATCCTTTTTCACTTCACGAGGCGTATGCACACCGCATTCTACAACTTCGTAATCAGCATCACTTGCCATAAAATGAATGTGATCCCCTACTCTAATCTTACCTTCCTTAACGCATACAAGAATAATAACACCTCTATACGCATCATAGAAAGAGTCAAAGATTAAAGCCTGTGTAGGGTTATTAATATCACCACTAGGTGCAGGAATCTTAGTTACAACCTCTTCTAGTACCTGGTCAACATTTAAGCCTGTCTTAGCTGAAATACGAGGTGCATCATCTGCAGGAAGACCAATTAAATCTTCTACTTCTTCTGCAACCCTATCAGGATCTGCACTAGGAAGATCAATTTTATTAATAACAGGAAGAATCTCTAAATTATTATCTAATGCAAGATAAACATTTGCAAGAGTCTGTGCTTCTACACCCTGAGCTGCATCTACTACAAGAATAGCTCCTTCGCAGGCTGCAAGGGAACGTGATACTTCATAAGAGAAATCAACATGGCCCGGTGTATCAATAAGATGCAAAAGATAAGTCTTACCATCTTTTGCAGTATATGAAAGAGATACTGCATTTAATTTGATTGTAATACCACGTTCTCTTTCAAGTTCCATATCATCAAGTAACTGATCCTTCATATCACGATCAGCTACTGTGCCAGTTAATTGTAAAATTCTATCGGCAAGGGTACTCTTACCATGGTCAATATGTGCGATAATTGAAAAGTTTCTAATAAGTGACTGATCAACCATAAATAAACCTCCTTATTTCTACATAGTCAGCGGTTTCTGAAGTTCTTTGAGCTTCTCATCAAGAACCTCGAAAGACTCTGCACGTACAGACATGACACGATATCCTTGATAATCGGGCTTGTCTTCAAGATCATTCAATCTTCCTTTTACTGCAATGACACTGCCAACATGACATGTATCATTAATCATTTCCGCTAAACCTCTCCACAAGATAATAGGAACCAAATCATAATCCCTACATCCTTTCACTTCATCAAAAGGACGATAAACCATAATATGGATTAAAGCATCCTTTCGATAATTATTGATAATTTCATAATCAGGCATCTGAGCAAGTCTACCCACAAGAAATACTTGATTATACATATAAAAATCACCTCCTCCAAAAGACTTGTTTTAAGAAGAAGGTGAATACGGGTTAAATAAAATTATTTCTTATTTACAAAAGCGATCGCAATGCCACCATCATGTGCAATAGAAATGTCTGCATCCTCATCATTGAGATAAGGACTTCCGTCTTCATGATTCAAAATGACAATATCATGAAATGAAATACCACCAATACCTAGGTGATTTGCTTTCAGATAAGCTTCCTTGGCTGCAAAACGACCACCTAGATACTCTCTCTTACGCTTTTTGGTAGGGAATGATTGAAATATCTCATATTCTTCATCTGACAGAATATGACGAACAAATCTTTCATTCTCAATATCTAAGCGAGAAAGTTCAACGATATCAACACCAATCCCCATTAATCTTCAAACTTCTTTTCATAAAGATTCATGAGTTCATCATAGCTCATATCATCATTGATTTCTTCAATCAAAGGATCTTCATTCTCCATGTCATGTTTGAACTTACCAGTTCTCTCTTCAACAATTTTGAGGTCTTCTTGTGATTCAAGTGTTAAAGTAGATAAATTCTTCAAGCGGTTTTCTACAGAATCAATCACTTCACTGCTTTCCTTCTTGACTACTTTCTCTACCTTCTTTGCCTTTTTCACAACAGGCTTTTCTTCCTCAATTCCTTGAGCACCATAAAAAGGACTTAATACCTGTACCACATCATCCTCACGTCTTTTTATTTTTTTCTTAACTGCTGGCTTTTTTTGTGGCACAGGGTTATTAGATTCCTGCACTCCGTTCATTGGAGAGATGATCTGACTCATAACATATTCTTGCTTTTTAGGCTTTTTAGGTTCTTCTTTTTTCTTTACTACGGGAACCTTTACTTCGACCTTTTGTTCTTCAACTTTTTTTTCTTCGTTATAAATCATAGGTTCACTGAACTTTTCTTTACGACGCTGTTCAATCACAGGATCCACATGTGGTGGCTCCTCTTTCTTTACAGTATCTTCAAAATCCATATCTTTACCCATAATCCAATCTGTAATTTTCATATTCAACCCACACTTTCTTTTTTAAATTGAATCAATGAAAGACTGAACTTCCTCCTCTGTCTTTCTTAATTTCGATACCAATCGTCCTAGTTCCTGTCCCTTATCATATGCGATAAAAGAAGGAATACCTAAGATATTTAATTCAATACATAAATCAAGCATATCGTCACGATTCACATAATAGAATTGATATGCTGGATTGTTTTCAACAACATGTTCTATATAGGTTTTCATATAAAGACAATCTGGACACCAATCTGTAGAAAATACGATAATACATTTATTCTGGATAGCTTCTTTAAACTCTTCTAAAGAATGCAATTGAATGAGCTTATCCATTCATATCACCAAAATCAATATCGATTCTATAAATAGGGCCAAATGGTGAGAACTTCTTTTCATATTCAGTCATCACATTATCTTCATATCCTTCACTATGATGAAGATCTAAACATATATCATGGAAACGTGCTCCATAATTATTCATAGAAACAAGTGAGAATTCAAAGAACGGGCGGTTATCTGTCTTAAAAATCAAATGACCTTCATTCTTTAAAATACTCTTATAAACATCCAAGAATGAAGAATAAGTCAATCTTCTCTTTGAATGTCTCTTTTTAGGCCAAGGATCACTGAAGTTTAAATAAACTGTATCAATCTCACCTTCCGCAAATACTTCACCTAAAACTGCAGCATCTTCCTTCATAAAGCGAAGATTTGGTAAAGTTTCCATTTCTAAAAATTTCTTTACCGCAATAGTTAGAACTGTTGAATATTTTTCAATACCAATAAAGTTGATATTTGGATTTCTTCTCGCATTTTCGATAATGAAATCACCTTTTCCCATTCCGATTTCAATCGCAATAGGATTGTTATTTCCGAATACCTCATGCCACTTACCTAAGTGGTCACGTGGATTAATAAAAACTAAATCTGCATGCTCTTGTAAAAAAGGCAACGCATCAGGATTATTTCTTAATCTCATAAAACCTCCATATCATTGTTATTATATCATAAAACGTTATAGTATGCTATTAATTTCCTCATCTGTAAGTGGTCTGTAATGACCTAATTTAAGACTCTCATCAAGTTTAAGTTCTCCCATGCTGATACGCTTCAAATAAACAACCTCTTTACCACACGCTTGAAACATTCTTTTAACCTGATGAAACTTGCCTTCATAAATAGTCACTTCACACTCACTGATTTCATCGCTCTTAATAATATTCAAAAAAGCTGGCATACATGTGAAATCTTCTAAAGGAATACCTTTAGTAAATGCGTTGATATCACCTATTCCAAGTCTTCCCTTCACTTTAACATAATAAGTCTTTGGAACATGTGTTCTAGGAGAAAGAAGACGATGTGCTAGCTGCCCATCATTAGTGATAAGCAAAAGACCTTCTGTATCTACATCAAGTCTTCCTACCGGGAATAATCCAGGATGATATTCTTTAATCAAATCAATAACCGTAGGATAAAGATTATCTTCTGTTGCACTCACATAACCATCTGGCTTATTCAACATATAATAAACATACTTTAAATAAACAATCTTTTCACCATCTACATAAATCTCATCTTTTTCAGGATCAACATGAGCCCCTGATGATTTAATCTTCTTACCATTAGAAACAACAACTCCATCCTTTAAAAGCTGCTTCACATCTTTTCTTGAGCCATATCCACAATGTGCTAATAATTTATCAATTCTCATTCTTCACCTCAAAACAATAACTATAACTTTCATCAGAATCTGATTCATTTTGATCATAATGAACAAAAACCTTAAGCGAGTCTTTCTTCTTTACTCTACCTGACAAAGAAATACCCTTATAAATATTCTTCTTTTTATCAACGACTCCAGGAACCATAGAATATGTTTCCTTATCAAAATATCCAATAGTCGGCTGGTAATCATCTAAACATGATGAACTATATGAAATAGCCTTAATATTGTACATGTTCTCTTTTGGTTCATCAATAACTAATTCATATCGATATCCTTCATTTATTTCCGTATAATACAATTTCATATTCATTTTATCAGAAACATTATCGAATTTCTTAGTTTTTTTGATATATGACAAATCTTCTTTATATTTTCTCAACACACTATCTGAAATATCTGAATTTTTCGTCTTAGTTCCACATGCTGTGATAAATAAACAAAGCAAAACCACCAACAACTTCTTCATACAAACTGCCTCCTATTTGAAAATTATAACATTCTCATCTATAAAACGTAAATACAATGTTAAAAAAAGAAGACAATTTCTTGTCTTCTTACTGGAAAATTTCAACAGCAAATTCGCAATTAAATGTTTCACCCTTCTTAAGTGCCACAGCACTTTCCTTATCTTTGAAATCTCCTTCAAAGTCAACATAATCAGTATGTCCAACCCAAGGTTCAATGGCAAGTAAACCACCCACATGCTTGCTTGTCCAAAGTCCTAAATGATCAAAGCCCTTCATGTAGAAGTTCAAACTCTTATTATTAGTAAGTGACTTTAATGAAACATAGCGAGATTTAAAATGAGGCACTACAACTGCATCATTATCAAACATAGCCTGACGTACAAAGAAATGACGTTCATTATCAAATAAACGTTTTGTTTCATGAGACATGCCTTTTCTTTCTACATCAATAATTTTCTGGTCTACTGTTTCATTCTGTTCAAATTCAATATAATAATCATTCGCATCTTCACCTTCAATAAATGGGCAGGCAAATGCTGGATGACCACCAATCTGGAAATAGATTACATCTTCATTATGATTTTCTACTCTAAATTCAGCTTTTAATGTATTGTCTACTAATGTATAAGTCACATATAAATCAAATTCATAAGGATACATTTTCTTGATTTCATCACTAGAAGATAAATGGAACACTACATGTGTATCATCATGTTCATATACTTCGTATTCAGTATTTCTAGAGAAACCATGCTGATTCATATGATATTCCTTACCATCAATACAACATGTTCCATTCTTTAATGCACCTACAATTGGGAAAAGTACAGGCGCACTATGTCCCCATAAACAAGGATCCTGCTTCCACATATAGTTGAGTCCATCCTGCATCCCAATAAGCTTTGAGATTTCAGCACCTTTAGGATCAAATTGTGCTTCTAAATAATCATTTTTAATTGTAATCATATCTACCCTCCAATTTTAGTTTCACCATTTAAAATGACTCTCTTAATATCGATTTCATCATCAATAAGAATCATATCAGCTACGCATCCTTCTTTAATACGTCCATAATCCTTTAAACCTAGATGATCTGCAGGATTCTTAGTCGCATAACCAATAGCTTCATATAATGGCAAATCAAGATGTTTATAAGCATTTCTTACACACTGATTAAGGTTTGCAGTAGAACCAGCAAGGTTACCTGACTTCAAGCGTGCCTGACCATCCTTTACATAAACCTTCTGATTACCTAATTCATAAGTGCCATCTGGAAGCATAGCAGCCTCTAATGAGTCCGTAATTAAAATTAATTTATCTGCACCTTTCATCTTAGATAAAATCTTAGCTGCTGGGAATGATACATGAATACCATCAAGAATAAGTTCTGCATATACTTCATCATGAAGCATTACAGCACCTACAACACCTGGCTCTCTATGTTTTAAAGGAGTCATCGCATTATAAGTATGAGTACCTGAAGTAGCACCTGCTTCAATAGCTTTCACTGCTTCTTCATAAGTCGCATCAGTATGTCCCATAGAAACAACAACGTTCTGTTCTCTTAAATATTTAATCAAATCTACTGCACCTTCAATTTCAGGTGCTAAAGAAATCTTCTTTACAAAATCAGGATGATCACCTGCAAAAGATAAGTAGTTTTCTACAGTAGGTGCAATCATACATTCTTCTGGCTGAGCACCTTTATATTTCACACTAAAGAAAGGTCCTTCTAGGTGCATACCTAAGATTTTAGCACCTTCTACCTTATCCTTATTATCATAGCCTGCTGCAATAGCCTTTTTAATATCTTCAGCTGGCATAGTCATAGTTGTAGGTAAAAAGCTCGTTACACCTGTCTTTAATTCTGATACAGAAATATTATTTAAATCTTTAAAAGTTGCATACATTGTATCGCTACCATTACGTCCATGAGTATGCACATCAATCATACCAGGCGCAACATATAAGCCCTTTGCATCTATTACTGTTTCATCAGTAGGTACACGGTTACTGACTTCTGTAATCTTTCCATTTTCAAAAAATACATTTAATTCTTTAATTGAATCTTCTAAAATCACTTTACCATTTATAATAACGTTTTTCATATTGAAATCCTCCTTTCTCTATTATAGCACATATTTATCGTATAATGAAATTATACGAATTTTTATACGTATATATTTTGTCTTTAATTGTAAAAAAAGAGCCTCTTGATAGAGACTCTTAGTGTAAGTTCTTAATTAATTCTTCAATACGATTACCATATTCTAATGATTCGTCTACCTTGAAGATTAATTCAGGACATTTTCTGATTTTTAATCTTCTAGCAAGCTGTGAACGGATAAAACCTTTACATCTTTCTAATGCCTGAAGACCTTTACCCTGGTTCTTCATGAATGTCACATAAACTTTTGCGACAGACATATCGTTTGTACAGCTTACTGAAGTAACAGTACACATACGTAAAGCTGGATCTTTTACTTCATCACGAAGAATTAATGATAATTCCTTCATGATATAATGATTCATTTTATCAACTTTTAATGAAGCCATAAATTAACCTTCAACTTCCTGCATAACATATCCTTCAACGATGTCGCCTTCTTTGATATCGTTATAGTTTTCGATAGTTAAACCACATTCATAGCCCTG
>RRZU011513575.1_pt1 | contig 10758 bp, 10 predicted proteins | sample 2165561 | NCBI WGS metagenome assembly RRZU01 (sample SAMN10456909, study PRJNA506462) | wastewater metagenome | isolation source: wastewater sludge | place: USA: Moscow, Idaho | reverse complement strand
CCGTGGCGAGCACGGTGGCGCCAGGCGGTGACACGGTGATGGCGTCGTTGTGGGCCACGAAGGCACGGAAGGTCCGCGGGATCCCCGCACACACCGGATCCGCGAGACCCGCCTCCGTGAGCGTCACCTCCGGGGCGTCCACCTCCTCACCGAACTCGTCGCTGATGATCGCACCCTGGTGGTGCGCCAGGGTGCCGATGCCGTAGCAAGCACCCAGGAACGGGAAGTCCGCCACGACGAGCCGGTCCAGGAGGCGGGAGAACTCCGCCTCGATACGCACCTGGAGATCGCTCTTGCCCTCCTGCGGCGTGGTGGTGTTGAACGGTGAGCCACCCACCATGATCCCGGACCACGCGTCCAGGTCGATCTCGGGCATCGGGGCCGCCTCAAGGCGGTGGCGGACGAGATCGCGCTCGTCGAGCCCGGTGCGCAGGAGGAACGCCTCGTACTCCGCATCCGCGGGCTCGACGTCGCCGCGGGAGGACAGGAAGAGGAAGGGCTTCACGTCCTCGAGCCTAGCCGGGAGAACCGGTGCCAGGACCGACCCGTCCCACCATGAGATCAGAGGGCAGGCGAGTTGCGCCGTCGCCCGCCGGCGGCGCGGCCAGCGGCAGACCCGCGCCGATGACGAGCCACAGGGCGAGCAGACCCCGGCGCACTCCGCTGCGCCAGGGCGCGCGACCGCCGCGCCACAGGGCGATGGCCCCGAGGGCGACGAAGAAGATCGCCGCGACGTGGAGGGCAGCGAGCGGCACGAGGACGAGGTCTCCTGCGGCGACGGCGAGGACAAGGAGCAGTGGCCACAGCTCCCCCCGAAGCGCGCGCGAGTCCTCCTGCGGAGGGGGTCGCATGGCGGCAAGTCTAGGCCGACACCACACCTGTCGCTCGGCATCGTCGCAGGTCAGCGACCTGCGCGGAATCTCTCAGAGCCCTAACCGAACTCGCGGCCACACGGGTGCGAGCCCGAGCTCTGTGGGTCGGTGACGCCGTGGACCCGACGGGAGCGGCGTGCGGGGAGCACCCTCCCCGACCGGAGCTACCCGACCAGCGCGTCGCCCGGAGCGACGACCCTCAACCCGGTCACTGCGTCGAAGTCGCTGTCGGTGGTGACGATGCGGTCGAATCCGGCACCCAGCGCAGTCGCCGCATGCACGGCATCGCGGCCACCCACGGCATCTGCGGAGACCACCGCGAGCATGCGATCGACGACAAGCTCGTCGACCGGGTAGAGGGTGAGCAGAGTGACCACGTCTCGCGCCTGGGCCACCGCCTCGGAGCGAGACGTTCGCCGCAGCCGCTGGTACACGAATTCCTGCACCAGCTCAGCGCCGGCATGGAGGTGCACCTGTCCGCTCGTCGCGGCCCGCAGGACAGCGACACAGGCCGCCTTGTGGCGATGGGGGCCGCCGACTGCGTAGAGGGGCACTGTCGTGTCGATGAAGAGGGGCGTCACGTGAGCCGAGACTCCAGCTCGCGGGCGGGGTCGTCCTTGATGTCGGCCCAGTCGGGCTCGGCAGGGGTTCCATCGGCGTCCAAGGACACCTGCAGAAGCCGCATGCCCGCGGCGTGACGCCGGTCGCCGTCGGCAGGGAAGCACGTGTCGATCGCCTGCCGGACGACAGCGCCCACGCTTCTCCCACTCACTTCGGCCTCCCGAGCCAGGCGCTCGTACCGGGCGTCGTCGAGGAGAACCTGAAGTCGTCGTTCGAGCGCGGACATGCACATACGTTAGCAGGTGCAGGTCGGGGTGACCTTGGCTGAAGGCTCGAGGCCCAGGACGGCAGTCGGGCGGTCGACACTCCCGACTAGCCTGTCGGGGTGAGTGACCTTTTTGCCTCGGCGCGCGAGGAGGCCGGAGTGGGCGGCACCGCCGGCGGCGCGCACGGCGAGTACGAGGCCGACACGCGCCCGCCGCTCGCGGTGCGGATGCGCCCGCGCAGCATCGAGGAGGTCCGCGGCCAGGAGGAGGTGCTGCGGCCCGGCAGTCCGCTTCGCCGGCTCATCGAGGGCTCGGGCGGCGCGGCCGGGGCGGTGTCGGCGATCATCTGGGGGCCGCCCGGAACGGGCAAGACGACGCTGGCCCACCTCGTCGCGACGGCCGCCGGGCGCCGCTTCGTCGAGCTGTCGGCCGTGACGGCCGGGGTCAAGGACGTCCGCCAGGTCATGGAGACCGCGGCCCGCGAGCGCGACCTCTACGGCCGCCAGACCGTCCTCTTCCTCGATGAGATCCACCGCTTCAGCAAGGCCCAGCAGGACGCCCTCCTGCCCGGTGTCGAGAACCGCCTCGTCATCCTCGTCGCCGCAACGACCGAGAACCCGAGCTTCTCCGTCATCGCGCCCCTGCTGTCCCGCTCGATGCTCGTCACCCTCACCTCGCTCGCCGACGAGCAGGTCATCGAGGTCGTCGACGCGGCGCTGGAGGACGAGCGGGGGCTCGACGGCGCCTTCACCCTCACCGACGCGGCCCGCGACCACCTCGTGCGGATGGCGGGCGGGGACGCCCGCCGCTCGCTCACCGCCCTCGAGGCGGCGGCCGGGGTCGCCACCGACGCCCGGGCCGCCGGCCGCGGCAACCCGACGCGCGAGGACCCCGAGACCATCGAGCTCGCGCACGTCGAGCAGGCCGTCGCGATCGCCGCGGTGCGCTACGACCGCGCGGGCGGCCAGCACTACGACGTCGCGAGCGCCTTCATCAAGTCGATGCGCGGCTCCGACGTCGACGCCGCGCTGCACTACCTCGCGCGGATGCTCGAGGCGGGGGAGGATCCGCGCTTCATCGCCCGTCGGATCGTCATCTCCGCGAGCGAGGAGATCGCGATGGCCGACCCGACGGCCCTGCAGACCGCCGTCGCGGCGATGCACGCGGTCGCCCAGATCGGCATGCCGGAGGCGCGGATCATCCTCGCCCAGGCCGTCGTCCACAACTGTCTCGCGCCGAAGTCGAACGCGAGCTATCTCGCGATCGGGGCGGCGATCGCCGACGTCCGCGCCGGCAAGGGGGATGCGGTGCCGCCGCCGCTGCGGGGCACGGCGCGCTCGCGGGCCGCCGGTTCGGCCAACCGCGCGACGGGACGCCCCGAGGACTACATCTACGCCCACAGCGAGGAGGACTCGGTCGCCCGGCAGCAGTACCTGCCGGACGACCTCGTCACGGCCGACTACTACCACCCCAAGGAGCGCGGCTTCGAGGCGCGGATGGTCGAGCGCTGGGCCTGGCTGCGTCGCAAGCTCGGCCGCGGCTGAGGCGCCGACTCGCTCGAGGTGAGGGGTCGGCAGAGGTCGCGAGCCCCTCGCCGGGGACTCGTGGGCACGGTAGGATGACGCCTGAGTTGGACAACCGTCCGAGATGCGGTGTCCGATCGGCGCGAATACCCCTCCAGTGCCGATGAGTCCCGAGCGTGGGCTCGTCGGCGCCGCACCCGTCCTGTGACCGGTGCGGCGCGTGAATTCCGTTGGGCGGGTGGGCGACACACCGACCGGGCCGCAGATGTCACAGTTCTGGCCCGCCAGCGAGCATGATGCGAGCAAGGGCGAACGGAGGGTAAATCGATGAGCGTGAACAGTCCCGTAGCACCGGTCGTCGGCGCACGCCGCGACAACCGCGCGATGGCGGCGACAGCCGGTGTCGCCCTGGGCGTTGACAAGAGCGCCCGCGCCAAGGGCCCCGGCGCCCACCGCGAGCCCGGCGTCAGCGCGTGGCAGACGAGCATGCGCGAGCTCGTGTACTTCCTCACGCTCGGCTACGTGCAGCCGTGGCGTCGGGCCAGGGCCCGCACATCCTGACTCGGGCCAAGGTCTTGACCTTCTGACGCGGCGCCTCGAACGGCCGTGCGCACGACATGGACATGACATGACGAAGAGCCTCACCCGAGTCGGGTGAGGCTCTTCGTATGTCGCCCAGTCCGCCGACTCAGGCGAGCGGATCCCGGTGACCGTGCTGGTCGTGCTGGTCGTGCGGGTCGTGCTCACGATGTCCGGTCACCGCGTCCTTGACGTCCGCGGCGGCGTCGACGATCCGGTCCTTGAGGCCGAGGGCGCCCTCCTTGACGGCTCCGACGGCACCTGACAGGCCGCCGGAGGTGGGCGCCTCGAAGGTCTCCTCGGTGAGGTCGGTCGTCTCGAGAACCTCGCGGACCTCGGCGAAGTGGCACGCGCTGCGGTGACCGCCCGCGGTGTCGGGCCGCTCGATGAGCAGCGGGATCTCCGTGCGGCACTTCTCCTGGGCCCGCCAGCACCGAGTGTGGAAGCGGCAGCCGGCCGGGGGATTGGCCGGGGAGGGCACGTCGCCGGTGAGGATGATCTCCTCGCGCTTGCCGCGCAGCGTCGGGTCCGGCACCGGCACCGCGGACAGGAGCGCCTGGGTGTAGGGGTGCGTCGGCCGACTGTAGATCTCGTCCTCGGTGCCCAGCTCGGCGATCGTGCCGAGGTACATCACCGCGACCCGGTCCGAGATGTGCCGCACGACCGACAGGTCGTGGGCGATGAAGACGTAGGACAGGCCGAGCTCGTCCTGCAGCTTCTCCATGAGGTTGACGACCTGCGCCTGCACCGAGACGTCGAGCGCCGAGACCGGCTCGTCGCAGACGAGCACCTTCGGCTTCAGCGCGATCCCGCGGGCGATCCCGATGCGCTGCCGCTGCCCGCCGGAGAACTGGTGGGGGTAGCGGCTGATGTGCTCGGGGTTGAGCCCGACCATCTCGAGGAGCTCCTGGACCGCGCGCTTGCGCCCGGCCTTCGGCACGACCTCGGGGTGGATGTCGAACGGCTCGCCGATGATGTCGCCGACCGTCTTGCGCGGGTTGAGCGAGGTGTACGGGTCCTGGAAGACGATCTGGATGTCGCGGCGCAGCTTGCGCATCGCCGCCCCGGACTGGTCGTGCATGTCGACGTCGTCGAAGACGACCGAGCCGCTCGTCGGGTCCTCCAGGCGCATGAGCAGCCGCCCCAGCGTCGACTTGCCGCAGCCGGACTCGCCGACGATGCCGAGCGTCTCGCCCTTGTGGAGCTCGAAGCTCACTCCGTCGACCGCCTTGACGTGGCCGACGGTGCGCCGCAAGACACCACCCTTGATCGGGTAGTGCTTGACGAGGTCGGTGGCCTCGATGATGGTCTCAGGCATTGTCGGCCTCCTTCATGACCTCGTCGGAGAAGTGGCACGCCGCGAGGTGGTCCGGGCGGACCTCGCGCAGCTGCGGCCGGTCGTTCCGGCATATCTCCTGCGCGAAGCGGCACCGGGGGTTGAACTCACAGCCCGTCGGGATCCGCATGAGGTTCGGCGGCAGGCCACCGATCGCATACAGGGTCTGGCCCTTGTGGTCCAGGCGGGGGATCGAGTCGATGAGCCCCTTGGTGTAGGCGTGCGCCGGCTGCCGGTACAGCTCGAAGACGTCGGCCTTCTCCATGATCCGCCCGGAGTACATCACCGCGATGCGGTCGGCGACGTCGGCGACGACCCCGAGATCGTGGGTGATGAGGATGAGCCCCATCTGACGCTCCTCCTGCAGCTGCTGCAGGAGCTTCATGATCTGGGCCTGGACGGTGACGTCGAGCGCCGTGGTCGGCTCGTCGGCGATGAGGACCGCCGGGTCGAGCGCGATCGCCATGGCGATCATGATGCGCTGGCGCATGCCGCCCGAGAACTGGTGCGGGTAGGCCTTGACCCGCTGCTTGGCGGCCGGGATGTTGACCTGCTCCATGAGCCGGACCGCCTCGTCGAGGGAGTCCGACTTGTTCATGCCCCGGTGCACCCGGAACATCTCGGCGATCTGCCAACCCACCGGGAAGACCGGGTTCAGGGAGGACAGCGCGTCCTGGAAGATCATCGAGATGTGCGGCCCGCGCGTCTTGCGACGCACCTCCTCGGGCAGCTGCAGCAGGTCCGTGCCGCAGTAGCGGATCGAACCCTTGGGGATCTTGGCCGGCGGCATGTCGAGGATGCCCATGATCGCCTGCGCGGTGACCGACTTGCCGGAGCCGGACTCGCCGAGGAGCGCGAGGGTCTCGCCCTGGCGGAGTGTGAGGTCGACCCCGTTGATCGCCTTGGCGACCCCGTCGGCCGTGTGGAACTCCACGTGGAGGTCCTCGACCTCCAGGAGCGTCCCGTCGGGCCCCGGGCGGTACGTCTCGTCGTCGGTGCCCCGACCTCGACCGCGGCGGGTCGTCGATGGTGCGGAACTCATGGGGTGACTCCTGTCTGACTCGAGTGCGTCACGAGATCACCGCGACTTCGGGTCGAACGCGTCCCGGGCTGCGTCGCCGAGCATGATGAATGCCAGGACGCACAGGCTCAGGAAGAGGCTCGGGAAGAAGAGGATGTGCGGGTAGCTGCGCAGGTAGGCCAGCCCCTCGTCGATCGCGACGCCCCACGACACCGCGGGCGGCACGAGGCCGATCCCGAGGAAGGACAGCGTCGCCTCGCTCACGATGAAGACACCGAGGTTGATCGTCGAGACGACGAGGATCGGCGCCAGGCTGTTCGGCACGATGTGCGACATGATGATCCGCATCGGCTTGGCCCCGAGGGCTCGCGCCGCCTGGACGTAGTCGTTGGGCAGCACCTGCAGGACCGAGCTGCGCATGAGGCGCGCCAGGCTCGGCCAGCCGAGCACCGTGAGGGCCGCGACGACCTTGAAGACGACCGCGAGATACGGCGTGCTCTGGTCGCTAGGGAAGGCGCTCATGAAGAGGATGCCGCCGAGCAGGAGCGGGATCGCGAAGAAGACGTCGGTGATCCGCGAGACGACCGCGTCGAGCCAGCCGCCGAGGTAGGCCGCGAGCACGCCGATGGCGCCACCGATGACCGTCGTGAAGAGGGTCGCGAAGATGCCGACGAGGATCGAAGCGCGGGCGCCGTAGATCGTGCGGGCGTAGATGTCGTAGCCCTGACCGTCGGTGCCGAACCAGTGCTCGCTGCTCGGGCGCATCCGCACGTTGAACGTCTCGCGCGGGTCGCCCTGGGAGAAGAGCTGGGGGAACGCGGCCATGAGCACGAAGATCGCGATGAGGACGATCGAGAACCAGAACGAGGGCCGTCGCCGCAGCTCGCGCCACGCATCCGAGGTGAGCGAGCGGGCTTCGACCTGTGGGTCCTGCGGGTCGAGCGCGATGTCGGCGGGCATCTGCGCGGCCCCCATCATCGCGTCGGGCCCCGAGCCGGGGGCTTCTGTCCTGGGTGAGTCAGTCATGGCTGATCCTCGGGTCGAGCACGCCGTACAAGAGGTCGACGATGAGGTTGACGATGAGGTAGACGATGACCAGCGCGGTCACGGCACCGACGACGGCGAAGCCGTCGCGCAGCCGGATGCTCTGGAAGATGTAGCCGCCGATGCCCTGGATGTTGAAGATGCGCTCGGTGACGATCGCGCCGCCGAGGAGGGCGCCGAAGTCGTAGCCGATGAACGTGATGACCGGGATCATCGAGTTGCGCAGGGCGTGCAGGCCGATGGCCCGGCGCTGCGAGAGACCCTTGGCCTTCGCCGTGCGGACGTAGTCGGCGCGCAGGTTCTCCGAGAGGTTCGTGCGCGTCAATCGGGTCACGTAGGCCATCGACAGCGACGCGAGCACGAGGGCCGGCAGCAGGAGTTGGTAGAAGGTCGGGTTCCGCGAGGTCACCGTCACCGGGAACCAGCCCCACTTGACGCCCAGGTAGTACTGCGCCAGGACACCGAGGACGAAGACGGGGATCGAGATGACGACCAGCGTGCTGACGAGCACGAGTTGATCGAGGAACGATCCCTTTTTTATCGCGGTGAGCACACCTGCGGCGATACCGATGATCGTCTCGATGACGAGCGCCATCACCGCGAGCTTGCCGGTGATCTGGTAGCGGGCGGCGAGCTCCTGGGCCACGGGGACGCCGTAGGTGTTCTCGCCGAGATCGCCCTTGGCGAGCTTGCCGAGGTATTTGACGTAGGCGACCGCGAGGGGGTCGTCGAGGTTGTACTGCTCACGGATCTGCGTGACGACAGCGGGCGGACAGGCCCGGTCGCCACACTTGCCGGCCGACGGGTCACCGGGCAGAGCGAAGACCATCGCGTAGATGATGAACGTCGTGCCCAGGACCACGGGGATCATCTGCAAGAAACGTCGGATCACGTATTTGCCCATGGGTCCTCCAGGGATGTGGGTCGCAGCGCCCCCGCCGGATCACGACGCAGGGCCTGAGGGGGACCGTCACCAGTGGCCCGGCACTCCGTGGAGTGCCGGGCCACCGGTGAGATCAGTGCGTCACTTGACGGTGACGGAGAGAAGGTCGGGACGACCGAACGAGTTGATATTGACGGTGTTGAGCTTCTCGGACCAGCCGATGGTGGCGGTGTAGTACCACATCGGGATGGCCGGCATCTTCTCCGCGAGCATCTTCTCGGCCTCCTGGTAGGCGGCGTCGGACTCGGCACCCTGGAGCTTGCCGGCCTCGACGAGCTTGGCGTCGAAGGCCGGGTCGTCGTAGCGGTTGTCGTTGCTGGAGGCACCCTTCGAGAAGATCGGCGTGAGGAAGTTCTCGATGTGCGGGTAGTCCATGATCCAGCCCGAGCGGAACATGCCCTTCATCTTCTGCTGACCGATCTGGTCACGGAAGGTCGCGAAGTCCGTCACCGGGGTCGCGACGCAGTCGACGCCGAGCGTGCTGCGGATCGAGTTGCACGTCGCCGTCACCCACGGCTTGTGGTCGCTGTCGGCGTTGTAGGAGATCGTCAGCTTGCCGTTGAAGCCGCGCGCCTCCTGGAAGAGCGCCTTGGCCTTGGCCGCGTCGAACGTGCAGAAGTCACCGCAGGCGCCGGCCTTGTAGCCGGCGACGCCCGGGGCGGCCCAGCCGTCGGCCGGGCGACGCGCGCCGTCGAACTGGTCGTTGATGACCTTCTGCCGGTCGATCGCCATCGAGATCGCCTGGCGCAGCTTCGGGTTCGCGTACTCCGGGGAGACCTTGTCGGGGGCGACCGTCACGGTCTGGATCGCACCGTAGGGCTTCTGGGCCCAGCGGTCGGGCAGGTCGCCCTCGTACTTCTTGGCGACCATCGCGGCGGCGGGCATCTCGTCGATGACGTCGAGGTTGCCGGCGAGGAGGTCGTTGTACGCGGCGTTCTGGTCCTGGTAGATGCGGAAGGTGATCTTGTCGACCTGGCCGCCGAACTCGCCGTTGTAGTCGGCGTTCTTCTCCAGGACGGCCTGACGACCCTTCTCATAGGAGGTCACCTTGTAGGGGCCGGCGCCGACCGGCTTGTCACCGAAGGCCTTCGGGTCCTTGAAGAAGGACTCCGGCTGCGGCGCGAAGGCCGTGTAGCCCAGGCGCACCTTGAGGTTGGAGACCGGCTGCGTCGTCTTGATCTCGAACGTGTTGTCGTCGATGACCTTCAGACCCGACATCTTGTCGGCCTTGGGCTTGGGGGCCTTCTGCGGGCCGTCCTCGCCGTCCGGGTCCTCGGCCTGCAGGTCCTTGAAGCCGGCGATCGGCTCGAAGAAGTAGGAGAGGTACTGGCCGTTCGGGGCGTACGCGGTGTAGTTCCACGCGTCGACGAAGCTCTTGGCCGTGACGGGGGTGCCGTCGGAGAACTTGCGGTCCTTCTTCAGCTTGACCGTGAAGGTCTGGTTGTCGCTGCTGTCGACGGACTCGGCGAGGTCGGGCTTGGGCTCGGAGGTGTTCGCGTCGTAGCGGAACAGCGTCGAGGTGAAGAGCTCGACGATGTCGTGGCCACAGGACTCACCGGTGTCGCCGCCGACGAGCGGGTTCTGGGGCTGGCATCCGCGGACGACGATCTCGCCGCCGGCCTTGCCCGCGTCGGATCCACCGCCCGCCGCGCCGCCGCCGCCGGAGCCGGTGTCTCCGCCTCCGCCGCCGCAGCTGGCGAGCAGCATGGTGGTCGCCGACATGCCGGCGACGAGTGCAGCGCGAGAAATCCCTCGCATGGATGCCTCCTCCATCTGTCCGCACGGCTGTGTGCGGACGGTTCGGGACGGACTACGCAGGTACAGCGCAGGCCAGAAGCCGCTGACGCGAGCTTGGGTCACTAACGTAGGCGGCGCGGTCCAAGGTAGGCAGCAACTTGGGCGATCAGAGCCGACCGAGACCAGATCGTGACGTCTTTGTCGCCGGGGGTAGACAAGGTGTGCGGCGCGCCCGCGTTTTGTTGACATATTCGTGTAGCTGTTGATGCCCGGAGCTGCGTGCCGGTCCGACAGCGACGGGCGCGGCGGCGCGCCCGGGTCGACACGGCATACTGGTGATTCGTGCTCTGTCGCAGGAGCGCACATCGAGCGCCGATGTCTGGCCGAGATGTCAGCCCAGAGTCAAAGGACACCGCGTACCTCATGGAAACCGCCGAGATCAGGCGCCGCTGGCTGAGCTTCTTCGAGAGCAAGGGGCACACGATCGTCCCGAGCGCTCCGCTGCTCTACGACGACCCGAACCTGCTGTTCGTCAACGCCGGCATGGTGCCCTTCAAGCCGTACTTCCTCGGCCAGGAGACCCCGCCCTACCCGCGCGCCACGAGCGTGCAGAAGTGCGTGCGCACCCAGGACATCGAGGAGGTCGGCAAGACCTCCCGGCACGGCACGTTCTTCCAGATGAACGGCAACTTCTCCTTCGGGGACTACTTCAAGGCCGGCGCCATCGAGTTCGCTTGGGAGCTGCTCACGACCTCCCAGAGTGCGGGCGGATACGGCCTGGAGCCGGACAAGCTGTGGGTCACCGTCTATGACGACGACGACGAGGCCGCGGACCTGTGGCAGCAGCTCACCGCCGTGCCCGCCGAGCGCATCGTG
>RRZU013237960.1_pt1 | contig 10761 bp, 11 predicted proteins | sample 2165561 | NCBI WGS metagenome assembly RRZU01 (sample SAMN10456909, study PRJNA506462) | wastewater metagenome | isolation source: wastewater sludge | place: USA: Moscow, Idaho | reverse complement strand
GGCGATCATCGCATCAGTGATTATGAACGTCATGTGGGTACGATTTTGGATTGGGTACAAGCATTGGGGCAACACAAATAATCTGCTACAATACTCCCTTTTTAAAAGTTAAAATTTTATAACAATGACCCAATACACTTCCCAAAACCTAGAAGTCCTTGAAGGACTAGAACCCGTCCGTCGTCGCCCTGGTATGTACACCGACACCACCCGCCCCAATCACCTTGCCCAAGAAGTGATTGATAACTCCGTGGACGAAGCACTGGCAGGACACGCCAAACACATCAGCGTTACCCTACACGCAGACGGCTCGCTGTCGGTACGTGATGACGGACGTGGTATGCCAACGGACATACACCCTGAATTTGGTCAGTCAGGCATTGAGCTGATTTTGACACGCCTGCACGCAGGGGGCAAATTTAGCACCGACAATTACGCCATTTCGGGCGGTCTACACGGCGTGGGCATTAGCGTGGTCAATGCCCTATCCACCAAAGTAGAAGTCACCGTATGGCGGGGCGGCACGCAGTTTGACATGGCGTTCGCTCATGGCGTACCAACCACGCCACTGACCCAAGCCCCAAGCCCCAATAAAAAACAGCGGGGCACACTGGTACGCTTTTGGGTAGATGAGCAGTATTTTGACAATCCCAAATTTTCTATCAAAGCCCTAAAGCACAACCTAAAAGCCAAAGCGGTACTTTCTGCTGGACTAAAGATTGACTTTATTGACGAGTTGAGCGATGAATCAAACAACCAGTCCCAAAGCTGGCAATATACGGACGGTGTGGTACAGTATCTGACCGAACAACTGGGCGAATTTGAGACCTTACCACAGTCGCCTTTTTATTTTAGCCAAGAACCCAAAGCAGGTGAGCGTGGCGGGGCGACCTTTGCCATTGCATGGTTTGGCGAAGGCAGTAGCGTAGCCCAAGAAAGCTACGTTAATCTTATCCCCACCGCTCAAGGCGGCACGCACGTCAATGGACTGCGGACAGGCATTACCGATGCCCTAAGAGAATTTTGTGAAATTCATAACCTACTTCCACGCACCGTGCGTCTGACGGGCGATGACGTGTGGGACGGGGTCAATTTTATTTTATCGCTCAAGTTTGCCGAACCCCAGTTTAGCGGACAGACCAAAGAACGCCTGTCAAGTCGTGAAGCCGCCCCTTTGGTACAAACGCTTGCCAAAGATGCCTTTAGTCTATGGCTTAATCAGCACCCCGACAGTGCCAAGGCAATCGCCGAGCTTGCCATTACCAAAGCAGGCAAACGCCTAAAATCCGCCCAAAAAGTCGCCCGTAAAAAAGTCGTCCAAGGCCCAGCCCTACCTGGTAAACTTGCCGACTGTAAAGGTACCCTGCGAGACGGGGCAGAGCTGTTTTTGGTAGAAGGCGACTCAGCAGGCGGTAGCGCCAAACAAGCCCGAGACCGCCACTTTCAGGCGATATTACCCCTGCGTGGTAAGATTTTAAACACTTGGGAAGTGTCGCACGATACAGTGCTATCAAGCCAAGAGATTCATGACATCGCCATTGCCGTGGGCGTTGACCCTGCCAGCGATGACTTGTCCGAGCTGCGTTATGACAAGGTGTGTATTTTAGCGGACGCTGACAGCGATGGCCTGCACATTGCCACGTTGATTTGTGCGTTATTTGTCAAGCATTTCCCTGCACTGGTGGACGCAGGTCATCTGTATGTCGCCATGCCCCCCTTGTACCGCATTGACATTGGGCGTGATGTGTATTATGCCTTAGATGATACTGAGTTAAATGCCATACTTAAAAAAGCAGGCAACAAAAAACCACAAATCACTCGCTTTAAGGGCTTGGGCGAGATGAATGCCGAACACCTCAAAGAAACCACCATGAACCCCGACACCCGCCGTCTGGTACAGCTTGACCTTGATGACCTGCACAGCACCGAAAGCCTGATGGATATGCTGCTTGCCAAAAAGCGAGCTTCTGACCGCAAAGCATGGCTAGAAACCAAGGGCGATTTGGCGGATTTGGCGGTATGAGTATGCTGACCAGTAAAGACTTAGGGGCGCATGTCCCCCGCCGTCATGGCAACATTGGGGCAAGGCTTGCCAGCGTCTTTAATCGCCTGACAGGTTGGCGGACGGTCGGCACCGTGCCCGACATTCGCCAAGCGGTCATCATTGGCGCACCGCATACGTCCAACTTTGACGGGGTGTTTACCTTGCCCCTGCTGATTGCCTTAGACATTAACATCTCTATCTTAGGCAAAAAAGAACTGTTTGCCGTGCCGATTTTATCGCAGTTTTTGTCATGGGCAGGCGTGATTCCCATTGACCGTGGTAAAAAAGGCTCGGTATTACAAAGTAGCCTTGATAAATTTGCCACAGGCAAACCGCTGTTTTTGGGATTGTCGCCCGAAGGCACTCGGGGCTATAGTGATAAATGGCGGACGGGTTTTTATTATTTGGCGACAGGGGCGAATGTGCCGATTTTACCCATATCATTGGATTATGCCAAAAAAGAGTTACGATTTTTACCGCTGTTTTACCCCACAGGCGACATAGAAGCCGACTTACCCAAGATTGTCGCTTTATTTAAGGGCGTAACCCCCAAGCACTTTGAGCGTCTAAGTCAGCCACTGCAAGAGACGTGCTGATGAGCACTTATTATACTTTACAAAATGGCACACTACAGCAGACAAGCAACATGATGGACGATCGGGGCTTGGCTTATGGGGACGGTTTTTTTAGCACGCTGGGGGTAAGGGGCGGACGGATTTTATGGCTTGACCTGCATAAACAAAGGTTTAACCAAGGGGCAAAACAGCTTGCCCTAACACTTGATGTGAATAACTTGGCAAACCAATTAAACACCCTAGCAGGCGACATCACAGACGGCATAATCAAGGTCATCATCACCCGTCAAGCCCAAGCCGTGCGGGGTTATGGCTTTGTGGATAACACGGCAGTTATCCACATTAAAAGCAGTGCCATGCCAATTTATCAAGATGTTTCGTTTATCAGCGACTTTCCCATACAAGCCCCCATACAGGCGAACTGTCTGTCGGCACAAGTTGGCATACGTCCGCCACGCTTTGCAGGGCTAAAACTCATCAGTAGCCACGAACAGATTTTTGCTCATCAAGAGCTGTTACAAAAACAAATAACCAATCCTGCCCTTGGCGAAGGTTTGGTTACCAATGTGGATAAACTGTGGATAAGTGGCACGATGAGCAATGTATATTATCGCCTTGATGATGCATGGTACACCCCTTTTGTGGATAAGTCGGGGGTTAATGGCGTGGCAAGACAGGCGGTTTTGGCAATGGGTCAGGTCAGCCAAAGACATTTAAAAGATGATGACTTGCCACACATCACGGGGCTGTTTTTTAGTAATGCGGTACGGGGCATCATGCCAGTACAGGGTTTATGGCTTGATGATGTGCTGATAAGCCTTAATCCCGACATCTACAAGGAATGTTTCACGTGAAACACCCTAAGTCGCCCACAAAGTTATCCACAGCCACATCACCAAACCTGCCCTTAATTGACGGTGTGTCGCCCAGTCGTCTGTATTTAGAAAAATTAACGCCCACGCCAGAGAGTTTATTTGCCTTTTTGTGTGATAAATTTCCCCACGTTGGGGCGGACGTATGGCGACAGCGGTTTATGGACGGTCAGGTATTTGATGAGTGGGGTCGGGCGTTGGATTTAAGCAGTGTTTATCGCCACGGCATGAGTATCTTTTATTATCGTCATGTGCCTGATGAAGTTATCGTGCCATTTACCCATAAGATAATTTTTGAAAATGATGAACTGCTGGTGGTGGATAAACCGCACTTTTTGACCACAGCTCCCGCAGGGCGTTATGTCAAAGAGACCTTATTAAGTCGCTTAAAGGACGAGACAGGCAACGCCAATCTGTCACCCATTCACAGACTAGACAAGGACACCGCAGGGCTACTACTTATCAGCAAAAATCCTGCCACACGCCACGCTTATCAGCAGTTATTCGCCACAGAACAAATCCACAAAACCTATCACGCCATAGCCCCTTATAGACCGCTGGATTTTCCTTTGACATTGTCGCTACATTTGGCACGGGGCGAGCCGTTTTATACCATGCAAGCAGTAGCGGATAAAGCTCCCAATACTACCACGGTCATTGATGTGCTTGACGTACAGGGCGAATGGGCGAAATACGAGCTTACCCCAAGCACAGGTAAACTGCACCAATTACGGGTACATATGGCACATCTAGGCATTGCCATTAAAAATGACCCCTATTATCCAAGTGTCAAACACCGCTTCGATGATGATTTTAGCCGTCCGTTACAGCTACTTGCCAAGGCGTTAACATTCAATGATCCTGTGACAGGGGAAGTATTTGAGTTTGTGTCGGGGCGGGAATTGGGCTTCCCAAGCTCACTTTAAGCGAAAAACTTAAAACATCACTTTGATTTTACAATCACTTTTTTCTTTCACCTTTGCAAGTGACAAAACAGCATCGCCACCATCATCGCATCATTTAGGGCATCATGGGCGGGCAGGACGGGAATGTCATATTCTTTAATCAGTGTGTTTAGGTGTTTTTTGTCACACGGGGCATCGGGATTTCTGTTGTGACGCTGGCGGTAGGCTTGTTCTAAGTTGCTGATATCAAGGGGTTTATTGGGTAGATTGACCCCCAACAGCTGTTTGGTTTGCGTGTTGATAAAACCAATGTCCATGTCCACACAAAACCCCAAAAGCGGACGACTGCCAATAAAGGGCAACAGCACCTTTATCATCTCATCATAGCCGACCCCATTTTCCACGTCCATCGGGCGCAGTCCGTGAATGACGATACTGTCAGTGCTTGGCATGACAGGCGGACGACACACCAACGATAGGGCGTTGGCGGTATCAACACTAAGCACCCCGTCCGTGCGAGCGATGCGAACTGCCCCTACGCTTAGGATATGGTCGGTTTTGGGGTTAAGTCCTGTCATCTCAAGGTCTAGGCTTATCCATTCATCGGCAGGGGGCTTGTCAAACAGATAAGCAAAACTGGGATCGCTTAATTTTTTGCGGTCGCTACCCAGCCCAAATAAATTTTGTAAAAATCCCATGTCGCCCCCTTATGCCCCAAACACATCTAGCCGATAATGGCGAAATACTAAACCCTTAAAGTCTTTAACCACCGCTAGGCTCTCTTTTAATAAATCTCGCTCTAGGGCTGACAATGTGTTGGGATTGACCCGCCACGCCGAGCGGTCAGAGCTGTCAAGGGCAGCTTCAAGGCGTTTGCTTAAAAAGAAATCCAGCGCTTCTACCAAGTTGGTGGCGGTGTCTTTTTGTAGTACGCCAAGTTTGGCAAGCTCAAATAATCGGGTGCGGGTGCTGGTGGCGGTGATGTGATTTTCTAAAGCCAAGGTACGCACGCCATGGACAATGGGGAAAATGCCTGCTTTTTTTAGGTCAATGTCGCTCTGGCTACTGCCTGTAAATTTTTGCCAAAATTGACTTTGGTCGCCAAATTGTATGATGGCTTTGCCAAAGCGGTTGATAAAGTTGGATGTGGCGTGGCGGTAGGCGTAATCAATATGATTGGTAAGCTCATTAAACAGCTCACTGTCGCCACAAACATAATGGGCATCAAGCAAGGTAGCCAGCCAAATCATGCTGTCATCGGTGCGAGAAAACCAATCACTGATTTGTTTTTTAAAGTCGCCCAAAGACAATCGCCACTGCTCATTATTTATCATGATTTTGCCGTCACAATAAGGATAGCCCAGTTTTGCTAAGCTGTCGTTAAATTCATTGGCATAATCGGCAAGTTTATCATCATAAAAATTATCCCGAATGATCAAGGCATTATCTTGGTCGGTACGCATGATTTGCTCGCCCCGTCCTTCTGATCCCATGACAAATAGGCAGGTATTATCAAAGACGGCAGGCGGGGCAATCATTTGCCAAAGTTTGGCGAAAATTTGTGCGTTTAGGCTTTGTACGGTGCGGGCGATGACGTGGGTTTTGGTACCACTTTGGGCATTATAGCGGATAAATTTACCCACCATGTCCACGGCAATTTGTAGGTCATCTATATTTTTTGCCCCATCAATTTTGGCAACAATCAACTGTGAATGATTGGTTAAAAAGTGTAGCAGTTCAGTCTGTCCCAAAATCCCTGTAATCTCGCCCGTGTCGTCCACGATCGGCAAGCGGTGGATTTTGTGGTGTAGCATCAAAAGCAGGGCTTCGCTTAATTCTTGGTCGGCGTGAATGGTTTGTAATTTAAAACAGCAATGCGCACGAACGTTGTCCGTCAAGGCGATTTTATTGGCGATGATTCGACATACATCGGTTTGGGTAAACATACCGATTTTGGGGTTATCGGGGGCGGGCGATACCAACACGTGTTTGATGTGCTTGTCATTCATCAGCACCACCGCATCAAAAATACTGGCGTCATGCGCCACAAAATGGGCGGGTTTGATGTGTTCGCCAAGGCTTTTGATGCTTTGGTGCATCAATTGCTGACCTTGGGCGGTGGTGTGGCGGTTGTGGTAGTGCTGACGGCGTAGCGACAAATCGGCAAATAACAGCTCTTGTAAGGTGGTGTTGGTTTGGGTGATTTTAAGTAAAGTTTCGCCATTCATGCGATACAGCAGGCTTTGTTCACGGGTGATAAAGTGATAATGACTGCCGTCTTTTTTGGGAATGGTGCTAAACCAGTCGTAAGTATTAAGCCCTGCGATCAGCTCATCATTATGATATTGCGATAGTTTTCCCTTAATGATTAAGAAAAAATCGCCAACCCATGCATCAGGCACGCTCGCTTTATTGTCCAAATACACCACTTGACTGTGCTTGGCAAGTTCATTGCGTTCTTGTTCGTTTAAGACATCAAAAGGGGGGTGGTAGAGATAGTTTAGCATGGGTGTCCTTAAGCAAAATTTAATTTTATATGATTAACCGTCAATCGGGTTGATAAGCACCAAAGGCAAATGACGAAAATCCTTGTCATTTCTTGTAACCAATGTCAGCTGATGACGTAATGCAGTTGCCCCGATAATGGCATCGGGTGTTTTGGTCTTTTTGGTTCGACGTATTTTGGCGCTTTCAAACACAACATCACGGCTGACATCAAGCCAAATAAAGTTATTCTTTAAAAAAGCTTCGGTTGTTTGTAATTCTTTATCGCTGGTCGCAAAAGACAATGCTTCAAGAACCGTGATTGTAGAAATGGCAAGATTGCCCGCATGGTCATTTAAAAACTTACGAGCCTGCTGTATGCCGTTAAAGTAATAAATAATGATATTAGTATCAATTAAATACATCAGTCCCACTCACTTCTGATTTGGCGTTCATATTCCAAGCCGTCAATACCATGCCACGCAAACATACCAAACGCCACATCGTCACCGATTAGCTTTGAAGTGGCTTGCTTGGCTTGTGTTTCATCATTGGTTAGGCTGGCGACAACCTTGCCGTCTTTAGCAAACTGTACGGTTTCGCCATGAGCGACCGCCATGATTTGCTCTTGAACACTCGGTGGTAACACAGCAATATCAATCAACATAACATCATCTCCTATCTGTCATATCTTTTTATTATTGGGTGATTTGGGTGAATTGTCAAGACAAAATAAAACAGTGTATATTTGTAAATTTACCCCAAAAATTAAAGCTTTGGACAAATAGCCTTTACAATATCATCAGTAAAGGGCAATTTACCCCAGTTGGGTGTACTGCTTGTGGTCAGATCGCTTTGTACACCGTCTTTACAATTAACCAAAATGCTCATGGTTTGGGCGGGTTCTCGGCGTTCAAAAAAGTATAAATTGGTTTGCACAATATCGGGCGTATCAGTGGGCGAGACGTTGTTTTTGTCCACCGTGATAAATTTTAGTACAGGGGCGTGATAATACGACCATGGTTTATAAAAGGCGGGAACACCTGTGCTGGCAACGACTGCGGCGGTTTCGGGTAGCATGGAACGGGTGTGCTCAAACCATGTGTATTCGCTATAAACCTGAAAGCCAAGCATACCAAGCCCTGCCCCTGCTGGTACCAGCCATTTGGGTAGTTTTTTGATAAGTAGGCGAGCGGATAATACAATCCCTGCAGTGCCTAATCCTGCGATGACAGTGGCGATGATTTCCCAAAACATAAATTTCCCTTAATTTAATTCCTTATAATAGGTCATTGTAACCTAAAAATTTATCTGATCAATAGATGATTTGATAAAGTTTTTAGATAAAAAATAAACCAAAAATTTTGATAAAAAATGCAAGCCCAAAAAGACTTGCATTTTTTGTTTTTGGTTTGGCGATCAGTGATCAACCGCCGCACCTGCACCTTTAGGATAACGCACACTTTCAACCAAATCTTGTACTTCTTTGGGTGGTGGCGCTGTCATATAAGACACCGCAAAGGCAACGATGAAGTTTAGCAGTGCACCGATAGGGCCAAAGCCTAAGGGGTTCACGCCCATAATCCAAAACTCAGCGGTATCAGCAAAGTTGGCAGTACCTGGGATAAAGAACCAGCCTTTGTACATAAAGATATATACGCAAGTTGAGATCAGACCCACCGCCATACCAGCTACCGCCCCTTGAGCATTGATACGCTTAGAGAAGATACCCATCATTAGCACAGGGAACAAGGACGCACCAGCGATACCAAACGCCAAGGCAACCACTTGAGCCGCAAATCCTGGGGGGTTGATACCCAGATAGGTGGCAACCACAATGGCAACAATCATCGAGATACGAGCGGCATTAAGTTCGCCTTTTTCGCTGATGTCGGGCTTTAAGGTTTTCTTAATCAAGTCATGCGAGATAGCAGACGAGATAGCAAGTAGCAGACCTGCGGCAGTCGATAGCGCAGCGGCGATACCACCAGCGGCAATCAGACCAATCACCCAGCCAGGCAAGTTGGCGATTTCGGGGTTGGCAAGTACCATGATGTCGTTATTGACGCTTAGTTCGTTGCCTTTCCAGCCTTTGGCTTCGGCAGCAGCTAGGAACTCGGTATTTTTTGATTTGTCATCATAATATTGAATTAAGCCATCGCCGTTTTTATCTTCAAACTTTAATAGACCTGTTTCTTGCCAGTTTTTCATCCAGTCAGGACGGGCTTCATACTCAATCGGGGCAGAAGTCGTGCCAGCAGGATAAATGGTCTCTACCAAGTTTTTACGAGCCATGGTACCGACCGCAGGGGCAACCGTGTACAGTAGGGCGATAAATACCAATGCCCAGCCTGCACTAGAGCGTGCGTCAGAAACTTTGGTTACAGTAAAGAAGCGAATGATGACGTGGGGCAAACCTGCTGTACCAATCATAAGGCTCATGGTAAGTAGGAACATATTGAGTTTGTCAGGCACATCGCCAGTATAAGAGGCAAAGCCAAGATCGGTAATCAGCTGATCAAGCTTAGTTAGCATATGTACACCACTATTGACATCAGTACCAAACAAACCAAGCTGTGGAATGGGGTTGCCAGTGATGTTTAGTGAGATAAACACTGCAGGGATTACGTAGGCGATGATAAGTACCACATATTGAGCCACCTGTGTATAAGTAATGCCTTTCATACCGCCAAGCACTGCATAAAACAGTACCACAACGGCAGCAATGATAAGCCCTGCGGTGTTACTAACTTCCAAAAAGCGAGAGAAAGCAACACCCGCACCTGTCATCTGACCGATAACATAGGTGGTGGACGCAAGGATAAGGCAAAGTACGGACAATAGGCGAGCTTGCTTGGAATAAAAACGATCACCAATAAAATCAGGTACAGTAAATTTACCAAATTTGCGTAGGTAGGGGGCAAGTAGCAAGGCAAGCAGTACATAACCGCCCGTCCAGCCCATCAGGTAGGCAGAAGCGGCATAACCACCCATGGAGATTAGGCCTGCCATTGAGATAAATGACGCAGCACTCATCCAGTCAGCACCCGTTGCCATGCCGTTAACGACAGGGTGAACGCCACCGCCTGCGACATAGAACTCTTTGGTAGAGCCAGCACGAGCCCAAATGGCGATACCGAAATATAGCACAAAGGACAAGCCGACAAAAATTAAGTTAATCCAAAATTGACTCATGGCTAGCCCTCCTCATCCACGCCGTATTCTTTATCAAGGCGGTTCATACGCCAAGAATAAAAGAAAATAATGGCAACAAACACGAGAATTGCCCCTTGCTGACCAAACCAAAAGCCAATGTCATGACCCATAAAGGTAATACCCATTAGGGCAGGACGCAAGAAAATGGCAATGCCGTGTGAGCAGACAGCCCACACCACAAGACAGCCTAGAATTAGGCGAACGTTGGCTTTCCAATAACCTGAGAAATCTTTTTCTTCAGTCATGGTAGACCTCCTTGTAAAAGAGTTAACGAATTGCTATTCCAATCAATTCTTCTCATCAATGAGCATAGTATCCATATGTGTCAAGCTATCCACGCTTTGACACGATATCCCTATAATCCACCAATCAAAAGTCCGATTAAGAAAAGCAGATATTCCAAATGATTTATCAGTGCTACTCCTGCAACACCTTAAGATAAACCAGTTTTGAGATGATAACACAATCATTTTTAATAATACAAGCCTTTTTTGTCGGGAAAAATCTGCCTTTGGTGAGAATTTTGACATAATACAGTAATGATTATGTAACAAAATGGCAATAAAACAGGGACTTATAATAATATTTATGTTTAGCAGATGCCTTTAATCGTTTGAAAACCTTAATTATTCTATGGTTTTTGTCTGTGCAAAGTTGAATTTTAG
>RRZU012836006.1_pt1 | contig 10761 bp, 6 predicted proteins | sample 2165561 | NCBI WGS metagenome assembly RRZU01 (sample SAMN10456909, study PRJNA506462) | wastewater metagenome | isolation source: wastewater sludge | place: USA: Moscow, Idaho | reverse complement strand
CGCGGGCTCAAGGAGCGCTACGAGGCCCACCACAAGGTCGAGATCGAGGACGCGGCGCTCGTCGCCGCCGCGTCGCTCTCGGACCGGTTCATCAGCGGCCGCCAGCTGCCCGACAAGGCCATCGACCTCGTCGACGAGGCCGCCTCGCGGCTGCGGATGGAGATCGACTCCTCTCCGGTCGAGATCGACCAGCTCCGCCGCGCCGTGGACCGGCTGACGATGGAGGAGCTGCACCTGGCCCAGGAGAGCGACGAGGCCTCGGTCGAGCGGCTCGCCCGGCTGCGCAAGGACCTCGCCGACAAGACCGACGAGCTCGCCGCGCTCAACGCCCGGTGGGAGGCCGAGAAGTCCGGGCTCAACCGGGTCGGCGAGCTCAAGGCGCGGGTCGACGACCTGCGTACCCAGGCCGAGCGGCTCCAGCGCGACGGTGACTACGCCGCCGCCTCCAAGCTCCTGTATGGCGATATCCCCGCCCTCGAGCGCGAGCTGGCCGCTGCGTCGGAGGCCGAGGCGGCCGCCGGGCCGAGAGACCAGATGGTCCAGGAGCGGGTCGGCGCCGACGATATCGCCGAGGTGATCTCGGCGTGGACCGGCATACCGGCAGGTCGCATCCTCCAGGGCGAGACCGAGAAGCTGCTCTCCATGGAGTCGCTCATCGGCGCCCGGCTCATCGGGCAGGGGGCCGCGGTGCGGGCCGTCTCGGACGCCGTCCGGCGCTCGCGGGCGGGCATCGCCGACCCCGACCGGCCCACCGGGTCCTTCCTCTTCCTCGGCCCCACCGGCGTCGGCAAGACCGAGCTCGCGAAGGCGCTGGCCGACTTCCTCTTCGACGACGAGCGCGCCATGGTGCGCATCGACATGTCGGAGTACTCCGAGCGGCCCGCCGTCGCCCGGCGCATCGGCGCGCCTCCGGGCTACGTCGGCTACGAGGAGGGTGGCCAGCTCACCGAGGCGGTCCGGCGCCGGCCCTACTGCGTCGTCCTGCTCGACGAGGTCGAGAAGGCCCATCCGGAGACCTTCGACATCCTCCTCCAGGTCCTCGACGACGGCCGGCTGACCGACGGCCAGGGCCGCACGGTCGACTTCCGCAATGTCATCCTCGTCATGACGAGCAACCTCGGCTCGGCCTACCTCGTCGACCCCACGCTGAGCGAGCCGGACAAGCGGGAGTCGGTCCTGGCGGCGGTCCGCGCGTCCTTCAAGCCGGAGTTCCTCAACCGGCTCGACGAGGTCGTCATCTTCGACGCCCTCAGCACCGACGAGCTCGGCGAGATCGTCGAGCTGCAGGTGCGGGCCCTGGCCACCCGGCTGCGGGACCGCCGGATCACCCTCGAGGTCACGCCCGCGGCTCGCGAGTGGCTCGCCCTGGCCGGCTACGACCCGGCGTATGGCGCCCGGCCGCTTCGTCGGCTCATCCAGCGCGAGATCGGCGACCGGCTCGCCCGGGCGCTCCTCGCGGGGGAGATCCGCGACGGTCAGGTCGTCGGGGTCGACCTCGACGAGTCGGGGACCGCGCTGCGGCTGCGCTGACCGGTCGAGCCGGGCGTGTCAGCCGCCGTCGATGACCCAGCGGGCGGCATACGGGCTGAGCCAGACCAGACCGTCGAAGCCGGCGGCGAGGTCGTGCCCGGACAAGGCGTCGAAGGGCGTGGTGATCCCGACCTGGGCCAGCCGCGCCACCGGGAACGAGCGCCACGAGTCGGTCACGTTGTAGAGGCCGACGAAGACCCCGCTCGGGTGCCGGCGCAGGGTGGCCAGCACTCCGGGGTCGGTGCCGTGGAGGACCTCCGAGGGGGCCGAGGCGTGCAGCTGCGGCAGCGCGGCCCGCACCCGGCTCACGTGGGCGATGCCCTGGAAGACCTTCCCGGTCGTCGTCGTGAGGTCGGTGCGGTGGGCCGCCAGCGCCCAGTCCAGCCGGGGCCGGTGCGCCCACCGGTTGTCGTCCTCATGGCCCGGCTCGCTCGCCCATGCCGGGTCGTTCGGCAGGCCCAGCTCGTCGCCGGACCAGATGACCGGCACCCCTCCCCACCCGCCCACGACCGCATGGACGAGGAACATCCGGGCCAGGGCCAGGCCCTCGTCCTCGGCCGTCGTCGCGGTCGCCAGGCCACACAGCGAAGCCGAGGTCCCGCTGATGCGCCGGTCGCCGGTCTGCTCGTTGTGCTGGAAGACCAGGCCGGCCGCCGGTGAGCCGGCGTAGGTCCCGGAGTACCAGTCGGCGAGGAAGGCCCGGTGCAGGGCCCCATTGAGACCGACCGCCGCCGCGTCCCCGTCGTCGATGGCCCAGCCGATGTCGTCATGGCAGCGGACGTAGGTGACCCAGGTCGCCGTCGTGGGGATGGCGGGCAGCGCACCCAGCGCGGAGGCGCTGAGATGGACGTCGCCGGTCGCGATCATCGACCACAGCTGCACCATGAGGCTGTTGTGGTAGGCGAGGTCGCTGACCCGGCCGGCGTGCTCGCCTTGGCCGAAGTACTGGGCCAGGTCACGGGGGCCGACGATCGCCTCGGCCTTGAAGGCGACCGCAGGGCAGGCCAGCCGTGCCGCCGCGCGGAGCACCTGGGTGAGCGAGTGGACCTCGGCCTGGTTCTGGCAGGTCGTGCCGAGCCGCTTCCAGAGGAAGGCGATGGCGTCGAGGCGGAGCACCTCCACCCCGAGGTTGGCGAGGAAGAAGATGACGTCGACATACTCGAGGAGCACCTCCGGGTTGGCCCAGTTGACGTCCCACTGCCACTCGTTGAAGGTCGTCCATACCCACCCGTTGAGGTCCTCGTCCCAGGTGAAGTTGCCCGGGGCGAAGTCCGGGAAGACGTCGGGCAGGGTCTGCTCGTACTGGTCCGGCAGGCTCCGGTCGGGGTAGAGGTAGAAGTACTTCTGGTATGCCGGGTCGCCCGCTCGAGCCTTGACCGCCCACTCGTGCTCGCGGGCGACGTGGTTGAGGACGAGGTCGAGAACCAGCGAGATCCCGCGATGGCGCAGCGTCGTGGCGAGGGCTCTGAGGTCCTCGACGGTCCCCAGGTCGGGTCGGATCGTCCGGTAGTCCGCAACGGCATACCCCCCGTCGTTGTCCCCGTCGCGGGGCCGGAGCAGGGGCATGAGGTGGAGGTAGTGAACCCCGAGCTCCTCGAGGTAGCCGGCGTGCTCACCCACCCCGGCCAAGGTGCCGGCGAAGCGGTCCGCATAGCACGCGTAGCCGACCATCTCGGGCTGCTGGAGCCAGTCGGGGCGCAGTAGGCGGGCCTCGTCCAGTCGGTGCAGCTCGGGGTCGCGGTCACGGTATGCCGCCGCGGCGTGCCGGACCAGCGCCAACGCGAGCGCGGCGCAGTTGTGCTCGGGGTAGACGTGCTCCAGGCCGCTGATGAGGTCCTCGTACCACCGGTCCAGACGCAGTCCGAAGGCCTCCCGCCGGGTCGGGTCAAGACCGGCGAGCACCTCGGCGGCAGCCGAGTGCGCCTCAGCGGGCGCGGTATGGAGCAGTGCCATGGGAGTCCGGTTCGTCGGGTGAGCGAGGGTCTGGCCGCCGCCCGGCCCGGTCCGGTCAGCCGCCTCGGCCGACCGGACCGGGTGGGGCGTCCGTTACGAGGGCTGCTGGTGCTTGGCTGCGAGCTCGGCCGGCATGTAGTCGTAGCGGATCATCGAGCGGGTGAACAGCCCGGTGCCGTGGGAGACCGACCGGAGGTCGATCGCGTACCGGCTCAGCTCGGTCTGCGGGACCTCGGCGTGGACGATGGTGCGGCCCTTCTCGGCGGCCGGCTCGGTGCCGACCACCTGGCCGCGACGACCGCGGAGGTCGGCCATCACGGCGCCGAGGAAGTCGTCCGAGACCCAGACGGTCACCGAGTCGACCGGCTCCAAGAGCGCCACCGTGGCGGCGTTCGCGGCCTCCTTGAGGGCGAGCGCGGCGGCAGTCTGGAAGGCCATGTCCGAGGAGTCGACCGAGTGGGCCTTGCCGTCATACAGGGTGACCCGGATGTCGACGAGGGGGTAGCCGGCGAGGACACCCTTCTCGAGCTGGTTGAGCAGGCCCTTCTCCACCGAGGGGATGAAGTTGCGCGGCACCGACCCACCGACGACCTTGTCGACGAACTCGAAACCCTCGCCGCGGGGGAGTGGCTCGATCTCGACCTTGACGACGGCATACTGCCCGTGGCCCCCGCTCTGCTTGACCAGGCGGCCCTGGACGTCGCACTTGCGGACGAAGGTCTCCCGCAGCGCCGTCCGGAAGGGCTCGATGTCGACCGCGACGCCGTAGCGCTCCTTGAGCCGGTTCGTCAGCTCCTCGACGTGGGCCTGGCCCATGGTCCAGATGACGACCTGCTTGGTCTCGGCGTTGTGCTCCAGCCGCATCGTCACGTCCTCGGACGCGACCCGCTGCAGCGCGGAGGCCAGCTTGTCCTCGTCGGCGCTGCTGCTTGCCTTGATGGCGATCGGCAGCAGCGGCTCGGGGAGCACCCAGGGCTCGACGAGCGCGGGGCGGTCCTTCGAGCTCAAGGTGTCAGAGGTCTCCGCGGCCGCGAGCTTGGTCACCACGACGATGTCACCGGCGATCGCGCGCTTCTTCGGGGCGGACTCGTCGAACAGCGGCCCGGACAGGTGGCCGACCCGCTCGTCGTTGTCGTGACCGGGGTGGCCCTCGATCTCGCGGCCGACGAAGGTCTCGAGATGGCCGGAGACGTGGACGACCTCGTCCGAACGCAGCGTCCCGCTGAACACCCGGACCAGCGAGGTCCGACCGACATACGGGTCGCTCGTCGTCCGGATCACCTCGGCAACCAGGGGACCGGCGGGGTCGCAGGACATGGCGGCGAGCTCGCCGCCGGAGGGCGTCGTGATCGTCGGCAAGGCGTGCATCGTCGGGTCGGGGAAGGCGGTCTCGATGAGCTCGTAGACCTCCTCGATCCCTGCGGTGCTGGGCGAGACCGGGATGATCGGGAAGAAGGCGCCCCGGGCGACGGCGGTCTTCAGGTCGGCGACGATCGTGTCGAACTCGATCTGCTCCCCGGACAGATAGCGGTCCAGCAGGGTGTCGTCCTCGGACTCCTCGATGATCGCCTCGATGAGGGCGCTGCGGCGCTCGGCGATCTCGGCGGCCTCCGTCGCGCTGGGGTCGCGGGTGACCCGCTCGCCGGAGCTGACGTCGAAGACCTTCTCGGAGAGCAGGCCCATGGCCCCCAGGACCTTCTTGTCCGCACCATAGACCGGCAGGTAGATCGCCTGGGCGTCGCCGAAGACGCGCTGGCACTCGTCGATCGTCACGTCGTAGTCCGAGCGGGCCGCGTCGAGCTTGGTCACGGCAACGGCGCGCGGCATCCCGACGGCGGCGCACTCCTGCCAGAGCAGAGCGGTGGCGCCGTCGATGCCGTCCGCGGCGGAGACGACGAAGATCGCCGCGTCCGCCCCACGGAGGCCGGCCCGCAGGTCGCCGACGAAGTCCGGGTACCCGGGGGTGTCGAGGAGGTTGATGACCGTCCCGTTGCTCACCACCGACGCGGCGCCGAGGGCGACGGAGCGTTCGTGCTCACCAAGGTGGGGCCGGTAGCCGGTGACTCGAGCGGCGACGAGATGTTCCATCACCGTCGTCTTGCCGGCCCCTCCGGGGCCGACAAGGACGACGTTGCGGATCTCCTGGGGGGTCTGGGGTTCGGGCGCGACATATGACGTCGTGCCCTTGGCGCGTGTGCTCACGCCTTTACCCAACCCCGCTCGACCCCCTTTATCAAGTGGGCGGAGGTCCCACGCCCGGAGGGGACGAAAGCGCCCTCCCCGCGGCCGGGTCGAGGTGGACCTCGCAGGGTATGCCGCGCAGCCACGAGGCAGGGCAGTCCTCCGAGGCGGGCGCGCTGACCATGGCCGCGACCGCGTCGGCCTTCGTCCTGCCCTTGGCTGCGACGAGCGTTGCCTGTGCGGTAAGCAAGCAGTCAAGTCCGAGCGTGATGCCCTCCTGCACCGAGGTCGGCAGGCCGTTGTCGGCCCGCGTCTCGGCAGCAAGCCGAACACACCGAGTGGGGTGGTCCGGGCCGCTGGGTGGCTCGTTGAAGCCAACGTGCCCGTTCCGGCCGAGACCGTGGAGCACCAGGTCAGCACCTCGCGCCATACCGTCATGCTCGTCGAGGTCGCGAGCCAAGTGACCGTGAGGGCCGTTGAGCGACAGGAAGCCCAGGCCGAGCGGAGCGACCAGCTGACGGTGCAAGGACCAGGCCAGCGATGTGGGGTCGTGCGGTGGCAGCCCGACATACTCGTCCATCTGGACCACCGTCACCCGTGACCAGTCGAGCGCGCCCCGATATACCGTCCGAAGGAGCGCATAGACCCCTCGAGGCGTCCGCCCGGACGAGGCGATGAACCGGGCCGATCCCCGCTCGCGGAGCGTTGCAGCCAGCGCGTCGACGACGGTGCGAGCCACCGCGGCATCCAGCGACGAGGCGCTGGGATGGATTCTGAACGTCAGCACGTCGGCACGCCCGCCAGCCGGTCCGCCAGCCGGTCCGCCACGGATTCTTCATGCCGCCGGATGGTCTGCCGAGCGATGGACCCGCCGATGTCGGTCTGCCATAGCGACGTGCCGTTGGCCAGCCCAACGAAGGAGGGCTCGCCGTAGGTACCGGCCATGGGGTAGCCGGCTGCCAGCCCGGTGGCGAAGAGCCCATCCAATGGCTGTTGCCCGGCAGCGAGCACTCGTGACCTCGCGTCGACGTGGTGGAGCGGATGATCGGTGCCGTGCAGCGCGATCGGGCCGCCCCGCTCGTCCAGGATCGGTGGGACGAGGCGGGTGTACCCCGTGGCCAGGACCACGACATCCGCGCTGTGCAGCACGTGTCCGACCTCGTCGTCGGGGGTCCGGCGCAGATCGATCAAGCTCACCCGCGACTCGGCCGGCCGGCCGCCGAGGCCCCGCATGGCGAGGTAGAGCTCTCGAGATCCGGCTCGAAACCCCGCCAACGGAAACACCCGGCCCGTGCGCGGACAGACGTCTTCCGCGACGAACTCGTCATATCCCGCTTCGCGGGCTGCCTCTGGGCTTGGAAAGGTGGCCCGCAGCGGTCGACGGTGCAGGATGGTGATCGCGCCCGGCTCCCACGGGACTGCGTGCGTGTCGGCCAGGCCCAGAAGGACCCGTGCCACCGCCATCGCGCTATGGCCGCCCCCGACGATTGCTGCACGAGGAGCGGGGCGACCGGCGACCGCGTCGAGGATCCGTCGCGTTCCGCCGTGGCGCAGCACCGCGTCCGACCCCAGCACGGTGCCCAAGAGGTCGCGACCTGGAGACAGGCCCGCCACCCGCACCGCGCGTAGCTGGTCGGGGTGCTGGATCGCCCCGCACGCGAGGACGACGGAGTCCGCGTCCCAGGTCGCGCCGTCGGGATCCATCGCGTCATCGATGCCCACGGGCTGCGTTCGGACCCGCCAGCCCCGCGCGAGGCGCTGCACCGACACGACGCGCTCGCCGGTGCGCAGCTCGACCCCGGTGCCGCCGTGATCGGCCCTGACCCGGTCCGCCTCGCGAAGCACCATCTCTCGCAGCAGCTCCTGCACCTTCGCCGCCCAGGAGAGCGGAACTGCCTGACCGCGGGGTAACGGGCCGTGGGCATTCAGGGCGGCGAGCACCGAGTCGGCCCAGGGGCCAGCGGAACGGAACCGGTCATCTGGTCCCCATGAGCCCAGCGGCGCGAGGAAACTGTCGGCAAGCGAGTCCGAGTCGATCGCGTACGCCGAGAGTCCGGAGGGCGCGCTGGCCGGTGTCCGGTCCTCAAGAACGACGACGCCCGCCCGGACCAGCCGGTCCAGCACTCCCTCGCGCAGTGCCCCGGTCAAGACGCCGACGCCGGCCGGGCCGAAGCCGACAACTGCCACACCCCTGTGCTGCACGGACATCCCCCTGTCGCGCCGGGGCCCCCCACAGACGCCCCACCACACCATGGTGACGCCGCCGAAACCCCAGAGCAACCGAAACCCCAGAGCAACCGAAACCCCAGGGCAACCGAAACCCCAGGGCAACCGAAACCCCAGAGCAACCGCGCCCAGTCGGGCGACCTCAGGCCACGGTGCAGTCGACCATGGGAATCTGCAGGCCGCCGGCGGCGCCATAGCTCACGTCGAGGTCGGCGTCGAAGAAGCCGCCGACCCGGGGCAGGACCGGTGCCGTGCTCAGGTGGTACGTCGTTCCCGGGTCGGCCTGGCCGGTGATATCCCACTCGGTGTAGCCGGGGTGGGTGGCCGATGGCCCGACGAGGACCGCCTGCCGGACGCGGTGCGACAGGATCGCCCCGGTGGCGTCCTGCGTGACGGTGACGTCGACCGGGCGGCTGGCCAGGGTGAGCGAACCGGTCACGGTCATCGCCGTGAGCAGGTCACCAGCCGTGCCGTGACAGGTGAAGGTCCGCGGTCCACCGCCCGACGCGAGCCAGGCCGGGCCGCCGGTCACGGCGCAGTCGAACGCGGGGATCTGCCAGTTGCCGAGCGCCCCGCCCTCGAAAAGGATCTCCAGGTCCGCGTCGAAGAAGCCCCCGCCACCGGGGAGCACGGGCGGGATGTGCAGCCAGTACACGTTGCGCGCCGGGTTCGGCCCGGTGATATTCCACTGGACGTAGCCCGGGTGCAGCCAGGAGGCGGCCTTCCCCCCGGCCCAGCCGATCCGGTCCGAGTCGACCGCGCCGGTGGAGTCGTTGATGACCCGGACGGCATACGGTCGGCCGGCGTTCGAGAGCGAGCCGGTGACCGTGCGGAAGGTGTACGGGCGACCGAGGTTGCCGTGACAGACGAAGGTGCGGTCCCCGGTCGCCGCGGACGCGGGGGAGGCGGGTCCGACGGCGACGGCGGCCAAAGCCGCAAGGAGAGCGAGCAGAAGGCCGGCGACGCGGGCGCGTTGGCGCGCGGCGGTCCGTGGAACGGTCATGGTGGGTCCCCTCGGGTGCGGTACGTGCTGACCTCTCCTTGGTACCGCGGGAGGACGGCCGTGCGCGCTCGGGTGTTCGGCCTAGTCCTGTTGGCCGCTGGGCGTAGGGTCCTGCGTATGCCGCTGACCCCTCTCGCCCGCCTGGCCGGTCGGCGAACGCGCCTCGGTGCGCTGTGCGCCGTAGTGCTGCTGGTGGCCCCCGCGCTGTCCGGGTGCTCCGGCTCCCCGGCCCCGGCCCCGACGACGATGTCCGTCGTTGACCGGCTCGCTGCCGTCAAGGCCGTCGTCGACGCCACCCCGTCGGTCCATCTGGTCATGATCTCGCGGGATATCCCGGACGGGGTCGGTGCAGTGCTCGGCCTCGACGGCGTCGGCACTCACCCGCCGGCCTTCAAGGGCACCGTCTCCGCGCGGATGGCGGGCATCATGGCCTCCGTCGCGGTCGTCGCCGTCGGTGGGGTCATGCACGTCAAGCTGCCGCTGACGACGACCTATCAGGAGGTCGACCCCACGACCTTCGGCGCCCCCGACCCGGCCGTATTCTTCGACCCGGCCAAGGGGGTCACCACGCTGCTCACCGCGACGACCGGCCCGGTTCGGGGCGCCCAGGCTCGGGTCGGGTCCGAGATCGTCACGACCTACTCCGGGTCCCTTCCCGGGTCGGTCATCACCGGCCTGCTCAACGTCGGGTCGGCGACCGCGGTGTATGCCGTGAAGTTCGGGGTCGTCGAGGAGTCCAGCCAGCTGCGGACCGTCGAGCTGACCGGGCCGTTCTACGCGGGCGCCACGTCGACATACGTCCTCACCCTGGACCGCTACGGCGACCCAGTGACGATCACAGCCCCCTGACCAGGCGATGACCGCGCCGGACCATTCCGCCGTCCTCGCCGGCGGGCCGCTCGCCGCCGGGCGCGGAGACCGCACCCTGCTCGCCCTCGGGGCGCTCGGCGTCGCCGTGGCCGCGGCCGACACCTATGTCGTCGTCCTCGCCCTGCCGGACATGATGGCCGGGGTGGGTCTGGGGCTGGAGGCCTTCCATCGGGCCACGCCGATCATCTCCGGCTTCCTCCTCGGGTATATCGCCGTCCTTCCTCTCGTCGGGCGGCTCACCGACCTCGTCGACCGGATCCGGGTCCTCCAGTGGTGCCTGGCCCTGTTCGTCGTGGGGTCGGTCGTCACGGCGCTCGCTGTCGAGCTCGACGTTCTCGTCGGCGGGCGCTTCCTCCAGGGCATCGGCGGCGGCGGGCTCGTCCCAGCCACTTTGGCCCTCGTCGCCGACCGCTGGCCGCCGGACCGGCGTGGGCTGCCGCTCGGGGTCGTCGGGGCCGTCCAGGAGGTCGGCGCGGTCGTCGGTCCGGTCCTCGGTGCCTTGGTCCTCATGGTCTGGAGCTGGCGGGCGATCTTCTGGCTCGGGGGCGGCGTCGGGCTGGCGCTCATGGTCGCGGTGCGGCTCGTCGGCGGCGCCGGCGGTGCCGGCGGTGCCGGCGGTGCCGGTCGGCCTGCCGCGCGGCCCGGCGCGGGGTCGTCGGCTCGCGGGACGGTCCGGGGCCGGCTGTCCGCCGCCGTGGCCGCGCTGTCCGCGGTGCTGGTCCTGCTGGCTCTCATCGCCCCGGACCGGCTGGTCACCGATGTCGTCTGGGGCGCGCCCTTCGTCCCGTGGTCCGGCTCGGGACGGCTGCTCACCCCGATCGGCGCCGCCGGACTCGCCCTGGCGGTGGTCGCCGTGGCGCTGGGTGTACCGCGGTGGTGGCCGGTGCTGCGGCAGGCCGATCCCATCGGCGCGGGGCTGCTCGCGGTCGCTCTGGGTGGGCTCGTCCTCACCTTCGCCGTTGCCGACCCCGAGCGCGAGGTGGTCGGCCCGTCCGGGT
>RRZU010180828.1_pt1 | contig 10761 bp, 11 predicted proteins | sample 2165561 | NCBI WGS metagenome assembly RRZU01 (sample SAMN10456909, study PRJNA506462) | wastewater metagenome | isolation source: wastewater sludge | place: USA: Moscow, Idaho | reverse complement strand
TATCATATTCTACTTTTCTTATCCTTTTCAATTCAGGTTTCATTGTTCCTTGTTTTGGCTTGGCATTGCCACTAACGGATTGGAGCTTTGCGAGGTTGCGGACTAAATATGCCGAAACTTTCTATTAAACACCAATGTTCAAAGATAGGCAATAAACTTGAATTTTGCACCTTTCCCCGCAATCTCGCAAAACTCTTGTTATATGCTGTGCCATCTATTCGGCAAGGTTGGTTTTTTGGGTTGGAATGGAGGAAATTTATTCTTTTTTTGAGCGTTGGCAAAAGTGGGAAAGGGAAAAGCTCTTTTGCAATCTTGGGTTTTGCGTTGGGTGTAGCGGATTGCAAATGTGCTTTTTCCTGTGCGGTGGCAAATTATTTTCTGTTTATTGTCGCACCTGCTAAATGTATATTCGCCAAAGTCAAAAAGTAAAATTTCTTTTGTAATATTATATTTTCCAATTTTAAAATATTTTTTGCCATTGTGAATATTATACTATCCATTAGAAAAATGTATAATGCCACTCAAAAAAATATAATTGCCATAGGATAATTTATAAATGACATTATTAAAAATACAACCGCCATTGATAAAATATAATATGACGGTTATAGATTTTTATTCTCCCTTACGAATTTTAAATTCTAAACCGCTTACTTGTTTGTATTGTGGACTGTTTGCACCGAAAACGCTTTTTACATATTGTTTTACTTCTTTGGAAGTTTGCACCAAGCCTGTTAATGGATTGTAAAGCGTTTGGTTTCTGTCTATCATTGCGTTGCTGTAACCTGTGTATGCGTTAATAAGGTTGGTGTTTTTGGTTTGTAATTCTGTGAGTTTGGTTTGCAAAGTAGCTACTTGCAATTCTGTTTCGTTGGGTGTGTAGTTGCTGTTTTGTTCTACTACTTGAATAAGGTTTGCGAAATGGTCTATTAAACGGTCGTAAGATTGTTGTGAGGTTGAAATGCTGTTTGTAGTTGGTGCGTTTTCTGGAGTTGTTTCTTCTGGAGTTGTTTTTTTGGAGGAGGTGCCTTGTAATTTTTTGTTTACGGTTTTGGCATTTGCGATAGCTAAAGTGTCTGCACCTGAAACGGCAAAAGCATTGATGATTTTTGTTGCCAATGGTTTTAGGTTTGCAAATGAATTTCTACGCTCATTAGTAGCTGTATCGAAAGCGGTTTTTTGATTTTTTGTTGCATTGAGTTTGTCTTGTGCGAGTTGATATAATGCTTGTAGTTGTGGAATTTTTAAACACTCTTTGGTTGGGTTATAACTTGTTCCGTAGCCTTGACAAAAGGAGATAAGGTCTTGGAAGTTTGCAATGTTTTTTGCGTGTCCTGTTTCAGAAGTAGATGCCATAATGATTTTATTTTTAGGTTAATTCAACAAAATTAATAAATTCTTGTTTTACTTATTCTAAATTTAGAAGGAATTTTTTTTGGATTTTTTTTAGGTCTATAAATATTTTTAAATAAAATAAGATGATATAACATTGCTTCGAACCTTTTGTTGTCATATGTTAATTTACCATTTTCCCATAAAAGTTTTCCATACGCACCTTCAATAACATGAAAATCAAAATATGCTCGAATGCTTTTCTGTTCATTACATTTTTTAACCACGTGTGTCATACTTTCAACTTCAGATTTTACCTCTGAATAATGTAACCCTTTTTCAAAATCCAAGAAATTAAAATTTGTTTCATCAAAACAATAGTGTTTAGAGTCTGAAAAAACTTTTTTGTAATCTTTGCTATTCATAAATAAATGATTGCAGGTTTCATTGTTTCTAAACAACAAAAAATAACCTGTTAAAAAATCATCTCTCACAGCAATAACATCATTGTTATCTAATACATTGTTATCAATAAATTTTCTGATATTTCCATAGATGATATCTAAATCACCATGCCCCCAAAAATCATAATTTTTAATTATTTCTGGAAACAAAAAACCGTATGCAGGTTTGAAATCACATAATTTATAACCATTATTTATATGAGTTTCAAAACCTAATTTTTCTGTTGCAGTTTTGTTTATTTCATCAAGAGTTTTGTAGATGAAATGTAAATTTATAGGTGCAGATTTTTTATAACTTTTATCATCTGTAATTATATAAAAATCTATGTATAGATTGAATCCACATGAATGTGCAAAATAATCAAAATACCATGGTAATTTCCCCATATAGCAAACAATCATTGCAATTCTTTTTTTGTTATTTTTCATTGATGTAATAATTGATAATTAATTGAAGTATAGAATTATTTTCAACCTTTATAAAATAAAGCAATAAAAGAATTGCAACAAATATTAATGAATTTATTGCCAATGAATACTTAACAAAAAGAAATTTGTTTTTATCCAATTCTTTATCTAATTCTTTCTTTGTCATGTTTCTTGTAAACTTAATTGGCTGTGAACTAAATCATAGTAATATCCTTTATTTTCTATAAGTGAAATATGGTTGCCAACCTCTACAATTTCTCCTTCATCTAAAACCACTATCTGGTCAGCATTTTTAATAGTGCTTAATCTATGGGCAATAATAACAACCGTTTTGTCTTTAAAAAAATGCAGCAATTCTTCGTGTATTAGTCTTTCATTTTTGGCATCTAAAGATGACGTTGCCTCATCTAGAAAAATGTATTTTGGTTCTTTATACACCGCTCTTGCTAAAAGTATTCTTTGCTTTTCCCCTCCAGAAACTCCATTCCCAGCATTACCGATCATTGTTTTTTCTTTATTAGGTAACCCATCAATATAATCTTTAATATTTGCAATTCTTATTGCTTTATTAAGCTTATCACGATCAACTTCAACCTCTTTTGTTGCAATATTTCTTTCAATACTTTCACTAAAAATATATCCGTCCTGCATGACAACGCCACAACTTTCCCTCCATTGATAAGGAGAAATAACTGATAAATTTTGTTTATTGATTAAAATTTCGCCATTAATCGGTTCATAGAACTGTAGTAACAACTTCATAAGCGTAGTTTTTCCACTCCCACTTGCACCAACAATAGCTGTAGTTTTTCCCTGGGGAATAAATACATTGATGTTTTTCAATATAAATGGAGATTGAGGGCCTTCATATTGATATGAAAGATTTTTTATGTGTATTCCATTATCATTAGAACTATTATATTGAATCGACTGTGATAAAGATGTTTCTTCTTCTCTATGATTTTGAACTTCTGTTAATCTTTTCATACTTAATTGTGCATCTTGTAAAGATCGAAAAAAAGTTATGAGTTGATTTATTGGAGAGTTCATTTGCCCAATGATGTATGATATACTTAACAAACTACCTAAACTTATATTACCTAAAATAACTTCTCTAGCAGAAATAAAAGTTATAATAATGTTTTTAAGTTGATTTATAAACTCAAACCCAATAAGTTGGAGTTGGTCAATTTTTAAAATATCAAAATTTACTTTAAAAACATCTTTCTGAACCCTTTGCCAATTGTCAATATTATAATCTTCAAAGTTATTTAGTTTAATATCTTGAATTCCAAAAATCATTTCATTCACTGCTTGTTGATTTAAGGCACTAGATTTAAATCTAAAATAATCTAACTTTTCTCTTTTTTTAAGAAAAATATTTGCCCACAGAACCGATAAAATAGTTAATGTAATATATATTGAAAGTATTTTTACATCATATCGCAAGAGAACTATAAAGAAAACAGAAAAATTAATTAATGAAAAAAGTGTGGTGATACTTTGTGATGTAAGAAAATTTTCAATTCTCGAATGGTCTTGTATTCTTTGATAAAAATCGCCTGTAAATTTTGTGTCAAAAAATTTCAGCGGTAATCTTAAAACTTTTTTAAAGAAATCTGTAATAATATGAATATTTATTCTTGCGCCAATATAAATTACTAACCAATTTCTTACAATTTCAATCACTGTAGAACCTATAAATAAGGATAGTTGTGCAATAAGAAGTATAAAAACTATACTAATATTTTTTTGTGCTACACCTTTGTCTATTAAATATTGGGTTAAAAATGGAAATACCAGTGTCAATAAACTTCCAATTCCTAATCCAAAAAAAAGGCGAAAAAATTCTCTTTTATGTGGAAAAATATATTTAGATAATAGTTTAAAATTATATTGACTTTCTTTTGGGGGTGTTAATGAATAAAATTTATCTGTTGGATTAACCAAAAATGCAACTCCTTGATTATTGCTATTTGCCCACGAATCAATAAATTTATCTTCTGGAATATTTATTAAACCACTAGCAGGGTCAGCAATTTTATAAAATCTTTTTTTTGTGAAAATATTTTTGTAAGTATCATAAAGAACGACAAAATGAGCATTATTCCAAAACAAGATACATGGCAAGGGATTTTCTTTTTCCTCCGTTATTTCTTCAATCTTGGTGGTAATTGCCATAGACTCAAAACCTATGTTTTCACATGCTTGGCTTAATCCTGATAAACTTACACCTTCCCTTGTTAAAAAAGACATATCTCTTAAATATTGCAACGGATAATTTTTGCCATAAAACTTTGAAATCATGGCAACGCAAGCTGGACCGCAATCCATAGCATCATGCTGAAATATAAAAGGAAATTTTTTAATCATTTTAATCTTCCCATTCACAAGTTATTGGATTATAACTGCATTTTGATGGTTTACTATAAATGTCACTAGGGTTTTGAATAAAAGCTCGACAGTCTGTACAATTATATCTAAATTCACAAATTTTACAAGTTTCAATCTGATCTTTATGTATATTCCAATATTTAGTAAATTCTTTATTTTTCAGTACTTCTTTGATTGAGGTATCCTTTATATTACCATATTGTTCTTTTAAAGAGGGACAATTTTTGATGTTACCATATTTATCTATGGTAATTTTTTTGTCTAGGCAACCATTTTGAGATTTTAATTTATTATGTAAATGAAAACTCGTGAAATTCAGATTTTCAAAGTTGATTATACCACAACAGTTTCCATTATCAAAAGCATAATCAATAAACCAAATTTCTCCTAAATTGAATGGGTAAAACCCTTCTATATCATTAATTGTCTGATATTTTGAAACAGATGGAGAGCTATAAATGAAAATTTTACTTACTATTGCATTGTTTTCTATAAATTCATGCAATATTTTGGTATTGGTTTGTTCGTTAAATGTTCCATGAATTTCTAAATAATGAATTGAGGTCGAATTAATTATTTTAATGACAGTATTTAAAAAAGTCACATTGAAATTGGAGAGAAGACGGAATTGAAAATCTTTACATCTTAATTCTTTTAAATCTTCACATAATTTTTGGAAATACTTTTCATTAAAGAGATTCTCATCAAGTTCTATAATTACATCTTGTAATAATACATAATCATCACTTATTCTTTCACTTATTTTTGGAAACCTCTCTACATCATCTGCCAAAAATGCAATTTCTGTTTTGAGAAGAAAATCCAAAAATTCTTCAAAATGAATCATAGTTTTTTTATCTTCTAGTTCTGCGTAAACATCTGCGAGTAATTTCCTATCAATATTATTGATTAAATCTGCATACTCTTTAGAAATGAAAATTAAGTCCCCCCGATTATAATCTACAATAACACTTCTGGTGTATCCTTTTACAACTTTACATGATGAGGATAAAATAAAATATTTATTCTTCATTTTGACTAAATATTGAATGATTGATTGTTTTTGAGATTTCTCTTTTTGAAAAGTCGTGCGATGCAACTGTTTCAAAAAACTGAGGAGACATTTTTTTTAGTCTTTTTACTTCTTCTCTAATACTAGATAGATTGTTATAATATATTTTTCTAAAAAAAACGGGTAAATTTTCAAGTTCTTCCCGTTTTAATTCAATTATTTCTGATTCTTCCATTTATTAAGTAATTTGTTATTAGATTATCTAAGTCGTAATTGCAGGGTTCACTGGTCATTCCATATTGACCTACCGGATTTATTTCAAGAAAAATATAATTCCCATTTTTGTCCAGTATTAGGTCAGCAGAGCCTGTATTAAGGTTGATTTTTTCAAAGAGCATTCTTAATTTTTCTTCAACATCAGAAGGTAATTTATAGGGTTCATTTCTATTACTACTGTATTTACGAAAGTCAATTTTTGTTTGCTCATCAGATTGCGAAAATATTGCCATTGAAAAAAAATCTCCATCAATATAAAAACTTCTTATCTCAATTTGTTTTTCCACCAAACTTGTAATTAAAGAAGGAAAGAAAATTGTTTCGACATTGTCTTCATAAAAATTCGAGTCAATTAATTCGGTATAAGTATAAAATCTGTAACTTTCTATTTCATCATAAATTCCGTCTGATAATGCTTTTGAAACTGCATTACCCAGATATTTATGATTTTCAGAAAGCTGTTTCCCCGAAGTTATTACGTTATACTTAGGGGTGTGTAACCCATATTTTTTTGCTAAATCAAGAATCTCCAACCTATTCAAATTAAAAGTAGGACTGCCTAAATTTATTTGGGACTTATTGTAAACTCTGAATCGTATATAATTAATTAATGATTCAAATTCATTTTTGATAATACTTTTTTCTTTGTATAGAGGTGTTAAATCAACATTAATGTCATTTTTTATTTCAGAAATTTTATTTGATTTATCATAAAATTGAGACATTGAAAAGCCACCTCTTCGCCACCAACATGATGTAACGTCATCAAGATTGATTATTTCTTCAGTATATATATTTCTGAAGTAAATTCCATTTTCTGTTAATTGTTCAAATTGATAAGTGTTTTCATCCCTATTAATTCTAATAACATTTTCTCCTTTAGCTTTAAGCCTATCCATAACTAATGATGATGAGTAATCATACTTAGCACTAAAAATTATAATCATAATGTAAAAATTTATAAAATTGCCTATACCTAAAAAAGTATAGGCAAAAATTGTGATTAATCTCTGTCGCTGTCTCCCATTGAGCCATCTCTGTCTTTAGTGTCACTTGAGCAAGAGTAAGATCCTGTAGAACAAGTTCCCGACCCTGCTTTAATTGCACTCATTTCTGCTACAGACATTTTTTGCATTGAAAATTTATTAAGTTTCATAACTATAAATTTTAAAAGTTAAACATTGTGCTCTCTTTTTTTGGGCATTTGCCTCTTCCCACTTTATATTAATCTCGGTCACAATCGACACCATTTATACAAAATTCGTAGGTCCCTCCCGATTGTGTTTGTGTAGGTCCCATTGTACTTGATGAACCCGCTTTAATAGCTTTCATTTCAGCTACAGACATTTTTTGCATCGAAAATTTATTAAGTTTCATAACTGTAAATTTTAAAAGTTAAACATTGTGCTCTCTTTTTTTGGGCATTTGCCTCTTCCCAAAATCATTTTGTTTTTAAAGCTCTATTTGAGTCAATGTTTTTATTATCACGAGCAATACCTTCTATATTATTATTTCCAAAATCATAACTTACAGACAAATAAATACCTCTATTACGAATATCATTATATTGAGAAAAATGGAAAGTATCATATTGTTTTTCAGATACTGAAATATTTTGTCTAAAGACATCAGTAAAAAATAAATCAAATACCAAACTCTTGTTGAGAAACATTTGTTTTAAATTAATACCAAATCTAGCTTTATATTTGTCTTGAAAATCACTAAACACAGCTTTTGATGGTAAATAATGTATATAATTTAATTGTAGTAAGCTTGTTTTAGATTTATTCAAGTTAATAGAATTTCTTAAACTAAAACTTCCACCAAAACCCTCAATTTTTTGTACCGCTTTTTCAGAAATTAGGTTTGTATAATAACCTTCCGCATTAATATTTAAAGAATTCCAAGAGTAGATTTTCCAGTTATAGTTCCCAATAAACCCTGCTTTTTTTTGTTTAAAGTTATTAGAAGGATTAGATACAAAAGCATTATTACTATCAATTTCACTTATATAACTAATACCATTTGTAATATAATTGCCATAAGCGATAAAATTCAGGTTGCTGTTTAATGTATAACTAAATTCTATTGCATAGGTATAAGTTGGTAACAAATATGGGTTTCCTGAAAAATAATTATATGCATTGGTATAATAACGGAAAGGATTTAAATCATAAAAACTAGGTCTATCCAATCTCTTGCTATATGATAATGAAAAACTATGGTGTTCATTAGGGTTATAACTTATGAAAACAGTGGGGAATAATTTAGTATAGTTATTTGTATTTAGAGTTTGTAGTGTTGGAGAGTATCCTTTTATATTTGTACTTTCCATTCTTAACCCCAACTTTGTTGTCCATTTTTTAGACCATTCTTTTTGATATGAGGCATAGGTAGCCCATGTTTTCTCTCTATATTCGAATTCATTTGTTTGAGAAAAATCTATATTATGGAATGCATCGAAATACATAACCGAAGAATTATTATTTATTTGGGTAAATGCTCCACCTGTTTCTATCTTACCAAATGAGAAAGGTAACTCAAAATCTAGTAGAATACCATTAATTTTATAACGATTATCTCCAGTATTTGTAAACTGTTTGTTTCTATATATTGCTCCGTATACATCTGAATTACTAAATGAATCAGAATAATTTTTATTATAAGAGTAATTATAGGTTATGCTAACTTTTTTTCCTAAACTATCTAGAACATAATCTGAAAATAATGATAATGCTCTAATAGATGACTTACTAGCATTCTTGTTATTCGAATACATAAGAGAATCTATTTTATTAGAAACTTTATTATAATATTCTGTAGTACTTGGATTGTCTCCACCATCTCTATTTTCTCCAAAATCTAATGATGAACCGATTGTAAATTTATCCGTAGGTTTATATTGTATAATTGCATTGGCAGAATTCATTTTGTAATAACCTTCGGGTAGTGTTTTTATGGTTGTGGTAGTCTTATCAAAATCATAGGTAAGACGGTTATCATTGGTGAAATTTCCGTCATTATGATTAAGATTTGTAGTAATGTCTAATTTTTTTATTTTATAGTTAAGATTTAACCCCTGACTCGTGGAAACTTTTCCAAATTGAATACCATTATCTACATTACCATTTCCTTGCAGTCCAAGATTTTCATCTTTTTTCATAATAATATTAATCATACCTGCATTTCCTTCAGCACTATATTTTGACGGTGGAATTGGAATAATTTCAATTTTTGCAATTTGTTCTGCTCTCAATGATTTTAATTTAGCTTTTATAGCATCTTCTGATAAGTTTTGAATTCTTCCATCAATCATTATTTTTGGAGAACCTGATTTTCCAATAATTTTTATTGCTTCATTTTCTACTTGAACTCTTGGAGCTCTATTTAAGGCCGTAAGCAAATTAGAACCTTTATTGAAATCGTCATCAGAAACACGATATACTATTCTATCAACCTTTCTCTCTATAAGTTTTTTTCTTCCATATATGGTTACCTCTTGAATTTGTTTTTCTACAATTTTATTAATTGAGTCATTCTCTTTTATTTGTGCAAAAGAATAAAACGAAAGAAACAAAAAAAGGCTAACAATAAATTTTGTCATAATTATAATATCAGAACACAAATATCAAAATAATAAAATAAAAAAAATGTAAACTGGTTTACACTTTTTTGTTTTATTCATATTTAGTATGTTTTAATTATAGAGCAGATGTTTATTATTGACAAAATGGACTCTCGAAATACCTATGAATGAGGCAAGTAATCGGTCGTTTAAATCTTTAACTAAATTTGGAAATTCTTGTTTTAAATATTGAAATTTTTCACATAATTCAAGTGTATTAATAACTTCAAATCTTCTAATATTGATTGCTATATACTCTTCAAGGATATCTGCATATATACATTTAATATTTGCCGAAGATTTCATTAGATTATCAAAATCTTTTTTTTGTATCATTAATACATTGGAATCTTTGACAGATTCTATCGTTTCATGATTTGCTGAAAGATTTTTAAAACTACCAGTATTTGTTATAAATCTATTTTCCCAAGCAAACATTCTCGTAACTTCATTTCCTTTTTCATTAGTGTAAAAAGCTCTTAAAAGTCCATTGTTTATAAAGAAAAGTTTATTGCAGGGTAAATCTTTTTCTATTAAAATTTGATTTTTCTTTAAATTAATGGGAATAAAATATTTCTCAATATTTTGTTTTTCTGCTTCAAATATTGTCCCATATTTTTTAAGTAAATTGATTAGTTTTGTGTGTGGCATTTGTGTATTAATTATATTTTGGGAAAATTAACGATGGGAAAATTAGCTCTTTTTGCATTTTTTGCTTTGGCTTTCGGTTGGGAAAAATGAAAAATGTGCTAATGAGCGTTGGCAAAAAAGGTTGAGCAAAAAAAATAATAAATTTCTGCGTTGGCTTTTCTGCGGTATGTTTGTCAAGGCATAGCATATAACGTTTTGCAGCTTGGCGAAGTGGCGGATTTTGAAGCACTTACTTTCAATTTAGCACTAAACTTCATTTGAAAACCGAATGTTCAATTTAGCACTGAACCCGCCATTTTGCCAAACTGCTGTGCATGTTGCACAACTCAAATATACAAATACTTGCATAAAAACAGGATATTTTGTAAATTTATTCATGCAAGGAAAGAAAAATTTTACCCCACAATTATTTGTTTCGGTTAATTTGTTGGACCTGGTTCCAGCAGATAATTTTTACAGAAAATTGTTAACCGAACTCGATTTACATTTCATTTATAAAGCCACTAAAAAGTATTATGGCAAAGAAGGACAAGAGAGTATTGATCCTGTTGTTTTCTTCAAGATATTGTTGGTGGGTT
>RRZU012568120.1_pt1 | contig 10762 bp, 7 predicted proteins | sample 2165561 | NCBI WGS metagenome assembly RRZU01 (sample SAMN10456909, study PRJNA506462) | wastewater metagenome | isolation source: wastewater sludge | place: USA: Moscow, Idaho | reverse complement strand
GGGCGCAGCACGACGGAGGACTATCGACCCTTGGACGTGCGCAAGCGGCACAAGGCCGGGCTACTGGCCGCCGGGCATGTGGCGCTGTGGAACTGGTACAGCCGCGGCGAGCTGCGCGCCTCGATTCAGGTGCAGGCCCGAGAGGATCACGTGTTCCTGACCTACGCGGCGACCGAGAACGGCGAGCGGCGGGACTACAGCTATCCGGTACGCCTGGATTGGACGCCCTGCCAGTACGGCGGCGCGCGCCCTTGGTTCCTGTGTCCGGCGCTTGGCTGCGGGCGGCGCGTGGCGATCCTGTACGGCGGCGCGGTCTTTGCCTGCCGGCACTGCTACCGACTGGCCTACGAGTCGCAGAGGGAGCGGGATTACGACCGCCTGGCCGGGCGCGCGGACAAGATCCGGCGGCGGCTGGGCTGGCCTGTGGGCATCCTCAACCCGACACCCTGGACGAAGCCGCCCCGGATGCACTGGCGCACCTTCTGGCGGCTGACCGCCGAACATAACCGGCTGGTGGGTGCATCGCTGGAAGGCATGTCGGAGCACATGAACGCCGTGACACGCGGGCTTGGCCGGCACGCTGGCGGGCTGCGGTAGCCGCGCGGGTCCTCCTGGCGGGTCCGCATCACAGGGACGGAGATCCGCGAGGCCCGACAGTTTTCAGGCCCCTATGGGTTGTTGTTTATTTCTGCCCGAGCTGTCGGCAAATCGATCATTCACCATGCCGCCCTACCATTTTTTCTTTGTGGGGCTGGATGATGGGTAGAAATGAAAAACGCCCCGAAAGGGGCGTCTTTACTGGGTGTTTGGCGGAGAGGGCGGGATTCGAACCCGCGTCAGGGTATTACCCTGAACACGCTTTCCAGGCGTGCGACTTAAACCGCTCATCCACCTCTCCAAGCAGAGGCGGCACTATACACCGGATTTTTAACAAGCCAACGCCTATCTCCAACATCACGCGCGCACCTTGCCGGCGTCCGGAAGCCTCACGCGGTCCACCAGCGCCATCACGGCGGCGCTGGGCGGCGGAGTGAGCAGGCTGACGAGGACGATCACCAGAAAACCGGCAGGGACGCCGAAGACGCCGCAGGAGATCGGGTGGATGCCGAACCACGCGTTGCCGAGGCTGCCGCCGAAGAACGGATGGGTGCGGACGATGTAGAAGAGCGTGATGCCCAGGCCGGCGAGCATGCCGCAGATGGCGCCCCACTTGTTAGCCCGCTTCCAGAAGATCCCCAGCACCAGCGCCGGAAAGAAGGCCGAGGCGGCGATCGAGAACGCCAGCCCGACCATGAACAGGATGCTGTCGGGGCGCAGCGAGGCGACCCAGGCCGCAATCACCGCCACCACCAGCAGCTGCGACTTGGTGATCACCAGCCGGCGCTGGGTGGACGCCTCCGGGTTGATCATCCGGTAATACACGTCGTGGGACAGGGCGTGGGAAATCGTCAGCAGCAGCCCGTCGGCCGTGGAGAGCGCCGCAGCGAGCCCGCCCGCGGCAACCAGGCCCGACACGACATAGGGCAGGCCGGCGATCTCGGGGGTGAGCAGCAGGATCGCGTCGCTGTTGAGGCTCAGCTCCGCGAGCTGGAGGATGCCGTCAGCGTTGATGTCCTCGATCTTCACCAGCCCCACCTTGCCCCAGGAGACCACCCACGACGGCAGCGAGGCGATATGGGACCCGATCAGCGTGCTATACACCTCCCACTTGGCGAACACCGCATAGGCCGGCGCCGTGACGTACAGCAGGAAGATGAAGAACAGGGTCCAGAACACCGAGCGGCGTGCCTCACGCACGCCGGGAGTGGTGTAGTAGCGCATCAGGATGTGCGGCAGGCCGGCGGTGCCGACCATCAGCACGAAGCTGAGCGCGATGAAGTTCAAACGCGCACTGTCGCGGGCTGCCTCGTCGGGGCCGGGGTGCGCCTCGGCATGGGGCGACGGCGGAACCGAGCGCTGCAGGCTGTCCTGGCGCTCACGCTCCCACTTGAGTCGCGCCTCGTCCGGGGTGTGGGGCAGGTCCCGCAGAGTTCGCTCGGCCGTACCCAGCTCCCGCGCCGGCGCACCCTGGGTGCGCAGCTCGTTGACCCGCTGCATCTGGGCCTGGCGCTCCGCGGCGAGGGACGCCGGCAATTCGGCAATCTTGCGGGCAAGCTCGTCGGCACGCTGGCGATAGAGCGCCCGAACCTCGTTCTCGCGGGGCTCGGTGAACAGCTCGATCTCCTTCACCCCCAGCTCGTGCAGCACCTTGCCGTACACCGCCTGGGGAATCGGAACCCCGGTCACCTGGTAGGAGAGGATCACCACCGGCACCATGTAGGCCATGATCAGGATCAGGTACTGGGCAACCTGGGTCCACGTCACCGCCCGCATGCCACCGAGGAAGGAGCACACCAGGATGCCCGCCAGCCCGACGAACACGCCGATCTCGAACTCGATCCCGATGAAACGGCTGGTGATGAGGCCGACACCGTAGATCTGCGCCACCACATACACGAAGCTCGCCAGCACTCCCGCCAGGGCGCCGACCAGGCGGGCGAAATGCCCCTCGTAGCGGGCGCCGAGGAAATCCGGAATCGTGAATTCGCCGAACTTGCGCAAAAAGGGCGCCAGCAGCAGGGCCACCAGCACGTAGCCGCCGGTCCACCCGGTCACGAAGGCCAGGCCCTCGAAGCCAGCGTAGTAGAGGGTGCCCGCCAGCCCTATGAAGGACGCCGCGCTCATCCAGTCGGCGGCGGTGGCCATGCCGTTGAAGAGCGCCGGCACGCGCCGCCCGGCGACGTAGTATTCCGACACATCGGAGGTCCGGCTCATCACGCCGATCAGCGCGTAGATCGCGATGGTCGAGAAGAGGAAGATCTGGCCGATCCAGCGCGGTGCGAGGCCGAAACGCTCGGCCACCGCGAGCAGCAGGACCAACCCGACAAAACCGGCCGCGTACAAGAGGTAATAGCGCCAGAGGCGCCGCAGCAGGGCGGGGGTGGCACGCATCATGAGCCGGCCTCACTCCTCGCCATCGAGACCATGGCGCCGTTCGATGCGGGTCATCCCGCGGTCGTAGATCCAGACGATCAACAGAAAGATGATCAGGGCGCCCTGCCCGGCCATGTAAAAACCGAAGGGCCAGCCAAAGAAGACGAACTCGTTGAGTTCCTCGGCAAACCAGCCGGGCAGGAAGCTGACGGCGGCCCACACCCCCAGCAGCACGCCGGTCAGGCGCAAAGCCGAGCGCCAGTAAGCCCGCTGTCTTGCCTCGGTGTCGTCCACACAAACTCCTGGATCCGGCCATGCCGACGTTGATATCCGCCGCAGTATAGCCTCGCTACAACTGATAGCGGCTGCGCAGCCTGTCCTGCAGGCGGCGGGCCTGGCGCAGGGACTCCTTGAGGAACGCCCTTTCCAGTTCGTTGAGCTCGTCGGGCGCCACCTGGTTGGGCGGCGCGCCGGGCACCCGCTGACGCTGCAGGCGCAGCTGCAATATGAACTCGAAGGCCTCCTGCAAGGCGCCGATCTCCCGCTCGTCCCACCGCAGGACGGCCCCCGCGGCCCGCAGGCGACCCACCGTGGAGGTCTCGGCGAGGCCGAGGGCCAGCGCGTAGATACGCGCCGCATCGACGAAGGGGCGCGTGCCGTCGCGCTTCAGATCGAGCCGGCCGCTCTGCCGATCGACCACGAAATCGCAGATGCGCCCCAGGGGCGGGCCGCTGCGCAGCGCGTTCTCGGCCATGAAGCGCAGGAACAGGGCGTTGTCGGCCGCCGCGCCGAGCAGCCAGTCGCGCAGCGCGTCGGCCAGCGAGGCATCGCCGGCCAGGGCCCGGATGTCGAAGAAGATCGTCGCATGGAGCAGATCCTGGGGGCTGGCTGCGTGCATCCAGCCGGCAAAGCGGCTACGCCACTCGGCCAGCGACAGGCACCATTCCGGGTTGCCCGCCATGATCCCGCCCCGGCACAGGGGAAAGCCGCAAGCATCGAGCAAGGCATTGACACGCCCGGCGAAGGGCAGGAAACGCGCCCGCAGGCGAGCGGCCTCCGCATCGTCGGCGGCCACGAAGATCAGGCCGTTGTCCTGGTCGGTGTGCAGGGTCTGCTCCAGGCGACCTTCCGACCCGAAGGCCAGCCAGCACCAGGGCACCAACGGCAGGTGGAACTCGGCCTCGGCGATGTCGATGGCCGCCTGCACGAGCAGATCGTTGAGCAGGGCGATCCACTCCCCCGCCCGCCCCGCCGGCTCGCCGCCGTCGACCAGCGCGGCCGCGCGCGCCGCCACCTGCTGCGCGGCGGCAACCAAGCCCGCCTCGTCGCGGATCGACTGGATGCACTCGATGAGATCGTCGAGCGGCGGACGACGCAGCGCATACAGATCGTCGCGATGCACCACGCCCGCCAATCGCCCGCTCTCGTTCACCACCACCAGGCGACGCAGGCGGCGGCGGGCGAGCAGGCGACGCGCCTCATGGGCCCCGGCCGCCCGCGACAAGGACACGACCCCGGCGGTCATCACGCCGACCACCGGCCCGTCGAGGCTGTCGCCGGGCAGCACGACCCGCGCGATCACGTCGCGCCCGGTGAGGATGCCGAGGGGCTGGCCGGTGCACGGCGCCACCACCACCGCTTCGGCAGCCCCCTCCGCGCACATGCGGCGCAGCACCTCGCGCAGGCTCGCCTCCGGCAGGACCGCCAGCGGCTCACGCCGCACGAGCGCGCCCAGCGTGCCGGCCAGCCCGGTCCCGGCCTGAGCGTCCATGGCGGTTACTCAGTACTTGACGCGGGCGTAGTAGGTCTTCTCGGACGCCCGGCGCGCCTCGCCGAGGGTCCGGATGCCCATCTCGGCGAGCAGCGGGATCATGCGCAGGAAGACCTCGCCGGTCACGATGGCGTCGCCGATGGCGGTATGCCGGCCCATGATGTTCACCCCCATGCGTTCGCTGATCGCCTCGAGCCGGTGGGACTCCTGCGACGGATGGATCACCGCCGACAGCAGCAGCGTGTCGAGCACCGGCTGCTCGAAGCGGATGCCGGTGCCCTGCTCCTTCATCTGCAGGAAGCGCATGTCGAAGGCCGCGTTGTGGGCCACCAGCACCGTGTCGGCCGCAAAGGCGTGGAAGGCCGGCAGCACCTTGGCCATCGTCGGCTGCCCGACCAGCATCTCCGGCGTGATGCCGTGGATCTTGGTGGACGCCTCAGGCAGCTCCCGCAGCGGGTCGACCAGCTGGTCGAAGGACTCCGAGCGGAGCAGCTTGCCATTGACGATGCGGGTCGCGCCGATCTGGATGATCTCGTCGCCTTCCGACGGGTTGAGGCCGGTGGTCTCGGTATCGAAGACCGTGAAGGCGAGCTCGGACAGCAGCCGGTCGTCGAGCTCGTGGCCGCCCTCGGTCTGCTTGAAGAGGTCGAAGTCGTAGTACTCGGGACGGCTGTCGCCCTTCCGGGAGGCGGCCGGCTCGACCTCCTCCTGGGGCAGCGCGGAGGGCAGCAGGAAGCGGAAGAACGCCCGATGCTGGGCCTTCTCCCGCTGCAGCCAGATCTCGCCGTCGTGGCGGGCGATGACGTCGCGCACCGTGAGGGGCGAACTCTCGCCGGCGAAGCTCATGGGCTCGAGCTCCCAGGACATCACGGTCTCGGTGCTCATCGCCTGCCCCGACCAGATGAGGTCGAGGTGCGCCAGGCGGCCGGCGCTGCTGAGACGGAAGCGCACCTCGCGGACCTCGAACTCGTCCGACAGCCGGCTGGCCAGGTAGCCAATGGCCTGCAGCAGCGAGAAGCTGTCGACCTTGACCCACACCGCCGGGTCCACGTCCTCGAGCTTGGTGGGCAGGCCCACCTTGTTCTCGACCCGACGCTGGGCCGCGGCGATCAGGTCGGCGCCGTGCATGTCGTCGAGGGGCCAGCGCGTCTTGAGGGAGTCGGCGAAGGCGTTGGCGGTCTCCTCCAGCCGGCCGCTCATGGCCTGCACCTCGTCGCGGATCACCTTCAGGAAGCGGTCTTTCAGCTCGGGCTCCAGGTCGGGGTATTCGAGCATCTCGGCCGCGGCGCGCAGATTGGCCAGCGACGAGCGGCTGCCCTCGGTGACCGAATGGAGCAGCTGGTCGCGGCGGGTCTCGCTTTCGAAATTGCGGGTGATGTTGTCCAGCATCAGCCCGAAGCCAGGCACCGTGCCCTCCGCATCGCCCTCGACGGTGCTCATCACCGGCGCCATCTGCACCCGCAGCAGCTGGCCGGCGCGGGTAGTGGTGACGAAGTTGGCCAGCGGACGCGAGCTCTGGCGACGGATGCGCTCCTGGATGCTCTCCAGGGCATGGACGATCAGGTTGCGCTCGAAGACCAGGTAGATCGAGCGGCCCAGGCCGATGATCTCGCCGCCGCCGGCCGCGCTCGGGGCATCGGACAGGGCCTTGAACTGCAGCCGGGCCCGGCTGTTGTAAAGCAGGATGCGGCCGTCGAGGTTGCAGACGACGACGCTCTGGTTGAGCTCCGACATCAGCGCCGCGAGCCGGTTGCGCTCCTCCTCGACCGACAGCCGCGCCTCGCGAATCCGCGACTCCACGTCTTCCTGGAGGCTCTGGCGCTGGTCGGCCAGGCCGTTGACGGCTTCGGCGATGCGCTGCAGCTCCGGCGAGCCGGCAGGCTTGAGGCGGCGCGACGGATCGGTGCCGACCAGCAGGCCGATCTCGTCGGCCAGCAGCGCCGGCGCTTCGATGCTCTGCTGGGCGAAGGACTTCATGAAGACGGCCGCCGCACCGGCGCCGACCAGGCCGATCATGATCAGCAGGCCCAGGCGCGGATTGAGGATGGGCACCAGCACGGCCCGCTCCTCGGGGCTCAGATCCTGCCACAGGGCGACGGAAGTCCCCGCGAGCACCCCGACGACGAGCGCCGCGACGGCGACGATGGCCAGTGCCTGCCGGGCCTTCGGGCTCATGCCGGCAGGTCCAGCAGCGACTTCACCCTGGTCACCAGCTCCCGGGTCGAGAACGGCTTGGTCATGTAGGCGTCGGCCCCCATTGCCAGCCCCTTGGTGACCTCCATTTCGCGCCCCTTGGCGGTGAGCATCAGGATGCGGGTGCCCTGCAGCTGCGGGTCTGAGCGGATCTCCTGGCACACCTCGTAGCCGTTCTTGCGCGGCATCATGATGTCAAGCAGGACCAGGTCGGGTGTTTCGCTGCGGACCTTGTCGATGGCTTCCTGGCCGTCCGCGGCGATGCAGACGGTGAAGCCCTCGCGCTTCATCAGGAACTCCAGAGAAATGACGATATTCTGTTCGTCATCGGCGATGAGTATTTTTTTGGCCATTGGTCTCCTCCCCCTGCGCCCCTGAAACGGCCCGCGCCAACGCAGCCCATTTCAGGCACGACAAACCATAAGTTTATCCTGCGTCTTCCGACCTTACAGCGGTTTTCCCGCAAGGCATAAAAAAAGAGAAGGTTGCTCCCTCGCCCGGCACGCTGTCCACCCACAGGCGGCCGCCGTAGTGCTCGACGATCTGGCGGCTGATGGGCAGGCCCAGGCCGGTGCCCTGGGGCTTGTCGGTCATCGTGTTGCCGCCCTGGCGGAACTTCTCGAACACCAGCCCCTGCTCCGCCGGCGTCAGGCCGGGGCCGTTGTCGCTCACATCCACCTGCAGGCCGTCGCCGGTTTCACGGAGGGCAAGCCGGACCCGACCACGCTCACGGGCGACGAACTTCACCGCGTTCGACAGGAGGTTCAACACCACCTGCACCAGCCGGTCCCGATCGGCGAACAGGGTTGGCACGCTCGCGGGCAGCGCCATCTCCAGCGTCACGCCCTTGTCGCGGAACAGCTGGCTGGTGGCCGCCGCGCCCTGCTCGACCACCTCGAGCAGGCTCACCTCGCCGTCCTGCCAGTCGGCATGGCCCGACTCGATCTTGGCCATGTCGAGCACCTGATTGACCAGCCGGGTGAGGCGTTCGGCCTCGCTGACGATGATGCCCAGGAAGCGCTGGCGATCCTCCACATCGATGTCCGGGTCTTCGAGCAGCATCTCCGAGAAGGCCCGGATCGAGGTCAGCGGCGTGCGCAGCTCGTGGGTCACCGACGACATGAAGTCGTCCTTCAGGTGGTCAAGTTCCTTGAGCCGCTCGTTGGCCGTGCGCAACTCGCGGGTGGCCGCCTCCAGCTCGCGGGACTTCTGCTCCAGCCGCCGGGAATATGCCCGCACCTGGGAGGCCTCGTCGAGGATGTTCATGACCTCGTCGAGCCCGAGGGGCTCTTCCTGCACCACCGAGGCCACGATCACCCGCGCCGACGCGCTGCCGATCACCCCGGCGAGGGTGGTTTCGGCAAAATGCACCAGCCCGGCGTCCGCCTGCAGCGCGTCGGGGCTCATGCCCCGCGAGCGGGCATACTCGTCGAAGGCAGCCGCCGCCCTCTCGCGACCCAGAAAACGGCCGAGCAGCGGCAGCAGGTCGCTGACCCGGGCACTGCCGCGCCAGAAGGCCCCCTCCGAAGGCCGGCCATGCTTGAATACATCGACGAACAGGGTGGCCTGCCCGGCCTCGATGGCGGTCGGCTGGCGCAGCAGCGACACCCACACATATGCGCTCCCATTGACCAGCAGACTCCAGAACAGGCTGTGGGCCAGCGGGTCGAGGCCCTGCATCCCGAACAGCTGCTGCGGCCGCAGCAGATCGAAACCGAACAACCCGTTCTGGAGAAAATCGCCCGGCAACCAGCCCGACTTGGCAAAGGACGGCAGCAGCAGGGTGTACAACCACACCACAAAGCCGCCCGACAAGCCTGCCACCGCCCCGGCCCGCGTCCCGCCGCGCCAGTACATGCCACCGAGCATCGCCGGCGCGAACTGCGCCACCGCGGCGAAGCTGATCAGGCCGATGCTCACCAGCGCGTGGGCCTCGCCCGCCAGGCGGAAATACAGGTAGGCCAGCAGCAGGATCACCACGATCGCCCCGCGCCGGATGCCCAGCAGCACGCCGGAGACGTCCTCCTGCCCATGCACCGCCAGCCAGCGATAGCGCAGCAGCAGCGGCATCACCAGGTCGTTGCAGACCATCGTGGACAGCGCGATGGTTTCGACCACGATCATCCCGGTGGCCGCCGACAGCCCGCCGATGAACACCAGCAGCGCCAGCCAGTCGACCCCGAACACCATCGGCAGGCGGAGCACGAAGGTGTCCGCATCCACCGGCTGGCCGGCAAACAGCATCAGCCCGCCCAGCGCGATCGGCAGCACGAACACGTTGATCAGCAGCAGATACAGCGGAAACAGCCAGATCGCCCGCCGCAGGTGGTTCTCGTCCACGTTCTCGACCACCGCCACCTGGAACTGGCGGGGCAGGAACATCACCGCCAGCATGGCCAGCAGGGTCAGGGCAAACCAGTTGATGTAATCGTTGCCCCCCGCCCCCATGCGCATCAGGGCCTGCAGCTCCGGCACCCCGGCCGCCCGCGAGAACAGGTCGCCGAAACCGTCGAACAACCCGAAGGTGACGAACACCCCCACGGCGACGAAGGCCAGCAGCTTCACCAGCGACTCGAAGGCGACCGCCGCCACCAGGCCCTCGTGGCGCTCGGTCGCATCGAGATGGCGGGTGCCGAAGAGAATCGTGAAGGCGGCCATCAGCAGGGCCACGTAGAAAGTGGTGTCGGCCAGCCAGGGCAAGGCCGCGCCGCGGCCCGCCAGCCCCCCTTCCGGCGGCACGAGGATGGCGAAACTGCCCGCCAGCGCCTTCAGCTGCAGCGCGATGTAGGGCACCACCCCGAGCACCGCGATCACCGTGACGAGGCCACCGAGCAGGTGGCTCTTGCCGTAGCGGGAGGCGATGAAATCGGCGATGGAGGTGATGCGGTTGGTCTTGGCGATACGCACCATCTTGAGCATCACGAACCACCACAGGGTGACGGCCAGGGTCGGCCCGAGGAAGATCGGCACAAAGCCGATCCCCGACGAGGCGGCCCTGCCGACGCTGCCGTAATACGTCCAGGTGGTGCAATACACCGCCAGCGACAGGGCGTAGATGCTCGGATTGGCGATCACCGAACGCCCGGCATCGGCGCGCTTGTCGCCGAAGTAAGCCACGGCGAACAGCAGCAGGAGGTAGAGGGCGGATGCCGCGACGATCACCGGACCGCTCAACACGACGCGCCTCCCCTCAACGCTCGATGATCCAGGCCATCAGGCCGATGAGCGCGGCCCACACCCCGAACACATACAGGTAGAGCACCGGAACGCCGCCCCAGCTGTGCCCCACGTCGAACAGGGACAGCACCGGGGCGCTGACCAGCACCCAGCCGAACAGGAACAGGGCCGCGAGGCGCTGCCCGGTAAGCGTCGCTTTGATCATGCACCCTCCCCCGTGACGGAGGCCCTCCGGGGCCCGCGCCCCCGACGTGTCGGCCGGAACCTCGGGCCTCACGCACCGGCCGCAGCACCCCGCAGCGCCGGTCGATGAGTCAAAGGCCCGGCACAAGAGAAAAAGGCGCGAATGACGCGCCTTTTTCTCCCCCTCAAACTCCCCGGCCAAGCTGCACCGGGGTCCTCCCCTTTTTGTCTTCTCGCACGCCCCGCCATCTATTATCCGGCCCGGGGGCCGGTTGCGGCGGTGGCTGCGGGCCCGGCCGTGAGGCCGGGAATCCGGAATGTTGCTTACTTGAGCTGTTCCAGGATCGCCGGGTTTTCCAGCGTCGAGGTGTCCTGGGTGATCTCCTCGCCCTTGGCCAGCTGACGGAGCAGACGGCGCATGATCTTGCCGGAGCGGGTCTTCGGCAGGTTCTCACCGAAGCGGAT
>RRZU010744243.1_pt1 | contig 10762 bp, 11 predicted proteins | sample 2165561 | NCBI WGS metagenome assembly RRZU01 (sample SAMN10456909, study PRJNA506462) | wastewater metagenome | isolation source: wastewater sludge | place: USA: Moscow, Idaho | reverse complement strand
TGCTCATGTTCAATCTCCTCAAGCCCGAGCGGTCATGGCGCTGTAGCCATAGACCAGCCCCATCACACCGACGGCGTAGATGTCGTCACCCTGAACTTCAAGGACGATTTGCGGCAGGCTTTCCGTGCCGTGGCCGGAAATGACCATGCCGTGCTTGGTCAGGTCGAAGGTCGTCAGGTGCAGCGGACAGGGGCCGAGGGCCTGGAAGGCATCCTTGTAGGTGCCTTGCAACGGGCCGCCCATGTGGGTGCATTGCTGGTTGAAGGCGACAATGTCCTTGTCGGCCCCAACCCCGCCGCCGGCCACCGTGCCCAGTTTGACCAGGATGTTCTGGACATCAGGGTACGGATAGGCGAATTCGAGCGGGATGCCTTTCTTCAGGGCCGCCAGGCTGCCGATCTTCTGTTTCGGGAAGCTCGCCTTCAGTGCATGGATCGGTGCTGCCTCGGCCGTGCCGGGCAGACCAATTGCGGCCAGCGTGACCATCGCACCGCCGGCCAGCAGGAACTGGCGGCGGCTCATGCACAGGCGGTCGTGGTGATCGTCATGGCCATCGGCATGAACGGAAATAACCTTGTTCGTCATGGTGCGTACTCCTTACTTGGCGGCCGATATCGGCGCAGGTAGCGGCTGGTAGTCGCCGGGCAGCTTGGGATCGTCTTGCAGCAGTGGCTCATCCATCGACAGCGCTTCGAGGAAGGCAACCAAATCCTTCTTCTCCTGGGCGGTCAGCTTCAAGGGCTTGAGCAACTTGGTCTTGTTCTGGGCTTCACCACCGCCCTGGTTGTAAAACTCGACCACGTCACCCAGCGTTGCCAGCATGCCGTTATGCATGAAGGGTCCCGTGTATTTCAGTTCGCGCAGGCTGGGCACACGCCACTTGCCGATGTCCTTGGGGTTCATGGTGATATAGAAGAGACCTGCATCATCCTTGGCGCCGCGATAGTCCTTCTCGTTAACACCCTTCTGGTACCACTCCCAGCGGTGGGTCACCTGGCCAACCGGGTCTTCCTTGAACTGCGGATGAGCCGGTACGCCCGTGGCGTAGAACTTCTGGTTGGAGGCCAATGGCCCGTTATGGCAGGCGATGCAATTGGCCTTGCCGTTGTAGAGCACCATGCCGCGCTTCTGGCTATCGCTGAGCGCCTTCTTGTCACCCATGGCGTAGCGATCAAAAGGCACCTTCCTAGCATCCGAGATGATGGTGCGTTCGTAGGCGGCAATGGCCCGCCAGGCATCATTGATGCGCGGCCATTCGCTGCCGAAGACCTGGTTAAATTCCTTGACATACTCCGGCAGGAAACGCAGGCGCATTTCCATCAGCGAGTCGTCTCCATTTCCGGATACACCACCACCGGCGGCAGCGGGGGCTTGCTGCTCCAGACTGGTGACCGAACCTTCCCAGAACGGCTTGTTGTAGTAGGCAGAGTTGAGCACGGTCTGCGAATTGCGCCAGTGCTTGGTGCCCGGATAGCCACGCGAAATCTGGCTGCCTTCTCCCCACCCAAGTCCCGGGATGTGACAGGAGACACAGGGCATCGAGCCATCGCCGGACAGACGGTTGTCCCAGAACAGTTTCTTGCCGAGTTCCACCTTGGCCGGCGTGTTCGGGTTGTCCTTGGGGATCGGTGGCGGCGGCAAGGGGCCGAGAGGAGGGTACTTTTCGGCGGCAGTGGCCGACAGGGCCAGCAGCATGGCGCCGGCAGCGAGGGTAAAGCGGGTAGTCGTTTTCATCGTGTCGCCTCCTCAGTTCTTGCCGTAGGTCTTCCAGACCTGCATGTCCGGCTGGCCCGGATCCTTGACTTCAACCGGATCACCGGACAGCGAGAGCAGGAAGGCCTTGAGCGCATTTTTCTCGCTGGCCGAGAGGTTCAAGGCCTTGAGTTCGGAACCGGCAGCACCACCCTTGTCGTAAAAATTGATCACGTCATCCAGGGTCGCCAGCGTGCCGTTGTGCATGTAGGGCGCGGTGTATTTCAGGTCGCGCAACTGGGCGGTGCGGAATTTGCCGATATCGCGCTTGTCCTTGGTGATGGCGTAAGCGCCGACGTCGGTGCGCGCGTTCATGTAGTTCGGCATGCCGCTGGTGGCGTAATGGCGCAGCATGGTGATGGTGCGCAGCGGATTCTTTAGTACGTCCGGATGCTCGGGCACGCCGGTCTTGTGCAGGTTGCCGTCGGAGCCGATTGGGCCATTGTGGCAGGACACGCAGTTGGCCTTACCCTTGAACAGGGCGTATCCGTCCTTCTGTTCGGAAGTCAGTGCCGACTCGTCACCCTTCTTGAATTTGTCGAAAGGCGCATTGGTCGTTTCCAGGCTGCGGATAAATTCACCGATGACATTGAAGACGCGCATGCCGTTGATGTCATCGTTCGGGCGCCACTTCTGCCACAGGACGTGATACTCCGGCACCTGCTTCAGGCGCTCCTGCATCAGGCGAGCATCCATGTTCATGGTGTGCGCCTCGGTGATCATGTCGCGGACCAGCGTGCCGGCATCGGAACCGTCAAGACGGCCATCCCACAGGAAGCGCTTCTGGTGCTTGCTATTGATGACGGTAGGCGAATTGCGGAAGTACTCCATCGACGGATAACCCGCCGACAGTGCCTGTCCGTCGCCCCAGCCCTTCTTCGGGTCGTGACAACTGGCGCAGGAAACGCCCCAGTCGCCGGAGAGGCGGTTGTCGAAGAAGAAATACTTGCCGAGTTCGACCATCGTGGCATTGCCCGGCTTGACCTCGGGCATGGCGGCAAGGTCGGGTGCTGCGTTCTGAGCCGAGGCGTTGAATGCCAGGGTACCGGCCAGGCCGAGTGCCCCGAGGATCACCGCCAGACGCGTGCGATGCGGAATTTTCATGTTTCCCCCCATTTGGAGACCTGTGGGAACAGCCCCACAACAGGAAGGGAATTGCACGCTCCGTGCCTGGAGCGGGAATGCTTGATTTATATGGGCTTTGCGCCAACAGTCCCAAATCTTCGGCGGTCAAAAAACAACCAGCCGGTCAGTTTTTAACCGGCTATTTCTTGATCGCTATCAAGCATCGGCTTGGTTATCCAGGTCGCGCAACTTGTTGCGCAAGGTCAGGCGGGTGATGCCGAGCAGGTCGGCAGCCTGGGTCTTGTTGCCGTCGCAGAGCATGAGCACATGCCGAATGTAGTCAAGTTCGATGTCGGCCAGCGGGCGAATCGCGGCACTGGATTTCGTACTGCCCACGTCAGTATGAACCGTACTTTCGCCGGCGATTTCCTTGGGCAGATGCTGTGTCGAAATCAACTCGCCACGCGAAAGGATGGCTGCCCGCTCGACCACGTTGCGCAGCTCGCGAACATTGCCCGGCCAGCGATAGGCCTTCAACAAGGGTTCGACCCCGGCATCAAAGCCCGGCGACTCGATACCGATGACCGGGGCCGCCTGGGCCAGGAAGTGCCGGGCCAGCGGCAGGATGTCTTCCTGGCGCTCGCGCAGCGCCGGCAAATCGATGGCGCCGACGTTCAGCCGGTAATAGAGATCTTCACGAAACTGGCCGGAATGCACCATGGCTGGCAGATCGCGGTGAGTCGCCGAGACGAAACGGACATCGACGCGAATTTCCTTCTGGCCACCCAGGCGGCGGAAGGTCTGGGTTTCCAGCACACGCAGCAGCTTGGGTTGCAGCGCAAGCGAGAGGTCGCCGATTTCGTCGAGGAACAAGGTGCCGCCATCGGCCAGTTCGAGCAGGCCGCGCTTCATCTGCTTGGCGTCGGTGAAGGCGCCGCGCTCATGGCCGAACATTTCGGATTCGAGCAGTCCTTCGGGCAGGGCCGAGCAGTTCAACGTCACCCAGGGGCCATCGGCACGCGGCGAACGGCAGTGAATAGCCTGTGCCACCCGCTCCTTGCCGGTTCCCGATTCGCCGCGTATCAGTACCGGCACCTTGCCGGCCGAGGCAATCCGATCCGTGGTGTCGAGCATCTGCCGGAAGGCCGGGCTTTCGCCAATCAGTCCCTCGATTTCGCAGGTATCGGCCTGCGCCCGGCGCCACTCCACTTCTCGCCGCAGGCGGTGGGTTTCAAGGGCACGGCCGATCAGTTCGCGCAGGTCTTCCAGGTCGAACGGCTTGTTGATGTAGTCGTAGGCGCCGGCCTTCAGGGCGGCGACGGCGGTGCGAACCTCCGGATAGGCGGTCATGATGACTACTAGCGGCCGGTCATCGGATTCCCGGATGGAGGCCAGGATGTCCAGTCCGTTCATGTCCGGCAGGCGCAAGTCGAGCAGGATCAGGCTGAAGCTACGTTCCTTGAGCATCGCCAGTGCCTGTGCACCATCCTCGGCGACTTCGACATCGAAGCCCTGGCGGGCAAGGAAGTTGCCCACCGTGACGCGGATGGTGTTGTCGTCTTCGACGATCAGGATCGGTTCGGGCATGTCAGTTTCCAGCGAGAGGCCAAGTCAGGGTGAAGCAGGTTCCATGCCCCGGTTCGCTGGTCACGGCGATGCTGCCGCCATGCTGCTCGACAATCTTGCGCACGATGGCCAGCCCGAGGCCGGTACCTTCCCGGCGGGTCGTGTAGAAAGGTTCGAAGATACGTTTCAGCACGTCATCAGGCATACCTACGCCGGTATCGGCGATGCGGATCAATTTGAAATTTGCCTCGTTTTTCGCGTTGACCGTAACGATCCCGCCTTCGGGCATGGCGTGAATGGCATTCATCAGCAGATTGAGCAGCACCTGCTTCAGTTGCTGCGAATCGGCCGACAGCGCCGGCTGCGGCTCGATGTCATTCAGCTCGAAACCGATGTTGGCGCTCTTGGCATCCTTGCGCGTCCAGAACAACACGTCGTCGAGTATTTGATCGAGGCGGCACGGCTCGCGCGAAATCATCTGCGGTGCCGCGAAACCATGGAAGCTGCGCAGGAAGCCGGAAAGCCGGTCGATCTCGGCCTCCATGCGTTTCAAGGCTTCCAGCAGACCGGCTGGGACGTCATCCTCGTATTGCATCGCCTGCGCCACTGCCTTCATGCCGGCCAGCGGGTTGCCGATTTCGTGCGCCACACCCATCGCCAGTTCGCCCAGCGTGGTCAGCTTTTCCATCTGGAACATCTGGCGATCCAGTTCGCGGCGTTCGTCCTGGATTTCGCGTTCCTGGCTGACGTCGCGGGCGACGACGATGAACCCGGCGGTGGTTGGTGTCACCGCCAGCGAAATTACCTGCTCAGGGCGTTCCAGATCACAGCGCAGAGCCCCTTGCCTGGCATCTTGGGCAATATTTTCCCATTGCGGCCAGAACTGCTCGATGTTCAAGCCCACCGCCTCATGCGACCCGCTCAGCAGGCGCTCGGCGGCGGGGTTCAGCAGGCGGATCACGCCATCCTTGTCGATAGCCAGAATACCGTCCGCTGTATGCTGAATGACGGCCTCCAGCGAGGCGCGTTCCTGTTCCAGTTCCTGCGTGCGGGCACGAACCTCCTCCTCCAGCCGGTCGCGATGTGCCGTAATCGCGCGCGACGACTCCTGAAGCCGAGAGGCCATGCTGTTGAATTTCTCGCCCAGTGCAGCGATCTCATCGTTGCCTAGCACCGAGACACGCCGAGAGAAATCCCCTTGGGCGATGGCATCGGTCTCCTTGGACAAATCCTCCAGCGGACGCAGCAGGCGGCGGGAGAGTGCGTAGCCACCCAATGCGGTGACCAGCAGTGCAACGAACAACACGGCATAGAGCAGGTAAAGATTGACCACTGCCATGAACAACTCGCGCTCCGGGAAGGCCAGTGCGATGCGCCATTTCCCCTGGGAGTTTCCGGCCAGCGCTTGCGGGGCATAGTCGATGGGCGCATGGGCGACGATCCATCCGTCGCTCATGCTGGGTGATGTGCCACTTTCAATCAGGTTCTTGGCGATTCCATGCGGGAAGAAATGATGAAGGTTCTCGACCGGCTCCAGCGAGAAAGCTCCAGGCTCACCATCGGCCGAACGGCTGACGAAATGCCCCTGACTGTCGAGCAGATAGGCTGTGCCGTGGCGGGCATTGGCCATTTGCTGAATCTGTTCGAGCAGGATGTCGGCATGCAGGTTGATGATCAACACACCCACCTTGGCGCCATTCGGCGCCGCTACCGGCGTGGCGACCCGAATGACCGGGCGCTCTGGCTTCTCGATCTTGCCGCACTCGACATTGACATCGAGCGGTGACACGTAGATCTCGCCGACATTGACGGCCATCGCATCGCGAAAGTAGTAGCGATCTCCCTTGGGTTGCAGCGCCTCGCGCGCAACGACACGCACCCCATCCGGCTTGCGATCAACGCGCACCCACTCGTTGCCATCGGCCGTAATCAAGCGAATCTGGTAGATGTGCGGATAGAGCGTCGCCAGGGCTGCATAATCACGCTCCAGGCGTATCGTCGCCATTTGCAACAACTGGGCATCGCGAGTTTGGCGGGCTGCGAGTACATCTACGAGTCCGCGGCTGTTGGCGAGATAGAGTAGTTCCGACGAAAGCTGGTCAAAAAACCGGCCTATCCCCTGCGAACGAACCGTGACTTCCTGATTCAGATTGCGCAGTGTTTCGCTCTTGAGCGCCTGCAAGGACAGGTACACGCCAATAGCGCCAGCCAAAGCGGTCGGGATCACCGCAGCCACAAGAAACGCTGCATATATCCAGCGTGAAAGCCCACCCAGTGCGCTGAAATTCGCAAAGTTCATGGCCCATTTTAGCAATGGCAGGTTACGAACGCATGCCTACTAGCACGTATAGGCGATCCAACAGCTCCCGTAGCCCAGATGTCTTTCGGCTTGAATGTTGCACGCTGACTGTCGGCTAGGAGCAGACTGCTCCTCTACCAACGGCAAATGACTGCAAACCGTCAGTTAGCGGTCATCGTCCCCAGCGATAGATTTCCGTCTGTCGTTTCATTTCGCCTTCCTCCTGCTCAATGGTGTCGGCAGTCGAGTCTGTTACGCATTTTTCCTGGGAAGCATCGTCCGGAACCCGTTTCGGTGCCTGACGCTTGACCTGTTCCTGCGGTGATTTTCCATCCCAGGCAAACGGATTCTTGAACGCTGGCGGGTCCGGCAGGCAGTCCAGGGTATAGCTCGGCGGCCAGCCGGTCTCATAGGGCTGGAATGAAATCGTCCGTTCGAATATCAGGGGTTGCCCAGTTGGCGTTGGTGGTAGTGGTGGCAAGGACTTGATGGCCTGCCACGCCAGTTTCGATGCATTTTCCGAAGTGGACCACAACTCCTTGACGTTCGCGAGCGTGCCATCCGGGGCAATCTCGATACGGAAACGCACCATCCCCTGGCCTGGCCCTTCGACCGCCGTACCCATCATGCTGCGCACCAGTTGCCCCCAGTTGTTGCGATAACGCTTGCTGTTCTTGAGCTTGTAGGTCGAGGCCAATTGCCACTCTTCCGCACTCGGTGGCGGCGGCGCCTCCAGTGAAGCCGGGGTCTTGGCTGATGGCGCGGTGAGCACCTCTGGTGCCGGCTTTGTCTCACGTGAAGGTGTCGCAGTGCGCGGCGCAGATGCCTTGGGTTTCGCACGCTTCGGCGGAGGTGGTGCTGGCTGTTCCTGAACCTCCTCCCGAACTTGGGTCGCAATCCGGATTTCGATGGTTTCAGGGGGGGTCGCAATTTTCAATGCGTCGAGCTGCCATCCCGCAACCAAGACGGCATGCAGTGCCAACGACAACAGAAGCGGGATGCTCAACTTCATAGGCGCGCCTCCGTTTCAGGCTGCGCCGAGCATGGTTGATTCCGCGAAAGATTTCCAACAGAGCATCGATGTTTACAAACAATCTAAGAATCGTTAGATTGTAATTATGAAACCGACCATTACCAAGTCCTACCTGTACGAACACGTTGCCCGCATCGGCAAGGCGATTTCCAGTCCGAAGCGCCTGGAGCTCATCGAACTGCTCGCGCAGGGCGAGAAGACCGTCGAGACCCTGGCTGAGCAGGCACGAATCGATATGCGTTTGGCCAGTGCCCATTTACGCGCTCTCCGCGAATCCCGCCTGGTCGAAACCCGCCGTGAAGGCAAGTTCATCCACTACCGACTGAGCGGCCCGGATGTCGCCCAGTTGTGGGTCAATGTCCGGGAAGTTGCCGAGGAACACCTCGTCGAACTGCGGGTAGCGCTCGACCAGATGGCTGCTTCACCCGATGCCCTGTCTTCCGAGAGTCGAGAGACTTTGTTGGCCAAAGCGCGCAGTGGCGACATCGTGGTCATCGACGTTCGTCCGGAAGCGGAATACACCGCCGGCCACCTGCCATTTGCCCGTTCGCTACCCCTGGCGGAATTGGAGAAGCGATTGGCTGACCTCCCTGCCGGCAAGGAAATCGTGGCCTACTGCCGCGGCCCGTTCTGCCTGATGTCCGACGAGGCCGTAAAACTGCTGCGCCAACGTGGTTACACCGCCCACAAGATTACCGATGGCGTCAGTGAATGGCGTGCTGGCGGCCTCCCCATCGAGAGTTGAAGTCATAACCACAACAGAGGAGACAACTCGTGAAGCACTTATCCATCTTCGCCCTGTGCGGCACCCTGGCTTTTTCGGCCATGGCCGCTGATGTATCGATGGCCGTTCCTGGTGCCCAGAGCGCCAATGGCCAGAAGGTACTGACCTTCATCGCCAAGGACCCACCGGGTCAGCGCTGCAACGGCAACCTCCAGGTTGCTGCCGAGGTTGCCAACACCTACCGCGTCCCCATCCAGTTGTTGCCTTCCAGCCTGGCTCCAGGACTGCCGGCCCCGGCCGTCTTCTACGGTACCCAGCTTATCGTCGCCGATGGCAAGGATTTCAATGGAGCCGCCAGCTACCAAATCGTTGCCGACGTGCTCGATATGGAGAGCGTGCCGAAGCAGGCCAAATCCGGTCTGCTTTTCCAGGATGGGGTACGCAAGGATTTCGATGCCCTGAAGGCCACCATCAAGGCCGGGGGCAAATAGCTTTTTCAAACCCGTAGGGAGCCCACCATGAATACGCTGTTCATCCTCAATGATGCGCCATACGGCTCGGAACGCAGCTACAACGCCCTGCGCCTGGCTCGCCAGCTTGGCAAGATGGAAGGTGAAACGGTACGCGTTTTCCTGATGGGCGACGCGGTCGCCTGCGCCAAAAGTGGCCAGAAGGTGCCCGAGGGCTATTACAACGCCGGGGACATGGTGCGCACGGTCGGCGGTGAGGTTGGGCTATGCGGTACCTGCATGGACGCACGCGGCATGGGCATTGACCAGGTAGTCGAAGGGGCCCGGCGCAGCACTCTGAAGGAACTGGCCGAATGGTCGGCTGCCGCTGACAAGGTGCTGGTGTTCTGAGTATGAAGGGACGTGAAAGCGGCATGCCGGACGAGGCCTACTGGGACTCGTTCTTTCAGCCAGAAGGCATTCTCGACCGACTGCGAGTTACTCAAGGTGACTGCTACAACCTGCTGGAATTCGGCTGTGGCTACGGCACGTTCAGCCTTCCGGCGGCAAAGCGCACGCGGGGCACGGTCACTGCACTGGACATCGAACCTGTGATGGTTGGGTTGGTGGCTGAACGTGCCGAGGCTGATGGCCTGCTCAATGTGCGAACCGTGCTGCGTGACTTTGTTGAGCATGGCACAGGTGTACCCGACTGCTCACAGGGGCACGCGATGGTTTTCAATCTTCTGCATATCGAAGACCCGCTGGCTCTTCTGCGTGAAGCCTATCGAACGCTTCGACCGGGTGCCATTCTCTCGGTGATTCACTGGCGCAGTGATATTGAGACGCCTCGCGGACCACCACTGGACATTCGGCCGAGGCCCGAACAATGTGCTTCCTGGCTATCCGAAACGGGGTTTGATTCGGTGGTTCATGTGGACCTGGCAGCAAGTGCGCCCTACCACTTTGGCTTGCTGGCGCAGCGGCCGATGGCTTGAGCCATTAAATACAAGGAAGGGGCACCGGTTGCCACCGATGCCCTTATTTAACGCTTAGCGGTTCCGTCCCGGGCCCATACCACCACCGGGACCCATTCCGCCCATACCGCCACCCATGCCACTGCCTGGTCCCATGCCGCGGCCTTGTCCGCCACCTTGTGCAGGCGGCGTATCAGGCAAGGTTACGCCTTGCTCCTTGGCACGCACTTGCATCTGCTCATGGTGTTGCAGTCGAACTTGCTCACGCTCTTCAGCGGTTTTTGCCGCCTGCAACTTGTTGCGATGCTCAATACGTTCCTGATTGGTCATCAATTGGCTGCCGTAAATGGGGGCATTCGCAGCAAAGGAAGCAGTAGATGCCATCAAACCCAGTGCGATAGCAGACAGGGTAATTTTCAAGGTGCTCTTGGTCATTTTGCTCTCCCAAATAGCTAATTCATCAAGGCTATGAATACCTTCAACCATCATGACGAGGTGTTTTTCCATCCCGTCACTTCAGTTATAGCCGCAATTAAAGATAAATCCGGTGTTGCAACAAAGAGTTGCAATTGGCGTAAGGTGAGCGGCTGTAGTCAGCAGTGAGCTAGGAAGCAGACGCTAATAATGGGCTTGTCGAATGACAGCAACAGGTTGGGTGCCGCCCTACGTTGCTAGTGAAAGCAGCCATTGGCCGCTGCAAGCGGCTGATCGACTGCTAACTGGCGTATTGCTGCCTGTTTTTGCATAAGTGCTCAACGGCAGCAATGGCCGAGTTGTGTGAATTGCCCCAGCGGCAGGTTTTGGAGTTCAGCAGTCGTTGAGATGTCCGGTGTCTGGCGCCCCCGACTTTCCGCTTCTGGCCGGAACGAGGCATCACAGGTTTGAACATGACCGTCG
>RRZU012646677.1_pt1 | contig 10763 bp, 8 predicted proteins | sample 2165561 | NCBI WGS metagenome assembly RRZU01 (sample SAMN10456909, study PRJNA506462) | wastewater metagenome | isolation source: wastewater sludge | place: USA: Moscow, Idaho | reverse complement strand
CGTGAAACCCGCGACGGCCCGAATGCCGACGATCTGCGCCAATACCGCATCTCGCTGGCTTCGGCGGCCCGGCGCTTCAAGCGTTATCCACCGCTGGCCCGCGAACGCGGCTGGGAAGGGCGGGTCGAGCTCGCCATCGGTTTTCGTGGGGCGCTGCCGGTGCCGGAAGTCACGCTGCTGCGTTCGAGCGGACGCAAGCTGCTCGACGAACAGGCGCTGGCCACGATGCAGCAAGCGGTGCAGGCCGTCGCCCTGCCGGACAGCCTGCGTGGCAGGAATTTTCACGAAACGCTGGCGATGCAGTTCAGCCTTGAGGACGAGCCGGGGGCGGCCCCATGACGGTTTCGTGCAGGCCGAAGTGTCCGGCCTGGCGGTCGGCAAAGTAGCGCTGCAAACAAAAGGTGACGCTGCGAAAGGCCATTGCCTGCCACGGGATGTCTTCCTCTGCCAGCAGCATCGTTTCCAGGCTCTCCGGCCCCGGTGAGTGGACGGGCTCGGGCAGGCGGGCGCGATAGAAGAGGTGCACCTGATCGATATGCGGCATGCTGACCAGCGCAAACAGCGCGTCAATGGCGACCGCCGCGCAGGCTTCCTCGGCCGTTTCACGCGCCGCCGCCTGCGCGGTTGATTCTCCGTTTTCCATGAATCCGGCGGGCAGCGTCCACAACCCGGAGCGGGGTTCGATGGCGCGACGGCAGAGCAGGATACGGCCCTGGTATTCGGCCACACAGCCGATCACCAGCTTCGGATTCAGATAATGGATCGCGCCGCACTGCGGGCAGACATGACGCGGCAATGTCTCATCGGGCGGAATCCGGAATTCGACCGGCGCACCGCAATCACTACAGTATTTCATGGGAGATTCGACCTTCCAGAGAGAAAAACACCGGCCTCGGTCACGATGCTGCCGAGACGCTGGTCATGCGGCTGCGGACGCACGGTTTGGACGCGGGACAGTTCAAAACCGATGCCGATACTCAGCGTCGCCGAGGGCAGCGCCGCCAGGGTGCGGTCAAAATAGCCCCCGCCGTAACCTATGCGGAATCCGGCCGCATCGAAGGCGTTGACCGGAATCAGCAAGGCCTCGGGGACAATGAATTCGCCTTCAGCGGGAAAGGGAATGCCGTAACTACCTGCCCGCAGCGGCGTTTCCGGCCGCCAGCTACGAAAAGCGAGTGGCGTGGCTGGCGCGGTGACAACCGGCAATAGCGCCATGAATCCGGCTTCACCCTGCTCCAGCCAGTGAAGGATCAAGGGCCGCAAGTCCGGTTCACAACGGAACGGCCAGCAGAACGCCACACGCATCCCGGCCAGTTGCGGGAAAGCCTGGCGCAGATGTTCGCGAATGGCCTGCATGAATTGCTGGTGCTGCGCCTCAGGCAGGGCTTCCCGCCGGGCAATGGATTGTTGGCGCAGGGTACGGCGGAACTCGCGGGTGTGATCCGGAAGCGCCGGCGTAGTCGGTAAGGGAGTCATGATGTGTAGCAGCTTTGACGAGGCCGCCAGCTTACCATGAGGCACAATCCGGGAAGGGAGAAGGGGGAAGGGGGAAGGGTGCGCCTCGCCTGTTTTCCGGCTTGTGCCTGGCAAAAACGCCGTTTGTTTTCGCAGCCTCCTTGCTGACAGACGGTTTTACCCTTCTCCCTCCCCCCAGCGGGGCTTCCAGTAGAATACGCGGATGCAGAAACTCCCTTACTGGCGGCTCTCCGTCTATTATTTTTTCTATTTTTCCTACCTGGGCGGGTTTTCTCCCTATTTCGGGCTTTATCTGCAATCGCTGTCCTTTTCCGCCTGGGATATCGGCATCCTGATGTCGCAGATGCAGGTGATGCGGGTCCTCGGCCCGTATTTCTGGGGCGCGCTGGCCGACCGCATCGGCCAACGGCTGAAGATCATCCGCGCAACCAGCATGGCAACGCTGCTGATCTTTTCCGCCTTCTTTTTCGTCACCCGCTTTGAAGCCATCTTCATCGTGCTGGCGGTACTCTCGTTCTTCTGGGTGGCAGCCCTGCCGCTGGTCGAAGCCCTGGCTTTCGACCACCTGCGCAGCAAACCCGCTGGTTACGGACGCATCCGCATCTGGGGCTCGCTCGGCTTTATCGTGGCGGTCGTGCTCATCGGCGGGCTGCTCGACCATTTCGGCCTGTCGAGCCTGCTCTGGGCGATCATGCTGCTGCTCGCCGGCACCGTCACACAAGCCTTTCTGCTCCCGGAAGCCACGCAGACGAAGCGACAGGAAGAAGCGCAGCGCCCCATCACCGAAATCATCCGCCAGCCGCATGTCCGGGCACTGCTGGCCGCCTGCTTCTTCATGACAGCAGCGCATGGTGCATTGAACATTTTCTATTCGATCTTTCTCAACGATCACGGCTACAGCAAATCAGCAGTCGGCGGCCTGTGGTCGATCGGCGTACTGGCCGAGATTCTGGTGTTTTTCTACATGACGGCCCTGCTAACGCGCTTCAGCATACGCACCATCCTGCTGACCAGCTTTGTGGCGGCGGTATTCCGCTTTGCCCTGATCGGGCTGGGCGTGAATTACCTGCCGCTGCTGCTTTTGACCCAGGTGATGCACGGCCTGACCTTCGGCGCCTTCCACGCCGCCGCAATCGCCACGATCAACCGCTTCTTTCCGGGGAACACCCGCTCACGCGGACAGGCGCTGTATTCAAGCGTCAGCTTCGGTGCCGGCGGGCTGGTCGGCGGCCTGCTCAGTGGCTGGGTCTGGGAAACGCTGGGCGGCGAAGCCAGCTTCATCCTCAGCTCGCTCTACGCCTTCATCGGCCTGTTGCTGGTGGCGCGCTGGGTGCACGGCAGTGCGCTGGAACCGACGGCGTAATTCCGCAGCGTGGTCGAGCACAGAAAGTTTCCCCTTCCCGCAATCGTCCGGCGATTGCTTCTGCCATTGTCAGCTTGAAAAACCCTGATGATGGCTGTTCTGTTTTACGTCGTTTTTGCGCGAAGTGTCATAAAACCTTCTCTCCAGCCTTTCCATGAAATTCCAAGCGCCGATAAGCGAGATTGTGCAAACCATCGTGCTATGACGGCTGTTTCCGTAGGCGCGTACCTTGCCCGTGAAGTAGGCAGTACTGCAAGGAATGCACCTGATCATGGACAACCTGAAGGAGCAACCGCTGGTCAAGGCACGCTCCGATGAGCAACTTGGAATTCATGAAACCGATCAGCTTGAACCACACCCCTATAGCATATTTATGTGGACATGCAGAGATGCTATCCAGTATGCTGTGATAGTCTAGATGAAGTTTGGGCAAAGTAACAGAGGTCAAGAACGTCAGAAGGTGCTATATCTACTCTACCTGACGTAACCTATCGATTTTAATTAAACCATAATTTAATATGCATCTGCTTCAACTGGACGCATACATTTTCAATGTGGTTACTAAACATTAGGTTACTTTAGGAATGCGGATTATCACAAGGGGAGCCAAGGTCGGCCCGTGCAACATATGTGGGAACGTTGGGCCTCTTACTGAGGACCATATTCCACCAAAGGGCGTGTCTCGTGTAACCCAAGTATTGATGCTAAACATTGTTGATTTCCTTCAGATTCAGCGACCGAAAAAGTCTGGCCGCATATCACAAAACGGGGTAAAGTATCGCACTATTTGCAGTCAATGCAATAATGAGCTTCTTGGGCTCAACTACGACCCAACGCTTATCACGCTCACAAAAAATGTTCGTACACACCTTGAGTCGTTTCTACTTCTTCCCACTTCAATGTCATTGATGATTAAACCAAATCGACTTGTTCGAAGCATCGTCGGGCATTTGCTGGCACATGGCGTTAACGAACATCGCAACGGCAAAATGGTTGCCAATCTCACAGATTATTTTCTTGACGAGAGCGCGCCATTTCCAGAAGGATTGAATATCTACTACTGGGTGTACCCGTATAACGATCAAGTCATTGTCAAAGGAGCTACACTGTCGCTTTATTACATGAACTCCTTCGCGGTATTCATGCTGCTGAAGTTTTTCCCATTAAGCTTTTTGTTTGTTCTGGATAAGCCGTCCGAATGGAAAATTCCGTTTTACCGCTTAGACTCCTTACTCACTCAGTCAATCGATGACGAGGCAGTAATGCATATCAATTTTAAAAACCTTCCTCCGCAACGTTGGCCGGAGGCACCTACTGATACTGGTATGGTTATGCATGGTGCAGGATCTACAGGTGCCATTCCAAAAACTTTCTAACATCTTGATCCAACCGACCATCAAAAAGCTGCAATTTTTTCATTGGCTGATATCTCACATTAACCTCAAACCACCACACATTACCACTTACTCTCAAGATGACCCAGTCTATTACTATGTTTGAACAGTGGAAGAAATACTTTTCTTCTCATCACACCGGTGCGTTGATAGTTCACTTTGCCAAAATGACATTTCCTTGCGAATTTACCGAAATAGTGGCTCTGCGTCACCGATTTATCGATATTGCCTTTCATGAAGGACTTACACCATTTCCAGAGCGAGCACTTGCCGCGACATGGGCACGAAGTATTGAGTCCATGATCACTATATGCTTTCTCGATAACGGCCCAGTCTATGACTCATTTGTAGAAGCACGGAACATCGGAATGAAAAAAGCATTAATCCTTGGGTACGGTACTGTTGGTTTTGATTCAATGCATCCAGAACAAGATCAGAATGCAAACCGAAATATAGATCAGTACGGCAATACGTTTCTCGCTGAAGTCGCATTCGGCCCGGGATGTCACGAGCTTATACCAAGCATGGCCTAACCTCGCATCAATAATTACGTTCTGAAGCAAAAATTAGGGGCAGACCAGAATAGTGTTAAGTTAGCCAGTTTGAAACCCCACATAGTTCAGACTTCAACAGGCCGGATCAATAAATAAAGCCACAAACGTCACGACGAGGCGTGTTTCAAACTCGCTTAGCAGCGAAAATTGACCTGATTCGTCTCAGAATCGCTGTGGGCGGGTTTGCGCCACATGGATTTCCGTTGGTCAAACCCACCTCTACGCAATAATAGCTTGTGGTCATGCGCTCAAATTGAGAGTTGCTGGCGAGATGACCTGTGCAACCGCTGCTCGTCCCGCCATTCAGGCTATAATTGCGCCCTCGAATCCGGCAAGAAAACCATCACCTAAAACCATCTTCCATGCTGAAAACGCGGGAAAAGCTGATTTTCCTGCGTTTCAGGATCAGGCGTCCGCAACCTCATGCTGACGGACAGGATACGGATGACGCAACATAAACCTTCTTTCAGGACTGCCGCTGGCATCGTCCTCTGCAGCTTTTCCCTCATTCTCGCCGGTTGTGCGAGCACACCCGGTACGCCCACCGGGGCAGCAACGTCCGCCGAGCGTCCGCTTGAGGGGGCGCTGCCGACCACTTCGGTCGGGCCGCTGCCAGGTTCGGGAAAAATTGATGAGCCCTTGCCCAAAGTCGAACTTTCCCCCCCGGCACAGCCAGTCAGGACGGTGGATCTGATCCGGGAAGCCGATGATGTTTTCCAGCGCATCCGCCTCGGCTTTGCCATGCCCGACATCAACAACGATCTCGTGCTCTACCACCAACAGTGGTATATGAACCGTCCGGATTACCTGCGTCGCATGGCCGAACGGGCAACACCCTTCATGCATCACATCGTCGAGGAACTGGACAAGCGTGGCATGCCGATGGAGCTGGCGCTGCTGCCGATGGTCGAGAGCGCCTTCAATCCGACGGCGTTGTCCCGCGCCAAGGCCTCCGGCCTGTGGCAGTTCATCCCGGCGACGGGCAAGCGCTATAACCTCGATCAGAACTGGTGGAAGGATGAACGCCGCGACATCGTTGCTTCAACGACTGCGGCGCTCGATTATCTGCAAACGATCTACGAAATGCACGGCGACTGGCATCTGGCGCTGGCCTCCTACAACTGGGGTGAAGGGGCCGTGGCACGGGCGGTGAACAGGAACCGGGCGCAGGATTTGCCGACCGATTACCTGAGTCTTTCCATGCCCCAGGAAACACGCAACTATGTTCCCAAACTGCAGGCTCTGAAGAACATTTTCAGCAATCCGGGAACCCTGTCCGAGCTGGGCATTCCGCGCATCCCCAACCGCCCCTATTTCGCCACGATCAGTGCGCCGACCAATATTGACGTCAAGGTCGCCGCAAAACTGGCGGAGATGCCGGTGCAGGAATTCGTCGCGCTGAACCCGGCGCATCATCGGCCAGTGATCACCACCGATTCGCCGATGGTTATTCCGACCGAGAAATACGAGACCTTCGTCAGCAACCTTGAGGCGCACGAAGAAGACAACAAGCCGCTGTCGTCCTGGCAGACCTATACCCTGCGCCCCGGTGACCGGCTTGAATCCGTAGCGCCGCGTTTCGGCATGACGGTCGCCAATCTCAGGGCGGTCAACGGCATCAAGGGGCAGATCAAGCCCGGCCTGACCCTGCTGGTTGCCAACAAGGATTTCAACGGCAAGCCGGACATGACCCCGTTGCCCGGCCAGCCGCGTCTGCCGGACGCTGATCCGGAACCGGCCGCCCGCAGCCATACCGTGCGCAAGGGTGAGACCCTGACGAGCATCGCCAAACGTTACGGCACCACCACAGCCATCCTCAAGCGCCTCAACGACCTGCGCAGCGAGAAAGTGACGATCGGTAGCCGACTGAGCATCCCCGGCGTGAGCAAAAAGGCCGCAGCGACGCCGACAACTTCGCGCAAGAGCGCAACGCCTGCCACTTCTTCGAAAGCAACGCCGCAGGCCGTCAAACAGAAAAACCGGACAAGCGGCAAGCCGGTCAAAGCTGCAAAACCAGCCAAGCCGACCAGCAAACGCAAGTAAGGGCTGACGCGCCTATCTGTTTGGCGCGGATAGCAAATGACACGCCACGGCATGCGTGGCAGAGACTTCGCAAAGTGCCGGATAGTTGCTGTAGCAGCGTTCCGTGGCGTGGGCGCAACGTGGGTGGAAATGGCAACCTTTCGGTGGATTGGCCGGGGACGGGGTTTCTCCACTCAGGCGAATAATCTCCGGCCGGGCTTCAAGGCGCGCACTCGGTACGGCAGAAAGCAGTGCCTGCGTATAGGGGTGCCGGGGCGAGTGCAGGACTTCATCGACCAGGCCCCGCTCGACGATGCGCCCCAGATACATCACCGCGACTTCATGGGCGATGAATTCGACAACCGCCATGTTGTGGGTGATGAATAGCAGCGAGAGCTGCAACTCATCCTGCAGGGATTTGAGCAGGTTCAGGATTTGCGCCTGCACCGACACGTCGAGCGCCGAAGTCGGCTCATCGCAGACGATCAGCTCCGGCTGCACGGCCAGCGCCCGGGCAATGGCAATACGCTGGCGCTGGCCGCCGGAGAATTCGTGCGGGTAACGCTGCGCGGCAGCGGCATCGAGGCCGACCTGTTGCAGCAAGGCGGCAATCGCTGCCGCCTGTTCGTCAGCGCGGGCGATGTCGAGCGCGCCCATGCCTTCGGCGATGATTTCACCGACCGTCATGCGCGGGTTGAGCGAGGCAAACGGGTCCTGAAAAATCATCTGCATGCGCCGACGCAGCGGCCGCAGGGTGCTGCGAGTGAGGCCGGTGAGCTCCCGGCCATCAAGCTGCGCCGTGCCACCTGTCGGCCGGGCCAGTTGCAGAATACCCTTGCCCACGGTGGTTTTTCCGCAACCGGATTCGCCGACCAGCGCCAGCGTCCGACCGCGCGCCAGTTGCAGCGATACCCCATCAACAGCCTTGACGTAGCCCACCGTGCGCTGAAAAAAGCCGCGCCGGATCGGGAAGTGCACGCAGAGATCGGCCACCGTGAGCAGTGCTTTTTCCCCGTTCTCCTTTGGCGTGGACTCCCCTCGCCCGTTGGCGGGAGAGGGGTCGGGGGAGAGGGAAAACGGCGACTGACTGGAAGGCATCGTGTTTGCTGAAACGCCGCTGGCCCTCTCCCCCGACCCCTCTCCCCTGATGGGGAGAGGGGAGTGTAGTGCGGGGTGGAGATGGCAACGCACCCGCTGCCCGCCCCCCAGATCGACCCACGCGGGCGAGGTCTCGTGACAGATCGCCACAGCCAGCGGGCAGCGGGCCGCGAAGCGGCAGCCGGACGGCATCCGGGCCAGCGGTGGCACCTGCCCGATGATCGTTTCCAGCCGCGTACCGCGCCGTGTCATGTCCGGTAGCGCGGCAAAGAGTTTTTGCGTATAGGGGTGACGCGGCTGGGTGAAGAAGCGTTCGCGCGGGGCTTCCTCGACGATTTCCCCGGCGTACATCACGCCGATGCGCTGCGCCATTTGCGCCACCACGCCCAGATCGTGCGTGATCAGCAGCATCCCCATGCCACGCTCGGCCTGCAAGCGGCGCAGGAGATCGAGAATTTGCGCCTGAATGGTCACGTCAAGCGCAGTGGTCGGCTCGTCGGCGATCAGCAGGCGCGGCTCGCCGGCCAGTGCCACGGCGATCATCACCCGCTGCTTCATGCCGCCGGAAAGCTGGAACGGATATTCGCCCAGGCGTCGAGGCGCATCGGCAATCCCCACCGCCTGCAAGAGTCCCAAGGCCCGCGCCTGCGCCGCTGCATCGTTCAGCCCGCGATGCTTTTCCAGCACCTCGCCGATCTGCCGCCCGACAGTCAACACCGGATTAAGGCTGGTCGCCGGTTCCTGAAAGATCATCGCCATGCCGCTGCCGCGCACACCACGCATCTCGGCCTCGGGCAGTTGCAGAAGGTCGCGGCCGTCGAAATGCACCTGACCACCGAGGATGCGCCCAACCGCCGGCAGGAGCCGCAAGAGCGCCAGCGCTGTCGCCGATTTGCCGCAACCGGATTCCCCGAGCAAGGCCAGCGTCTCCCCGGCCGCCAGATCGAAACTGATGCCGTCAACCGCCGTCAGCACCTGTCGACCGGCGGCGAAACCGGCTTTGAGATCACGGACTTTCAGCACGATCCGGCACCGGTTGTTCTGGGAAGATTGCCGCCGCTCTGGCCTTGTCGTTCATATCATGCGATTCAAATTTTGAAACGTTGTACGCTGTCTTTCAGCACGTGCGACAGTTCGACCAGCGCCTTGGCGCGCTGGCTGGATTCTGCCGAAGCCGCATAGGTTTTTTCGATCCCAAGGGCGACCCGCTCAACGCGCTGGGCAATTTCGGTACTCGCCATGCTCTGCTCGACCAGCGATGAAGAAATCGAATTGATCATACTGCAAACCCGGACCGTCGACTGATTCAGTTCAGCCACGGATTCGTGTACCTGGGACGTCTGCTCGGCGCTGGCCCGGGCATAATCCTTGGCGCACTGCATAGCTTCCGTGGCCACTTCAGTCGTCTGACGAATCCCGTTGACGATCTCGCCAATTTCCTGCGTCGATTGCGTTGTCTGCTCGGCAAGCTTGCGCACCTCGTCTGCCACGACAGCAAAACCACGCCCCTGCTCACCCGCGCGGGCCGCCTCGATGGCGGCATTCAAGGCCAGCAGGTTGGTCTGATCGGCAATCTCGCGGATGGACTGGACGATCTGAGTGATGCTGGAAACCTTGAGCGACAGTTCATCCATTGAAGTTGCAGCGTCCGACATGCTCTTGACCACCTGCGTAATCCCCTCCGTCGCCACAGCCACCGCCGTCAGACTTTCGCTCATCTGATGCTCCGTGTCCGTGGACAAGGCTCCCGCTTCACGGGAACTGTCGGACATCGTATTGACGCTGACGGTAAACTCCTCGACCGCTGCGGCGATAGCCGAGGTGGCTTCGCTCTGCGCCTCAGCCTCGCTGGCCAGTCGGGCAGCCTCTTCGCGCATGGCACTGCTTTCCTGCACGACAGAATCCGCACTGCTGGCAGCGGTCGCGATCAGATTCCGGATTTGCGTCTGCATCTCATGCATGGCGGCAAGGATGCTGTGACGGTCGCTGGCAGCAAGGTTCAAGGTGCTGGAGAGGTCGCCATCGGCAAAACGCTGCAACTGGCTGGCGGCATACTGCGGTTCGCCTCCGACCTGACGGAAAATCGCCCGCCCCACCAATGTCGTCATGACGCCAACCAGCAACAGGACCAGCAGGCCCAGACCAATAGCCAGTTGACGTGCCTCGCTCAACTCGTCGACCAGGGCTTTCTGGGCCTCATCGGAAGAGACGCCCGCATTCTTGACAACAGAAAGAAGATCGGCCCTGATTTCACGCCACACCGGCGTCTCCTCCTTGACCAGCATGGCACTCGCTGCTTCCAGATCTCCCGCCTTGATCAGGTCGATAATCTTCTGTTGCAGAGGAAGCAATCTGGCGCTGCTCGCCCGTAAGTGGTCAGCAATCTCCTTGCGCTTTATTTTTGACAGCAGCTCATTGAAACTTTGCTCGTAGTCCTCGGCTGCCCTGGCAAAATTCTCATGTCCCTTTTTATTTCCCGGATCGAGCAGGATGTTCCGCAAGGCCTGCCCCTTCTGCAGACCGCTGGCATAGCTCATGGTGGCGATCTGACGCGCAGCAATCGGGTCATCGACAAAGTCGCGCAGGATGGACTCGCTTTTGCTGGTAAAAATGATGGACGAGACGGCAAGGACCGCCACACCAGTGGACGCCACGACACCCAGCAACCAAAGGCGGGCCTTCAGGGACAGATTTGTCATTTCGGAAAATCTCCAAATAAAAGATGACCAAAGTAAAAATCCGCAAGGAACCCATTGACGCTGATCCGCTTGTTGTATTGCACTGCGGAATTTCGCACGTCAGGACGAACGCCATGACGCATCAGTTCATCGCGCCGACCCTGTGGCCAACATCCAT
>RRZU010085966.1_pt1 | contig 10763 bp, 8 predicted proteins | sample 2165561 | NCBI WGS metagenome assembly RRZU01 (sample SAMN10456909, study PRJNA506462) | wastewater metagenome | isolation source: wastewater sludge | place: USA: Moscow, Idaho | reverse complement strand
GTGCCGGTGCTTTCCCGGCGTAGCGTGCTGCGCCTTTCGGGCGAGCGCGCCGAACGGCGCGTCGAGCACTGGCGCGGGATCGTCGGCGCGGCCTGCGAGCAGTCCGGGCGCAATCGCCTGCCTGAAGTGGCGGCGATCGTTTCGCTCGAGCGCTGGCTGGCGCAGCCGCCCGCCCCGGGCGTCTGCCGGCTGATGCTTGATCCGCGGGCCGCCTTGTCCCTGCGCGATCTGCCGCGACCGCCGGACGGGCGGGTCGAACTGCTGATCGGCGCCGAAGGCGGTCTTGCGCCGGAGGAAATGGAGTGGGCGGCGCAGGCGGGCTTTGGCGGCGTCCGCCTCGGCCCGCGGGTGTTGCGCACCGAAACCGCGGGGCTGGCCGTGCTGGCCGCCCTGCAAAGCCTGTGGGGTGATTTCTAAGGAGATCGGAGCATGTTCGAATCGGCTGAGTTGGGCCATGCCATCGACAAAACCACCTTCCGTGCCGAGGTTCCGGCGTTGCGGGCGGCCTTGCTCGATGCGCAGTTCGAGGTGCGGGAGCAGGCACGCTTCCCGGTGGTGATCCTGATCAGTGGCGTCGACGGCTCGGGCAAGAGCGAGACGATCAATGTCCTCTACGAGTGGCTGGACCCGCGCTACCTGTCGACGCTGGCCTTTTCAGCCCCGTCCGACGAAGAGCGCGAGCGGCCCTACATGTGGCGTTTCTGGCGCGCCCTGCCGGCCAAGGGAAGGATCGGCATTTTCGCCGGGTCATGGTATTCGCATCCGATTGCCGAACGTATCCGCGGCGAGCTGTCGCGCGGCGACCTCGATCAGCGCATGGACCAGATCAACCGCTTCGAGGCGATGCTGGTCAACGAAGGCGCCTTGGTGCTCAAGTTCTGGTTCCACCTCTCGAAGGACGCGCAGAAGCAGCGCCTCAAAGCGCTGGAGAAGGATCCGCGCACGGCCTGGCGGGTGACCCAGGAGAGCTGGGCGCGGCTGAAAACCTACGACAAATTGCAGGAGGCCGCGGGGCACGTGCTGCGCATGACCAACACCTCCTGGGCGCCATGGATCGTCGTCGAAGGCACCGACGACCGCTACCGCTCGCTGACCGTCGGGCGGATCGTCCTCGATGCCCTGCAGAAACGCCTGGCAGACAGCCGCGACCAGGGCTTTCCGGTGGCGCCGCCGATGGCGCCCAAGACCGACGGGCTGGACGTGCTGACCGCGCTCGACCTCACCCATCGGCTCGAGAAGAGTGCCTACGAGGCCGAGCTGGCGCGCTGGCAGGGGCGCTTGTCCGAGCTCGTGCGACACCCGGAGTTCAAGAAGCATTCGCTGATCCTGGCATTCGAAGGCTCGGACGCCGCCGGCAAGGGCGGCAGCATCCGCCGCGTCACCGCGGCGATGGACGCGCGCCGCTATCAGATCGTGCCGGTTGCCGCGCCGACCGAGGAAGAACGCGCCCAGCCCTACCTGTGGCGCTTCTGGCGGCACATTCCACGCGTCGGGCGGGTGACGATTTTCGACCGCACCTGGTACGGGCGGGTGCTGGTCGAGCGCGTCGAGGGCTACTGCAGCGAGGCCGACTGGCTGCGCGCCTACACCGAGATCAACGATTTCGAGCACGAGTTGCACAAGGACGGCGCGATCATCGTCAAGTTCTGGCTGCAGATCAGCGATGAAGAGCAGCTCAAGCGTTTCAAGGAGCGGGAGAAGATCGAGTTCAAGCGCTTCAAGATCACCGAGGAGGACTGGCGCAACCGAGAGAAAGCGCCGCTCTACCATGCCGCGGTGTGCGACATGGTCGACCGGACGAGCACCTCGACGGCCCCATGGACGCTGGTCGAAGCCAACGACAAAAACTATGCGCGGGTGAAGATTCTGCGTACCATTTGCGAACGTCTCGAAAAGGCGCTGTGCGTCGAGCCATCGGCTGATAAAGCAGCCGAAAAAGCGGCCGAAAAAAACACTCTCAAATCGAAAGCCAAGGCCAAGGAAAAGTAAGACATGTCCGATGAGTTGAGCCCCGCCCAGTTCGTCTCGTTGTTCCGTGAAGTCGCACCGTACGTCAATCTGTTTCGCGGCAAGACCTTCGTCGTCGCCTTTGGCGGAAAGGCCATTTCCGGGCCCCTGGCCCGAACGTTGGCCTACGACGCCAACCTGCTCGTCGCGCTCGGCGTGCGTTTGGTGCTGGTGCATGGGGCGCGGCCGCAGATCGAGGAGGAGCTGCGCGAAAAAGGGCTCGAATCGATCAGCCACGGGCGCTACCGGGTGACCGACGCGGCGACCCTCGATTGCGTGATCGACGCCGTCGGCAGCGTCTATCTCGAGATCGACGCGCTGCTCTCGCAAGGCCTGCCCGACACGCCGATGGCCAACAGCACGATCCGCGTCGTCGCCGGGAATTTCATCACCGCCAAGCCGCTCGGTGTGATCGACGGGGTCGACATGCAGTACGCCGGCGCGGTGCGCAAGATCGACGCGGAGGGCATCCGGGCACAGCTCGGAATGGGCAACATCGTCATTCTTTCGAGCCTGGGCGCCAGCCCGACGGGCGAGATCTTCAATCTGGCGATGGAAGAGGTCGCCGAAGCGGCGGCGATTGCCATCGGTGCCGAGAAACTCGTTTTTCTCACCGACAGCGTCGGGGTGACCGACATCGACGGCACCCTGCTCGACGAGATGACGACCGATGCCGCCGAGCGTATCAACACCATCGGCGACTGGCTTTCGCCCGATTTGAAGCGCTACCTGCCCTGCGCGGTGCGCGCCAGCCGTTCCGGCGTCGGGCGGGTGCACCTGATCGGTTACAACGAAGACGGCACGCTGCTGCGCGAACTGTTCACCCGCGATGGGGTGGGCACCATCATCACCCGCGAGTCGCTGGAAACGCTGCGCGATGCGCGCCCGGACGACATCAGCGGCCTGGTCGCGCTGATCGAGCCGCTCGAGGAAGACGGCACGCTGGTGCGTCGTTCGCGCGAACTGCTCGAACGCGAGATCACCCGCTTCTCGGTGGTCGTGCACGACGGCCTCATCGTCGGCTGCGCGGCGCTTTATCCCTACGGCGAGGATCAGGCGGAACTCGCCTGCCTGGCTGTGCATCCAAACTACCGGCGCTGGGGCTACGGCGAGAAGCTGATGAAGCGCATCGAGGCCCGCGCGCGGGCGATCGGCATCCGGCGCCTGTTCGTCCTCACCACGGTGACCTCGCACTGGTTCAAGGAGCGCGGGTTCTCCGAGCAGACCGTCGACAATCTGCCGGAGGAAAAGCGCCTCGTCTACAACCTGCAGCGCCGGTCCAAGGTCTACGCCAAGCCGCTCTAAAGCGGCGGATTTTTATCAACCGTCACGCCTCGCAAAGACGGCGATTTGTCTGGAGTCAACATGGCAAGAATGGTCAATTGCATCAAACTCGGTCGCGAAGCCGAAGCGCTCGATTTTCCGCCCTATCCGGGTGAGCTCGGCAAGCGCATCTTCGAGCAGGTTTCGAAGGAAGCCTGGCAGCAGTGGGTGCGCCTGCAGACGATGATCATCAACGAGAACCGGCTCAACCTGGCCGATGCCTCGCACCGCAAGTACCTGGCCGAGCAGATCGAAAAGCACTTCTTCGGCGAGGGTGCCGACCAGGTGCAAGGCTACGTTCCGCCGCGCGCCTGATCTGGCGCCGCGTTCGCTCGGCATTGCGGCATCCCGCCGGGCGGTCCGCTTGAGTGCGCCTCCGGAGGCGCCGGCTCGGCGATAAAGAAAAAGGCTCCCGCGGGAGCCTTTTTCGTGCGCATCGGGCCGGTTCAGGGCTTGGCGATGCGTTCGGCGATCTCGTCGGCCGTGGCGTGCCGCACGTTGTCGCCCTTGACCATGTACACCACGTGGTGGGCGATGTTGCTGGCGTGATCGCCGATGCGCTCGATCGCCTTGGCGATGGACATGATGTCGAGCGAACGGGTGATCGTGCGCGGGTCTTCCATCATGTAGGTGACGAGTTGCCGGGCCACGCCGCGGTAGTCACCGTTGACCGAGGCGTCGAGGCGCAGGGCTTCGCCGACGAGCCTGACGTCAAGCCGGGCAAAAGCGTCGAGCGCAAGGCGCAGCATGTTCAAGGCGGTGTCGGCCATGTGCCGCAGCTCGACGTTCGGCGCGCCGTGGCCCTGGCCATGCATCTCCAGCGCCAGGCGGGCGATCTTGCGCGCCTTGTCGCCGATGCGCTCGATGTCGGCGATCGCCTTGAGCACCGAGACGATCATGCGCAGGTCGATCGCCGTCGGCTGACGCTTGGCGATGATCTGATTGCACAGCGCGTCGATTTCGACTTCCATGCGGTTGATGCGCTCGTCGGTGCGGATCACCGTTTCAAGCAAGTCCTTGTTGCCGTCGTAGAGGCCGGCGACGGCCTGGCGGACCTGCTGTTCGGCGAGCCCGCCCATTTCAAGGACGCGGGTGCGCAGGCTCTCAAGTTCGAGGTCGAAGTTCTTCGAGGTGTGGTCGTTCATGCGGCGTGACTCCGTCAGTCCGGGGCGGTTAAACGTGGTGGAACTCAGCATAGCGCGTCCCGGTTACGGATTTGTGTCATTCCCTGGCCCAGTCCTTCGCGACGTTGCCGAACTCGCCTTGCCGGGCCAGAGGCTCGGGCTTCGGTTCGTCTTGGCGTCGCGCAGGCACTTGCGGCCATGGAATCAGTCGGCGTTCAGCGTGCGCACGCCTTCGGGCGTGCCGATCAGGCAGACGTCGGCCGGGCGGGCGGCGAAGAGGCCGTTGGTGACCACGCCGACGATCTGGTTGAGACCCTGTTCAAAGGCCACCGGGTCGACGAGTTCCAGACCATGCACGTCGAGGATGACGTTGCCGTTGTCGGTGACGAAGCCTTCGCGCAGGCGCGGCGTGCCGCCCAGACGGGCCAGTTCACGCGCGACGTAGGCGCGGGCCATGGGAATGACTTCGACCGGCAGCGGGAAGCGGCCGAGCACCGGAACGAGCTTGCTCGAATCGACGATGCAGACGAATTTCTGCGCGACCGCAGCGACGATCTTCTCGCGCGTGAGCGCGCCGCCGCCGCCCTTGATCATGTGCATTTCGCCGCTGATCTCGTCGGCGCCGTCGATGTAGACCGGCAGGTCATCCACCTCGTTGAGATCGAAAACCTTGATGCCGTGGCCTTCGAGGCGCTGGCGGGTGTCTTCGGAGCTGGCGACGGCACCGACGATGCGGTCCTTCATGCCGGCCAGCGCGTCGATGAACAGGCGCGCCGTCGAGCCGGTGCCGACGCCGACGATCTTGCCTTCGACCACGTAATCGAGCGCGGCATGCGCGACGGCTTTCTTGAGTTCGTCCTGGGTCATGACGTTTGAATCCTTGCGGCGGTGAGAAAGCCAACATTCTAGCAAAAGCGGGCCGGGCTTAAGCTTGGGCTAAGCCCAAAGCCGTTATACTGGCACGTCCGTCCAGCGTCCCGTGATTCCCCCATCCCATTCCTGCGCCAAGGAGGCGAGCGTGCAGCACGAAGAAAGTCCGTTCAAGGGCAAAACCGGCCTCAGGAGGCTGTGGAACGCCTTCCATTACACGCTCGACGGCTTTGCCGCCGCGTACAAATGCGAAGACGCCTTCCGCCAAGAGGTGCGCCTGGCGGCGCTGCTCATTCCCCTGGCCTTTTTCCTGCCGGCCAGCGGCGTCGGACGGGCATTGATGGTGGGCAGCGTTCTGCTGGTGCTGATCGTCGAGCTGCTCAATTCGGCGATCGAGGCGGTGGTCGACCGCGTTTCGCTCGAACGTCACCCGCTTGCCAAGCGCGCCAAGGACGTCGGCAGCGCTGCGGTCTTCGTCGCTCTGGCCAACGTTGTCGCGGTCTGGGGTTGCGTGCTGTTCCTCTAAAACCCCTACGACGTTATGACGGCGCAGCCTTAAAACTGCGCGCGGCAGCTTTCGGCGTCGGCCATCTCGACCCGGTTGCGGCCGCTGCGCTTGGCGCTGAGCAGCGCATTGTCGGCGGCCTCGGTCAGTTCCTGTGGCGTGTCGTAGAGCGGATAGGCCGCCACGCCGGCGCTGAAAGTCGCGTAGAGCGCCCCGTTCTGGTTCGGGTGCGGCAGCTTGGCAAAGTCTTGCCGGATGCGGTCGATGACCGCGTAGGCCTGGGCGGCGCTGACGTCGGGCAGGGCGAGCAGGAATTCTTCGCCGCCGTAGCGTCCGATCAGGTCGGTGGCACGTAGGCGGCCCTTGAGCAGCCAGGCCAGGCCGCGGATGACCTGATCGCCGACCGGGTGGCCATAAGTGTCGTTGATTGACTTGAAGTGGTCGATGTCGAGCATCGCCACGGTCAACTGCGAACCGGGCGTGAGCCGGCTGGCCATGACCTTGAGACGCGATTTCGCCGCCGTGTGGTTGAAGAGCCCGGTCAGGCCGTCGAGCTTGGTCGAGCGCTGGGTTTCCCGGAAGCGTTCGATCTTGGTCTTGACCACCGCCGCGAGCAGCACCGGGTTGAAGGGTTTGATCAGGAACTGGTCGCCGCCCAGACGCAGGGCCTCGACCTGCATGCCGACGTCGGATTCGCCGGAAAGATAGACGATGGGCAGGGCGTGGTAAGCCGCCATCTGGCGCAGCACCCGGGTGGCCTCGACGCCGGTGAAGCGCGGCATGTACATGTCCATCAGCACGAGGTCGGGGCGGTAGGACTCGAGTTCTTCGAGCAACATGCCGGGGTCACGGATGGCGCGGCTGTCGATGCCGTTCTCGGCCAGGGTGCGCTGGATCAGCGCGACTGCGACGCGCGAGTCCTCGACGACGAGCACCTTGTACTTCTCGGGCTCGTAGTTCTGGACGAGGTCGAGGACGCAGTTGAGGACCATCGACGAGCCTTCCTCCTGCGGGATCGTGAGATCGATCCCGGCGCGCATCAGGGCGACGATGGTGGCGATGTCGGGGCGGGCGCCGAGGAAAATGAGTTGACTTGCCGGGCAGCGTTCGCGGATCGCAGCGATGGCGCTGTGGGTGCGGGGGTTGGGGGTGCCCGGAGGCGGCAGGAAGAGCACGGCGAGCGGGATGTCGCCGGCCGGCAGCTGGCCGCCCCAGATCAGTTCTTGCGTCTGGAAGCCGAAAAAATCGAGTTGGGTGCGCAGGGCATAGCCGAGGTCGCGCACTTCGCGCGCCACCACCAGCCAGACCGAACGGGGCTTGATCCAGTCGCTTTCGGTGAGGGTCGTCGACTGCTCTTCCGCGCGCCTCTCGGGCGCGACGAGACGGGAGCTGGCAACCGCTCCCAGCAGGCCGTCGACCTGACGCTGGAGAACAGCGATTTCATGCGCCGCGATGGGGTGGGTGACCGGCGTTCCGAGGCGGGCGAGGGCTGCGTTTTCCAGGCCTTCGCAGATGCGCACGAGGCCCGGCAGACGCACGCGGTTGAAGTGTTCGGCGAGGCTGTTGACCGCGACTGTGAATTCGATGAAGTGCTCGAACGACCCCTCGTGAACGTAATTTTCCCAGCGGCTGCGCAGGACGTAGAGGCGATCGTTGATCATGGCGCGGAAAAAGGGGCTGGTGGCAAGCACCGAACCGTCTGATTATCAGGGATCAGGGCGGCGGGGGCAATGCTTGCGCCATCTTTTTTCGGCGCTGTCCGAAGGGCGACTACTGGTTGGCGAAGGCCAGCCGGTTGCGACCGCTCTCCTTGGCGGTATACATCGCTCGGTCTGCCCATTTGAGGAGGTCGTCGGGGTTGTCGCGGGTTTCGTCGAAGAGGGTGATGCCGATGCTGGCCGTGCATTGATGCTCGATGCGCTGGCTGGGCGCGTTCTCGTGGACGATGGTGAGCACGTAAGGCTCCGCCAGGCTGGCGCGGATCTTGTCGGCGATGAGTTCGACCTGGGAGAGTGAGGTGGCGCGTTCGCTGCCGAGTTCGCCGATCAGGACCACGAATTCGTCGCCGCCGAAACGCGCCACGCTGTCGAGTTCGCGCAGGCCGTTGCGCAGGCGCGAGGCGACTTCGATCAGCAGCAGGTCGCCGGCATTGTGGCCGTAGCGGTCGTTGAGCGGCTTGAAGTTGTCGAGGTCGATGAACAGCAGCGCGGCATGGCTGCCGTTGCGGCGGCAGGCGGCGATCGTCTGCTGCAGGCGGTCCATCAGCAGGCGGCGGTTGGGCAAACCGGTCAACGTGTCGTGGAAGGCGAGTTGCCGGATCTGCTCCTCCATCCGCCGACGTTCGGTGATGTTGCGGCTGATCCCGTGGTAGCCGGCGATCGTTCCGTCGGCGGCAAACTCGACGCTGGCTTTGACTTCGGTCCACAGCTGCGTCTCGTTGCGGCAGGACTGGCGGCAGGCGAAGGTGGTTGCGGCGTCGTTGCCGGGCGCGTGGCTGGCCAGGGTGGCGAAGGCATGCAGGATGAGCGGGCGTTCGTCCTCCGGCGCCAGCACCCAGAACGGTTGGCCGAGGACGCTTGCGGCCGGGATGCCGCGCAGCTTCTCGTCGGCCGGGCTGATGTAGGTGAAAAGGAAGTCGCGATCGAGCCGCCAGACGACGTCGGAGGCGCTCTCGGTCAACAGGCGGAAATGGGCTTCGCTGCGCTTGAGCGCGATCTCGCGTCGACGCAAGGTTTCGAGCAGGCGGTTGAAGCCGACGATGAGTTGGCCGACCTCGTCCTCACGGTCCACCGGCAGCGGCGGCGGTGCGTTCTCCTGCCGGCTGAGCTCGTCGAGACGCTGGGCGGTGACGGCCAGCGGGGCGAGATGGCGGCGCAGGAGCCCCCAGGTGAGGCCGCCGGCCACCAGGGTCAGCAACAGCGTGTACAGGAGCATCCGGCGCTGCAATTCGCGGATCGGGGCGAAGGCCTTGCGTGTGGGTTGTGCGGCCAGCACCAGCCAGTCGGCGGTCGGTACGCGGCGGGCGGCGATCAGGCGGTCGCCTTCCTGCGCGTCGCGCAGGATGGTCGTGCCTTCTTCGCCCTCGAGGAAGCGGCTCAGGGCGGCTTGCGGACCGTCGAGACTCAAGGCGCTCATCGCCTTGCCGGGCTCGGTTGCAAGCACGATCAGTCGGTTTTGCCGGTCGATCAGGGTCAGCGTGCCGCGGCGGCCGTTGTGGCGCTGCGCCATCTGTTCGAAGAAAGTCGGCCCCTCGAGGTTCATCGAGCCGGCGAGCACGCCAGCGGTTTTGCCCTCGGCATCGAGGATGGGGACGGCCATGACCACCACCGGCACCTTGGCCGTGCGCCCGAGCAGCGGTTTCCCGATCGTCGGCTGGCCGCGTTGGAGAACACCGGCCATGTAGTCGCGGTCAGCAAAGTTGATGCCGATGTGCTGGGGATTGTAGGGCAGGGTGGCGAGGGTGTCGCCGGCGCGGTCAGTGATGAAAATGCGACTGTCGAAGATGGTCAGCAGATCGGGTCTTTGGTCGAGGAAACGCTGCAATTGCTCGGACTCCCCAAGCTGCGGCGTAAGCGCTCCGGCCAGCGCTTGCAGGCTTTGCAGGCGTTCCTTGAGTTCGTGGTCAAGCTGCTCGGCAATCAGCCCGGCGGTCACCAACTGGTCGGCGCTGACCAGCTTTTCGATGTCGCGCTGCAAGCCGCGGGTCGAAAACAGCGACAGCGTCCAGAGGCTCGCCAGGAAAACGCCCAAGGTGGCGAGCGTGATCCGCGTCTTGAGCGAATGGCGGGACGGCGGAGAGTTCATGTCGCTTTTTAGCCGAAAGGACCGTGGCGCTATGGGTCGGTATCCCATCGTAGCGCCTTGGTGGGGCAAGGCGAGCCAGCGAAGCAGGTGCTGACTTCATGCGGCGTTAAAAGTGTGGCGGCGATACGACGACTGACTTGCCTTGCCGCGCGATTTCGCGCCTGGGCGTCGTTCGATCGCACCGGTAGGACGGGGGCGAAATGCGCGGCGCCGAAGCGCGCAAAAAAAACCGCGCCGAGGGGCGCGGTGTCAAATCCCATCCGTTGCGGACGGGCCAGGGAGGGTCATGCATTGTCAGCGGAGGGCGCTGAAGCAACGATTGAATCTTACGGGTTTACCCCGGCTTCGTCTGTGCGCGTGTGCAGCAGTTTCGTGACGGTCTGTGACAGAGGTAGGTTTTTGTTTTGAAATGTAATTTCAATTAATCCAAAAGGTCGAAATATGCCTTTTGGGTGGTTTTCGGGTGCGTCGAAGCGAGCGTTTCGCCCGGGGCGGGCGGCGCTCGTTTTGTACCGCTTGCGCGGAGGTCAGAGAACCTTCCGGTGCGGCGCCGAATTATTCCTCGGCGGCGAACGGCGGAGGTCAGGGGCGCCGGGAGGTTCGAGCACGCAGCGCGTGCGAACCTCCCGGGGGCCGGGGCTTACTTCCTTTTCGCCGGCGGGACGTCGGTACAACTGCCGTGGGCGATTTCGGCGGTCATGCCGATCGATTCGCCGAGGGTCGGGTGCGGGTGGATGGTCTTGCCGATATCGACGGCATCGCAGCCCATCTCGATGGCCAGGCAGACTTCGCCGATCATGTCGCCAGCACTCGGGCCGACGATGGTGCCGCCGATGACCTTGTGCGTTTCCGGATCGAAAATCAGTTTGGTGAAGCCGGTTTCCGCGCCGTTGGCGATGGCGCGACCAGAGGCCGCCCAGGGGAACTTGGCGACTTCAACGGTGCGTCCTTCGCGCTTGGCCTGGTCTTCCGTGCAGCCGACCCAAGCGACTTCCGGATGCGTGTAGGCGACGCTGGGGATGACCGTGGCGTCGAAGGTGCTCTTCAGGCCGGAGGCCGCTTCCGCCGCGACGTGGCCTTCATGGACGCCCTTGTGCGCCAGCATCGGGTTGCCGACGATGTCGCCAATG
>RRZU013383458.1_pt1 | contig 10766 bp, 13 predicted proteins | sample 2165561 | NCBI WGS metagenome assembly RRZU01 (sample SAMN10456909, study PRJNA506462) | wastewater metagenome | isolation source: wastewater sludge | place: USA: Moscow, Idaho | reverse complement strand
GGCGTACACGCCGTTGATGCGGTTGTAGGAGCACATCACCGTCCACGGCTGCGACTCGGTGACGGCGTGGTGAAACCCGCGCAGGTAGATCTCGCGCAGCGGACGGGCGTCGATGTCGGCGCTCACCCGCATGCGGTCGTCTTCTTGGTTGTTGGCCGCGAAGTGCTTCAGCGACGCCCCGACACCCTTCGACTGAATGCCCTTGATCAGCGCGGCCCCCATCACGCCGGCCACGATCGGGTCTTCTGAGAAGTACTCGAAATTGCGTCCGCACAAGGGGGAACGCTTGATGTTGATGCCCGGGCCCAGAATCACCGCCACGTCGTTGACGGCCGACTCGACGCCCAGCGCCGCGCCCACCCGCTCGGCCAGCTCGGGGTCGAAACTCGAGCCCAGCCCCACCGCGGGCGGAAAGCAGGTGGCGGGCACGCTCTCGGCCAGGCCCAGGTGGTCGCTGCTCGCCGCCTGCTTGCGCAGACCGTGCGGGCCGTCCGTCATCATCACCGAGGGCACGCCCAGCCGTGCGACGCCCTTGGTGGTCCAGAAGTCGGCGCCGCTGGTCAGCGCGGCTTTCTCGTCGAGGGTGAGGTCGGCGGCGGTGACGGGCGTGGACGGGTCGGGCTGGGTCATGAAGGGGTCCTTCGGCTCACGGATTCGGACGCGACGTCGCCCGCGTCATTGCGGGGAGATTGTCGATGCGCCTCAAGCTAGCACCGGGTGCTGTGGCGCGAGTTGGGTGGCGCGAGTCGGGCCAGCAGGGCGCGCTCCTCGGAGGGCTCGAGCCCCGATCGGCGTGCCCGGTCGAGGCCGCGCTCCACTTCGTCGGCCAGCACGCGGGCGATCGTGTCGTCGATCGGCCGGACGACCCCTCCCGCCGCCCGGTACGCCGCGTTGCTGCGGGTGGCGAAGCCCACCTCGGTGGCCGGCAACCACAACGGCAACGACCGCTCCCCCATCCAGTACCCGACATCGTGGGCCAGCAGCCACTCCTCGGACGCCGCCACCAGCCGTCCGTTGAAGCCCGTCACGCCCGCCGTGCGGGTCAGCACGTGCGCGAACGGCAGGCTGGCACCGACGGCGTTCACCACGCCCACGGTGCCGCGCCGCCCGGCCGAAGCGATGAAGTCGGCCAGGTCGTCCACGTCGATCACCTGAACCCGTAGGCCGGGCGCCTCGGGCACCAGCACGTCACCGCCGCGCCGCAGCCGCCCCGGCCAGTAGCCGAAACGGTCGCTCGGGTCGCCCGGGCCTGCGATCAGCCCCGGACGCACGATCAGCAGCCGGTCACCGACCCGTTCGGCCGCCGCGCGCTCGCCGGCCACCTTGGCCTGGCCGTAGTCGTCGAGGTCGACGGGTTCCACCACCGCCGCGGCCTCGTCGGCGTTGGGTTCGTCGTTGCGGGCGTAGACCGACACCGTCGACACCAGGGTCCAGTGCGCCGCGCGATCACCCAGCGCCTGCAGCGCCGAGTCGACCACATCCGTCGCCCAGGCCAGTTCGACGACCTCGTCCCAGTCGTCCAGTACCGAGTCGTAGGCACCAGGGCGGCGACGGTCGGCCAGCACCAGCCGGGCCCCCGCCGGAACCAGCGGCGTCTCGGTACGGGCCAGGCAGGTCACCTCGTCACCGGCGGCCAGGCAGCGGGCCGCCACCCGGGCACCGAGCCACCTGTTGCCGCCCAGAATCAGAACTTTTCGCATCAACCGATTCAACCGCAGCCGACGCGCCGGCCCAAGGTGTCATGATCGTAGGCACCCCGAACAGAGAGGCGGTCGATCGATGCGTGTCGTGCTCGCCCCCGACTCGTTCAAAGAGTCGATGACCGCCGCCGACGCCGCGGCCGCGATGGCCAGGGGCGTCCGCTCGGTGCACCCCGACTCCGAGTGCGTCGAGGTGCCGATGGCCGACGGCGGCGAGGGCACCACCGCTGCGCTGATGGCCGCGCTCGAGGGCCAGTGGCGCACCGTGCGCACCGCCGACGCCCTCGGCCGCCGCATCGAGGCCCGCTACGGCCTGACCGCCGACGGACTGGCCGTGATCGAGGTGGCCGAGTCGGTCGGCATCGGCCTGGTCGAGCCGGCCGACCGCGACGCCCTGCGGGCCAACTCGGCGGGTGTGGCCCCCCTCGTGATCGACGCCCTGGACGCCGGCGCGACCCGCCTGATCGTCGGCCTCGGCGGCACGGTGACCACCGACGGCGGCGCCGGCCTGCTGGCGGGGCTCGGCGCCATCTGGCTCGGCGTGGACGGCACGGTGCTCGACCCCCGTCCCGGGGCCCTGCTCGCCCTCGACCACGTCGACCTCACCGCGCTCGACCCGCGGCTGGCCGACACCACCATCGAGCTGGCCTGCGACGTGACCAACCCCTTGCTCGGCCCGTCGGGAGCCGCGGCGATCTTCGGCCCGCAAAAGGGTGCGACACCCGAACAGGTACCGGTGCTCGACGGCGTGCTGGCCAGGGTTGCCGACGCGCTGGTGGCGGCCGGACGCCCCGACGTGCGCGAGTTGCCCGGCTCAGGGGCGGCGGGCGGACTCGGCGCCGCATTCCTGGCACTGGGTGCCACGTTGCGGCCGGGGGTCGAGGTGGTTGCCGAGGCGGCGGGCCTGGACGACGCCGTCCGGGGCGCCGACCTGGTGCTGACCGGCGAGGGGTCGCTCGACCGGCAGACCCTGGCCGGCAAGACGCCCGCCGGGGTGGCCGCGGTGGCCGCCCGGCACGGGGTGCCGGTGATCGCGTTCGCCGGGCGGCTGGGCGACGGCGCGGACGAGCTCGTGGGAAGGGGTTTCGTCGCCGTGCAGTCGATCACTCGCGGGCCTGGCACGTTGGCCGATGCGCTGCGCGAGGGGCCCGCGAACCTCGAACGGGCGGTCGCCACGGCGCTGCGTATTCGCGCCCTCGGCTAGCCGCCGGTCGAGCGTGTCGAGGCCCTTCGCTGGTCGAGCTTGTCGAGACCGTGCGAAGACCCCTCACCGCCGCGCCTCGACGAGCTCGACCAGCGAGAGGGGGTCACAACCCTTCCCCGACCACGACCTCGACCAGCCGATCCCGAATGCGCCGCGCCCGCAGCGGATCGTGACTGGTGATGGTGGCCACGGTGACCCCCTCGGCATGCCCGCTCGCGGGCGTCCAGGCCGAACCCTCGTCGGCCCGGTCGGCACGCACGCAGAACGTGTGCCAGGCCTCGGCCTCGGCCACCACGGCGGCGTTCACCTCGGCCGCATCGGTCAGCGCCAGCGCGTACCAGGCACCCGCCAGATCACCGGCGCGATATCGCCGCGTGCGCAACGTGAGGGCCCCGAGTCGGCCAGCGCCTGAAGGTCGGGCCGCACCGCGGGTGCGATCACCTCGACCACGGCTCCCGCCTCGACCAGCCGGGGCACCCGGCGGGCGGCGACCCGTCCGGCACCCACGACGACCACGCGCCGTCCGGCCAGCAACAGTCCGACCAGATAGGCGGGCGATCCGGCGCCGTCGGCCATCGCGGTCTCCTTCGCAGTCGATGCTGTCGTCGAGCCTGTCACATCTCGGCACCGACCGCGGCCGGATACGGCCGCCCGCCCCGCTCTACAGTGATGCCGTGGCCATCGAAGAACACGAACCGCACACCCTTACGCTCACCGTGTTGATGACGCCCGAGACGGCCAACTTCGCCGGCAACGTGCACGGCGGGCACCTGCTCAAGGTGCTCGATCAGGTGGCCTACTCGTGCGCCAGCCGGTTCACCCGGCACTACTGCGTCACCGCCGCGGTCGACCGGGTGGTGTTTCGCCAGCCGGTGCACGCCGGCGAGCTGGTCACGTTCTGGCCTCGGTGAACCACACCGGACGGTCGTCGCTCGAGGTGGGCATTCGGGTCGAGGCCGAGGACATCGTCAGCGGCGTGCGCCGGCACACCACGAGCTGCTACTTCGCCATGGTGGCCCGCGACGCCGAGGGACGCTCGGTGACGGTGCCCCAGCTCGACCCGGTCACCGAACTGCAGCAGCGGCGGTGGGCCAAGGCCGAGCGCCGGCGCGCATTGCGGCTGGCCGACCGCGACGCCGACGACTGATTGTTCAGCGCTCGCGCGGCAGGTCGCGGGCGATCTCGGCGGCCCGCCCGGCGCGAGCCAGGCCGACCAGCACCACCCCCACGGCGACCATCGACGAGGCCAGCATGGCAGGGGTGGCTAGGGGGTTCGGCCGATCGCCCAAGGTGCGCAGGCCGGTCACCCCTACACCCAAAGACGTCGCCATGGTGGCGACGGTGAGCGCCCCCGCCCGGGTCGGGCCCGGACGGTCGGTCGTCGCAGCCCACGCCGCCAGTCCGGCGCCGGCCGCGGCGATGGTGAGGTCGGTGGCCGCGGCCCGGCGCCGGCTGGTCCAGCGGTCGGCGCGTCCGGTGGCCGTCCAGTGCGCGGGCAGCGGGTCGGGCAGGCTGCGGCCGCGCACCAGGTAGTGCAGCGCGGTCGCTCCGGCCAGGGCGACCGGCAGCGTCGCGGCGAGGCGGAAGGCCGAATCGCCGGTCGAGGTGAACGGCACCGACTCGGCGTCGGGCTCGATCAGGCCCAGTCGTACCGCGACCGCGCCCAGGTTGAGATCCCACCCCCAGCCCACCGCGCGAGGCAGCAGCAGCCGTTCGTCAGCCGGATTCCACCACGTGGCGGCGATGCGGCCCAGCATGCCCTTCGGCACGAACCCGGCGCCGGCCCGGTCGAGCCACGACCCCGCCTCGCCGCCCTCGGGGGCCAGCGACGCGGCGATCTGCTGCACGTCGGCGGCGGTGGCGTCGGCGTCGAGGTGGTCGCACAGATGGGCGGTCAGGTCGTCGCGCAGGGAGCCCCGTAGGCGGGCCGGGGCCGCCGCCAGGGCAGCGTCCAACGCCTCGTCAGCGGCCTTGCGGGCCGCGGCTGAGAGCTCGTCGAGTGAACGAATGGTCATCGGGGTAGGTCCTTCAACAGGTCGGTGAGGTCGTGCGAAACGGCGCGATAGGCGGCGGCCATGTCGATCAGCCGGGTGCGGCCGGCGTCGGTCAGCGCGTAGTACTTGCGGGGCGGCCCGACCGGCGACTCCTGCCACGTGGTGTGCACGAGCGCGCCCTTGGCCAGCCGGGCCAACAGCGGGTAAACAGTGCCGGGGCTGATCGCCAGCGCGGGCCGTCCGGCCAGTTCGTCGACCAGGGCGGAGCCGTAGCGGGGCCCGTCGGCCAGCAGGCCCAGCACGGCGAGCTCGAGCACTCCCTTGCGCAGTTGGGACGCCCAGGGGTCGCGTTCGGCCGTCATGTACTAGATGGTAGAACCAACTACCTTGCAAAACAAGTTAGTTGGACGAGTCGAACCATCGGGAGGCTAGGCCGAAACCTGGGGACGGTTCCGAGTTACCCCCCACCTGGGCCGAACCCCGGGGACGGTTCCGCGTCACCGCCCACCTGGACGGAAACCGAGAACCGTCCCCGGGTTATCGCCCACACACTCAACGGACACCCGAACGAACGAGACGGCTGACTATTTTCGTCACATCGGCTAGAATGATAGTACAAACTTCAATCGAATCCGGTTGCAGGCCAAGTCAGGAGTGTTCTCGCCCGTGGGCAAGACGGTGTTCATCGATTTCGACGGAACCTACGCGCACAACGGGGTGATTCCCGCCGCCCATGTCGAGGCCGTCCGCCGCGCCCAGCGCAACGGCCACCGGGTGCTGCTCTGCACGGGCCGCCCCAAGGCGCTGGTGGCCGCCGACGACGTGGCGGTGTTCGACGGCCTGGTCGCGGCCGCGGGCGGCTACGTCGAGGTGGACGGCCAGGTGTTGGCCGATCGGCGCTTTCCGGCCTACCTCGCCGCGCGCATCGGCGAACTGCTCGAGGCCTACCGCGGCGTCTATATTCTCGAGGGCCCGGACGCCGCGTACGTCACCCCCGCGGCGCGGCAACGGCTGATCGACCTGCTCACCACCGGCGAACACGCCGCCAGTTTCGGCGAGGCGGCCGACGGCATTCTGGCGCCGCTGCTCATCACCGACGACCCGGCCGCCGAGTCGTTCGCCAAGGTCACCTGCTTCGACCTGCTGGTGCCCGCCGCCCGACTGGCCACCGAGTTGGCCCCCGAGATCGGCGTGGTGCCCAGCTCGATCGGATCGCTGGGCGACAAGGCGGGCGAGTTCTTTCTGGCCGAGGTGAACAAGTCGGTGGGCATCGCGGTGGTCGAGCGGCACTTCGGCCTCGATCGCGCCGACATCGTGGCCATCGGCGACAGCCACAACGATCTCGAGATGGTGGCCTACGCGGGCACCGGCGTGGCCATCGAGGGCGGCGTCCCCGAGCTGTTGGCGCTGGCCGACCTGGTGGTGCCCACGCCGGAGCAGGCCGGCCTGGTGGTGGCCTTCGAGCGGCTGGGTCTGATCGATTCACCGGTGCGCGCAGCCTGAACCCTGGGTCTGGGGCAGATCGGTGACCCTCTGGAGGAACCGTCCGCCGGCGCCGACTCGGCGCTGCGACGGAACGGCCCTCCGCGTCGTCCAGGTAGGCCTGCTGCAGGTTGCTGTCGTTCGAGCACGCAACCCGCGGACGTGTTGAGCACGCTGGGCGACGACCCTCCCCCCGCGGTCGTTCGGATCCTCCCTTTCCGTCGACCGATGCGCCGAAACTAGTCACGATTCCCTTGCGACGCAAGGCTTCGACGGCTGGGTAATTCTGCCTAGCCGCAGGGCCAGCGCGGGCGAGTCAGCCGCGCAGCGTGCGCAGCCGGCGGACGGCTTCGTCGAGCACCTCGTCGCGCTTGCAGAAGGCGAACCGCACCAGGTGCCGCGCGCCGTCCGGGTCGTCGTAGAACACCGACAGCGGCACCGCGACCACGCCGCACAACCCGGGCAGCGCCCGGCACAGGTCGTAGCCGTCGGCATAGCCCAGGCTGCGGGCGTCGGCCACCACGAAGTAGGTGCCGGACGGCCGATACACCTCGACGCCCACGCCCTCGAGGCCGTCGATCAACCGGTCGCGCTTGGCCTGCAGCGATGCCCGGAAGCCCTCGAAGTAGGCGTCGGGCAGCGCCAGCGCCTCGGCCACCGCCGGCTGAAAGGGCGCTCCGTTCACGTAGGTCAGAAACTGCTTCGCGGCTCGGACGGCGGCCACCAGCTCGGCTGGCCCGCTCACCCAGCCGATCTTCCAACCGGTCACCGAGAAGGTCTTGCCGGCCGACGAGATGGTCAGCGTGCGGCCGGCCATGCCGGGCAGCGTGCAGAGCGGCACATGCGGCACGCCGTCGAAGGTCAGGTGCTCGTACACCTCGTCGGTCACCACGATCAGGTCGTGGCGCTGCGCCAGGTCGGCGACGAAGCCCAGGTCGTCGGCGCTGAGCACCATGCCGGTCGGGTTGTGCGGCGAGTTGAGCAGCAGCACCCGGGTGGCGGGGCCGATCGCAGCCGCCAAACGTTCGCGGGGCAGCGCGAACGACGGCGGCTCGAGGCGCACCGGGCAACGGACTCCCCCGGCCAGCGACACCATGGCGGCGTACGAGTCGTAGTACGGCTCGAGCATGACCACCTCGTCGCCCGGCTCGAGCAGGCCGAGCATCGTGGCCGCGATCGCCTCGGTCGCGCCGGCGGTGACCAGCACCTCGTGGTCGGGGTCGAGGCCGACGCCGTACCAACGGCTTTGATGGTCGGCAATGGCTTGACGCAGCACCGCAGAACCCGGGCCGGGCGGGTACTGGTTGACGCCCTCGGCGATCGCCTGACGGGCCCGATCGAGCACGCTCTGCGGGCCGTCGAAGTCGGGAAAGCCCTGACCCAGGTTGACCGAGTCGGTGGCCAAGGCGAGCGCCGACATCTCGGCGAAGATCGTGGATGTGAAACCGGTGAGGGCCCGATTCATCGCGCCCCGCCGGGAGTCGTCAGCCATGCCGCGGAAGGCGACCGATCACGCCGAGCGCCTCGACCGGTACCAGTACCAGCCGGCCGTGACGATAACGGCGCCGACCAGCGAACCGATCAGGCCGGACGGCCGCAGCTCGAGGCCGTCGCCCGCGATCAGGCTGATCAGCAGGCCACCCACGAACGATCCCGCGATGCCCGACGCGAAGGCCGTCGGCCAATCGATGTGGCCCCGTTTGCCGAGGATCAGTTGAGCCGCGGCGCCGACGAGCATGCCGAACAGAATGAGCCCGATGATGAGCATGCCGCCAGCCTAGTGTCGTGTCGCCCAAGTCTCTTGCCGTTTCGCGGCACCGGAGCACGCACGTCGCGGCGTTCTCCTCGATCAATGGACGACCCGGTACACCTCTCTCGTAGGCCTTGAGCGACACGACACTCGTGGCGGGAGCGATGGCACCCAGGTATCGCTCGCCGGTCAGGCCCAACGCGCCGCGCAAACGGTCAAGCGCTGCGCGCGGCCAGCAACAGGCAATCGGAATGCAGCCGCCCTGAGCCGTTCTGGTGGCTCCGCAGGTGGCGGGGTCGAATCGGCCGCAAGTACAGGTTGCCGCCGCAGTTGGGGCAGCCGTGGTCGGGAAAAGTGGCCGCACAGTCGGCGCACCAGGTGCACTCGAACGAGCAGACGTACACCTGATGATCGTCGATCGCCAGGTCGCGACCGCACCGCTCGCAGTTGGTTCGGTAGTCGAACATCGGGCTCGTCCTTTCGCTCCGGGAGGTGATCGGCGGTGCCGGGCGAAATCACCCAGGAACCGTCCACCCACACCATCGGAGCCGCAGGCCGGCCCGGTTGATACGTGGAGCTTGAACCTTCACAGACGATGTGAAGAACCTTCACAGCGACATGAGAAGGCGAGTGACACGCCGTTGACCGGATCGATCCGTTCCCCCCGGTTTGGAACGATCCGGTCTTCGGCGTCTCTCTGTGTCCCCCCGACAAGAAGAACCCTAGACCTCGATAGTTGCTACGTCAGTCACCCGTGCGAGGGACTGAGCGCGCACTCGGCGCCCGGGCCAGCCGCCAGCCGTCGGCGTGCAACGCCACCAGGCCGCGCTCGCCAAGTTGGTCGAGCACGCCGAGGCACACCCCCAACGGCACCCCCGCCCGCAATGACACCTCACCTGTGGCCATCGGCCGGCGCGCCGGCAGCGCCTCGAACACGGCCAGTTCAGCTGTGCTCAGGTCGTCGAGCGGCCGCTGCTGGCTGGGCCTGGACGCCTGTGAGCGGCCCAGCGGTTCGATCACCTCGAGCACGTCGTCGACCCCGCTGCACAGCACCGCCTCGGCCTCGCGGATCAGCCGGTGCGGCGTGGCCGAGGTCGCGCTGTGCACCGGCCCGGGCACGGCCAACACCACCCGGTTGCAGCTGGTGGCCCAACTGACCGTGTTGCGGGCTCCACTGCGCAGCGCGGCTTCGACCAGCACGGTGGCCGGGGTCAGCCCGGCGCTCCGCCGATTGCGGCCCAGGAGGCGCACCCGGAGGGGTTCCTCGAACGGCGGCAACTCGCTGGCCAGCACGCCCGCCGCCGCGACCCGCTGCAACAGGCCGCTGTTGCCGCTCGGGTACGGCTGGTCGAGGCCGCCCGCCATCACGGCCACCGTCACCGCCTCGGCGGCCAACGCGCCGGCATGAGCGGCCGCGTCGATGCCGTAGGCGCCTCCGCTCACCACGGTGACCCCATGCGCGCCCAGGCCGGCGGCCAGGTCGGTGGTGACGCTCTGACCGTAGGCGGTGCACGCCCGCGACCCCACGACGGCGACCGACCGCTCGACCGCCTCGGCCAGTGGCACCGCCCCGCGCACCCACAGCCCGAACGGGGCTCCGCCCATGTCGTTGACCGGCTCGCACCCGCTCAGGTCGCCCAACGCCGCCGGCCACTCGTCGTCGCCCGGCACGATGAAGCGCAGCCGTAGCCGATCGGTGGCCGCCTGCATGTCGGCCAGGTCGAACGCCTGGGCACGCCTGGCCCAGCGTGAGCGCGACGACGGCTGCACCAGGCCCTGCCAGATCGCCTCGGCCCCCTGCTGCTGCACCTGGCGGGTGATGTCGATGGTGGCGGGTTCGACCGTGCAGCACAGCGCCATACGGGCGTCACGCTCGCGCATCGCTCATCACCCCCAGCTGTTCGCCGCGGCGCATGGCCAGCGCCGTGTGCAGGTGGTCGCGCGTCGGCCGATCCACCCCGGCCAGATCGCCGATGGTCCAGGCCAAGCGCACGACCTTGTCGACACCACGGGCCGACAGCAGACCACGGGTGACGGCCTCGTCGACCAGTTCGATGCCCCGGGGCAGCGGCAGCAGGCGGCGCAGCGCCGGGCCCGGCACTTCTCCGTTGGTGCGCCAGCCGTGCTCGGCCAGCCGCCGACGCTGCCGGGCGCGCGCCTCGGCGACCCGGGCCGCCACCACCGCGGTGGGTTCGCCGCCCGCCTGCGCGGCCTTCAGGTACGCGCGGCTCATCGGTGTGAGGTGGTGGTGAATGTCGATGCGGTCGAGAATCGGCCCCGAGATGCGTTCGGCGTAGCGGCGCACGGCCATCGGCGCACAGCGGCACTGCGCACCGCGAGTGGCGGCGTTGCCGCACGGGCAGGGGTTCGCCGCCAGCACGAGCTGAAACGACGCCGGGTACACCGCATGCACCATCGCCCGGCCCAGCACCACCCGTCCGGACTCAAGCGGCACCCGCAGCGCCTCGATCACCCGAGGCGGAAACTCGGGCGCTTCGTCGAGGAATGGAAAGTACACCTCGGTGTGTACAGGAATTCTACCGCGAGCTGCGCTCAGACGCCCCTGCTGGAGCCGCGGACCGCAACAGCCTGATCGGCGATCGTGACACCTCCCACCAAGCCTGTCTCCCCGTCCT
>RRZU011727399.1_pt1 | contig 10771 bp, 7 predicted proteins | sample 2165561 | NCBI WGS metagenome assembly RRZU01 (sample SAMN10456909, study PRJNA506462) | wastewater metagenome | isolation source: wastewater sludge | place: USA: Moscow, Idaho | reverse complement strand
GCAATCTGGCAGGTTGGCATGCAATTGCACGTGAGCAAATTCTTGGTAATCCAAGCCCGCACGACGTAAACGTTTGTCGTCAAACTCAAAGCCAAGTGGTTCAATTAAATGTAAGCTGCAGCCCACATTAGCGCATAAACGAATAATATTGCCGGTATTGGGTGGGATTTCTGGCTCAAAGAGAATAACGTGAAACATGCTTGATCCTGACGATAAAATAAACCGCGATTCTACATGGGAATCCCCGCCAAGGCGGCAATGGATATTCAAGTTTTTTGCCAGTCTTGCTTTACTCGCCTTTTTAGTCGGCATGATGCTCGGGCGCTTATTCAATCCTGCTGCTGTGCCGCAGTACCGCAATAGCGTTGTGCAGGTGCAAAGCTATGCTAACGGTCTTGGTGTGTGCTTAAAGCGGCCAGCGCAAGTGCAGATCAGCTATCAGCAGGGTGCTTATCAGTTGGCCTTGTTAGATGCGTATGCGCAAGCCGCGCAGGGCGAGATAATGCAGGCTGACCAACAGCCTGTGCGCTGGTATATCACACCTGAAGATGGCTTTGTTCGCGTGGTGCTGGTGGGTTTACAGCCGCTGCGTGGACAATGGAGTCAGCGCAGTAGCGAGCAACAGTGGTGCGCTGATATACAGATTGAGTCGGCGGCCGACAGCAACTGACGGTAGAAAAATCATTGCAAACTGCACAGAACAAGATGTTCTGCCTGTCGTTTGGCTGCTCTTTGCGCGAGCGCTACTGTGCAGGCGAGGTTAAGTCTTTATAATGAATCATATTTCTTGAGGAGCAGAACATGGCCAACTTGACACTTGAGCAATTGACCGCAGAAATCGAAGCGAATGTGCGTAGCGCTTTGGTGGAAGACGTGGGTGCTGGCGATATTACTGCACAACTGATTCCTGCCGAGCAGCAGGCAAAAGCCCATGTGATTACCCGTGAGGCTGCGGTGATCAGTGGTGTCGCTTGGGTCAATGAAGTGTTTCGCCAAGTCGATAGCAACGTTAAAGTGCATTGGTTGGTTGCCGATGGTCAGCGCGTGCAAGCCAATGATGTGTTATTTGAATTGGAAGGTGCCGCGCGTTCTTTGCTCACAGGTGAGCGGGCCGCGCTGAATTTTTTACAGAGTTTGTCAGCAGTAGCAACACGCGCACAGTATTTTGCCGATCAGGTTGCTGGTACGGCGGTGAAGTTATTGGATACCCGTAAAACTTTACCCGGTTTACGTTTGGCACAAAAATACGCAGTGACTTGCGGTGGTTGCCATAATCACCGTTTAGGCTTGTACGATGCGTTTTTAATTAAAGAAAACCATATTGCCGCTTGTGGTGGTGTGGCCGCAACTGTCGCCGCCGCACATCGCATTGCCCCAGGCAAACCTGTGGAAGTTGAAGTAGAAAACCTTGATGAGTTGCGTCAAGCACTGGCAGCGGGCGCAGATATTATTATGCTCGATGAATTGAGCCTTGAGGATATGCGCACTGCAGTCACACTCAATGCTGGGCAAGCTAAGCTCGAAGCGTCAGGTGGCGTCAATGAGCAGACTATTCGTGGGATTGCTGAAACAGGAGTGGATTATATTTCCCTGGGTACTTTGACTAAGGATGTCAAAGCGATCGACTTGTCGATGCGTTTGAGTCTGTAAAATCTGAGTTCGTCGTTCGTAGTTTATAAAATACGAGTGATGTGCCTAACAAAAGGCTGACTATTGCAGTCAGCCTTTTTTGTTTAACGACGCTGCAAGTTCGCTTCGATTTCTTTGTCTAAATCAGGCGGTAAAAAGTCGTTATCCGGATTGTAATCTGGATTTAAGTACTGCGATAAGGCTTGCAGATTGTCCGGGCTCAAAGTGCCAGCCGTTTGCTGTAAGCGCAGATTATTTAAAATATAGTCATAACGAGCGTTATTGTAATTACGCACGGCAACATAGAGCACGCGTTGCGCATCGAGTACGTCAACAATATTACGCGTGCCCACTTCGTAACCAATTTGTGTGGCTTCTACAGCGCTTTGGCTAGAGATGATCGCTTGCTTAAGCGCTTGCACTTGCTCAACGTCAGTATTAACGGCACGGTGGAAATTACGCGCATCTTGCACTGTGCTGCGGCGTAAGCTTTCACGCATTTGCTCGGCTTGGTCTAAGCGATACACGCCTTCACGTACTTGCGAGCTGGTCATACCGCCCGTGTATAGTGGAATATTAAGCTGCAAACCAATGCTGCTTTGCTCGGCTTTCTTGTAACGAGGCATATTAAGCTCAGGTATATTCATGCCGCCATTTACAAAACCTAGGCCGTCGTTATCGCCTTTCTGGTATTGGGCTATAGCATCGACTGTTGGCGCATGACCAGATTTACGCTGTTTAACACTGTCTTGTGCTGCTTGCACTGCGTAGTTAATGGCTTGTAGTTTAAGGTTTTGCTCAGTGGCGGTACTCACCCAAGCGGTTGCATCGTTGGGGGACGGCGGCAGCACAGGTAGGCTGTGTTTAACACCTTCGAGTGCGGCTAAGTCCATATTGGTTAAGGTGGTGACTGCTTGGAATGCATCACTGACCATACGCTCAGCCACCATGCGATTCGCGCGCGCGGCGTCATAAGCGGCTTGTGCTTGCAAGACATCAGTTTTATCTGAAAGACCGACATCAAAGCGTTCGCTGGCCATATCAAACTGGCGTTTAAAGGCTGACTCTTCCGCGCGGCTGGCGGCTAAATTATCTTGCGCACGCAATACGGAAAAATACACTTCAGAGCTTTGCAAAATCAGGTTTTGCTCAATGGCTGACAACTCTAACGCTGATTGCTCATTAGTGGCTTGTGCTGCCTGCAGTTGATACCAGCGATCTAAACGAAACAGCGGTTGGCTGAGGCTGGCTTGGTAGACTAAGGCGCTGCGCGATGCACTTTGTGAGCCCGTGCTGGTATCAACTTTACTGCGGCTGCTGCTATTGCTAGCACCGGCACCGAGTTGTGGTAGTAAGCCGGCACGTGCTTGCGGTACGCGCTCACTTTGCGCTTTGTAGTCTGCATGGGCTGCGGCTAAGTCCGCATTGTTATCAACGGCCAGTTGATAGACCTCTAGCAGGTTAACTTTATTTGACGTGCTGGGTGCTGCATAAGCAGTTGAACCTAGCACGGTAGCAATAACAAAAGTGAGCGACAGTAAGCGCATCATGAATATCCTAAATTACACAGAGAAAAACGGCTTAAGGCTACGGCCGATGATAGAGCCGGTCAAGCATGCACTAACATTGTTTAAGTTGCAGTACAGCTTAACACTTAGTCGTATGCGCTTGCAGTTTGGCTTACGCAGTGTTTAGCTGTTGGTTGCTTCTTGTCGGGGTGCTCTGAAGTAGAGCTGAGATCGGTTAATCCGGGTCCCGTTGAACCTGATCGAGTTAATACTCGCGTAGGAAACAAGATAAGTCTGCCGCAAGGTAGGCCTGCCTATGTCCGCTGGTTCCCCGACACTTTTTTTCGTGTTTTTTTGGAGAACCATAAATGACGCAAACACTGTCGCAACACCTCAGCGCTACCGCGCAAGTCGATCAGCAGTCGATTCAGCCCTTTCCCAACTCTCGCAAAATTTATGTCCAAGGCTCACGTCCCGATATTCTCGTACCCATGCGTGAAATCAGCTTAACGCCGACTGAAACCGATGAGGGTATTGAAGAAAATGCACCGGTGTTTGTCTATGACACTTCGGGCCCCTATAGCGATCCGAGTATTAGCATTGATGTGCGTAAAGGCTTGGCCGATGTGCGTAGTGCGTGGATTGATGAACGCGCTGATACCGAAGTGCTTAGCGGCTTAAGCTCGCGTTTTGGACAAGAACGTTTAGATGATCCTGAGTTGAGTGCGATGCGTTTTGCCTCGATTCGCAATCCGCGCCGTGCCAAGGCAGGTAAAAACGTCACGCAAATGCATTATGCGCGCCAAGGCATTATTACTCCGGAAATGGAGTACGTAGCGATTCGTGAGAACTTGAAATTAGAAAAAGCGCGCGAAGCAGGTCTATTGGATAGCCAGCATCCGGGGCAAAGCTTTGGTGCCAGTATTCCTAAAGAAATCACCCCAGAATTTGTGCGCTCAGAAATTGCTCGTGGCCGTGCAATTATCCCTGCCAATATCAATCACACTGAATTGGAACCGATGATTTTAGGTCGCAATTTTATTGTGAAGATTAACGGTAATATCGGTAACAGTGCGCTTGGCTCATCCATTGAAGAGGAAGTGGCTAAGCTGACCTGGGGTATTCGCTGGGGTTCAGACACCATTATGGATCTCTCGACCGGTAAAAATATCCATGAAACCCGCGAGTGGATTATTCGTAACTCGCCCGTTCCAGTCGGTACTGTGCCGATTTATCAGGCGCTGGAGAAAGTGAATGGCGTGGCTGAAGACCTGACTTGGGAGATATTTCGCGACACCTTAATTGAGCAAGCCGAGCAGGGCGTTGATTACTTCACCATTCATGCCGGTGTCTTGCTGCGCTATGTGCCGCTGACCGCCAAACGTGTGACCGGTATTGTTTCGCGTGGTGGTTCGATTATGGCGAAGTGGTGCTTGGCGCATCACCAAGAAAACTTTCTTTACACGCACTTTGAAGACATCTGCGAAATCATGAAGGCTTACGATGTGAGTTTTTCTTTGGGCGATGGTTTACGTCCTGGCTCGATTGCCGATGCCAATGATGCCGCGCAATTTGCAGAGCTGGAAACCTTAGGTGAGTTGACTAAGATTGCTTGGAAGCATGATGTGCAGTGCTTTATCGAAGGCCCAGGGCATGTGCCGATGCATATGATTAAAGAAAATATGGACAAGCAGTTGGAGTGCTGTGATGAAGCGCCCTTCTACACGCTGGGTCCGTTAACCACCGATATTGCCCCAGGATACGATCATATTACTTCGGGTATTGGCGCGGCGATGATCGCTTGGTACGGCTGCGCGATGCTCTGTTATGTGACGCCCAAAGAGCATTTGGGTCTGCCCAATAAAGATGATGTGAAAACTGGCATTATTACTTACAAAATTGCTGCGCATGCTGCTGACTTAGCCAAGGGGCATCCGGGTGCACAAATTCGTGATGATGCGTTGAGTAAGGCGCGCTTTGAGTTTCGCTGGGAAGATCAGTTTAATTTAGGCCTTGATCCCGATACGGCACGAGCGTTCCATGATGAAACACTACCTAAAGAGTCCGCTAAAGTGGCGCACTTCTGTTCAATGTGTGGGCCGAAATTCTGCTCAATGAAAATCAGTCAAGAAGTGCGTCAGTACGCTAAAGATAATGAATTAACCGATGAGCAGCGTGCAATTGAGGCAGGCTTTAAAGAGCAGTCTAAGCGTTTTCGTGAAGAAGGCTCGATTATCTATAAGCAGGTTTAAAGTCATAGTGGTATAAAAGGCGGCCTAAATGGGCCGCTTTTTTGTTGGAGAATGATATGCCTGAGCGCGCAATGAATCGTGAAGATGATGTAGTGATTGAACGGCGCGAACGCTGTTTTCAAGGGTTTTATCGCTTAGACCGCGTGCATCTCAAGCATCGTTTGTTTGCTGGAACCATGGGGCCAACGATTAGTCGCGAGTTATTTGTGCGACCGGATGCAGTCTGTGTGTTGCCCTATGATCCGCAGACTGATTCGGTGGTACTGGTGGAGCAGTTTCGTATCGGTGCTATGGATAAAAGCCCAGAGCCATGGCTACTGGAAATCGTCGCAGGTTTAATCGATACCGATGAGCAGCCAGAAGAAGTGGCCCGCCGTGAAGCGCGGGAAGAGGCTGATTTAGAGTTGCACGAACTCGTTCCTGTGATGACCTATTACCCATCACCAGGCGGCTCGGATGAGCGTGTGTATTTATATGTTGGGCGTTGCTCAACTGCAGGGGTTGGCGGGGTGTTTGGTGTGGCAGAGGAGGGTGAAGATATTCGCGTACATGCTTGGCCATTGGCTGCTGCGTTACAAGCTGTGCAAAATGGTCGGATTGATAATGCCGCGAGTATTATTGCATTGCAGTGGTTGGCGTTAAACAAGGCAAGAGTGCAAGCAGATTGGCTCAAATTGTAAATAGACCTTAGCTGCACCCCCTAGAGTGCAGCTAAGAGGGACCGGCTTATAAGCCAGGTAAACGCTTACGAATCTGGCTGATTAGATTATCTAGAGTGGCGGCATCATGTGTGTTCACACGGTAGCTTTGCGCAGTCTCGGTTGCGTTCAGCGGCTCTAAATGCTGACGCTGGGCTAAAATCACATCCGCCGTCGCGTCGGATGGATCCAAACCTTCGGCTTGACGTTGTTTTAACCAAGTTGCAACCACTTCGTCTGGAGCTTGGCAATCAAGAATCAGGAAGGGCGTGCCAGTGTTTTCAGCAATCTGCCAAGCATCATGACGCTGTTCAGTTTTTAAGTAAGTGGCATCAATGACTACAGGGAAACCTGCTTGCAAGGCATCCGCAGCCAAAGAGTGCAGGCGTTGATAGGTCGCTGCGCTGGCATTTGGGTTGTAAATACCGCCACCTAAAGTGTTTTGCTGCTCGCTGTCTTGCTCGCCAAATAAACGCTTACGTTCAAAGTCTGAGCGAAAACGCAGTGCGCCCAAGGCTTCGACTAGGCGCATGGCGACTGAGCTTTTACCTACAGCAGAAATACCGTGGGTAATGGCTAGTAAACGTGATGGGATCGCACTGTAGCTTTCAGCCAGATTCGCATAACTGCGGTATTGGCGCACAATGACTGCGCGTTGTACTGGATCAGTCTCTTGGCCAAGACGGAACAAGTTCACCTTGCCACGCACCATGGCGCGATAGGCTTTATAGAAATTGATCAGCGGCATGGCTTGGTAGTCGCCAGACAGCTCTAACCACGCATTAATAAAGCGGCGTGACAATGGCTTGAGGCCGCGGTCTTCAAGGTCCATGGCTAAGAATGCAGCGTCTGAAGCCACATCAATTAAACGAAATGGCTCATTAAATTCAATGCAGTCAAACAATACAACTTCACCATCAAGTAGAGTTGCGTTGCCGAGGTGAATATCACCATGGCACTCACGAATTGAACCATTGTGGCGACGTTGCTCTAATAGTGGGAGTAGACGGGTAAAACCGTCTTCGGCCCAAGCTTCGAGTGCATCGAGCTGTTGTAAATCAGCAGGCTCAGTCAGTAAGGGGCGGATTTGCTCAAAGTTTTGGCGAATCGGTGCCATAATTGCGTGTGGATCACCCAGAGCATGCTCGGCAGGTACACGCGGTGCTTCAGCATGGAAACGGGCAATTTGTTTAGCCAAAGCATCGATATGTGTTTCACACAGTTCGCCGCGCTTTTGCATATCACCCAATAATTGGGTTTGTGGGAACTGACGCATTTTAACTGCGTATTCGATAGCTTCACCGGTACCGTTAAGCTCAGGTGCATCGATTGAGCCAGTAATAGCGACGACTTCAAGGTAGAGACCGTCGGTTAAGCGTTGATTGAGACGGACTTCTTCACCGCAAAAGTGTTTGCGCGCGTCGATATCAGTGAAATCCAAAAAGCCAAAATTCACTGCTTTTTTGATTTTATAAGCATAATGGCCGGTTAGGATAACCCAGGAAATATGCGTTTCGATAACCTGGAATTCTTCAACTGGATGCGGGAAGATCGCAGGGTTTTGGAGTGCGGCAATCAGAGCTTGAGTCACAGGTGATCCTTGAAAGTGATAAAATAATGCATGCCATTATGGCAACTGTAAGCAGCTGTGCAAACTATAACAACATGCATTTTGAACTGAAATAGACTAGGTATAATTAACAGCATGACTCAGAAACGAACATCACGCTCTACTAAAAAGGCTGCAAACCCGCGTCAAACGAAAGCTTCAGGCCGTTGGTTGAGCTTATTTATTAAGTTGTCGATTGTGGCTGTTGTTGTGCTTGCGGGCGTCCTTATGTATCTGGACGCCATTGTCCAAGAGAAATTTTCCGGTAAGCGCTGGACTGTGCCCGCTAAGGTGTATGCGCGGCCTTTAGAGTTGTTTTCTGGGCAAAAATTGAATAAACAAGACTTTTTAACCGAACTCAATGCCTTAGGCTATCGCAACGAGCGTTCGGCCAGCAGTGCCGGTGATGTATCGGTTAATGGTAATACAGTCGACCTGCATACACGAGGCTTTAAGTTTTATGATGGTGCTGAGATTGGGCAAGCCATACGTGTGAGCTTTTCTGGCAACAGTGTTGCCAGCCTTGCGCAAGCCAATGGACAACCTTTGGCGGTGGTGCGTTTAGAGCCTTTATTGGTGGGTGGTCTATATCCTGCTCATAAAGAAGACCGTATTTTAGTACGTTTAGATCAAGTGCCTGAACTGTTGCCACAAGCTTTAATTGCAGTGGAAGATCGTGATTTTTATACACATTACGGTGTATCACCCAAATCAATTGCGCGTGCTGCGTGGGTTAACACGTCCTCAGGCTCATTGCGTCAAGGCGGTAGTACGCTGACGCAGCAGCTGGTGAAAAACTTCTTTTTAAATAATGAGCGCACCTTAACCCGTAAAGCCACAGAAGCTTTGATGTCGGTGTTAATTGAACTGCATTACAGTAAACAAGAGATTTTAGAAGCGTATCTCAATGAGGTTTTCTTAGGCCAAGACGGTCAGCGCGCCGTGCATGGTTTTGGCTTAGCCAGTCAGTACTTCTTTAGCCAGCCGTTAGCTGAATTAAAATTACATCAAGTGGCCTTGTTAGTGGCGATGGTTAAAGGACCGTCTTATTACAATCCGCGTCGTCAGCCTGAGCGAGCGCTTGAGCGTCGCAACTTAGTGATTGACCTGCTAATGGAGCAAGGGATTGTTGATGCAGAGCAAGCTTCTGCAGCCAAACAACGTCCGTTGGGTATTACTCAAAAGGGCAGTTTAGCCAATACCACTTACCCAGGTTTTTTAGATTTAGTGAAGCGTCAGTTGCGTGAAGATTATCGCGACGAAGACTTAACCGAAGAAGGTTTACGTATTTTCACAAGCTTTGATCCTATTGTGCAGCGTAAAGCTGAGGAAGCGTTGACGCAAACCTACAAGGAGCTGGCAGGTCGTAAAGAAATAGATAAAGTTGAAACTGCAATGTTGGTCAGTAGCCCGGAGTCAGGTGAAGTCTTGGCGTTGTTAGGCAGTCGCCAGCCACGCTATGCAGGCTTTAACCGTGCGCTTGATGCAGTGCGCCCGATAGGCTCTTTAGTTAAGCCGGCGGTATACCTCACAGCGCTAGAGCAGCCTAAGCAGTACACTCTGACAACTTATATTGAAGACTCAAGCTTTACCGTGAAAAGTAGTAAAGGCAAGGCTTGGACACCGCAGAACTATGATCGTAAAGAGCATGGGACAGTGTTCTTGTATCAGGGCTTGGCGCAATCCTATAACTTATCCACAGCTAAGCTAGGCTTAGAAATGGGTGTGCCGCGCGTGTTGCAAACCATGCGTAAGCTTGGAGTCGATCGAGAGTGGCCTGCTTATCCTGCTATGTTACTTGGCGCGGGTAGTTTGACACCCATTGAAGTCACCAGCATGTATCAAACGATCGCCAATGGTGGTTTTAATACACCTTTGCGCGCTATTCGTAGCGTCTTAACCGCTGATGATGAGCCGCTCGGACGTTATCCTTATAGTGTTGAGCAGCGTTTTGATGCTGGCGCTATTTATCTGACTCAAGAAGCCATGCGTCGCGTGATGACTGAAGGTACAGGTCGTTCGGTTTACAATCGTATTCCAGCCTCTGTCGTGTTGGCAGGTAAAACAGGCACCAGTAATGACTTGCGTGACAGTTGGTTTGCAGGCTTTGGGCAGGACTTACTGGCGGTGGTGTGGATGGGGCGTGATGATAATGGCCAAACACCCTTAACCGGTGCGAGCGGAGCTTTACAGGTCTGGGCTAACTTTATGCAAAAAGCTGCGCCATCTTCGTTGAATATGACACCTCCTGAGAATATTGTAATGGCTTGGGTGGATGCTTACTCAGGTTTGGGTAGCGCGAAAGATTGTCCAGGTGCTGTGCAAATGCCGTATATTCGTGGCAGTGAACCCTTGGCAGGTGATTCTTGTGATAATTCAAGCATCATCAAAGAGCCGGTTGAGTCAGTTAAGAGTTGGATTCGTAGTTGGTTGAATTAATCTATGTGGGGAATTGATGTGAGTAAGCATGCCGTTATTTTAGTTGCGCTGGCCGCCCTCCTAGCTGGTTGTGCTGGCTCGCCGCAGTACAGCAGCATACCTGTAGTAGAAAGTGGCGGACCCTTAACCGCAGGTGCAATGCGCGATAGAAATACACGTCAAATCGGCTCTGCAACACAGCAAGAGCAGCGTAATGCTGTGACAGAGGCACAAAATAATAATGAAGTCGTGCAAACCTATGCTGTGCCTAGTGTGCCTATCAGCGGCATACAGATTCAGCACGGTGATGCGCCAATAGAAAAAACTATTACTAGCACGCCAATGGCATCCATGCCGATTGGTGGTCAAGCGCGCTTAGCTGCTGATGAGCAGTTATCAGGCCCGGTATTAGCCTTGCTGACGACAGCTAAGCAGCAGCAAAATGGCGGTGATTATAATGGTGCTGCATCCAGCTTAGAACGTGCGCAGCGTATTGCTCCACGCGAGCCGCAAGTGCTCTATCGTTTAGCTGAAGTTCGTTTAGCGCAAGGCGATGCGAGTCAAGCTGAGCAGTTGGCGCAGCGCGGTTTAAGCTACAGCAATGGTCAATCTGCATTGCAGGCTGGGTTGTGGGATTTGATTGCTCGCGCACGCAGT